>WNFD01002570.1_pt1 | contig 18276 bp, 15 predicted proteins | sample 5400491 | NCBI WGS metagenome assembly WNFD01 (sample SAMN13153343, study PRJNA577476) | soil metagenome | isolation source: 120 cm saprolite under Douglas fir tree site 2 hole 2 replicate 2 | place: USA:California | collected 2015-04-18 | reverse complement strand
CTCGACTCGGCCGCCCGGTTGGAGCTATCACCTCACGACGTCGCGCGAATGACCTGGCTGCGCGAAATCTTCCACGACGGCGCGGCCGGCGACCCCAACGCGATCGCGAGGTTGGTCGGCGTCGCCCTCGAAGCCGCTGCTGCAGGAGACCGAAATCTGTCGCTGAACCTGCTCCAAGGCGCCGCCCTTCGCTGCTGGTGGGCCGACCCCGGCGCTGCAGCCAAGAACCTGGTCATTGACGCGGTTGAGCAAATCGCCGGAGACGTGCTGGATCCGCGCGCTCTCGAAATCCTCGCGCTCGCGGCGCCAGTCGACGCTGCGTCACGAATCGCGACCAGGGTTCGTGAGGCTGCTCGGGTCGACGACGCTGACCCGTCTCGCACACAAGTCCTGGCGTTTGCAGCGTATGCGGCAGGTGACCGCGCTGAATCGATCGAGCTAATGGATCGAGCCGCCCCCATCTTGCGTGCCCAGGGACGCCTCGGGCTCCTGGCTCAACTGCTCGCTGTGCGCGCCTGGGCCGGAATCAACACCGGCCAGCTCCGGGACGCGATTCAGTGCATGGAGGAAGCCAACCGCCTCGCGGTCGAGACCAGACAGCCGATCTGGACCGCGATCAGCAAGATGGGACGTGCTGCTTTGTCCGGCCTCCAGGGCGAGGAGCGCACAGCCGAACGGCTCATCGCCGAGGCGATCGAACCTGTGGCGTCCATGGGCCTTTCAATCGTTCTCGCTAAAGCGGAGTTTGCGCGCGGAGTCACGCACCTCACTGCCGGGCGTCACTCGGATGCCTTCGACCATTTCATGCGTATGTTCGATCCTCACGGACCGGCATACCACGAGGTGGTGGCATATGCGGCCGCGCCCTACGTCGTCGAATGTGCGGTCCGAGCGGGGCGGAACGACGAGGCGCGCCGCACAATGACGGTGCTCGAGGCTCTCGGCAAGCGCACTCCTGCCGCCCTCGTACATTTGGGCTTACGGTTCGCACGTCCGTTGCTCGCGGACGATTCGGAGGCGCAAGGCCTCTATGAGTTCGCGCTCGACGCTGAGCCGAAATGGCCGTTCGACTTCGCCCGCCTGGAGATGTCGTACGGCAGCTGGTTGCGAAGGCAGCGCCGCATCACCGAGTCGAGGCCGCACCTCAGGGCGGCCCGAGACATGTTCGATGCGCTGGGAGTGCAGCCCTGGGTGGACAAAGCGCGCGCGGAGTTGCGGGCTTCAGGTGAAAGGACTGCTGAGCCCTCGGCGGCGCCTCGCCAGCCCCTATCGCCACAGGAGCTCCAGATCGCACAGATGGCGGCGTCCGGACTTTCCAACCGTGAGATCGCAGATCGCTTGTTCTTGTCGCACCGCACGGTCGGCGCGCACCTGTACCACGTGTATCCAAAGCTCGGCGTCGCTTCGCGATCCGAGCTGCCCCAGGCCCTGGCCACGTGGGAGCCTGCGCTGACTAAGTAACCGCCGGGGTCCGCTTTTTGCAACCGACGCCCGAATCTGGTCTGCGTACGTCGGGCAATCGCAAGCTTGGCGACGCAAGCCATCCGGAGGGCAAGCGACCTTGCGGATTGGTGGCACGCTTGCTTGCGATTTTCGAACCGGTTGCCTCACGGTCCTGCCCGTTGCGTCCCCAGCGTGAAGCGCCCGCCGAGCCATCAAATGCACGATTTTTGGTCGTAGGGACGGGACACTATTTGAACCGTCGATCCGAAGTCGAATCGACGGTCTTGGGGTTACTCAGAGGCTGACTGCTTCGGTTTTAGCGGAGGTCGGATCAGGCCACGGTGCGCGGTCGCATTTGTTCCGACGGCCGGCCAACGGCGCACAGACCGGCGCCGATCAGAATGCCCGCCACAGGGACGAGCAGGTCCAACACGTTTCGCGGGTCAAGTGTCTGCGTCTGCTGCAGCAGGAGCCCGAAGCCTAAGGCGGACAAGCCACCGAGCATCGCGCCGCCAATCCAGCCTTGCCGGCCGATGGCCACGGCCAAGAGGCCGAATAGTCCCACGATGCCGAAGATCAGTCCAAGCCCGCCGACCAAGGTGTTTGTCGCAGACCGGTCGTCGATCACCATAGTGGCCGATCCATCGCAGCTGTTGGTTGATGCGGAAAGCGCGAAGACCCGCGCGATCCAGCTGAAGTTGTTGACGACGATTGTCTCCCGGCCACTGTTCGCGCTTCCAGTCACGCTCTCGAGTCCGATCGGGATCCCGTACAGCAGCATCCGCATGGAGAGCTGGCGCTGGGTGTAGGTGGAGGCTGCCTGGATCGCGATCGTGTCCCCCTCGCGGACGTGCCAGGTAGAGGTGGTGGCGAGGTCCGCACTCCCCGAGTTCGTCGACGTCGCGAACACCGAGCAGGCCCCCGTCTGGCCGGCCGTCGCCGTCAGAGGAGCCATACCGATCGTAATCGCGCTCAGTAGAAGGACTGCTCGCACGATGGCGATGCGCGGTGTATTCATGTAAATAGAACGCGCGAGATCGGTCAGTTCACCGCAGCACGTTCTAATAGCAGGAGGCCGAACTGCCAGCATTCGCTCGGATTGCAGACCGTAGCCTTTCCGCACCTCGGGACGTGCGTGGACGCAGCACGCGCCTGTGATGATCAGTGCCGAGAGTGATGGAAGCTACCGAGCGCCCGTATTTCACCTGGAAGAATCGACTGCCCAATCGGGCACCTTTCACTGCCCGATAAGTCGTCTCGACGAACCGTGGCGCGAACCCTTCCGCCATACAGAATGACCGCTGGATCTGTAGGCCGGGTAGGGACATGACCGAACACCAACTTCGGGCTCCAGCTATGAGGCGCGGGAGCGTCAGTGCGCCCGCGCATTACCGACCACGGCCGTCGGGTGCTGTCGCGAGCATCCTTTGGCTGCAGCGGCTCGCCGGCAATGCTGCCGTGGCCTCCGTCCTGATGGCAAGAGAAGGCGGAGCGGGTTCGGTAGATTCCTCGGCCGTAGTGCAACGTGCCGTACCGACGCGCGATGAAATGATCGCCGCCCTCAAGGCCGAACTCGCTGACGCAGAGACCAATCCGGCAAAGTGGAAAGACGTTGCGCTCCGGCTGAACGGATTCGACCACGGCGACTTAACCAGCATTTGCGCCCTCATTCCAGACGGCGACCTACAGGCTGCACGCTCCGCGGTTGAGCGACATCTGGCGGGCTGGCCCGGTCAAATGGCAATCCTCGCCGCAGTGGATGCGCGTGCAGGAGCGAAGCACGTAAGCGTGCGTCCGCTGGGCAGCAGTATCTGGAGCTCATACTCACAAGTGGGGTACAACGTCTGGTCTGGCGAAGAGATGAAGAACAATGTGTGGGGGCACATCGGTGGCAGCGTCGGCAAGAGATTCGAAGGTGGCAACACCTGTGCCGCCCGAGTTAGTTGGGCCCTGAACTATGGTGGCTCCCCAATTTCAGGTCGCGGCACGACGAATGACCCTCAGGCGACATACAACGGCAAGAAGGGTGACGGGAAGTCGTACATAGTCTGGGTGCCATCATTGGTGAGCTATCTGACGAGTCAATGGGGGCATCCGGACGCAGAACTTTCCAGCAACGCCGCAGCGATAGCGTTTGAGGCCACGCTTAAACCGGACGAAGTAGCTGTTTTCGCCGGCCCTCATCATTCCGGCCTGATCATGAAGGGCTACAGCGATGCCTACGTCAAGGGTGACCCGGGTGTGATGCCTGTCTCAGTCTGGAAACTTCCGTTGTAGGGCGACGACATTGACGTAATTCACGAGGTCTGTTGTTGTTGTGGCGGGCAGTCCACTGAGACGGGTAGTCCGCGGAGCCCCGCCAGAAGACGTCAAAGTAGCCAGCCCCAACCTCCTCGCGCGTGCCTTCGTTAGGGTGCACGCCTTCGATCGACAGCAAAATTACTAAATCTGTAGCCCGGATGTGGTCGGCCACCGTGGTCGAAATGCTAGCGCTGGGCCTCGGATTGGTCTGGACCCCAGGTGCCAGCGAGCGCAAATCCGCGCACGGCGACAGCCCAGACCAGGCCCAGAACGACGACCAGCAGCAGTGCGAGTCGCCACGGCGCTGGTCGCGTCCACCCGATGATCACGCTCGCCACGGCCCCTGCGACCGTCGCGATCCAGAGCGGTCGGTAGACGGATACGAGCCGGCTCGCGTCCACGAGGGCTCTCCACGCCGGGATCAAGGACACCAAACCGACAGCCACCGCTCCGGAAAGGAGCCGTGAAGTCGATGCAGGGGTGCTGTCGTCATGCGCGTGTTCGATCAGGCTGACCATCCCTGCTCCGGCAGCCGCAATCGAAAGCGTGATTGGATAGTGGCTCAGCATCCAGTTGGCGAGGGCGCGACCGTCAGGCTTCGGCAATTTGCCTCCGACGACGTCGAAGTAGATCCACCAGAACCCGAAGCCGACCGCCAACGCGATCATGCCGGTCGAGATTGTCGTGACATCGTGTGTCGACCGAGATAGTCCGTCGACGACACCGAACACCACCTCGCCGAGGACGATGATCGTGATAGTTGCGAAACGCTCGACCAGCGAATCGGTGGGAGTCATGCCTCGGCCCAGACCGATCCGTGAACGCCCGAAAAGCAACAGCAGGAATACCCAGGCAACGGTGAAGATCGCCCATGACAGGAGTCGCGGTTCTGCCGGCAAAAAGGCGCTGGCGAGGATCACGACCGCCGAAACCGCCATCGCCACGACGTAACGCCCGGTGTCAACCAGGAACTCAGGATGCACGCGGGCGTCCTGCCGCCGGACCTCGTACCAGAGCCAGGTCATCACGACCAGGAATGCCGTGTAAGCGATCGCGAAGCCCCCGCCTCCGCCGCCTGCGTCGCCCGCGTACACGGCGAGGATGGCGAGAATGCCGATCTGAAGGAAGAAATACGTGCGCGTCCTCCCGTCAAGTCGGCCATGCAGCTCGAGATAAACCGATCCGTTGGCCCAGGCGATCCAGGTCAGCGAGAAGACGCCGGCGAATTCGAAAAGCCCGTTCGCCGAGAGGTGCGCAGCCAGATGATTTCCCGCCTGCGCGATAACGGCGGCGTAGGCAAGGTCGTAGAGAAGCTCGAGCGGACTGACACGGCGGTCGACGATCGTTTCGCCGTGCGGACGCGGCGGGCGCCAGAACCAGTCCTTGAAAATTCGAATGGCCCGACCGGTCGCTGGACCGGAGGCAGCTGCAGGCCCATCGGAAGGCTCGGCTGGCACGAGATATGTTTTACAGAGCGGACGGGCTGACGCGCAGCCGGCTGATTGGGCTCACGCCGGGCGAGTTCCTGGAAAATCTGTGATGCGGCCCTGATCCGGCGACTCCATAGAGCATGCGAAACCGCGTTATGGATAGCAACTCGCTCGCCGCCGAGTCTGCTGGACTGGCCTGGAGCCTGCGATCCGAGACTGAGTTAGCTGAGCCGGACCCAGACTCCTTGGGACGGGCTTCGATCATGATCCACGAGGAACATGAGGTAGTGCCCCGGCGGAGCCAAAGTGCCGTCCGGCGGAGCGACACCGTTGACTCCAGTGGCCGTCAGCCCGGAGATCACGCAAATCACAGCCCGCTGGTTGTGATTAAAGCCATGAGTGACAGCGCCAGCCCTCATCAACAAGATTTGGTGGATAGCGCCGGGCACTGGAGTCTGAACTGTGAACGGGGCGCCATGCACAAGCGCGGCGGGAGCAGAGGTGATGGTTGGACGAGGCTTAAAAAAGTACGCCGGTAGGTAGCGTTCATTTGGCGTAGCGCCGCCGTTGGGATCCCCACCGACAATGACGCTGCCGTCGGGCAGCAGGATTGCGGCCGAATGGTAGCCGCGAGGGTGCTTCATGTTTGGACCGACAAGGAACCCCAAGCCCGGATCCTCGGGATCGAAAATCTCTACCGGCCCGCCGTCGGGAGGAGTCTCGTAGCCCCCAATGACTACGACCCGCCCATCTGGTAACAGCACCGAGTTAGTGTGATCACGGGGAACATTCATGTCGGGTAGCGCCGTCCACACCGGCGCCAGCGCCGAGAGGTCGATCCACTCGGCCGTCTTCAGAGCTCCCGCCTCAGTTGGGGACCAGCTTGTCCCATTGCTTGTGCCTCCGGCGACGAGGACACGCGGCTCGTAATTGGGCGGTTTGAGGGGCAACAAGAGCGCTGTGCCATCCATGTTTGTGCCTCGCTGGGGCGTCGCGATCTGCATGTATTGGCGAGCTGGGCTGTCGACTATCGGAGTTGCGCTCGGATCAAAGCGGCGAGCGGGCTTCTGAGGGCCGGCTATGAATAGATCCCCGCCCGGCAGGAGGAATGTCCACGGATAGTAGAGGTAGTTGAATGGCAGAGCCTTGGGCGCACTCCAAGCTCCAGTTCCTCCGGGCGTGAAGATCTCTAGCGATGCCGCGACCGGACTTCCGGGGCTCGCGTTGTCCTGCCCAAACAGGGTCATAGGCTTGCCGTCCGGAAGGTTGAGAGTTGTCGGGTAAAAGCGACCGACATTGAGCTCGGTTGCCGACGCAAAGGCGGAAGTGGTTGGATCGAACAGAAATGCCCGCCGCTCCGTGTGTGGCGTCAGCGGCGGATGGCTGGCGTTGTTGTTGAATCCACCGTGGACCAAAATGGTCCCGCCGGCATCGTCCAGATGCGCATGCGAGCCGGACCAGATGTTCTCATCGGCCGCCAGCGATTGTGGTTGGTTTGCAGGGACCGTATAAAGGCCGGTCGTCTGATCCCACAGCCGCGCCTGGTCGGCCCTCGGGCCATACCCCCAAAACAGAAGTCGAGACGAGTTCGGCTGGAGTACTGCATGCATGAACGTGACGCCGGGCAAGCCGGGCAGCTCTTCCCAGCGCCCTCCGATCGCAGTCGCGCAGCGGTCCGGATCCACGATTGGACAGCTGTTGTCGCCAGGATCGAGTGGCAAGCCGATCTCCGCCTCGAGGTCCGCTTTCTCCTTGTGCGTCAAATGGACAGTCTGCTGCGAGCGAACAAGGGCAGTGAGACCCTGCATCATGTGCATCTCGACGTGGCAGTGGACCAGGAAGTCACCCCGTAACTCGTACGGATGTGACCCCTTGTGCGGTTCTTTGCAGTGCTCAAAGCCCGGAGGCAACAAGAGAACAGGCGGCGCTTCGGTTTCAGCGGTAAATGACTCAGCAGGTCCGATGCTGCGCACATCGACGGTTTGATCCGCGAATCGGAAGCGCCCGGAATGTGGGTGGAAGTTATGCCAATTCATGCCTAGATCGAGGTTGAAGACGTACCACCGAATGCGTTGGCCGGCGCGAGCCACGACGGTCGGGCTGTTGCCTACGAATGAGCGCCCGTTGAGACAGTACGACGCGAGGCTGTCGCCGCCCTGCTCGAGCACACTGTGCTGGCTTGGACCATTGTTTGTCCAGGTAACCTGGCCGCCCACTCCGACGGTGACGTTCGCCGGCGCGAAGGCGAAGTCGACGATATTGACGCTGGCACTCGACGGGCCCCCCGGCTGGACGGTGACCGACCCCGACATCATGGCTCCATGAATGCCACAGATGTAGCGGTAGGTCGCAGCAACCGTAAAGACCGGCGACGTATAAGTGGCCGATGGATTGAGCGGTGAGCTCGTGAATACAGGCGTGCTCCGGTAGCCGTTCATCTGGTGGAAGAAAAGCGGCACGTGCAGTGTGTGGTTGGACTCCGGCAACGGCTGGGGAGAATGCGCCAACTCGTCCAATATGGCTACGAAAGGCGCCAATTCATCCGGGACTTGTTCGATCGTGACAGGCCCCGGCGGCATAGGCATCGTCATTGCTCCGGGCGACGCCATGGGCATCGACATGCTTGTTCCACCGGCAGTTGCCGCAGCAGCGCGTCGCGGCGATTGACGCGCGGTTGCACCGCCCTTCAGTGAATTGATCGCTTCGAACGCGGCTTTAACGAAATCGGGTGGGTAGGGGAAGCTAGGGAGGTGTTCGTGCTCGTCTTCGGGCAACACGACCAGGCCACCGAAGAGGCCACGGTTGACTGATGGGCTGATCATGCGGTGGTGGTCATGAAACGGCCAGGCCCCGACGGTGGCTTCAGTAGCGTGATACAGATATGTCCACGTCTGTCCCGGACAAATCTCGTCTGAGCGTCGACCGTCGGCCGCTTGAGTTCCGAAGGGCCACGAGCCGTCTGAGTCAATTCCGTATTCCAAACCATGAATGTGGAAGCTGTGCGCATCGACGTCGGCGTTCTTGACATGAATCCGGATCCAGTCGCCGGGCTTTACGTAGATCACCGTGCCAGGAACACGACGAGTGAAGGCAGGTTCATTGATATCTGCGGCTACGAGCTTGTCGGGCTTTGGCACCAAGTACGAAGGGTCGAGATACTCGCGATAAATGAGGGCCGTCAGGCGCCGGGCTGTGACCTCGTCGCCAGGGATTGTCCCGTCCTCATGACCCATGTTGCGCATGCAGTCGCGTCGGTACTGAATCGGAGGCGAGACATGGTCGTCTGGCTCTACTGGGGAATAGTCCGCGATCGTCTCGATCTTCAGATAAATGTCCCGCGTAGCCATTGGCTCCCCCTAATCTGAGCCCCACACAAACAAGGTTCGGTGTACCAAAGGCCCATGTGCCAATCGCGGTGAACGCTTCTCTTCGCGAGCGTAGTCCGCCCCCGTTAAGTTGTCAATCCAGCTTACTTAACCAACTGTCGGGCGCGCCCGGCAAGCCTAGCGTTCGCGATGCGCACCGGGCCTGACCGGTAGCAGGCACCATCGCGTCGTCGCGAGCGGCTTTCAGCACGTTGGCAGCGAACCACCCCCACTCAACTTCGGTTGGCATTGACCGCTTGCCTAGCTATTCAGCTAGTTGAGGCGCGGTGACAAGCGCTCTTCGCAAGCAAACGCTCAGGCCTACGTCGAGATGCGGAGCCGGCGCGCGAACAGCCCAGGTGGGACTCAGCGTTGAAGAACGCAAATGACCCCAGCGAACCCTTCAGGCTTGCGCCTTTCAAATTCACCGGGGCCACCCTGATCATTGCACGCCCGGCTTCAGTGTCAATACGGGATCTGTCGCCAGGCAATGATTTATAGCCTGTTGGCGCTGGTGGAGAAGCGCACATGAAGAAGGACTGGGCCCACGAAGGCCGGGGTTCAGGTTTCGTCGACCACCTCGCGCTCTCCCACACGGTCCGAGCCAACCAGTGTTGGCTCGATGATGACGCGCCGTTCGTGCAGTCGCGGCGCCACGGAACGGATGTCTTCGAGCTGGTGACGGATCCAACGAGCCACGTCGTTGATGGCGACTATCTGCTTGATCGCGTGCGATCTGTCACTGCGCTCCGGGAGTCCCATCTCAAGAGCCGTGTGCAAGGCCCGCGCGGTCAGCTCCACGTCGAACGGGTTGATGCTGATCGCGTACGCGCCCAGCTCCTCGTGGGCGCCCGCCGATTCCGAAAGGACGAGTACGCCCGAGCGTTGGTTGACCACCGGACCTTCCTTCGCGACGAGGTTCATTCCGTCGAGAATCGGATTTACCAGAAGCGCGTCATAGCTGCGATAGGCGGCGACCGCCTGGTGCAAATCTTCACCGAGGTCGAGCCTTGTGGGTGTCCAGTCCTGCCGTCCGAAACGCGAATTGATGCGGTCGACCGTCGAAGTCACGACTTGGAGATAGTCGCGATACGCATCGACATCCTGTCGCGACGGCTGCAGGAACGCCCACAGTGCGACCCGGCCGTGATGTTCCGGATGGTCCTCCAGCAAACGCTCGTAGGCGAGAAATCCCCGGACCAGGTTCTTCGCCGGATCTGTGCGGTCGACACGGACGATGAGCTTTTCGGGTCGCCACAACGCCACCTGATCCTCGATCGCGCGGACCGCAGGCGATTCACCGAGCTGCACCATCGCATCGAAATCGATCGAGACCGGGTAGGCGCGAACCCAGACGAGCCTACCGCCGTACAGAACGGCGCCTTCCGCTTCGGCAATCCGTAGGCCCATGAGCTCATCGCAACAGCGCAGGAAGTTGTGCACGTCAAGACTGGTCTGCAGCCCGATGATGTCGTTCGCGAGGAGGCCTTTGAGGATCGGCTCCCGCATCGAAGTCGGGAGCACCTTGAGGTACCTTGGTTCGGGCCACGGCACGTGGATGAAGTGCTGCAGGACCGCATCCGGAAGCGCGGAACGTACCAGCTCGGGAGTCAAGTAGAGCTGATAGTCCTGAGTCAGAAACAGCGGCCGGCGGGGTAGCTGTCGGGCGAGCGACACCGCGCGTGCTGCAATCGCTGCGTTGACCACTCGATAACCGTCAAACCACGCCCGGTAAATGTTGCGGTCGACGACCGGCTCGAGGGAGATGTTCCAGAGGTAATGGTGTGCGAACCAAATCAGTGGATTGCTGATCACCGAATAGTGGAGCTGATACGCCTCGGGATCGGTGGGAGCGAAAAAGATCGGAAAAGCGTGATCGGACCCATCGTCCGAGCTGATTGGCACACCGGCGCTCGCGACCTCTCGTTCGGCGTCCGTTCGCGCGGCTGAGACCCAGGTGGCACCGGTGGCGCTCGCCAGCGATGTCAGGGCCTTGACCAGACCTCCAGCTCCCGGCACAAGCCGTCCTTCGGTCGTTGGTGTGAGCGGGGCGCGGTTGCTGAGGATGATCGGTGAGAACTCGCCCAATAACCTCGCCGCATCGCGACCGATCGCCAGGTGAGCTGCAGTTGGTTCGGTCGAGCTCACCTTTGGCTGCCATTGGCGCGCTGGTTCGACACAAACGGTGCCACGGCCTTGGCACGGACCATCACCACGGAGGCATCGAGGCGCCGAAGCATCCGATCGATTTCCCTACCGAGCAATGCGCCGACCCTGGACTGGTCGAGCCGCGATCCGATGACGATCAGGTCATGGCCCGAAGCCTCTTCGAAAATTCCGGCGGCCGGACTGTCGTGACGAACCACGCGCGCCTGCGTCGCGGGCCGGCGCAGCTCCTCGACGATCTGTTCGAAGCTGTCCCATTCCCGGCGCGAGCGGTCGGGGTGCTGGGTGTCAGACTGCACGTGGAGTAGGGTCAACGAGCTGCCGTAGGCATCGGCCAGCCTCGCTGCAGTAGAGGCCACGACGCGAGCACTGAGGCCGCCGCGAATTGAAGCCAGAATCGATCGAGGCGCGATCGCCAGGTCCGGAGTTCGCGGATTCGCGCGGACAAACATCAGGTCGAATCCATGGTCGGTAAGGAGCTGGCGCGTGAGGTCAATGAGACCGTGGCGTCGTGGGCTTTCGATCGTAGGCCATTCGAGCACCATGCTCGTGACTTCGTTTTCGGCCGCAGCGTCGCGAACGCTGCTGGCGGCATTGGCGGTGATGCGTAGGCTGAGGCGCAAGCGCCGGCGCAGTTCACTGTCGTACTCGAGGCCCGCCACCCAGCGCAGCATGTCGCGTCGCCGCTGCTCCTGTGCGAAAACCTCGTTGTCACGGCCTGTTCGAATTTCAACGAGGGCGAGCAGGGTGCCCGACGCACCCGGCGAAATCGCAAGCGCGTCGCCAATGCTGATCACTGGCCGTGCCATCTGGCCAATCAAGACCGGCACCAGGATTCGCATGCGCGGGCGCCTGTCAGCATGGGCATAACTGACACGACTCGTCAGTACCACGTCCCCGCCTCCTTTCCCCAGCATCGACTCGATGTCGAGCCGCACCTCCTACTGTATAGGTGAACGCCGGTTTTGACTCTGCCAGCGAAAGGCTGAGGTAGCTCCCCCACCACTGCGCTACCTCGCCACGGCGAACCTGCTCAGTGGCAGCCAGCGCGGCACTCCCCTCCACAAGTTCATCGCGTTGCCGTTGACTGCGCCAGAACTATGCGGTGACGGCTCGGCTCGAGGCGGTCGAACCTACGGCATCAACGCCGATCACGAGTACGGCAGCGTCTATCCAGCGAGACATTGCTCAAGGCGTGTAGGTCTGGACCCGGTTGGTCGGCGTGTAATCGCAGTAGTCGCCGGTCGAATCGCAACCGAAGGTCGCACCGCCGGCAAGCAGCACCGTTCCGTTTGGAAGCAGTGCGGCCGCGCTCTCCTGCAGGTCGGTGAAGGCCTGGTAGCCGGTGGTGGTCCAAGTCCCGGTCGTGGGCGAATACACATTGCCCTGATAGCTGGCGCCGGCAACGAGGACTCGACCGTCGCTCAGCAGAACACCCGGGGACAGACCAAGCGCCAGCACCATCGATCCTGTGGTGCTCCAGGTGTTTGATGAGGGGTCGTAGAGCTCGGCCGACGACAGCGAACCGCCGGTGTCGCCACCGGCAACCAGAACGCGACCGCTTTGCAGGCGGACCACCGCAGCATTCCGGCGTGGGACCGCCATCGCGCCGGCAGAGCCCCACTTTCTAGTCGTCGGGTCATAACGCTCCGCTGCGGCAACGTAAGCGTTCCTGATCGCAGCGTTGAAGCCCGTCGCCACCAGGATGGTGCCATCGGACAGCAGCGTCGCGCTGTGGTAGTAGCGGCCAGTCTTCAGCGAGCCGGTTAGGGTCCAGGTGCTGGTCGCCGGGTTGTAGAGCTCGGCGCTGTTGAGTGCCGCGCCGGTCGACGGGTTCTGACCGCCGACCACCAGCACTCGACCGTCCTTGAGCAAAGCCGCCTTCGGGTAGTTGCGGGCGATGTTGAGCCTTCCGGTGGCTTGCCAGCTGTTCGTTGCGGGGTCGTAGATCTCCGTGCTCGTGGCGTCGTAGGAGTTGCCGCTGATCACCAGGACGCGCCCATCGCCGAGTCGCACCGCGGCATGGTTCGAGCGTGCTTCGGTCATCGGAGCCGTTGCGCTCCACGTTCCAGCTGCCGGGTTGAAGATCTCGGCGTCCGGGTTCGTCCCCCCTCCGGCCATCAGGACGCGGCCGTCCGGCAGAACCGTCGCCGAATGGCCAAATCTAGCCGCGTTCATGCCGGGGCCCGGAGCCCACGAATTGCTCGCGGCATAAACAGCCGGAGCGTTCAGGACGAGCGCGCAGAGACCCAACCCGGCGAAGCGACCGATGGATTTGAAGCTCATGCCTCTAGATAGGCAGAGGAAGCGGCCCTAGATCCCTATCGACTGCCCTGCCAGATCAAGACCACGTTGGTCGAGGGCGTCGCACCGCCCAACGGCTGCAGCGTGACGATTGCCTGTTGATAGGTGGGACCTCGGCGGCTGTCTCGGTAGACGAGATAGGCAAATCCATCCTTGTCGACCTCGAGCGGCCCTGCCAAAGTCGTCTGCCCGTCGCTCGTGAGCCAGAGCTGATAAACCTCAGCTGCCGGCGGCTGGGGCAGCCGGTTGACCATGGCGACGACGTCGTTCTGGTCGGTGCGGCTGAAGACCTTTCCATATGGCGCGTTCGAAGACGGGTCAACGGTTGACCTGAGACCGCGCTTGACGGTGACGGGCGAGTCGACGACCTCGAAGACGGTGAGCTGATAGCGAGTGAGCTTGCCCATCATCTCGGCGTTCACCTGCTGCTCGTGGACGAGCTGGGCCTTCAGCTGCCAACCCCAGACCAGCGAACCGGCCAAGAGGACAAGGGCGGCAACAGCGACAGATCGCCAAAGGTACTGGGGCCATGAGGAGGCAGGGTTTCGGCCACGACTGAGGCCGAGCAGAACCCGGTTACGCAAGGAGGGATGCAGGCGGAGTTGCGATGCGCTGGCCACTGCCGCCGGCAGCGCGGCCGCAATCTCTTCATACCGACGCAGCTCGCGCCGGCACGACTCGCAGCCGGCAAGGTGCCGGGCCAAGGCAGTGGCCTCGTCTCGGTCGAGCGCACCAAGTGCGTAGCCCTCCAGCTGATCGATCACCTCAGCGCACTCCATCAGGCTCTAGTTTCCTGTCCGGTCTTCGGATCCCCACGACCGGCAAGCCGTGTCTTCAGCTTTTGCATGCCCAGGCGCACCCGCTTCTTGACCGTACCCAGGGGTATGCCCAGCTCTCGGGCGATTGCCGATTGGCTCAGACCTACGAAATAGGCGAGGACGAGCGCCTCCCTCTGTTCTTTCGGCAGGTTCCGCAGCGCGCCCGCCAGCTCCTCGCCCGATTCGCGCGTTACCGCGTACTCGGCAGGGTCCGGCTCTCCCGCCACGGCTCGCGAAAGCACCGCCTCGATCTCGGTGGCGACCCTCACCCGTTCGCGCAGACTTCGCTTTCGAAGCTCGCCGATCAGGTGGTGTCGGGTGATCGCCATGAACCAGGCCGCGAAGCTGCCGCGGCCCGGATCAAACTGGCCGGCGCTCGCCCAGAGGCGCAAGAAAAGTTCCTGGATGACATCTTCTGCGCGATCGGTGCCGACGACGTGAATCGACCACGAGTGCAGCCGCTGTGAGTAGCGGTCGTACAGCTGGCCGAAGGCATCGAGGTCGCCCTCGGCAACCAGCCTGGCGAGCTCCTCGTCACTGGGGCTCAATCGTTTTCGTTGAAGAAGACTCCGTTGCGCTCGCGTCCGATCTCCGCGAATCGAGTCGCTGACGTGCTCGCCGGGTCTGAGACGAAGCTGAATCCGGCTTCCTCGCCTGACCACGCGATGGTGGCCGAGCACTCGTGGTAGCTGCCCGCAAAGCCCCGCGCGAAGTCCTTGACCTCGAGCTCTGCTTTCAAGCCGTGCCACTCCATGGTCAACGAGATCGTCGCCGGAACGTTCGGGATGGTGTCGAGGAGGGCGAAATTGTCGAGCTTGAACGAAGCCGTCGTCCGGTCCAGGTCGATCATGATGGTGTCCGCCGGGACGTGAGCCGTCCAGAACAGCCCGTCAGCGCCGATGCCGGGGTTGAAGTCGTGAATGTGCCCCTGGCCCACCGGGCCAGTCCATAGGTCCAGTCAAAGGACGCCGAAGGCTCCGTGATGATGCTGGCCGTCGACCCCGACGAACTCGCCCATGAGGAATCGATTGTCGACGCTGAAGTTCAGCTTTCGATCGAACCCGGTGGCGGTTCCGGTCCCGGTGAGCTGGCCGATGCCGACAAAACCGTTGAAGTCCGTGACAGTCGTGACTTCCTTGCCCCGGCCGGGCAGGAAGTGATGCGTGGCGTTGTCGCCGTTAGGTATGGGCCGAGGGGCGACCTGGCTCTCTTCCAGTCGAGCCACGGTCAAGGCGGACAAGTCGCGGGCAGAGGCGCTGGTGAGCAGTGGCGGCAACCCCACGGCCCAGCCGAAGGACGCAGCCGTTGTCCCGAGTGCGCCACCGAGGAACCGACGCCTTGTCAGTTGCATGAGAGTCCTCCTCCGGGGAAGCGACTCTCGGAGTCGCAACACCTCCCCTTACACGAATAGCGAGCTGGGCCAGGGTTGGATCCCTTGTCCGGTTCGCTCGCTCAGATCGCGTCGCCTTCAGCCGCCGGAGATGCGATTCTGAACCCGCCTGATTGCCTCGGCAACGGCCTCGGGGGCGTCCTCCTGGATGTAGTGATTGGCGCCCGCGATCCGAGTCACGTTCGCCGACGGGAAATCGCGCTGCCACCGCGCCAGGACCGCGGCATTTCCAAACGCGGGGTCCTTCATGGCCCAGACGAGCTCAATAGGCTTGTCACCTAGCGCTTTCGGAGCTGCGGTAGCCAGATGCTCCAGCATCGGTCGGGCACGCCGGATCTGCCGCGGAAATTCAGCCACTCCTCGGCGCGCCTCAGGGGTGGGCTGTGCGTCCTGGTAGCTCTTGAAGACCTCCGGTGGCATTGGTGTCGCCACCGAGCGGGGCATGATGAAGTTCACGAACGAGTTGCGGTGGAGGATGAGCCACTGCAGCGGCGGGCTCGACATCACCACGCTGAACGTCGCCAGCGATCCGACTGCGGGCCAGTACCAGGTGTTCGCGAAGGCCATTCCCGCGACACGATCGGCACGCTCGAGTGCGATGGTCATTCCGATCGGGCCACCCCAGTCCTGCCCTACGACGATGAAACCGTCGAGACCGAGATGGTCGACGAGCTTGCCGATTAGCTGCGCGTGCTCCGCCGCGGTGTACCCGTACCCGGTCGGTCGCTCCGAGAGGCCGAAGCCCGGATAGTCCATCGCGATGCATCGAAACTGTCCCTCGAGCTCTTTGATCACTTTTCGGTAGAGAAAACTCCAGGTCGGGTTCCCGTGGAACATCACCACCGGGCGGCCCTTGCCCTCGTCGACGTAGTGAATCCGAGGGCCTTGCGCGTCAAACCACCTTGACTCGAAGGGAAAGAAGCTCCGATCCGGCTCAAAGGCAATGTTCATTTCGCGCGGATGCTACCCGAGATTGATTTTCGGCCGGACCGAGCCGGAAATTCAGGCGGGAGCTTGACGAAGGCTCGCTGCGGTGAGGCTCGGACGCAGCAGCGCGAATGCGACCAGCCCGAAGGTGAGCCCGTAAAGAATGTGCCCGATGATGAAGGCGCCCCGCGGCGTTGCTTCGACCATCAGCGGGTTCGCCCCCGGCAAGATCACGTACATCATCAGCGCGTAAAGGATGAGCGCGCCGATTACCGCAGCTCCTGTGTAGCCAACCCGTGTCGCCAGCAGCGGCAGCCGCAACACCCTTATCGCGGCCAGCAGGATCAAGGCGAAGGACACTCCAACCACGACTGAGAAGGCCATGTGGAGAAGAAAGCCGACCGCAAGATGGGAGGGGACGAGTGGTTCGTTCATGGACATCATCCCCGGGTGCATCATCATGTCGTGGATCATCATCTGGGCGTCGGACCTATAGACGAATGAGGCCATGCACACATTGAGGGGAGACCAGAACCCATTGTTGGTGGCGGCCGAGTAGACCATCATCCACATCGCCATCACGACTCCCCCGGCGATGCCACTGACCGCCGCGAGCCCGACAAAGCGGCTATCGATAGCCCGGCTGGCTTCCATTCGAACCTCCTAGCGTCGCAGCGGCCGATTCGCAGGCATACGCCTGCCACGTCAAATGCACAACACGCCTGAAGGCAGCTAATTCCCGGCTTTTCGGCGACAGATCGGAGGGTCCGTCTAATCCCGGAGGTCCGAACCCAGAGTTAAGTCGCGCTTGACTCGATGGCGGCCGCCGTTTGCCACATCGCATCGGGGGACGAGCCAGTGATCACCGCCGTTCCCACCGCAGAGTGAACGACCAACAGTTCGCGGCCTGAAATGTTTCTGTCTTCGACGCCGGAGCCTGTACGGGGCTGGCCCTCGAGCCAGCTCACCGTGACTCGCGCACCCGAAGGTGCAGAGTAGATCACCGTCACGATATCGGTCGAGGCAGCCCGGTCCATCCTCGCGCCGACGACCTGCATTCCGTCCAACCGGATCGCCGGCAGCCTCCTGCCTGACGCTTGCAGACACCACTGGCCCACCTGGGAAGGATCGCTTGACTCGATCTGCAGTGGCTGCGATGAAGCGGTCACCGCGGCCAGGACAGGATCGGGGCGCGCGAGCGTATACCACCCGACCCCGGCGGCGCCGAGCAGGATCGCGCCTGCGATGCCCGCCGCGATCACGCGGAGACGACCTCGCGCCACCGGGATGGGTCGCCGAGCGGACTCGGCATCCCCCATATGCCTGCTGGCCTGGCGGAGCCTCGACGTGAGCGCTCGGTGGGCTCGAACCTCGCCGGCACAATCGGCGCAATGCCTCACGTGGTCGAGCGTCGTCGCAGGAACGAGCGCAGTCTCACCATCCGCAATCGCAGCCAGATACTCACGGTGAGTCGTGCAGGCGCTCAACTCTTGCCTCCGGCCAGTCTGGACATCAGGAGTCGCCGGCCGCGATAGACGCGTGACATCACAGTCCCGACAGGAATGTCGAGGATTAACGCGGTTTCGGCGTAGCTGAGCTCCTCAACCGCCGTCAGGTAGAGGGGAGCCGCGAAGGTCGGCGGAAGAGTGCGATAGACCTCGGCAATCCGCCTCAACTCTGTCCGCTCAATCACACGAGCCTCGACAGGATTCTGGTCTTGCCCGTGCGGTCCGGCCGGTTCGACCATGAGCTCCTCGATCGAGACGAGGGCCGGATGCGTCCCCGCAGCGCGAAGCACATTGAGATGAATGTTGCGCAAGATTCGAAATAGCCAGGCTTTCAGATTCGTGCCGGGCTGAAATCGCCACTGCGAAGCGAGAGCGCGGACGATCGTCTCCTGAGCCAGGTCCTCAGCGGCTTCGCGGTCGCGCGTCAGCGACCAGGCGAAGCGCAGGAGCCGCGGCTGCAGTTTTACAATCTGAGCGGGAAAATCGCCCTCTTCCTCGGCGCTCCTTTCACTCATGGCGGCGGTGGCGCTCCATCCTCGAGCCGAGAATACCCCCGCCCAGGGGTTCTGAAGTGTCACCTGTCCGCTTGCAACGGTGGCCATCGCTTGCGTAACACACGAGGCA
>WNFD01007545.1_pt1 | contig 18278 bp, 15 predicted proteins | sample 5400491 | NCBI WGS metagenome assembly WNFD01 (sample SAMN13153343, study PRJNA577476) | soil metagenome | isolation source: 120 cm saprolite under Douglas fir tree site 2 hole 2 replicate 2 | place: USA:California | collected 2015-04-18 | reverse complement strand
ATCAAAACCGTTGAATCCGTCGGCGCGACAGTTGCCACTTGTTTGAGTACGCGCCGCAACACCGCGCTTTTCCCGACGATTTCCTCAAAATTCAGCTCGGTGCGGATTTCATCCTCGAGATACAACTTTTCTTGGGTGAGTTTTTCCTTCAGTTCGGCAATTTTGCCGTAGGCAAGCGCGTTCTCCACGGCGATGGCCACCTGGCTCGCCACCTGCATTAGAAACTTGATGTCGTCCCGGCTGAATGCATTTTCGGCGCGACGCCCGAGGATCAGAACCCCGTGCACCCGACCACGGCTCGCGAGCGGGAGAGCACAGCCCGTTGTCAACCCTTCGGCCAGGGGCAGAGAGTCCGGAATCATGTGGCACAGGTCACGAATCGTTCCGACGATGGGCTCGCCAGTCTTGAAAGCGATCCCTGGGGGAGTTCCCTCGATGGGGATGAGGACTTCTTCCCTGATAAAACCTCTGCTGTCGGGAAAGTCCAGCGCGTAAACGCGCAAATGCCTGCTGCTTTCGGCATCCGGCAGCCCAACGCCAGCAAGATCGCAGCTCATTACCCGGCGAAGATTTCCGGAAACACTTCGCAATAGTTCGCGCAGGTCCAAGGTGGATACAACGCTGTTGGTCAGATCCAGAAGTAGTTTCAACTGTTCTTGGGCGATTCGCGAAGCATCGAAGTTCAGGGCATCGTCAATCGCCAGGGCCATTTGGTCCGCAACCAGGCCAAGAAAGCGGATCTCGTCCTCGGAATAAGCGTCAGGACGTTCACTGGCAATAAACATGCTCCCGATCCGGCGATGCACCGTGGTAAGCGGAAGCATACAGACCGACTGTATTTTGTGTTTTTTCAAAAGCGCCATCGTGTCTGGGAACCGAGTTTCCCGATCCACAAACGGAATCACGAGCGGCCGCTGGTTCTGAAACACCCAGCAGGTCATGGTTTCTTTTTGTGCGCAATCTTTTGGCGGGGCCAGACTTGGTTCATCGCAGTGAATCGAGACATGCCACTCGATGGTATTCGTCGTTTCATCGTATTGCGCGATGCCGATTCCGTCAAATTCAATGACGCAGCGCAATTCATCCACAAGAGCGTCGAATAGTTTCTTCGGTTCGCGGTAGGCGCTTACCGCTTGGGAAAGGCGGATAAGCGCCTCATAGCGCGCCGCTACAGACAGCTCCGTCGGCTCGAGGCGTACTTGCACCGCTTCGCTCATGAACGATTGGATGCCGCGAACAGTCCGGTGGGTTCATCGCCTCCCATTATTTGCCGAAATGTCATCCTATTCGGGAATCGCGAATCCATGGGGCTGATTTATTGCTACAAATTTTGATGTTCGACGGGCGCACATGAAAAGGAGAGGACCGAAACCATCGGCTGGACGCTTGGTTATACCGTGATTGGATGCCGCCGCCGTTATTCGCCAAAATTCAAAAACGGCTGTTGGATCAGCTGATCCACGGTTTGAAATGATTTCCTTGCAGTGCCATACGTTGTTGACGAGGGGCCGGGGCTGAAGGAGCCTGCGGTGAACGCAGAAGAGCCGAAGAAATGTGCGTCCCAGAAGTCCGAAGCTGGCCTTCGAGTTACGCGGGTTGGAAGGAGGTCAGCGCCAGTCGCGCCGCGCGACGCGGGTCGGTGACGACCTTGCATTCATTATCGAAGAACATTGTCGCGCGACGGCCGGTATCGTAAGCAGGCCAATTCGGCAGCCCTTTGTGGTTCGGATTCCCATTCCGCGCGAAAGCGACCCAGGCGCTGCTCATCTTGTCTTCCAACGCGTAGCGATCATCGCCGTTCCCGGTCATGGGTTTCCCAACATCCACATTGTCGAAAATGAAGGGGATCTCCAGCGTGTGAAACGCCTTCAACTTTCCGTCGCGCACGGGCGACTTCCAAGTGAAGTAATACATGAAGGCAGGCGCTTTCCCAAGAGCCGCTTTGCGTTCCGCCTCTGTAAGGGAACTGTTCCACGCGAACATGTCCGAAGCGACTTGCAGCGCCAAATCGATATTGCTGATGTTCGGCTGATCTTTCCGATAGGCCGCAATCACTCGATCGGCGCCGGCATCGTCCGAGCGCAAAGATTGCTTGACGCGTGCGTGCATGGCCGCTTCATCGATTGGATCGAGCGGCGTGCCGGGAAAGAATCCGGCCTCGGTCTGCGTCGAGCCAATCAGCAGCGGAACATTCGCGGAAATCTCCGAAGCGGCTGGATCGAAGGGATGGGCAGGCAGCGTGCGGCCATCGACCACCGGCTCCATTCGGAACGCCGAATTTCCTGCTGGGCCGCCGCCCGTCATCCCCGCCAGAATTTCCTCGACGGACAGTTTTTGGAGTTGATCGACTTGGTCAGGTTTCAAGCCCAGCTTGGCGACGAAAGCCTCTGTGGATTTATTTGCGGCGTCACGAGGAACCCCTCTCACCGAAGCTCCGCTTTCCACAATTGCGCGGTGAAATAGACCCTTGGCTGAGGGCATGGCCATCAGCGTACTGACCTTCCTGCCGCCGCCTGACTGGCCAAAGATCGTCACGTTGCCGGGATCTCCGCCAAAGGTGGACATATTGTCTCTTACCCACTCCAAGGCCAAGACGATATCGAACATTCCCACGTTGCTCGAATTGGCGTACTTCTCGCCGCCAAGATCGGCGAGATACAAATAGCCGAAGGCATTAAGGCGATGATTAACCGTAACAGTAACGACATCGTGTTTGGCGGCCAGGTTCCCGCCGTCATAAATCGTGAATCCCCCGGATCCGGTCGAGAATCCGCCGCCGTGCAGCCAAACCATCACGGGACGTTTGTGTCCGCTGCCCACACTTGGGGTCCAAATGTTCAAGCAGAGGCAGTCCTCTCCCATTGGTTTGGTATCTTCCACTGCCGCGACCTCGGGGATCAGGCCGGAGGGGTTTTGAGGCGCTCTGCGGCCCAACTCGAAGGCGTCCCGGACTCCTGTCCAAGGCTTTGGCTTTACCGGTGGCATGAAGCGCAAATTCCCGGCTGTCGAAGCGCCGTAAGGAACACCTTTGAAAGCGCTGACTTTGCCTTGCGCGAGGCCTCGAAGCTTACCCGCCGCCGTCTCTACTGTGGCGCCGGGAGCGCCTTTGTTCTCTTGCGTTAGCGCCTCCGCCAATCTGCCGCCCGCGAGCACGCTAGCTGCTACTGTTCCGTAGCGGATAAATGATCGCCGATCTATCATCGTGACTTCATTAAACCGGTATTTAGCAGCCATTACGTCACTCTCCCTCATTCGTTCCCTTTTTACTCCAAGCAGCCTTGCAAATTTCTGCAAATACGAACATCGAATTGAAATGCCACACATAGTGCGTAAGAAGACGCATCTCCCCAACCTCGTTACCATAGCGGCATTCTCATTGTGTCTCCAATTGGAGGGCATAAGAGCTCCACCTCATGCGTTGATGTCCCCCCGTGCCGCGTCAGATCAGAACAGAAGCTTCAATCCGAATTGAATCTGGCGCGGGGTCCCTACCATGGAAGTAATTTGGCCTTCCGCCTGGCTCTGGCCGCCGCTTTGGGTAAAAATATTTCCGTTGGGGAGCCCGAAATTGTAATGGTTGAGGATGTTGAAGAACTCAGCGCGGAACTGAATGTTAAAGTTCTCCGATATCTTTGCAACCTTTGTGTCCTTCATCACCGAGAAGTCCACCAAGGTAAGGTGAGGACCAGGTATGCTGGTTCTGCTGGCATTGCCGAGAAACCCGGCGAGAGTGCCGTCGGGCCCGGCGACCGGCCCCGCAGGGGTGAAGCATGCAAAGTTGAACCAATGATCGGTTCTCCCGAGTACGAGATTGCTGCAGCCGGGAACAATGTTTGGTCGGACAGCATTGGCGTTTTGCAACCCGAGCTGATCGAATCCGGTCATGGGTGAAATCCAGGGACCAGTCGTCGCAGTCACGATCGTGCTTGCTTGCCAACCTTCGACAAGCTTGTTGCCGTGAAATGGCAAGTAGTAGACGGCGTTGGCTCTCATCGCCTCTCGAATATCGAACCCGCAGTTTGAACGGTCCGCCGTGAGGTCGTAAGGGTTCTGATTGCCTCCATTGTTTTGGCCCTCTTGACCATAGGTAGCGGACCCGTTATCGATGCAGTGAGAATATGTGTAGGATACTCCCACCCCCACGTTTCTCATCAGCCGGCGATTGAAGTTCACTTGCAGCGAACTGTAGCTCGAGTGTCCCTGAGCCTCCATAAGGTACAGTTGGCCGAAGGCCGTGTTGACGCGGGGAAACGGAACGAATTTGCATCCCGAGGGCACGTACACACCGTTTACCAGCTTGCAGCCCATCAACCTGCTGAAGGCGCCGTTGACCGGCACAATCGGATTCAAGTCCATCGGAACGATCAGGTGAACTCCGACGGAACCGATGTAGCCGACGGACAACACATTGCCGGCAAAGTCATGCTGGACATTAAGGTTCCACTGGACCATGTAGGGCGAGGTGTTGATCCGTGAGTCTGTCCCCGGATTGATTCTCAGAGCGACCGGGGTGACCGACGCAAAGGCAACTCCATAATTTGGATTCGATTGCTGGCCGAAACTGGTTGGCGGTGTGTCCCACGTCCCCGGGAAATACGACCGGCCTTGGATTACGTCGTGAAACATTCCCAAGCCAGCGCGGATCGATGTCTTATGGTTTCCAAATGGATCGTAAGCCACACCGATGCGCGGATCGAAATTAAATCTCGAGGGATTCCCCGCCGTGAAAATATGCGGAATTTGCGGAATGCCCAAAAGGTTTGTGACGCCGGTCGCCGCCGCATTCGGAGGGTTTGTGAGATTATAGGCGTAGCCGTGGATTTCATACGGGTTGGTCACAAAGTCATATCGCAGGCCCAAATTCAGCGTCAGTTTGGGCAGCACTTTCCACTCGTCATTCAAGTACGGAGTCAGTTCAGTGGCGCGGGTATCTCGGTTGTAAATTTGAACGCCCCCAGCCGCTAAGTTGTCCGGCAACGTTCCGACAAACGACGTTGCCGTGCCTGCCAGGAATTGCGTCAAACCACCAAAGGACCATACGCCGCCGATTTGAAACTGATCGAACGTATTGGTCTGATTCCTCAGAACGGAGAAGCCGAACGTGATGGTGTGCCCTCCCTTGTCCCATACGACGTCATCAGCTCCGGTGAATTTGTTCTGCACGAATGTAAACGGGGTCGTGTTGTTCGGGCCGAGCGAGGACAGGCCGGTGATTGTGACTTGCGCATCCTGTCGTCCCGTACCCGGATAGAAATTGGTCGCGTTGTTCGGAGCGTGGGTTAACGTAACGCCAGACGTGATTGGCCGCGCGTAGCTGAACCGAGCCGTGTTGATCAGCGTGGGCGAAAAGATGTGCCTTTCCTCGATTGTCGCAAACTGGTTTCTGTTGATGGTCTGTTCCGACCAATACGCTAGAGCAGTATTAGCGTTCGGGAACGGTTCCAAAAAGTCTCCGCGGTCGGAGACGTAGCGGACAAACAAGGAGTCCTTCTCCGAGAGAGTGTAATCAGAGCGACCAAGAAAATAGTTCTCATGGGCAATCTGGTTGGCGACAACGGGGATTTTGACGATATTCGAAGCGGTGTTCACCGACGTCGTCGCCGGGAACAAACTCAGCGTGTTATTGACAGCCGCCGCGACTGCCGGGTCGGCCGCAGTACTGAGGCGGTGGTTGGCATCGGGAATGTTGGCCACCTTCGTTTCACCGAATAACTGCCGCAAGCCTTCGTAATTCGCAAAAAAGAACGCTTTGTCTTTCTTGACCGGCCCTCCCACGCTGCCGCCGAATTGGTTCCGGCGAAACTCGGGTATCTGCGCCGGATCGTAGAAGAAGCGCGCATCAAGAGCGCTGTTGCGGAGAAATTCATAAGCCGAACCGTGAAACAGGTTCGTGCCTCCTTTGCTCACCGAGTTGATTGCGGCTCCGTTGCCGCCAAACTGCGCGCTATACGTGTTGGTCAGAGTCTGGAACTCCGCGATTCCCTCCACTCCCAAGGATGTGCCAATGCCACTCGCACCAATTCCATGGCCGTAGAAATTCTGCATATCTTGATTGTCCAGCAGGAATGCTTGCCCCTCGGCTCTTCCACCCGCGACGGAGTAGTTGGCCTGCCTTCCGAAAAACGAGTTCGAAGCCTCGATCGTGACGAGCTGAACGCCCGGCGACAGGAGGATCAATTGTTCGACGTTCCGCCCGTTCAATGGCAGCGCGCGCATCTGGGTCTGATCGATCAGGTTCGAGACCGCCGCGGAAGTGGTCTCCACTTGCGGCACCTCGACATCGACAGTCACGGTCGTATTTGTCGATCCAACTTTCAGCGTGAAGTCGACTACAAGTTGGCTGCCAACACTTAGCGTGACCCCCTTATAAACGGCAGTCTCAAATCCCGCCAGCGTGGCCTGAACTTCGTATTCCCCAATCATCAGATCCGTCGCCGTGTACCGCCCTTGGCTATCGGTCACGGCCGATCTTGTGAGACTCGTCCCGGTGTTTTTTACCTGGACCGTCGCGCCGGACAGGACACCACCTGAGGAATCCATCACGGTACCTTGGATGAGCGCGTTGACGTTGGTCTGTGCTTCCATCCGGCTTACGCCAGCTGTGGCGAGAAGAATCATTGCGCTCAAAGCGCATTCGAGGGCCCAGTTGCTAACCTTGAAGTTGCGGCTCATTGTTGTTCACCTCCGTCAAACTTAAATCCAGATAGCCTCGACCTCGGGGTAGACTCGCGTGCTTGGCCAACTTCGTTAATCGTGTCCACTAGTTTTCTCTTTAACCGCCTCGCTTGGGTGCGCTAGGCCACCTGACATGCGCATCACCACCCAAAAGTTCTTCACAGTAATCGCAAATCGAGAGTTGCAGACAAATTGAACGGCTGGCGGAGAAAATCTTCGGCTTCATTTCACCGACCTCATCCTCAAACAGAACTTCTTCCCCTAGAAATAGAGATATTGATGATTGGCGGGATGCTAATTCATCGTGGAATCGTGTGGCTTGCAGAAACCACACCTTCCTAAACAGAATAATGACTTTGGAATTGGCTTTTGATCGGCGTGTTCTGCCAGGTCCGCTGTTCGCGGAAGGCTAGGGCCCAGTGAGATTCCGATATCCCGAAACATTCGTCGCGTTCCATGCCGCTGCGTATCTAAATGAGGAGTGTCTCCGTTAGCCTATTTGCCATCAAGACGGCTTCCGCCCGATGCAATCCCGGGAGTTTGCAGTCATAAGGTCATGATTCTGTTGGTTCAGGTGAAATTTGTGCAAGCGCACGGCCTGGCGATCTAATATGCTGGAGGTTGCGGTTCTAGTATTCCATTTAACACGCGAGAACCGATGATTCGTGGAGCTCGCTTGGGTGTAGCTTCCAGAACTCGTTCGCTCTCTTACTCCATTGCACTGCGTCTTCTCAGGAGTGTGATATGAGCAACGTGAACCGATCCAAAGTTTTAGGTTTTTCGTTTCTGCTTGTGCTGCTGAGTGCCCCGGCGTATGCGCAAATGGATCCGACCGGGGAATGGGAAAACAGGTTTCACGAGGACGAGCCTGAGCGCATCCCCGGTCCGGAAATTGGCGATTACCTGGGACTGCCGATCAATGATGCGGCGCGCCTGAGAGCCGATAGCTGGGCCGCGACACTTCTGGAGCTACCCGAAAATCAGTGCAGGCCGCACCCTTCCGATTACGCGTGGCGCGGGCCGGCGCTGCTTCGAATCTGGAAAGAAATAGACAGGGATACGCAGAAGCTCGTTGCTTATCACACGCACATCTCATGGCAGGCCCCCGAGCAAACGATCTATATGGACGGGCGACCGCATCCTCCTGACTATGCGCCTCACACCTGGCAGGGTTTCTCGACTGGAAAATGGGAAGGCGACATCCTCACTGTCACGACCGACCACCTCAAGGAAGGCTGGATTCGGCGAAACGGCGTTCCCCGAAGCGACAAAGCGACTGTGACCACACGAATTCTGCGGCACGCCAATTATCTGACGGTTGTTATTTTAGTGTACGACCCGGTGTATCTGACCGAGCCTTTCGTCCGTAGTACCGATTTCGTGTTTGCCCCACAACAGGAAATTGCGCCGTACCCCTGCGAAGCTGTAGACGAGACCGATCGGCCGCAGGGTGTCGTGCCCCACCACTTGCCGGGGACAAACACGTTTCTGAACGAGTTTCCGGCTGCGTTCGGCATACCTCCGGAAGCAACGCGGGGTGGCGCGGAGACGATGTATCCGGAATATAAATTAAAATTGAAATATATGAAAACGCTGCCGCGCCCAGCGGGAAGACATGGGGACAGATGACGGCATTCCGTGAGAAAGCTAGGCGCATATGCATGGCCTTGATGTTATTCAGGGCGATGAGTTCTTGGTTGCCTTACGCTGCGGCTCCGCGCGTTTCAGCCCAAACCGGAGCCTGGAGCGATTCATGGTAAAAAGAATATTCGTGCTCCCAAAGCCGCTGGGCGTGATATTCGTGCTCGCTATCACTGTCGTTCTGGGAACTGCCGGCTTGGGAAAGCTCTCTCTCGCCCAGGAGAACCAGAATGGCGCGCGGCAAAGCCGCAACGGCGATGACGCGGAAATCCACGTGCTGCCAGTACAGGGGAACGTCTATATGTTGGCAGGGGCAGGTGGAAATATCACAGTGCAGGCAGGCAAGGAAGGAATCCTGCTGGTGGACACGGGGCTCGCCCCCATGAGCGACAAAATCTTCGCGGCGATCCGGACGATTTCCGACAAACCGATTCGCTACATCATAAATACCAGCGTCGATGCGCCATCCACGGGTGGAAATGAGAGCATTGCGAAACGCGGCAGCACCATAGCAGGCGGCAATGTGGTTGGCACCATCGGCGCGAGCGCGGGCGAGGGTGCGACAGTAATCGCGTTTCAAACAATTCTTGACAGGATGAGCGCGCCGACCGGCAAGAAGCCGCCCGCCCCCGAAGGCGCCTGGCCAACCGATACTTTTACGACCAATGAAAAAAACCTCTTCTTCAACGGCGAGGCGATTCAAATCCTTCATCAACCGGCGGCGCATACGGATGGAGACAGCCTCGTTTTTTTTCGCCGCTCCGATGTGGTAAGCACGGGTGAAATTTTCACGACGACGGGCTACCCCGTCATCGATTTGGAGAAAGGCGGCAGCATCCAGGGAATCATCGATGGGTTAAATCGCCTCGTCTACCTGATCACGATTCCCGCTGACAAGGAAGAAGGCGGCACGTACGTGATTCCGGGTCATGGACGGCTCTGCGACCAGGCTGACGTTATCTACTACCAGGAAATGGTGATCATCATTCGCGATCGCATTCAAGATATGGTGAAGAAGGGCATGACGCTGGAGCAAGTGAAAGCGGCCCATCCGACCAAGGACTACGATCCGCGATATGGCTCGAATACGGGCCCCCGGACGACGGATATGTTCGTGGAGGCGGTGTATCGCAGCCTTAATAAGAAACACTAGGCGTGCTGGTCACGCTCAGTAAGTAGGCCGCGTGCCGCGCGAGTGCGAACCGTCAGGATTTCTCCCGGGAGGAATGATCATGAAACGCAAAATTCTTGTCCTGCTGAGTGCCGCGGCGTTCTTGTGCGCCGCCCGGACATACGCCCACCACTCTTTTGCGGCGACCTATTACGTGGACAAGACGATAACGATCGAAGGAAATTTGGTGCAATTTCTGTACCGCAATCCGCATTCCTTCGTCAAAGTGGAGGCGCCGGATGACCAAGGAAAGATGCAGACGTGGTCTATCGAGTGGGGCGGCGCTGCCCAATTGAGCCGGGAGCGCGTGTCAAGAGACACATTGAAGCCAGGCGATCACGTAATCGTTACTGGCAATCCCGGGCGCGATCCTGACGAGCACAGGATTCGCATCCATACTATTCGCCGGCCATCGGATGGATGGGAGTGGAGTGGCGTTATTCAATGAGCTGGCGTGTTTCGGTTCGACCTAGGTGGCGAGGGAGAAGGTAATGAACTCTGTGCGAGGTGTCCTACACCAGATGGCGTGAGTCGCAATATGGATGCGAGGCCGAAGGAGTAAGGATGAGTTACAGGACTTTACGGAGTCACGCGGTTCTGCTATTTGGAGTCGTGATGGCATTGTCGCTCGAGGTACCGGCGCACATGGACGCCCAAGCAGCCCGGGGCGCTCAGCAACCCGCGACTCCACTCGCACCCAAGGCCGCCGCCCCAGTCGATCTCACCGGCTATTGGATATCGATTGTCACGGAGGATTGGCGCTTTCGAATGATCACGCCGGACAAGGGCGACTTCTCGAGTGTCCCCCTCAACCCCGAGGGGCGCCGCCTTGCCAACACCTGGGATCCGGAGAAGGACGAGGCGGACGGCAATCAATGCAAATCTTACGGCGCGGCTGCCGTCATGCGCGTGCCCGGACGCGTGCACGTCTTCTGGGAAAACGACAACACTCTGCGCATCGATACTGACGTCGGAACCCAAACTCGTCTCTTGCATTTTGAAGAGCCATCGCCGGCGGAAAATGGGAGCGGGAAGGCCCCGAGCGACGAACCTGCGACGTGGCAAGGTTATTCCGTTGCTTCCTGGGAAGGGCAAAGACCAAGAAATCCGCAAGCGGGCCCAGGACAAGCCCAAGAAGGACAAGGCAAAGAAGGATTTTTGAAAGTGCTTACGAACCACATGCGCCCTGGATACTTGCGAAAGAACGGCGTTCCTTACAGCGCGAATGCTGTTGTTGAAGAGTATTTTGAATCCTTCAGCGAACCGAACGGCGATAAGTGGCTGATCGTGACGACCATTGTCACGGATCCTCAGTATTTGCTCCAGCCTTTCATTACGAGTACAAACTTTAAGCGGCTTCCTGATGCTTCCGGTTGGAATCCCTCAAAATGCGAAGTGAAGTAAAGCGGTTCACCTAATCCTGGCCAACGAGCCAACCCGCCTCCTTGATCTAGCCCGATCTTCTCACCAGAGATGGGTGAGTGATCATTCGGAAGATAGGACAACGGGGAGAGACTGGGGATTATGGTCCGCAGCCTTTGGGTCGGTTAACAGGTAACTTTGTGTGTCGCAGATGCTTGTTTATTGGTGGTCTCTATGGTTATTTGGAGTAGATCGCTATCTTGCACGGATGGGCAAGTACGGCCCTTCACCTGGATGCGCATGAATAATCGGCCTTCGTGGAATTGGTCAACGATTCAAGAGACGTTGCGCTGGAGAGGTCCCTTTCTCTTCTTCATGCTAGGCCTGCGCGAACTTTTTCGTCCGCTCGTGTATTGGCATGTCTATTACATTTTCGAAATCGACCTGACAAGTGAGCCTGTTCCGGAACCATATGAGAACGTGGAAATCGACTTAAGGATCTATGCGGGCGCGGGGGTTCTCGAAAGAGCTAAGGCGGAGATCATTTCGATGGGGCAGCTCGCGCCAGCAGAGGTCGACTTACGATTCAACCGGGGCGACAAGGTGGCAATCGCCTACGCGGGCGGCGAACCAACCGGTTACGGATGGCTGAGCTTCACGAGTGGCGTGGTGGAACTCGCATTCGGAGTAAACTGGATCGTCGGTCCTCGCGAGGCGATCCGCTACGATAACTTCGTTCTTCCGAAGTGGCGCGGGCGGAGGATTAACAGTTGCCTGCATTCCGCCACAGTCGCCTGCGCGCGTGACCATGGTATTGTTCGAACGTTCGCTTCGATCAGCATGTTCAATAGGCAATCGATGAGCCTTGAGAAACATTACCGCAAAGCCGCAGCCATGAAGGTGACTCTCGTGCATGTCCGCGGGTTGAATTGGACATATCGAAAGGCCGTTGGCGCCCCGTTTGAATCGCGCTTCTTGAAAATGGCACAAAACTTAGACTACGCTGCGCGAAGCCAATCATGAAGCGAGAGCGTGGACCGGTCGGGGTGCCATGGGGAAACAGTTTGTCGTAACATCGATAGGTGGCCCAGTGCGAGATGCAACCTGACGCATCCAGGCGTACCGGGAAGCAAGGTTCTGCCGGGATTGCAAAACGCATATTCGCGGGCTCTTTGGCAGTGCTGCTGTTGTGCGCATCTTACTTTGCGGCAGCGTGCGATCTCTCCTGTGGGTTCGCACAGTTTCAGTCGGATTGCCACTCGCCGCAAACGGCTCCCAAGGAATCAGTATCGCCCGAAATGACGATGGCCGGCATGACAGTGCCCGAAATACCCGGCGGCAGTTCAACAAATCAAGAAATAGTTTCCTCTGCGCCTCAAGAAATGCCCGCTCACGCTGTGTTGATCGATATGGGCACGTGCGAGCATCAGTCCTGCGATCAGGCTCATGCGTTAGCTTGCAAGGCAAATCACTCCGCTGCAGCGCAGTTTCAGACGATTTCGACAGTCGCCGGATTCTCCCACATGGACAGTCTCCAGACCGCTTTTCGTGAAGCCCTGGACGGCATCGCTCCTCTCAGTCCGATTGTTCATACTCCCCGCCACGTAAGCCTCCGCATCTAGCGATCCGAAGAAGAGTGAAGCGGGCTCATCTTATCTTGGCCCATGAGCCAATGTGCTTCCTCGATCTAGGCGATGGACGGGGAACTACCGATCGAAAATAGCGAGAATTCGTCTTCCGGCCACTGTGACGACTTCGGCCCCTCGACACGCAGCCGCTGATATTGTCCGGAGTAGAAGAGCAACGGTTTATCGTCGCGCCACTCAAAGTATTCGACGTGCCCAATGTACAAGGTGTGGTCACCGGCGGGGTGGGCATCGATCACCTGCACGACGAAGTGCGCCACGCCGCCATCCAACAATGGAACGCCATCGCGCATGATGAAGGGAATGCGCAGCCCATCCACGGGACGCCCGGCGAAGTGGTTGCTGAGCGCCTCTTGATCCTCCGCCAGCACGGTTACGCCGTAGCGGCCGATGTCTGGCAGGATCCGGTGCATGTTCGAGCGATTGCCCAATGACACCAGCACGAGCGGCGGATCAAGCGAGACCGATACAAACGCATTGGCTGTCATGCCGTGCGGCTGCTCTTCATGCTGGGCCGTAACCACAGTAACGCCGCTGGCAAACCGCCCCAGCGCGGAGCGGAAGCGAGCCGTGTCAAAAGTGGGAGTGCTTCCGATAGTCGTAGATTTCCTCTCCGTCAAAAGGCTCATGGCTTACGGCATTCGGTTTCCGTTTTTCATCACCAGGTTGATGTCATCTGGATTGATCAGGTCGGGCACCGTCCAGCCATCGATGTCGTATTCGGCCATGCATTGCTCCGCGAAGCCTTTGTACTTGGCGCACTGGCCCAATAACTCGGCGATCATCAACGCTTCAATGCGGATGCCCTCGTGATTGCCAAAGTAGTTGCGTTCGTAGAGTTCGTGCCGCCCGCCAAACTCCGTGCCCATCGCGTCCCACATCAGCTTCATGAGCTTGACGCGGTCAACGGCGGAGTAGCCGTTGGAGCCGCGCACAAATTGATCGAGGTATTTGCGAATTTCCGGAACCTTGAAGTCAACGGAGTGGGACGGAAGATAGATGAGCGCGCTGGCCAGAACGTTCTCGATGATTTCTCTCAGGCGCGGATAAATCTGGCTGGACGCCACGCGATATGCCAGGCCGTAGTCGAGGTTCGGCAGCACATAGCCTGGAGTCCACGGCGTAGTCGTGCGGGCCATCGCGTCCGTCAGGCCCCAGAAAAGGTTGCGCCACGCCAGCACCTCTCCCACCTGCGCCTGCACGCCGCGGAAATCCTTGGCACCGGTTGCATCCACTGCTTTGAGCAACAACCCAGCGATGAAATCAAGCTTGACGGCCAGTCGCGTGCAGCCGTGAAACATGAAGCGCGGGAGGAACCCGGAACGCGGAAAGAAATTATTTACTTTCGGGAGGACAACGGGTAATCGAACGGGCTGCCCATCGCCGCCGCCGTCATCTCGTAGGACGGCCGGCAAAAAAGCTTGACGCCCGGAGCTTCGGTGGGCACGATGCAGACGAAGGCGAAGTCTTTCGTCTTGATCGGCAGGGCGCCATTGTTGGCGATAAAATTGTAATGAGTGAGGGTCGAGGTTGTCGCAACAACTTTCGCGCCGCTGACAATCAACCCGCCGTCGGTTTCCTTCTCGACGTGCATGTACACGTCGCGCACCTCGGCGAGTTCCTTGTTGCGGTCTACCGGAGGGTTCACGATCGCATGATTGACGAACGTAACCTCCTCCTGCACTTTCTTGTACCAGCGCCGGGCGTTTTCCTGGAACGGATCATAGAATTCGGAGTTCGCGCCCAGCGTTGCAAGAAACGCGGCTTTATAGTCCGGGCTGCGGCCCATCCAGCCGTACGTTACGCGCGCCCATTCCGCGATCGCATCGCGTGCACCCACCAGTTCTTCCGCGTTTCGCGTAGCTTTGAAAAATTTGTGGGTATACCCGCCGCTTCCGGTATCCGTTTCGGTGCAGAGAGTGTTCTTGCGTTGATCGTGCAAGGCGTCGTACAAGCGGGCCAGCATGCGAATCGTGTTGCGGAAGGCCGGGTGGGTCGTCACATCCTTGACCCGTTCGCCGTAAATCCAGATCTCGCGCCCATCGCGCAGGCTTTCAATATATTCCTGTGAGGTGAAGGGTTGTGTGCGTGCCGCGGCGTCCGCCTTGTCGGTCTGTGTATTCTGATTGGTTAACATAGCCGTCCTCTTTGGCGCTGCCGCCCTGCTTTTCCTCTGAGCCGCGAGCGGAAATGCCGGATTCAATGCACCATCGTTATCAAAGCAATTCCGGGAGGGCAAGCCTTTGTCTCACAACGTCCCACCCAAATGTAGCCAATCGCGCTCGAACCGGAATACCTCTTTCGACGGCGGCAGCGGCGCTTGTGTCTCGATCCAGCACACCGGGTCCGAACCGGCGTTCTCGAAACTGTGAATGCAGCCCACGCTCGTCCAGATCACATCGCCCGCGCCCAGATCGTAGGTTTGGCCGTCCGCCGTCGCGCGAACCCGTCCGCTGACAACTAAATAGGACTCTTCAAACGTGTGATCGTGCGGATCGATCTTCGCGCCCGGCATGTACTGAATCAGAAAGAGCGATTGATGGACTGCGCCGAAAGAACGGTCCACGAACATCTTGATCGCCACACCCGCAGTCGGGTTGAACCCTTCCATTTGTGACGGTCCGCCAGGTCGCGGCAGCCGCGATTGGTCGAAATAGCCGACCAGAGCATTGGCTCCGTCTTGCTGGGCAAGCGCTACCGCAACGCTGGGCACGTCGCCGCCAGCGAAGAATGTATCACGGGCACTCTCAATGGGACGCGGTTGTGGCGCTTGCATTTCCAGCCAGCTCGCAGGCTGTTCGCGCGTATTGCGCCAAGAGTGCCGCACGCCCGTACTGATCAGTCCGAAGTGGCCGGCGCTCAGTTCGTCATTCCTTTCTCCGATCTGCGCGATTATCGTTCCGCTCAAAATATAAAAACTCTCCTCGAAGGAATGAACGTGCTGTTGAATTACTCCATTCGGGTCAAGGTAGCAGATGCCCACCCCCATATGCACGGAACCCATTGTATGGTCCACGTACGTTGCGCGCCGGAAACCTGTGCTGTGCTTGTCATAGAGTTCAGGCGTCCGTGGTGCAGCTCCGTTAATTTTGGACACGTGGTGCATGACGGGCGCCGTTCGGTACATGCTGATTCTAATGCTAAACGAAGGCAAAACTGTGCGGCTTGCATAAATTCCACATCCGTGAGCAGAATCGTGACTTCCTGTCGCGCTGAGTCGTGGGCCCCCGGCTCCGGGGATGGGAGCCATTGCCTTGCCACCGCGCCGCTTAGCACGTGCGGCAAACCACGTTTCTGCCAACGAAGAGCCGGCCCATCCCGCGCAAAACTGCTGCAGGAGCCTTAAAACAAGCAGAAATGCAGCGGAGTGCAATCTGCACCCGTCCTTGACCGCGCGTGCGAATTCTGTATAATCGCGCCACTAGGTGGGAGTGCCCGCGCTCTTCAGCGGGGGGTGTCCAATGATTTCGCTCGCGAACCAGATTTTCACCGTTCGAGAAACTCACGGACGTGTGCTCAGAATCCAAAACCGCGTGATCGCGCACAGCGAGGAAACCGGCTGGCGTTCTCTCTATGCCGCGATCTTCGAAGAGGCTCCGTTCCATGCAACAGAGCCGGCACTTCGCCACCCTTCACTCATTTACCATTTGTGTAGACCCACGGCGGTGATGCGCAAAATTGAAGGCGCCCCGCGCGAGAGAGCGCTCATCGGCCCTCGCCGCATTTGCGTGACGCCTGGTGAAGCAACCACGGAATGGCAGCATTCGGGTCATCCGGAGATTCTCCAAGTTTACTTGCGCCAGTCGATTTATGCGGCCGCTGTCGATGAGATGTACGGTTGCGATGTCTCCGCGGCGGAGATTGTGCCCCGCTTCGCGATTTTGGACCCGCTGCTGGAGCAACTCGCCATCTCGATCACAACAGCATTGCGAGACGGCTCTGTCGAAGACGGACTCTACGTTGATACGATCGCCCAGATGATGGCCGTGCATCTCGCGCGGCACTATTCATCGCGGTCGCGGCCGCCACGCATGCCAAAAACAAGGGCGATCTCCGCGTGGAAAATCCGGCGCCTGATCGAGTTTATTGAGGAAAACCTCGACGGCGACCTCACCCTTGAGGCCATGGCGGGAGAAGTGGAAATCAGTCCGCTCTATTTGCCACGCGCGTTCAAGTCCGCCGTCGGTCAGTCTCCGCATCAGTACGTGCTTGCGCGGCGAATCGAGCGTGCCAGGGATCTCTTACGCAACACCGATTCTCCGATCGTGGAGGTGGCCCTCTCTTCCGGTTTCTCCTCGCAAAGCCATCTTTGCAATTGGTTCTTGCGCGCAGTGGGAGTTTCTCCAGCGGCCTACCGCCGGCAGAGTGGATCATAGCCTCACTCAAGGCGCCCGGAGGCATTGCGGCGGAGAATTGCCCTTTTGTGCAGCCTTACGACTGCAGTTAGTTTTCCGGCCAATCTTGCGACCTACACAATTGGTTTGATTTTGAATGGAAAGGTCATAATTCTGTTCATGTAAGTGGAGTTTTTGCAAGCCGCACCCACCGATGATCGGCTACCCTGCCTTCTGATCGAGGCGTTCGGATGTTATTCGCGGCACCCGCACATCCATCCGCACGCCCGAACCGGGACAAGAGGTTTTCCGAGAATGCCTGTAATCCGCTTCATGCAGTGGCTGCATGACACGGCATTCAGTGTCACGATGCGTGACTCGACTTGGGCCGAACCCGTGGTTGAGACGATCCACGTTTTGACCCTGACCCTGTTCCTGGGATTTACTGTTCTGCTCGACTTGCGTCTTCTCGGCGTTTGCATGCGCCGCCGGCGTGCTTCGGAGGTTGTGGAGGAGCTGAACCCATGGCTCATTGGAGGATTCTTGGTGATGATTGTCACCGGGGTCCTTCTATTCTGTGGCGATCCGGTCGCGTTCTACAACAGCATTTTCTTCAAAATCAAGATGCTGATGCTTTTGTTGGCTGGATGGAATGTTTGGCTGTTCAATGCCACTGCAGGCCGCAAGATGTCTGAGTGGAACTTTGGCTCTAAGACGCCAAGTAGGGCAAAAGCAGCAGCGATCCTTTCTCTGGTCTTGTGGGTTGCGATTGTCGCCGCGGGACGGGCGATCGCCTATTCCCTACCGCCCCCGTAAGGAGGTTCACCTGGAATGTCTCTCAGCTCGCTTTTAATGTCCTTCTGTGAGTGGGCCGACAATTCGTTTTTCGGTCACGGGATACGCAACTCGGTATGGCTATTTCCTTTTGTCGAGGTATTCCATCTCGTGGCGCTGGGCATGCTGGGTGGAACGGTTTTGATCGTAAACCTCCGCCTCCTCGGCATTCGATTTCAGCGTGAGCGTGTTTCCGAACTGGCCCAGGATGTCCAGCCGTGGATGCTCGGGAGCCTTGTGGTCATGCTGGTCTCCGGATTCTTTCTCTTCTCGTCGGAGTCGGTGAAGATGTACGGTAACGGGGCCTTTCGCGTAAAGATGGTGTTGCTTTCGCTGGCGATCCTATTCACATTTACTCTCCATCGCAAGGTGACGATGTCCGACGAGACCCAGATATCCCCGCTGTGGCGCAAACTGGCCGCGGTGCTATCGCTGGTTCTCTGGAGCGGGGTTGGGCTCGCAGGGCGAGCGATCGGGATAGTGTAGTATGAACTAAACTTGCAGACTTGACAGATTCATTATTCTTGTTGTTTGTTGTTGCCGCGGTTGGCGATCCCATATTTTTGGTGAGGCAGACACAGGGAGCCGGAGCCGAACGAGTCTTCCGCGTCTCAG
>WNFD01002683.1_pt1 | contig 18283 bp, 16 predicted proteins | sample 5400491 | NCBI WGS metagenome assembly WNFD01 (sample SAMN13153343, study PRJNA577476) | soil metagenome | isolation source: 120 cm saprolite under Douglas fir tree site 2 hole 2 replicate 2 | place: USA:California | collected 2015-04-18 | reverse complement strand
GCCCCAGGCCCACGCGCACGCACGCCGATAGTGTGGCATCATGGTGGCGTGAGACACAGACGGGTCTGGGTGATGATTGTGGTCGTTGCTGCATTGGCTTGGACATATCTGTTTATCCAATCTCAATTCGTGGTCCATCTAGTCCCCGCTTCACGCTAAAGCGCTATGAGCCTCGGCAAGGGTAAACGCACGCGCGATCCCGTCCTTCCCGCTCCCGCCCGCTCCCGCACTCCCGCACGCCCGGTTCTAACGGCGTTCGCACGCACGCGCAGCGCCCACGCGCTTCCACACAACAGTTCGTAGCCCGATCTTCCGAGCAATAAAGTTTACTAACTTGTTATGTGGAGCCGATTTTCCCGTCGCCACATCCTACCCCTCTCTCGTTTGACCCCCCCTCTCTCGTTTGACCCTTCTTTTCCCGCGCCTGTAATATCAACGTCCATCCTTAAGCCCGCGAGAAAGCATGGTATAAAAAATGTGTCATGTCTGAAGAACGCCGGAAAAAAAAGCAGGAACGCGAAGGAACAAAAGATAGCTGGGTCCCCTCACGGAAGGTAATTGTCTATGGCGTGATCGTGCTATTGTTCGCTGCTGTCTTTTACGCTGGCCGGTATCGGAAGAACCACCGCTATGAGGCGTTTGCCAAATGCCTCGCAACCCACCAGGCTCGAATGTACGGGCTGTACTATTGTCCGCATTGCATAGAACAGAAGGAGATGTTTGCAGCTTCATTTAAGTACGTTCCTTATGTCGAGTGCGCGGTCAAGGGTTCGCGAGAGATGGCGCCAGAGTGCAAGGCCGCCGGGGCAAAGAATTTTCCTAGCTGGCAATTCAATGGGGGCGCACTGCACGAGGGTGTTCTTTCGATCGAAGACCTGAGCGTCAGGAGTGCCTGCCCTCTACCCCAATAAATTCAATGGCGAATCCATCTGCCCATGCCAAAGCTGTGCAAACGAAATTGTTCAGGAGCCTGCTGGTCGGGATTGCTATCCTGTCGCTTGCGGGCATGCTCGTCTCGTCGATTTCCCTACAGCGTCACTATGCGAAGTCGGCCACCTCATATTGTGAGTTCGGCGAGAAATTCAATTGCGACATCGTCAATCGCAGCGAATATTCGAGCCTGATGGGAATCCCTGTTTCGTTGATCGGCGTCGTCGGCTACGGGCTGCTCTTGACGCTATCGACCCTATGCCGCTCCCGCCCGGAAACCCCGAGGCGATTGCTGATGGCGGCAGCTGCGGGATTGGTATTCGCGCTGTATTTGACTTACATCGAAGCCTACGTGTTGACCACCTGGTGCATCTTGTGTCTGACATCATTGGCCTTGATTGCAAGCATTACTGCCCTGGCAGGAGTGCTGAAGTTGCGTCTGGCCACGAATTCGTGAAGCTCGTTGTTCAGGTAGTTTTCAAACGGTCCTGATGGAACAAGTCCAACCGACGGAGACTGCAGTCGAGCGCTCCCTACGCGTCCAGGGCAACGACTCCGTAACCGGTGACTTGCGGTTGCACGAACTTACCAGCCACATCTTTCGCAACAAGCGCTGGCTGCGGGTGTGGTTGCCTCCGGGCTACGACGATGCGCAAAACGAAACGCGCCGATATCCGGTTCTCTATTTGAACGACGGGCAGAACCTGTTTGACCGTGCTACGGCTTTTGCCGGAGTGGAGTGGCAGGTCGATGAGGCCGCAGACCGGATGATTCGCGAGAACGCTATAACTCCGCTGATCATGGTGGGCATCGACAACTCGACGAAAGATCGCTTTCGCGAATACATGCCCTATCGATCGCTGCAGCCGATGAGGTTGCGAGCAGAGGGCAAACGCTACCCCGGCTTTCTGACCAACGAAGTAATTCCATTCATAGCGTCCAGCTACCGAGTTGCGACCGGATCGGAGAACACGGGGCTCGGAGGCTCGTCGTTGGGCGCGCTCATTGCGCTTTACACGGCGATGGAGCGACCCGGACTGGTCGGGAGACTCCTGGTGGAGAGTCCGTCGCTGTGGGCGTCCAATCGGCAGCTCATCAAGGAAAGCCGGACAATTCGGGGCTGGCCGGAACGCGTGGTCCTGGCAGTGGGAACGGCCGAGGCCGGACGACCAGACAAAAATCAGAGTGTTGTGGACGATGTTCGCGAACTGGCTGGCATCTTGTGCCGCGCCGGTTTGGATGAAAAGCGTTTGCGTTTAGTGATTGAAGAAGGTGCGAGTCACAGCGAATCGGCGTGGGCACGACGCTTTCCCGAGGCGCTAAGGTTCTTGTTCGGTCAGTAGAACTTCATAGGAATCTGTAAATGTCCTGCGACTATGCCGTGCGCTTATGCAGTTCAGGCACAGATGTTTTGGCGAGTTGCCACAGCGTCCAAATGATTGCTGACATGGCCAGGACAGAAAGTTGGACGTGCGTCCAGCGCGCCGGTGGGGCAACAAGCGGCAGAAGGTAGACGAGGTAGAGCAGGGCGGCGAGGCGCAAAGTAAGGTGATGATGCCTATTGGCGACTATCCAGTCGCCAAGCAGAAGAAACGCGGGCGCTAGAATCACGAGATCATAGACCGTGAGATGGGGCGCCACGAGCACCGTCGCTATCAGTAACGCCGAATAGCGGATACCCAGCGACAACTGACTGCGCCAGCACAGGATGAGAAGCGCGAGCACGAACGCTGCGCTGACCATATAGAGCACGAGCGAGACGGTGGGTGACGGGACAAGCATGGACCAAAAAGCGAACAGGGAGTGAGTTTGATAGGGTCTGGGCTCAAGCAAAGCCAGCGCACGAGGGACATGGTGCAGCATTCGGAGCCATTGGCGGAGAGGATCAAGGCCAAAATAGAGCCAAGCCACGACGAACTGAGCGGCTGCGGACAGGATGGCTCCGGCGATCAGCGTCCAATTACGCATCGCAATGAAAACGATTGCAGCGACCAAGCCCAACTGTGGCTTGAAGGCCAATGCGCCGAAGGCGATCCCTGCGAGGAAATAGTTTTCGGCGCGTAGCGCAAAACATGCCAGCGTGAAACAGGCCAGCGCGAGGGCGGAGGTTTGTCCCCAAAGTATCAAGTGGAAGAAGGCAGGATAGGCGGCAGCAAGAATGAATATTGTAAATTTCTCGTCCCGTAGATTTGGACAGACGCGCCATACTGCATAGCAGGAGTATGCGTAGATCACCGTACTGACAGTCAGCCAGATGAAAAGAGCCCAATCATAGGAAAGGCGAGCCAATGGTGCGAAGAAAATAGAAACCTGGGGCGGGTAAACAGGGAGATACACGATGTCGGCTGCGCCCGGGATGCGTTGCTGAACCAGCGCTGCCTGGAACTGCATGTCATAGAGATTGGCGCCACGATGTGTGAGCGCCAGGGAACCCAGTGTGTATAAGTGGACGAAGTCGGTGCCTTTTAGAAGTCCGTAACGGTCGCGGAGTCGGGGGCCGGAAATATCCCAAACGTAGATCGACCATGAGCAGAGGGCGAGGACGAGCCCTTGAGCGCGCAGTCGCTTCGTGGTAAGCCAGGAGGCGAGGTTAAGTCCGTTGGCCATGGGGCGTAGGTATGAGATCGAGCCGTCCGCTTGTAACACATATCCCTACAAATATTGAAGTGCACCCGCGGCTCTCGCGCAACTTAGATGTTTCCCAGCGCAACTAGACGCTGCGCTCGTGCCCGGACTACATTGAGGACTGATGAATCCGCAACAATCTCCTCGAGCACCGGCTGCACAGCTTGTAACTCGATTAATGTTCCGTCTTTGGCTTGTGCTTCCATGCGTTTCAATTCTTCGTCAAGTGCCAGCTTCTGATAGCGATGGTAGTAGATCAGACGCCGCCCATATTCCAAAGTCGCCGACAGGTTTTGGAAAAACGAGGTGAGCTGTTCCACCGCCGGCAAGCGAGAATAATTGTAGGTTGCCGAATGGATCCGTTGCTCATCCTGATAAGTCAGTTTCTTCGCTCCGGTGAACGCCAGTTTGCTATTGGCGGAATCGACATGGCCGGCAAAGTAGTTCGCCTGTCTTGCCAGCTCGAAAATACGGTCACGGCTCTTCAGCGAGAGTTCGAACTCGTGCTGGTAAGTCTCGAACCCATCAGAGTCATTGGACAGTTTGCCTGCACTCTCATATTTGGCGTGACCCTGTTTGCTGACCGCGATCGAGTAGTGCGCGGGATCGGAGCCCGGGAAATCCTGGGAATAGGTTATGGTCGCGGTCTGAGCGGCACTTCTGGGAATGATTGCCACGCACAGAGTGAGGAAGAATAACAGGAAAGTCGACCTGGCTCGGTTCGGCCTCATCCGCTGGAACGACATTCGCCCTTGATTGAAGCGGAATCCCCTAGGTGTATCCCAGCGCCGGCTTTTTTCGAGGAACCGCCGAGGAGACTTCATTCAAAGAATTATGCCAAAAACAACTGAGCATCAGTACTTGAGACCCATCCTAAAAACATGACCTCAGTCTGCCGCTAGCCTGGCCGTAGTCCGCTGCCTATCCAAAGTTCCCGCTGTGTGGAGATGGCAGATGGCGATCGCCAGCGCATCAGACACATCCATTGGTTCGGGTGGATTCGCCAGTTCGAGAAGCCGCGTCACCATGTGCTGCACTTGCTGTTTCTCGGCCCGGCCATAACCCACCACGGCCAACTTGATGGTAAGCGGCGAATATTCGGCAACCTCCAGGCCAGCAGCGGCTGCGGCTAGCATCGCAACTCCGCGTACCTGCCCCAGCTTGAGAGCTGACTTCACATTCAGGGCATAAAAAACATCTTCGATCGCCACCTCGTCGGGACGGTGCTCCGCGATAATCGCTCCCAGTTCGCCAAAGATGCGCGCCAAACGACGCGGCAGCGCTTCCCGAGGGGAAAGCTTGATCGCCCCGCAAATCAAGGTCACCAGTCTTCCGCTGGGGTGCATCTCGACTACACCGTATCCGGTGTACTGGCCGCCACAATCGATACCCAGCACTCGCATGAACGCAGTGTACAGCGGATGCCCCGGTTGATCCTAAGAGCTTCTAACAAAACCCCGCTTTCAATCCATGGAGTGTCCGAGACACGATGCTGGCCAAATGCTAGGATGCTCAGTCTATGAGCAGCCCCTTGCTTCAAGATGCTTCGTGGGATGATCCAACCGATGCCGCCGCCGTTGCCACCTAGGCCCAAGGGTGGCTGCCATTCGAAGCCATGGAGGATGAATGGGGCCAGCCCATCGAAGCCTCCGGAGCCAAAGGAGTTGCAGGTGGGGGAGCAGGCACAGACGTTGCCGACCCTCGGATGGCGATCCCGCGATTGTTTAAGCTGGGAATGCCGTTGCTTTGGGACCGCCGAACGTGCCCATGTCGATGAGCTTGTAATGGTGGTGCTTGTGGTTGTTGTCTTGTTGTTCCTGCGCGACGGGGTGGATTGGAATCGCCGGCGCAGCAAAAAGCATGATCGTGGAAATGCGGATTGAGGGTGTCGATCTCATGGCGCATCTCCTCTTGTGCTTGCGCCGGTTATTTCCATGAGCCAAGTGCAGGGAGATGAAACCGATTGTCGCGCCGCCACAGCGCAGGGGGTCGCGCTTGGCCGGTTGCTTCTCGCGGGACTGGCTGTGCTGAGGGGACGGTGCTTGCGTCCACCCGGCTCTCGGCGCAACCGTCGACGCTGGAACGGTCTTCGTCACACGGGATCAGCAGGTAAGCGTGGCCACAGAGATCAACGTCCTTTGGTGCGCAGCCAGCAGGCACGCCGAAGCCGGCAATTTGTCCTGCGTCGTTGATGGCCACGGCAAACGTCAACTGCAAGCTGGAGCCAGTAGGAATCAGGGTGTTCAAATCGACCATAGGTCCGCCATCCTCCCACAGGAACGCATGTTCCCCCGTGGGGATCAGGCAAAGGTCTCGGTTCTCTGAGGTGCCCACGACCTGTCCATGCGAATTGACGTAGTATGCGTTCGCGCACGAGTCACCGGGCAGAACGCCGAGATCGATCATCGTGGTGCCCTTCTTCTTCCAAAGAACCGCGTCATGATTCTGGGGTGTAGGACCCGGCAGGTCCGCTTTGCCGACAATATCTCCGGCATCATTGATCCAGTTCGTGACCCCGTTGTTGCCACCAAGAGTGCCCAGATCCTGCAAGCCTGTTTTCTTCGACCAGAGGAAGGGATGAGACGTCAGGTCCCCCGTCATGTTCGAGGTGCCTACGACCTGCCCGCGATTATTGAAAGCCGTTGGGTTTCCCAAGGTGCCGCCCAGCGAGCCGATATCCAGCATGTGTCCCTTCTCCCAAAAGAACGAGTCTGCGGTGGGAAGACCTGTGGTTGAGTTGGGAGTTGCGTTGGTATAAGACTGGCCGGTGATCTGGCCCCGATCGTTCACGAAGAATGCAGCTGCGTCGTTTCCGCCCAGAGTGCCCAAATCTCGCATCGTGCCCTTCTGCCATAGAAATGCCCGCGTCTGGGTGGGGAAGAAGCCTGGGCCCGCCAGAGAAAAAGAGTCAGGGACTGTGTTGAGAGCGAATCCGACAACCTTGCCGCCGTTATTGGCCGAGAGTCCGATGCTCTCGTATCCACCTTCGGGAAGGGTTCCCAGGTCCGTGATCGCGCCGTTCTGCCACGTCACAGCGCGATTCTCGGGAAAGCCGGGGAACAAAGGGTCAACTTGTCCGTTTTCGGAAGTCCCCACGATCAGTCCGTTTGCCGTAATCCAAATGGCATTACTACTCGCACCACCGGGAAGCGCGCCCAGGTCAGTCAGGGCACCATTCTGGGATTGGAACGCATGGGAGACGAAACAGTCTGGGTTGAAGCAAAACGGGGTGTAGGGATCGGGCGTGGACGTATCCGCCCAGCCAGCAGCCGTCCCTTTATTGTTGAGGATGCCGTCATTCCCGTTTGAAAAGTAACTCGTCGGTCCGCCGAGCGTTCCCAGGTCGATGAGTTTGTATCGAGAGTGATCCTGCGCGCTTAGCCGGGCCGGGATCGCCAGCGTGGCGAACAAGGTCATCGCCGTAATCAAGGTGAGTGTTTTCGATTTCATACAGTCTCTCCATTGGCTGGTGGGTTTTCGTTGGTGAGAGCGAGCCAATGAGCGCGAAATGTATTCCCTGACGACTGCCACAGGCAATGGTTAGCTTGTTAGTTCGGTGTTAGCTGTGTGTTAGTGTCTAAAGCATTGACAGTGGGAGTCTTATCGATTCTGGCTTCACCAATTCATTTCCCCGCCTCGCTACCGGTGCTAGAATCCTGAAATCGCTTCGTGGGGGATGGTCGTCCGATGGCATCGCCCCTGCCCATATCGCCGAAGATCAGGTTTGCAACATTCGAGCTGGACTCATCTGCTGGCAAACTCTTCAAGTCGGGAATCCCAATTAAGTTGCAACCGCAGCCCCTGCGGGTCCTGTTGCTTTTGACCAAAAGACCGGGACAAGTTGTCACGCGAGAAGAAATCCAGCGATGTCTCTGGGGCGACTCCACGTTCGTCGATTTCGAACGCGGGATTAACTTTTCGATTAACCAGATTCGCGCCGCCCTCAGCGATAACGCGGAAAAGCCCCGCTACATCGAAACCCTTCCGCGCATTGGCTACCGTTTCATCGCTCCTGTCACCGGAGGCGGGCTAAGAGTCGCTGGCCCAACTACCGCCGCAGACTCTTCCGGACAGGTTTACGAGTGGCCAGCAGAATCGAGAACGATAAGCAGCGCAGGCTCAGAAGAGAAAACCACATCGACCCTGGAGATTCCCGTTGCTCAGTGGAGGTGGAGCTATGTGTCGGCAGTCGCAGCCCTCGCAGTTATGACCGCAGTGGGTTACGTCGCACACGGGTTTCTGTCACACCGCCGCGACTTCGATTTGCGTGGCATCCAGATGACAAGGCTCACCCAGAACGGCCGCGTCCAGGGCGTTGCTATTTCTCCGGATGGACGCTACGTGGCGTATGCGCGGCGCGAAGGGGACGAAGAAAGTCTTTGGTTGCGTCAGGTGGCCACGCGAAGCGACTTGCAGCTTCTGCCCACCGGAACGGGTTTCCATGGACTGACGTTCTCTCCGGATGGCAACTACATCTATTTCGTTCGTTCGGACCAGAAAGACCCCTACTTTAAATACCTGTACTCGATGCCGACGATGGGCGGGTCTGCGCACAAATTGATCACCGATGTCGATTCCCCTGTAACCTTCTCTCCGGACGGCCACCGATTCGCATACGAGCACTGCATCCAGCCCCGCAACGACATCGAATTGAAAATCGCGAACGCGGATGGCAGTGGCGACCACCTACTAGCAACAATTCACGACGGCAGCGGTTTCTTGTTCCAGCCAGGCCCGAACTGGTCGCGGGATGGGCGAACCATCGCCGTTCCGGTTCATATTATGAACCAGCATCAACGGTGGGTGCTGGACATGGTGTCAGTGACTGACGGGAGCATACGGGAGTCCTATTCCAGTTCACAGGCGATCGGTCGTCCGGTGTGGTTGTCTGAAGGAAAAGCTTTGATTTTTCCGCACGCCGACGAGGTTGCACACCGTTCCCAGTTGTGGGCCGTTTCCTTTCCGGTAGGCAAGGGACAGCGGTTTACCAACGATCTTTCCGACTACGGCACCGACTTGGACATAACCAGCGACGGCGACACCATCGCGGCCGTAGCCGGCAAAACCGTTTCGAATGTTTGGATTGCTCCCGCCGAAAACCCATCCGCCAACCAGCAGGTCACCTCCGATGCGCCGGCGATGTTCGAGATCGCCGAGGCTTTTGATGGAAAGTTATTGACGGTGGGTGAAGATGGCACGCTCTGGATGATGCATACCGATGGCAGCCAGCGCACTCGCTTCAGCGACGTCCGGGACGCAAACTCTCCAACCCCCTGCGGGCATTCCGTGATTTTCACGGCCGTTGAAGCCGACACAGTGGCGCTCATCCGAGTCGAGCGCGACGGGAGCCATCCCACAACGCTTGCCCGTGGAAATTTGTGGGGCCCCGCGTGCTCCGGGGACGGGAACTTCATTTTCTTCGCCAATGGCGAGCAGCCCCAACGGATCTGGAAAGTGCCAATCATGGGCGGCACGCCGCAGTATGTCAGCGATATTCTGGGAGACCAAGCCACTGGTGTGCTGGCTATTTCTCCAGATGGAAAGCTCCTCGCCTATCCCTATACGCAATATGGTCGTGTTCCGTCGCAAGGCTGGAGGGTGGCGGTGATGTCAGTTGACGGAGGTCCACCCTTGAAACAGTTCAACGTCCCCGGGGGGATGTTGGGAGTCCGCTGGTCCCCCAGGGGCAAGGGCTTCGAGTACGTGATGACACAAAATAAAGCGGCCAACATTTGGGAGCAGCCTCTGGCCGGAGGGAAACCGAAACAACTAACCAGATTCACCACCGGTCAGATTTTTGATTTCAACTGGTCGTTAGATCACACGCGGCTCCTCCTGACACGTGGGGATGTGAGCAGTGATGCCATCTTGCTAGGCAAGCTCCGCTGATTGCCTGCCGTCGTTTCATGGTCCGAGTACCGGCGTGCGCCCTTTTGGCACTCTCGGAAGTTCCGTTCGGATATCAGGGACAACCGGGTTTTGTTAGGCTAAGGAGCCGAACCTTCAGCAGCACCTGGGACGCGGGGTGGATACTCTCTCCTGCTCGCGCAGGAATTCAGAGTAGGCCTGCGGCGAAGACGCTAAGCTCGCCCGTTCCAAGAACCGCTGGTACGCCGCCTCGTCGAAAATCTCTCGCAGTGCGGCGAGCAGAGTCCGGAGAATTTTGCGGAGACGGTTCATCGCTGACCCTCCTGCGCAAGCTGGGTCATCACGAACGGGGATTCGCTCACCGGCAATTCTTTTTTCCCACTCAAAATCTCAAGCCAGTGCCGCGTGGACTCCAGCAGAACAAGCGCAACCATAACCACGAGAACGCCGGTGACGACCGCGTCGAGACGGTTATTGAAGATCAATCGCGCGGTCTCGATCGTGCTTGGACCTGCGGCCAACTGCCGTGCCTGTGCCAAAAATCCAATCCGCGGGCTGGGATCGAACACCTTATGCCATGACGCCGTGAAGGTTATCGCTACCAGCCATGCCAGAGGCGCCAGCGTCACCAGCGCATACTTTGTGCGGTGCATCTTGACGATGATGGTAGTCGCCACGCACAGCGCCACCGTGGCCAGCAATTGATTGGAAATGCCAAACAGCGGCCACAAGGAATTGATTCCGCCCAGCGGATCCTTAACGCCTTGCCACAGGAAATATCCCCAAGCGGCCACGACCAGAGCGCTGGTTGCCAAAATCGAGGGATACCAACTGGTCCTGCCCAGCGGCTTATAAACATGCGCCAGCGCATCCTGCAGCATGAAGCGGGCGACGCGCGTGCCGGCGTCGAGAACGGTCAGAATAAATAACGCCTCGAACATAATGGCGAAGTGATACCAGAGGGCCATCAACGCCTGTCCTCCCAGGCTGTTGGAAAAAATGTTCGCCATACCCACGGCAAATGCCGGTGCACCGCCGGTGCGGTTGTAGAGCGTTTGCTCGCCCACAGCGTGAGCCAGGGCCTGCATATCGGCCGCGGTCACGGGGAATCCCCAACCTGAAATGGTCGCGGCCGCAGCCGCCGGCGCTTGACCAACAATGCCCGCAGGACTGTTTATCGCGAAATACACGCCCGGCTGCATTACACAAGCCGCGATAATCGCCATCACCGCTACCGCCGACTCGGCGATCATCGCGCCGTATCCAACGATTCGGGTCTCGGTTTCGCGCGCGATGAGCTTGGGTGTCGTCCCGCTTGAGATCAAAGAATGGAAGCCGCTAATTGCTCCGCACGCAATCGTGATAAAAGCGAAAGGAAAAATCTTCCCCGCGAACACCGGGCCAGTGCCATCGACAAATCGTGTCAACGCTGGCATATGCAGCGTGGGATGCAGCGCCACGATTCCGACCCCCAACAAGGCGATGGTCCCCAACTTGACAAACGTGCTCAGGTAGTCCCGTGGCGCGAGCAGCAGCCACACCGGCATGGCGGACGCGGCGAATCCATAGCCGATGATGAGCAGAGCCAAAGCGGGTGCGGTCAAAGTAAATATCCCCGCCACTGCCGGATGCTGCGATACCCACTGGCCTCCCCAGATCGCCAGCATTACGAGGATGAATCCAAGAACGGAGACTTCCAGCACCTCGCCCGGACGAATGCGCCGCAGATAAACTCCCATCAGCAGCGCAATCGGGATTGTCATCGCAATCGTGAACGTGCCCCACGGACTGGCTTTCAGCGCATTGACTACGATCAAGGCCGCCACCGCCAGAAGAATGACCAAAATGGACGTGACTGCCGCGTAGGCCACAAACCCTCCGACGCGGCCAATCTCTGTCTTGGCCATCTCGGTGAGCGATTTGCCATCCCGGCGCACGGAAAACAGCAGGATCACGAAGTCCTGCACGCAGCCCGCGAAAACTGCTCCCGCCAGCACCCACAATGTTCCCGGAAGGTAACCGAACTGTGCTGCCAGCACGGGCCCCACTAGCGGGCCCGGCCCGGCGATGGCCGCAAAATGATGCCCGAAGACAACCCACTTATTGGTGACCACATAATCTCGTCCGTTCTGCAGTCGCTCCGCCGGCGTAGCCCTTACGGCGTCAAGCGCTAGCATCTTGGCTGCAATGAACTTGCTGTAGAAGCGGTAGCCGAGGGCGTAACAGCAGGCCGCACCCACCACCAGCCACATCGCATTGATGGGCTCGCCACGGCGTACGGCGACCACCCCGACCGCGAGTGTGCCCACGAGAGCCACTGCAATCCACAAAAGAAACGAGAGGGACGTTTTCATATCAGTCGAGCATTGTGGCGAATCTTCTGCCCGCGCGCAATCCCGGTTTTTGGTTCAGCCTTGCCAGCGCCTGCGGATAGGCCGATTTAATGGTAATCTACTTTTCCCAAACGATTGTGGCCCGGCATTCGGGACTCTCCACGCAGTCTCCGTGGCCGAGGTGCATTCGAGGCAAGCGGTTCCAATTTTCTTCATCTTTTGCACAGGAGTCGAAATGAAAGTTGGCATGTTGACCGGTGGGGGCGATTGTCCCGGCCTGAATGCCGTCATCCGCGCAGTGGTACGCAAAGGTATTTTTCACTACCAGGATAATTTCGTCGGCTTCCTCGAAGGATGGCGTGGCCTGGTGGAAGATAAGAGCATGCCGCTGGACTTGGTTGCCGTTGCCGGCATTCTCCCGCGCGGTGGAACCATCCTGCGCACTTCACGCACCAATCCTTCGAAGCGGCCTGATGGCATTGATCGGTGCATTGCCACTCTTGCGGATCATAAAATCGACGCGCTCATCGCCATCGGCGGCGATGACACCTTGTCGGTCGCGCAGAAGCTGCACGAGCGCGGGGTGAAGGTGGTCGGCGTTCCCAAGACCATTGACAACGATCTCGCCGGGACCGACTTCACCTTCGGCTTTGATACTGCGGTCAACGTGGTTTGTGAAGCCATTGACCGCGTTCACACCACCGCCGAGGCACACAACCGGGTGATGGTTGTTGAAGTCATGGGTCGCGATGCAGGCTGGATCGCAATGTACAGTGGTATCGCGGGCGGCGCTGACGTAATCCTGATCCCCGAACGTCCTTTCGACGTCGACAAGGTTGCCGAGTCTATCCGCCAGCGCCACGAGCGCGGGCGCTATTTTTCCATTGTTGTGGTGGCGGAAGGAGCAAAGTTTTCCGCTGATACTGACCCCTCGCATGGCGCTCCGGTTTTACAAGACGCGGACAAGGACGAATTTGGTCACGCAAAGCTGGGCGGCATCGGTAACATTCTGGCCCGCGAGATTGAAAAGCGAACAGGATTTGAAGCCCGCAGCGTTGTGCTCGGTCACATCCAACGGGGTGGATCGCCTAGCGCCTTCGATCGGGTTCTAGCAACGCGTTATGGCATTGGCGCCATTGACATGGTCCATCGTGGCGAATTCGGATGCATGGCCGCGTTGCGTTCCAACAAGATTGTATCCATCCCGCTCAGGGATGCTATTGCCCGCAACCGCACCGTAGACGATGAAATGATCCAGGTTGCCGAGGGAATTCTTGATACTACAGCCTCTGACAAAGAGGCCGTGAGACGATAGAGCGGTCAGGAGACCAGAGATCGTTTCCTCCCGCCGGCCCTAAACCCTTCAAGGGATGCTTTCCGAATTTGGTGACACTTCAGGGCAAAAATCGTGCTCTAATATGACCTGTGAAGGAAGTCCTTCCCGGGGGGCTTTGTATGTATAAGCCAAAATCGTCTTTGGTGCCTGTCGTTCTGGTGGCCTTGGCCTGCGCGCTTGTAGCGCTGCCCGCCATGGCTGATTCGCAAGCACGCATTGTTCGCTTGAGTGACGTACAAGGATCGGTCGAGATCGACAAAAATACCGGAATGGGATTCGAGAACGCGTTTCTGAACCTTCCTATCACGCAGGGGACGCGGCTCAGGACCCGCGACACCGGCCGCGCCGAGATTGAATTCGAAGATGGCAGCACCGTCCGCCTGGCTCCGAATACCATGATCGACTTCAGCCGCCTTGGCCTGAGTGACGCTGGCCAGCGCATCTCGGAAGTCAACCTTACGGAGGGCAAGGCTTACGTCAACTGGCTGGGAAAAAGCGACGATTTTACGCTGAATTTTTCGCGTGAAAAAGTTCAACTCCATCACGGCGCACATTTCCGCGTCGAGAGCTCGAGCAACGAGGCTACATTCGCGGTATTCAAAGGGGATGTGGATGTGGCGGGCCCTGCGGGTACCGTGAGGGTGAGCAAGAAGAAAATGGTCATCTTCGATGTGAACGATGAGGATAAATACACGCTAGCCAAGAATTTCCAAGAGGATCCCCTTGACGCGTGGGACAAACGCTCCGTGGAATACCACGAGCAATACGCCAAAGGGAACTCGTCGCCCTACGGATACGGCTACAGCGACCTTAACTACTACGGCTCGTTTAGGAATGTTGGCGGCTACGGAATGATGTGGCAACCATTTTTCACGGGCGTCGGTTGGGATCCCTTCATGGACGGAGCCTGGGCGTTTTACCCGGGTTTCGGATACATGTGGGCGTCAGCCTATCCCTGGGGCTGGCTACCTTACCGGTATGGAAACTGGGCGTTCGTTCCGGGCTTCGGATGGATGTGGCAGCCGGGCGGCTGGAGTAGCTGGAATGCGGTCCCGACTTACGTAGGAACCGCACCACTGCGCTTCCATCCACCAGTGCGGCCTGGCGGAACGGTGGCTACGGTTGTCGTCGGAAAAAGCTGGCAGGGAGTTTCAAGCCTGGCTCAATCCTCATTGTTCGTGAACCGTGGTTCCGCGGGCTTGGGCATTCCTCGTGGCGCGGTGAGCAATTTGAGCCATGTGAATGGCCAGGTCGCGAAGTCGGGCTTTGTGGAGTTACGTCCCGCGACATCGCGTTCGGCCAGCGGTCCAACTGCAGGCGCACATGGTGCGTCGCATGCAGCGACTAGTAGCGTGGGGATGGGACGCAGCGCCGCGCCATCCGGGCATGCGTCCGCCGGAGGGCACACCGGGCATAACTAAGCTACGATGGGGAACAGCAAGTTTCAGGGCGGCCATTTTTTTTGGCCGCCCTGATTTTCTTGAGCGACTTAGCAAAGCCAGTCGCAGTGAACTTGCCAGCGTGGCTCCGAAAGATCGATTACAGGTGCAAAGACCGCTCCGTCCAGGCGACGTCCCAATAGCGATCTAGCCTGGGTCCAGGATGCGATGAATATCCTCGGTGGAGATGCCTCAAATAGAGCTGAGTACAGGCGCGTGCCAATGCCTCTACCTTCCGTTCCTGGCGCGCAGTAGACTGTCGCTCCGCAAAGACCGTTGGCATAGCCAAATTAGCGCCGCATGATCTGCGCCGCTATGCCGAATCCCGGATAATGCCGAGTTCCACCGCAGTGAGAGCGTGGTTAAAGGAGGAGCCCGTAAACGGTTCGGCATAGTCGGAGTGGTGGGCAAGAGATAGAGTTGGCGCGATTCGAGATGAGAGCGGTAACGCAAAACCACAGTTCGATTGAAGGCCAAGCGGGGTTCGGAACAATACCAGTCAACGAATGCTTTGATTGCGTGACGATAACCCCGTTATCGGCCAACCGGAAACTGGACTCGGCCGATTACTTCAGGGTTTACCCATGATCCGCAGCCAGGATCTCCGGCCAGATCCACGGGTAGGCGACAATACATCCGTGTAGTTGAGGGGCAGCATAGTAGAGATCTGATCGCGAGTTAACTCTTGTGAGAGTCACCCAGAACGAAAAGGCGGCTCGCTTCCGCGCGCTTCACGACGGCCCTGGCGCCTTCGTCATTCCGAATCCATGGGATGTCGGCTCCGCCCAGCTTCTCGCCGGCCTTGGCTTCAAGGCGTTGGCCACGTCGAGCGCTGCTTCCGCCACTGCCATTGGTCGAAGAGATCACGGGCTCACGCGGGATGAGGCCCTGGCACACTCGCGTTTGATTGTCGGTGCGACGGATTTGCCCGTCTCCGCGGACTTGGAGAAGGGGTTTGGCGACGCTCCGGAAGTGGTGGCGGAAACAATCCGGCTGGCGGCCGAGGTGGGGCTCGTTGGATGCACCATAGAGGATGCGACCGGCAACCCGGACAATCCACTCTACGATGTTCGCTTGGCGGTCGAGAGGATTGCTGCGGCCGCGCAGGCTGCGCATGCACTCTCGTTTCCTTTTATGTTGGCTGCGCGAGCGCACAATCTTCTCTTTGCCGCCGCGAGCCTGAACGACACCATCAGCCGCCTTCAAGCCTTCGAAAAAGCTGGAGCCGATGTGCTTTTCGCCCCCGGCCTGCCTGACCTTGCCGCGGTGCGCGCAGTCTGTGCGGTGGTGTCGAAGCCGGTCAATTTCATGGTGGGAATCAAAGGGAAATCATTTTCCGTGGGTGAACTCGCCGCGGCCGGAGTCAGGCGCATCAGCCTTGCGACCTCACTCTATCGCGCGGCAATGACCAGTTTGCTCGACGCTGCATGCGAGGTGAAAGACACAGGCCAGTTCGGTTTCCTCGACCGGTGCGTAACAACGACGGAGGTGAACAAGCTCATGGGGATTTGACCGTGCTGTGGACAAGAAATGCTTCCGGTCGCCTCCGTCCGGTTGGTCGGCAAACCTTACCTTGGGATTACTTCAGGGTTGACCGTCATCCGGCCGGAATCGGGAGAAAGACTGACACTGGAAAAGTGCCGGAAAACAATTGACTACTATATTTCCATATGGCAATATAGCCGTATGGCGATTAATGAACTGGACCCCCTTAGCTTGACCTTCGGAGCGCTCGCGGATCCCACGCGACGCGCGATCCTCGCTCGTCTGGCGTCGGGAGACGCGGACGTGTCGGAACTCATGAGGCCGTTTGATCTGAGCCAACCTACGATCTCCAAGCACCTTAATGTGCTTGAGCGCGCAGGACTCGTGGTGCGTGGCCGCAATGCGCAACGACGTCCGCGCACGCTCGTGGCAGTTCCGCTGAAGGATGTTGCCGATTGGATGGAGCCCTTTCGCCACTTCTGGGAAGAGAAGTTTGTCCGGTTGGATGGGTACCTGAAAGAGATGCAAAACAAGAAGGTGCAAAGGAAGGGGAGTCACCATGGACGCACGAAGCGATCAGGAGATCACCGATGAAGAATGCCGGAGCGTTTAAAGTCACTACATCTACCGACCGCGAGATTTTGATGACGCGAACCTTCGATGCGCCGCGTGCGGCCGTCTTCGAAGCCTGGACCAAAGCCGAGCACGTCAAGCATTGGTGGGACCCGAGCGGCGTTCCGCTCTCCGTTTGCGAAATCGACCTTCGGCCAAACGGAGTATTCCGATGGGTCAATAGCGCCCACGGTGCGGAACATACATTTGCAGGCACCTATCGCGAAATCACGCCTCCTGAACGACTCGTGTTCGCGGTGAAGATATTTCCGTCGCGCCCCGACCCGCTCGCAACTCTCCTCTTCAGCGAGGACGGGAGCAAGACGAAGCTCACGATGAGGATTGAGTGCAAGTCAATTGAGGATCGCGACGCGCTGCTCCAGATGCGTATTGATGTTGGCACCGGCCAAACGTTGGAAAACCTTGCTGAATACCTCGACCGCGTCGATCTAGCAGACCTTCGTTCGACCTAACAGCAGAGACAGAGTGATGCAACGGGAGGACCGATGCAAAACATAACCGCAATAGAAGCGAAAGACAGAGCCCGCAGGATTGTACAGTCACGGGGGGCTTTGGCCTCTATCGGAACAGCGCTGTCAAAGGACGGCACACCGATCGCGTTCGAGCGGATCGGCGACGGACCACCTGTGATCCTGGTCGATGGGGCGCTCTGCTACCGGGGTATGGGTCAGAGCGGGCAACTGGCTGAGCTCCTGGCACCATATTTCACCGTGTTCACCTACGACCGACGAGGTCGAGGCGAAAGTGGGGATACGGCGCCCTATCGAGTGGAGCGCGAGGTGGAAGACGTTGCAGAGGTACTGAGTGAAGCGGGCGGTGCGGCGTTCCTCTGGGGCACATCCTCGGGCGCAGTTCTTGCGCTTGAGGCGGCAAATCGCCTCAGGGGGATCAAGAAGCTGGCGTTGTACGAAGCACCGTTCATCGTTGACGACAGCCGTTCCACAACAGAGAGCGATTGGGCAAGGATCGCTGAGGCGGTCGCGGCAAATCAGCGCAGCAAGGCGGTCAAGCTCTTTCTGAAATCGGTCGGCGTTCCTGCCTTCTTTTTCGCCGTGATGCCGCTGATGCCCATGTGGTCGAAGCTTAAAGCCGTTGCGCATACGTTGCTTTACGACGGCGCGATAGTAGGAGACAACCAGAGAGGCAAACCGCTGCCGACCGGACGTTGGGCATCCGTCACAGTACCGGCACTGGTCATGGATGGTGGGAAAAGCCCTGCGTGGATGCGTCACGGGAACCAGTCGCTGGCGAGCGTATTGCCGAACGCGCGGTACCGAACGCTCGAAAGGCAGACGCACATGCTGAAGCCGAAGGCGCATGCGCCACCGTTGGTGGAGTTTTTCAATGGTTAGATTGAGAATATGGGCGGATTGGGTCAAGTCCAAATCTGAGAAGTAATCGGACAGGATTGTCCGCAAACTGTCGGCAACCCTTCCATAACCGGATTAGGGAAGGATTGCCCGTCATCCAAGAACCGTCAGTCTCGCGGACGGGTTGGGCGGTTCTAGTCCACGCCCGCGGACTGTATTCCCTGTCGCTTTAGCGGTCGCCAGACCAAGTCGCCCCGCAAGTATTGCCAGAGGCCTTGCAATCGCCAGATCATATGCAATTGCCGGTAAGGAAAATGTTCCAGG
>WNFD01002569.1_pt1 | contig 18283 bp, 10 predicted proteins | sample 5400491 | NCBI WGS metagenome assembly WNFD01 (sample SAMN13153343, study PRJNA577476) | soil metagenome | isolation source: 120 cm saprolite under Douglas fir tree site 2 hole 2 replicate 2 | place: USA:California | collected 2015-04-18 | reverse complement strand
TCACGCTGACTCCAGCGCTTTCGGCTATTTTCCTCGGAAAACATCGGGAGCGCGCGAAGAGCCGTTTCTTCAAATTGTTCAATGACGTCTTTGAGAGAGGCGCACAATTCTATCGAAGCACGGTACGGTGGGCCCTGGACTGGCGGCTGGCATCGTTGCTGCTCTTTTTTGCTTTGTTGGGCTGCACGTACTGGATTTATCAGCGCGTTCCGCGCGCCTTCATTCCGGAAGACGATCAGGGCTACCTGATGTTCATCGTGCAAGCGCCGCAAGGAGCCTCTCTGACCTACACGCGAGATGTCTGTGGCAAGGCGGAAGAAGTGATCTTGCGGGAACCGGAGATCGAAGGCGTTTTCACGATTGTGGGGTTTGGCGCTGCGGGCACTTCTTCCAATCAGGCAATCCTCTATGCGAGTCTGCGGCCTTTTGAGAGTCGCAAAGGGACGGTGCACTCGGCGGCTGCGGCGATTGGGCGGTTGCGCGGTTCTCTCTCGGCGGTATCCGGGGCAATCGTGGTTCCGTTCAATCCACCGGCAGTATTTGGACTGGGGCAGTTTGGCGGATTTCAATTTGAACTGGAGGACCTTGGACGCAATTCGTTGCAGAGTATCGCGGAGAATGCGAACAAGCTCGCTGCTCAAGGGAATGCCAGCAAGGATATCGTGGGACTTTTCACCAGCTTCACGGCAAACGATCCGCAATATTTAGTGCGCATCGACCGCGAAAAGGCGAAGAGCCTGCAGGTGCCGTTCAGCCAGATCACGGACGCCTTGCAGGTGTACATGGGCTCGGTCTATGTGAACGATTTCGATTTCAATAACCGCTCCTACCGCGTGTACGTGCAGGCCGATAGTAAATTCCGCTCGCAGCCAAAAGACATCGGGCAATATTATTTGCGCTCGAATACCGGGAAAATGATTTCGCTCGACAACCTGGTGGCTGTCGAGCAAACCGCAAATCCCCAGGTGATCCCGCATTACAATCTTTTTCGCTCCGCGGAAATCAACGGAGCGCCCGCGCCAGGCCACAGTTCCGGCGAAGGAATCGCAGCCATGGAAGCGCTGGCCAAGAGGGAGTTGCCGAACGGGATGACGTTCGAATGGAGCGGACTCTCGCTGGAAGAGATCGAGTCCGGCGGAAAAGCGTTGATCCTTTTTGCGCTGGGCCTGGTGGTCGTGTACCTAACGCTGGCTGCACAATACGAAAGCTACGTGCTGCCGTTCATCGTATTGCTGGCCGTGCCGGTGGCCATTCTAGGTGCGATCGGAGCGCAGGCGCTGCGCGGATTGCAGAATGACGTTTACTGCCAGATTGGTCTGGTGATGCTGATCGGGCTTGCAAGCAAAAATGCGATTCTGATTGTCGAATTTGCGGAACAACTGCGCGGCCAAGGCATGTCGGTTGTGGAAGCCGCGGTGGAAGCAGCGCGCATCCGTCTGCGGCCCATCTTGATGACGTCACTCGCGTTTATTCTGGGTGTGGTGCCGCTGGTACTCGCGCAGGGGGCGGGCCGCGCGGGGCGAATTTCCGTGGGCACGACGGTGTTCGGCGGAATGATCGCGGCGACTTCGCTGAACCTGCTGTTCATCCCGGTGCTGTACGTGATCGTGCGCAGCGTTGTTCCTGGACGCGAAGTGTGGCCCATCCAGCAGGGTGAATGAGCTCTGTTCGAAATAAAATGAATTTCCTCTGAATCTTCGGTAGGATTTCCCCCATGACGACACTCTCTCTTTCGCGACGCTCGTTTCTCGCGTTTTCCGCAATGCTGCCGTGGGCTCTTCAGGCGCGCGCGGCGAAAACAATTCCCATCGGCTTGGAACTCTACTCCGTCCGCGACGAATTCAAGAAAGACCCTGAGGCCACGTTGCGGGCGGTTGCGCAGATGGGATACCAGTGCGTGGAATTTTATGCGCCTTATTTCGAATGGTCTGAGAGCCAAACCAAACAGATGAGAAACCTTCTGGACGATCTCGGCATTCGTTGCTTCTCGACGCACAACAACTATTCTTACCTAAGCGTAGAGAACATCGGCAAGGCGCGAGACATGAACCTGATTCTGGGCAGCAAATATGTTGTTATGGCCTCATCGAATCCGAAACCCGGGTTGGATGGCTGGAAAGCGGTTGCGGAATCCCTGAACGCGGCGGCCGGTCAACTGGAGGCGTCGGGCTTGAAGGCTGGGTATCACAATCACCAGCCGGAGTTCACGGCTGTTGAAGGCCAGCGCCCCATGGAAATCCTAGCAAAGAATACGAAGCCGTCGATCATGCTGCAGCTCGATGTGGGAACGTGCCTGGAAGCGGGCTCGGATCCAGTGGCGTGGATTCGCGCGAATCCAGGCAGAATCCGCTCGCTCCACCTCAAGGACTGGTCGCCCGACCCAGCGAAGGGGTACTCGGTGCTGTTTGGCGAAGGCAGCGCCGACTGGACAAATATTTTCGCGGCAGCCGAAAACGGCGGAGGTGTGGAGTATTACTTATTGGAACAGGAAGGCAGCCGATTTTCCGAGTTGGAAACGGCGAAGCGGTGCCTGAAGAGCTTTCGCTCCGAACATGAACGCGGTCACGAGAATCAACGCGCGAGATAAACCCGAACTATCTCTCAGCCCCGGAAGTACAAATAAGCTCCGAGGATGCACGCCAGGACCAGCCCGGAAGCTGCGACTTCACGCCAATCCCAACTGGCGCGCGTGGCGGCTTTGTCTTCCGTCGTCTTGGTGGCGAACGTGAGGTTTTGCAGGGTAGTGTAGTTTGGCTCGGCAGTCATATAGCTGACGACGACCATGACGATCGCGGATATGAGCGTAATCAGCAAGCTCCAATATTGGAAATAGATGTTGTTGATGATCCACAGGAACGAACCATGCGGATATCCGTTTTGAAGCCCGCCCAGGCCGAGGGTTACCGGCGTGTCCACGATCATGCGGAAGATGCCAAGAACGAAGCCCACGATCATGGACCAGAGCGCCCCCTGCGCATTCATGCGCTTGAGAAAAACGCCCAGGAAAAACACCACGAAAATCGGCGGAGCCAGATAGCCCTGTACGGCCTGCAAGTAGCCGTATAGGCCCTGAGCATTCTTGATGACGGGGATCCACGCGAAAGCGATAAAAACCATCACCGTGGTTGCTAGACGTCCCGTGCGCACGAGGTCGTGCTGCGAAGCGTCGGGCTTCCACTTCTGGTAGAGGTCGACGGTAAAGAGGGTGGAACAGGCGTTAAACACGCCTGCAAGCGAACCCATTAGCGCGGAAAGAAGTCCGGCGACGACGAGGCCCCGGAGGCCTGGCGGCAGGAGATATTGCACCAGCATCGGAAAGGCGCCCTGCGCGAGAGAAGGGATGGCGCGGCCATCCGGTCCAATCATGCGAGCCAACTCGGGAATCTTGCCGCTGCGTGCCAGGGCGAAGCAGACCAGGCCGGGGATGATGAACAGGTAGACGGGAGCGAGCTTCAGAAAAGAGGCAAAGATTGTACCGCGGCGAGCGACCTTCTCATTAGGAGCGCCGAGGGCTCGTTGAACGATGTATTGGTCGGTGCACCAGTACCATAGCCCAATGATCGGCGCGCAGAACAGCATGCCCAACCACGGGAAATAGTCGTTGAAGTACCAAGCTTGTTTTACGACGTGGCCGGCGGCGTTCGTTTCGAGCACCGGGGACCACGTGCCTTGCACTCCTGCGGGGATCAGCGGCTTCCAAAGATTGAACATATCCGAGCCGCACCAGTGGCGGAGCTCGCTCCAGCCGCCGAGTTGGTGCAAGCCATAGAAGGTTAAAGCGGCCGAGCCAAGTATGAGGACAAAAACCTGGACGGCATCGTTGTATGCCACGGCGCGCATGCCGCCCAAGACTGTGTAGAGCCCCGTGAGAGCAATGACGAGGACGGAGCCGATCCAAAAACTGTCAATTTCCGCTCCGGCGATGTGCAGGCGCAGCTCCGGGAGCAGAGTGCCAAAGACCACGCCGCCGGCAAAGATGCCCACGGCGATTTTGGAGACGATGAAAGTGATGAGCGAGACGATAGAAAGAACGTAGCGGGAATTTGTGCTGAAGCGCCGCTCTAGGAATTCCGGCATGGTGAAGACCATCGAGCGCATATAAAACGGCACGAAAACCCATCCCAAGACCAAGAGGCACCAGGCGTGCAGCTCGTAGTGCGCAAGCGCGACGCCGCTCGTTGCGCCAGCGCCAGCAAGACCGACCACGTGCTCCGACCCGATGTTCGAGGCGAAGATTGACGCACCGATGATCCACCAGCTAAGGTTGCGCCCGGCAAGAAAGTAGTCCGCCGCCGAATCCTTGCCTTTCTTGACCACCCACCAGGCAACGCACAGCAGGATGCTGAAATAAAACGCGATCACCGCCCAATCCAAACCGGTGATGCGGGATTCTCCGCCAGCAAGCACAAACAAAGCGGCAACGTTTGTCATCCGTACGCCCTTCCAATAGGATTTAAATCAGGATAATCCTTATTCTTACGGCGATTTTCCCAGAGGGAGTATACCCGCGCTTTGCCGATTGGGGTAGTTTTCAGTGCGGTGTAGTTACCGATGCAGCGTGGCGATAGCTCTCGGGAGGACCGAGGTAGCTTGGTTTCACGCCGCCAAGATTTACTACGAGTTTCTGGAGAACCACACCAGGATCCACCATCCAGAACTTCAGAGTGTGATAACCCGGCTCGGCCAGGGTGTGCTTGGATTTCACTTTGCGCACGCTGTCTCTCACGGCTTCTTCCCAGTCTTTCTGCGAGTTGTGTGCCAAAGCATCGATGATCTGGGGCGGCTGGTCATCGAATGAAATCGCATATCGCAGGCCACGGCCGGGCACGAAGTTCAGGGTCGGAGCGAGGATGGCCTCCACTTCAACCGCACCCGCATCAAACAAGTACATTTTGAATTCGAGATGAGGAGAATCCTGGGCGGGCGTCACACTGTCCGCCGTCACAGGGAAGACGCTCATCGACGAAAGAGTACGTCCAAGGTCGTCAATCGTTTCCCATCGCGCTGCCGCTGTATCGATTTTCTTGGTGTAGTGCGCAGCCTCGATAGAGACGTACCCGTCGCCCTCGACGAATCCATCGAGCGAATCGCGCGCGAGCGCCATTGGACGGAAGGCGTGCAGTTTCACGATGACATCCGGGGCGCCGGTCGCCGAGATTTTCACGTGGCCGTTCGTGGAAACTTCCGGAACCTTGCTCCAATTAACGCTCACCCAAACGCGCCGTTCCTTGTCAATCGTTCCCTGCGATTCGCTCAACACGATCCAGGGGGCGCTCGCGGTCGCTGAAAAATCGAACGGCGCGCGCCCGCGATTAAACACATCGATGTAACGGCGTTGTTGATTGAAGACGTCAAACGCTGGCAAAACCGGTTCGACTGGAGCCCCAGGCCAACCCCACGACGAGCCCTCGACGGCCACGCCCATTTGGCCTGCGGACACGATCTGGATCTCCGAAACAGCGGGCATGGCGTTGGCGGGTGGCTGATTCCAGAACGTGTAGCCAAGGTGCGTCTGATCCATCATGTGGTCCCACTTGCCGTGCGCCAGCGTGTGATTGTATTGGGCCGAGAGATCGGCGTCTGCCTGAAACAGAGCCCGCGCTTGCGCCGCGAGATCGTTGGCGCTCGCGCGGCCTTGATGGGCGTACAACTGATTCTTGGCAGCGGTAATATAAAGTTCGGTCACAATGGCAGAAGCTTTCGTCGGATAGAGCACAAGCTCGAAGAAAGCATCGCGCTGGTTCTCGGGCAATTTGCCGTGGATCTCTTCAGCTTTCGATACAAGCGCTTCGAAATCGGCGAACACCGTTTCGGCTTCCCCGTAGTCCACGAGAGTAAACGTCCCGGGTTCAAGCAGTTCCGGTTTGCGTCTGCCGTTGTACTTCGTGTACTTCGCAAGGATTTCGGCGATCTCCGGAACGTACTGCGGCCCAAATTGCCGCTCCGCCCACAGCCTGGTAAATTCCGCAATCTTTTCTTTCGGCCACTTTTCGGGGTTCCACGCCATGTTCAGAAAAAAATCGATGGGAAATTCCATGGGCTTCAGGTCGCCCACATTCACGATCCAGATGCGATCAGCGCCGTAGTGGTAGGCAAGATTCATCTGTTCCCAGACCTTAGCAATCGGAATCGTGTTCAGCCACTTATAAGAGCGCGGGTCTCCGACGTAGTCGAAATGGTAGTAAATCCCTGCGCCCCCGCTGCGTTTGCGTTCCTCAGCGGTGGGCAGGCGGCGGATGTTGCCCCAGTTGTCGTCGCACCAAAGCAGGGTCACGTCGTCAGGAACGCGCATACCCTTCTCGTAGTACTCCTGCACTTCCTTGTAGAGAGCCCAGTCCTGTGGCACTTTGCCGAGATCGAGATTCACGCGCTCGGCGATCAGCTTGCGTTGATCCGCCACGACCTTTTCCAGCAAAGCGATATTTGCGCCTTCGGTCATGGGAAGGTCACCGTCTCCCCGCATGCCGAGCGTAATAATGCTCTCGTAATTTTTGTTGCGTTGAATGCCTTGATCCCAGAATTCGTGGAGGACGTCCGCATTCTTCGAGTAATCCCACGGTCCGCGCCCGTGGCGCTTCCATTCCTGTTGCGCGCGCAGCATCGGCTCGTGGTGAGAAGTGCCCATTACGATGCCGTATTCGTCGGCCAGGCGGGGATTCAGGGGATCGTCCTCGTTGAAGGCGTTGTTCCACATCGCGGGCCAGAGATAGTTGGCCTTCAACCGAAGGAGTAGTTCAAATACTTTGGTGTAAAACTCGTGGTTGTAAGTTCCGAATTTTTCATTCACCCATCCAGTGAGTGAGGGCGCTTCATCGTTCAAGAAAATCCCGCGATATTTCACAGCGGGGGGGCCTTGCAAATAACGGCCAGGCTTCACGGAAAGCGCGTCCTGATGAGGAATAGGGACGTCCGCCCACCAGTACCAAGGCGAGACGCCAATCTCATCGGAAAGGTCATAGATACCGTAGATCGTTCCGCGTTTGTCGCTCCCAGCAATAACCAGCGCGCTGGCTACTCCAGGCAATGGTTTCGACACGACCTGGATTAGAAACGATTCCCATTTGCCAGTGATCTGCGTGACATCGATTTTACGATCGCGGACAAGACGGTCAATAATTTCGCTCTTTCCCAGGGTGCCAATAATGATGGTGTTCGAACCAAGATTTTTCCCGTCGTGGGTGATCGAAGCGGTGCAATTGGTGACGCGTTCGATGTCTTTCTGCAGATCGCTTACAGCGCGAACCACGCCGGCATGATCCTTGGAGTCAACGAAGAGAGATGCTGCCGTGTTTTGCGCCACAATCTTGAAATCGCCCGGGTGAAAGGCGCTATCGATATAGCGCTCCTCACCAATCGTCAGCGCGTAGAGAGGCGGACTGAACAGACAGACGGCACCGAGTATGATTCCGAATCGCACGCGCCATATCATAATGTCAGCGGAATACCCCGGCAAGCTTCGGAGGGCGTCCCCACGTTCGGTAGGCTAATCGCTCGCGAAAATGTCCAACGCCATTCTTCAATGGTGATAAAGTGTGCCACTTTGGAAGTGGCTGAAGGAAGGAAGGAAGAGCACATGAAAATTGTCGACGCCAAGGTGATCGTTTGCTGTCCTGGACGCAACTTCGTCACCGTCAAAATTACGACGGAAGACGGGGTTCACGGACTAGGGGACGCCACGCTGAACGGCCGCGAGCTCGCAGTCGCGAGCTACTTGAGCGATCATGTTCTTCCACTGCTCGTTGGTCGCGATGCTCGCCGCATCGAGGATATCTGGCAGTATTTCTACAAGGGAGCGTACTGGCGCCGCGGGCCTGTGACGATGAGCGCGATTGCGGGTGTGGACAGCGCGCTTTGGGACATCAAAGCAAAGAGCCTGAACGTTCCGCTCTACCAACTGCTTGGCGGCGCTTCTCGCGAGGGCGTCCTGGTCTATGGTCACGCCAGCGGCAGCGACATCGAGGAGACCGTGAAGGCGGTGGGCCGCTATGTCGAGCTCGGCTACAAAGCCGTTCGCGCCCAGTCCGGCATCCCGGGACTAGCCAGCACCTATGGTGTCGGACGTGGAGCACTTCACTACGAGCCCGCGGAAAAAGATGCGCCTCCTGAAAATCGCTGGTCTTCAGAACTCTACATGAATTTTGCCCCGCAGCTTTTTACGCGCTTGCGCAAGGAGTTTGGGCCGGAATTGCATCTTCTGCACGATGCGCACCATCGGCTGACGCCGATTGAGGCTGCTCGCGTTGGCAAAGAGCTTGAACCTTCTCATCTCTTTTGGCTGGAAGACCCGACAGCTGCCGAACTTCAAGAGAGCTTTCGGATTATCCGCCAACACACGACAACTCCATTGGCGGTCGGAGAGGTATTCAACAGCGTCTATGATTGCCAGCAACTGATTCAAGAACAGTTGATCGACTATATCCGTACGACGGTTGTGCATGCCGGAGGCATTTCGCACTTAAGAAAAATCGCGAGCCTGGCGGAGATGTACCACGTCCGCACGGGATCGCACGGCGCCACTGATCTCAGCCCGGTGTGTATGGCGGCGGCGCTGCATTTTGATCTCAGCGTTCACAATTTTGGAATTCAGGAGTACATGCGTCACACGCCGGAAACCGACGCCGTCTTTCCGCACGCTTATTCTTTCGAAAATGGCTTCATGTATCCGGGCGAGGCGCCGGGATTGGGCGTTGACATTGACGAGGCGTTCGCCATGCGGTACCCCTACCAGCGGGCGTATTTGCCAATCAACCGAAAACTGGACGGGACCGTTCACAGTTGGTGAAAATCCAGACCGCCCAGCCATAATGTTCGCCCGCCGCTAAACGGATTCTGATTTCACGGAAACAGAAGGAGATTTGACTTCGGTGGCGGCGGACGCCGCACCAAGTCCCAAATAACGTTGCGCATTGCCGTAACATATATTTTTCACCATGGTCCCAAGTAGCTTTTCGTCCTCGGGGAGTTCTCCATTTTCGACATCCCGCCCGATCAGGTTACAAAGAACGCGCCGAAAATATTCGTGCCGAGGAAAAGACATGAAGGAGCGCGAGTCGGTTGTCATGCCGATGAACCGCGAGAGGAGTCCGGTGTTAGAAAGCGCGTTGAGCTGCCATTCGATGGCTTCCTTTTGATCGAGAAACCACCACCCGCTGCCAAACTGTACCTTGCCTGCTGACGGTCCCTCTTGAAAGCTGCCGACAACCGTGGAAACCGCATAGTTGTCCGATGGGTTGATATTGTAAATGACGGTTTTCGGCAGGCTGTGTTCTTGATCGAGCTGGTCAAGAAGAGAACCGAGCGCCTCGGCTTGATTCCAATCGCCGATGCTATCGAAGCCTTTGTCCGGACCCACTTCGCGCGTATGTCGCGAGTTTACATTTCGCAAAGCGCCGATATGAAGTTGTTTCGTCCAACCTCTTTCGGCATCCAAGCGGCCGAAAAACAACAAAAGATACGAGGCGAACTGCCCGGCCTCTTCCTTCGTGGGCGCGATTCCGGCACGCGCCTTGGAAAAAACCGCTGAAGCTTCTTGCTCGGTGCACAGCATGGCGGGACAGTGCGCTAACCCGTGATCGGAAAGCCGTCCTCCGTTGGTGTGAAAGAAGTCATGCCGCTGTTTGAGCGCACGCAGAAAATCATCGAGAGATGAAATCTCGAGATTGCTTGAGGCCTCTAATCGGCCGAGCCAGGCATTGAACTCTCGAGGGGCATCGACGGAAAGGGCCTTATCAGGACGAAATGTAGGGAAGACGCTAAAACTTTTTTCCGACGCCGCGATGGCGCGGTGATGCGCGAGGTCATCGCAAGGATCATCAACGGTACAAAGAAAGCGGACATTGAATTTCCTTAGTATTCCTCGTGCTGTAAGGTCGGCTGTCGATAGCAACGCATTTGCGGAATCCCAGACGGCTTTGGCCGTGCTCTCATCCAGTGAGATTCCGAGGCCGAAGTACCGCTTCAGTTCCAGGTGCGTCCAGTGATACAGGGGGTTGCGGAGTGTGAAGGGAACGGTACGCGCCCAGGCCAGGAACTTTTCAAAGGGAGGTGCATCACCGGTGCAGTAGCGCTCCAACACTCCGTTCGCGCGCATGGCCCGCCATTTGTAGTGATCGCCCTCCAGCCAAATCTCGAACAAATTATTGAACCGCCGGTCAGCGGCGATGTCGCCCGGTGAGAGGTGGGAGTGGTAGTCCAGGATGGGCTCGGCTGCGGCGTACTGGTGGTACAAACGCCGCGCGGCTTTGGACGTCAAGAGGAAGTCATCATGGATGAATTCCATTCCACCTCCGCGCTCCGTGTTTAGGGAACAAACGTGCCCCACGGCACGTGACCGGTCTTCTGCTGGGCGAGATGTTATCTTCCATCTTCAAGGTATTCATCGGCTCGTATAATCAGAAGAAAGCAAGAAATATACTATACCCGAGCCGGAGAACAAGAATCCCACCCGGGAAAGCGACGAGCCGAAAAAGCCACAGAATCGACTCCGTACTGCGACCGTTTGCTGGAGCGATGTTACAATCATTTGAAGGAAAATTGATTGTTGATCATCACGAGAGCACCTTTGCGCCTCATCTCTTTCGTATTCGCCGCGACGCTCCGGCTCTCTTTGGCCTCTCCCACCGCATGAGCCAGAGATACTACTCTCAGTTTGGGGAGAATGGTTTGCCGGCGAACGGATCAAATTTGCAAGCGGGAGCTGTGAGTCACCGTGCCGGCGATTAGTCTCCCGCCCGAGGGCGACGTTATCAGGCCGCACAAATCGATGCGCCACATTGCTATTGCCGGCTTGAGGCTGGCGGTTGGCATAGCGATCCTGGTCTACCTGGCAAAATCCGGCATCATCTCTTTCGGCGCATTGTCAAAACTCATGGTAGCGTGGCCGATTACTCTAGCGGCGCTTGGCATCTTCCTGGTGGATATCGGTCTCATGGGATTAAGAACATCCTTGCTGTTTCGCCCTCTAGGAATGAAGCTCACGGTTTTGAAGTCCACGCAGCTGACACTAGTTAGCATTTTCTTTTCCACGTTCCTCCCGGGATCCGGGGGAGGCGACCTCGTGAAGCTCTATTACGCCACGAGAGAAAATACCGGCCGCCGGACAGAGGTTGCCACGGTTTTGATGTTCGATCGCGCCATTGGGTTCTTCGCGATGTTGATTCTGCCCTTTTTTTTCGTGCCCATGTTTCTCCCTCTTATTCATGCAATACCGATGCTCGGCACTATCCTTATCCTGATCGCGTACGTTTCGGGTAGTCTGCTCGCCGTGTTTCTACTGTGCAGTTTCAACCAAGCCATCTTTGACTGGTTGGCGGGAGATTCCGTAGCGTTTCCTCGGTGGAGGAAGTTAGCATGCCGGGTGTTGGAAACGGTTCGCACCTATGCACGGAATCCGGCGATGCTTCTGGGAGCGCTGCTTCTCTCGCTCCTAGCTAATCTTTCGGTGATCGTTATTACCGCGCTTGCGGTGCTGGTCCTGGATCCCGCCAGCCTCTCGTCTAAAATGTGTCTGGTTGTTCCAATCGGTCAGGCCGTGAACGGACTTCCCCTGACGCCAGGCGGTTTGGGAGTGGGCGAGACAGCCCTCAATGCCCTGTTCGTGCTGACCGGGCTGCATGGCGGAGCTGAGACTTTTCTCTGCTGGCGAATATGGAAAGCAATGGTGGGACTGCTGGGCCTTATCATTTACGTCCGCGGCATGGGCGGCGCTGTCTTTGGTTCGAAATCCGACTTAGAGGAGCGGCGCACCGCTTAGCATGAAACCAACTTTAGCCATTCTCTTGCTACTGATCATCGCAACAGGAATTTACATCGGCAACGCGGCATATCCCGGCTTGCTGGACGATGCCGATTCCTCCCACGCGACGGTCTCGCAGTCCATTCTGGAGCGCGGCGATTGGGTCATCCTATACATGAATGGGATCCGCTATCTGATGAAGGCGCCGTTGCATTACTGGGCCGTCGCTTGCAGCTACCGCTTGTTCGGCGCCAACGCATTCTCCACGCGGCTGCCCGTGGCGCTCTCGATGATCGGTCTTGCTGCCCTGGTTTATGCTTTTGCCCGGCGTTATTTCGGAGAGCGCGCAGGTTTATACAGCGGGCTGGCAGCCTGTACTAGCGCAGGTTTCTTTCTCTTTACGCGCATCATGATCCCCGAAGGCATCTATGCGCTGGAATTCACCGCGATTTTCTATCTTTTCCTGCGTGGCTGGACCGGAACGCTCGAACCTCGCCGGGCTTACTGGAGCGTGGCGGCGCTGACGGCGCTCGCCATGCTCACGCGCGGCCTCATTGGCGTCATTTTTCCAGTGGCCATCATCGGCTTGTTCATTGTGTTGACCCGGGGCTGGAACCGCTGGCGTGAATTGCGGCTGTTTTCGAGCGCGTTGATTTTCCTGGCGATTGCGGCGCCGTGGCATATTCTCGCGAGCCTGCGAGCAAACACGTTTTTCTGGTCGTATTTCATCAATGAACATTTCAAGCGCGCAGTCGGGGCGCGCTACCCTCCCGACTACGAGGCTGTGCCCCTTTGGCTATGGCTCAGTGCTCACCTTATCTGGTTCTTTCCCTGGAGCGTCTTCGTCCCTGGATTGCTGAGTGGCTTTCCCAAGCCGCGAACGTGGAAAACTCTTTCGCCGGAAAATCAGGCGCGTCTGCTCCTGGTTATTTGGATGGGCTTCATTTTGTTCTTTTTCTCGATGACGTTCGGCTCTCGCATGGAGTACTACAGCTTCGGCGCTTGGCCGGCGATTGCGATTTTGCTGGGCTCGGGCCTGGCGCAAGCTGAGGAGGCCGAGAAGAAGTGGGTTCCACACATGCAAGCGGTGCTTGCGGTCCTGGGCACGGCCTTCGCCGGCATTTTGGGCGTCATGCTGTGGATCTCTGCAAAGGTTCAGGTAAAAGGAGATATTTCCTCGCTCTTGCAGGAGCAGCAGAACGATGCCTATCGCGTTTCCATGGCGCACATCTTGGATCTAACGCCGCAGGCGTTTGCGGCCCTGCGACTACCCTCGGCGCTGGCAGCAGCGACGTTCTTGTTGGGCTTTGGCACGGCCTGGTGGTTGCGCCGCAAGAAACGCGCAGTGGGGGCCACGATAACCGTTGCGATTTCTATGGCCGTGTTCCTATTTGCGGCGAATATAGCGTTAGGAGTGTTTGGTCCATACCTCTCGACGCAAGCGCTTGCGCAGAAACTAGTTCCACAACTCCGCTCAGACGACGCCATCGCGATTTACGGTGAATATGACGCGTCCTCGAGCGTTGCCTTCTACACCCATCGCCACGTGCTGATCTGGAACGGCCGGAAAAATAACCTCGAGGCCGGATCGTACTATCCCGACGCTCCGCATATTTTCCTGACCGATGCAGACTTCTCCAAGCTGTGGGGCGGGGGCAAGCGCGTATTCCTGTTTGTGCCTGAGGATCAGCGCGCCGAGGCACAAAAGCGGCTGCCAGCAGGGGGGACTTACCTTCTGGCGGAAAGCGGCGGAAAAGCGCTTTACTCCAATCAGCCACTCACGCGTCTTAGGATAAGAGTGACCTTTGAACCGCGCAGGAACACCCCGGGTGGCGATTAGAAAAGCAAAATAGAGGTAGAATTAGTGAAGCTTTCCAGATCAAGAACTAGAAAGAAGACTGCGAGTCAGCTGGTAACTTATTTGCCCGACAAAAAGATTGCAATTATCATCGGCGCCGGCCCCGCTGGACTGACTGCGGCTTTTGAACTAGCCACCCGAACGGACATCCGGCCTATCGTCCTTGAGCGCAGTACGTACATGGGCGGCATTTCGCGAACCATCAATTACAAAGGAAATCGGATGGACATGGGTGGCCACCGGTTTTTTTCTAAGAGCGACCGCGTCATGAATTGGTGGCTCGAGCGGCTACCCGTCGCTTCGGATGCAGAAAGGGGACGCGGTGACCTGCAGATGCTGGTTCGTTCCAGAGTCTCGCGTATCTACTTCCTGAATAAATTCTTCGAGTATCCAATCCAACTTTCGCTGGCCACCTTGATGAATCTGGGCCTCTGGCGCACCCTTCGTATCGGCTTGAGTTATCTGCGCAGCGTGATTTTTCCTCCTAAACGAGTTGAGAACCTCGAGCAGTTCTTCATCAGCCGTTTCGGCCGCGAACTGTACGAATTATTTTTCAAGTCCTATACGGAAAAGGTTTGGGGCATAGCCTGCACCAAAATCAGCGCCGAATGGGGCGCACAGCGGATCAAGGGGCTGTCGATCCGAAAGGCCATTCTTCATTTTTTGAAACAGTTAGCGGGTAAAAGGAAATCGAAAAACGATATCGCGCAGAAAGACACCGAGGTTTCGTTGATCGAGCAGTTTCTGTACCCTAAGTTTGGCCCAGGGCAAATGTGGGAGGAAGTTTCACGGCGCATCATCGAGAAAGGCGGGCAGATTCTCACCGGGTTCGACGTGACAGGGGTCGAAACAAACGGCGAACGCGCGACAGCAGTGACCGGCAAAGACGCTCTAGGCAATGAATGCAACTACGCCGGCGACTATTTTTTCTCCACCACTTCCGTCCAGGAATTAGTGCGGGCACTGAAGGCAGACGTTCCAGAGAACGTGCGCGAGATCTCCGAGGGCCTGCAGTATCGGGATTTCATCACCATCGGATTGTTGCTCACCCGCCTGAAGATCCAGAATCCTGGCAAAGACTCCGACAAACTGATCGCCGACAATTGGATTTACTTACAAGACCCGGATATTCGCGCCGGCCGATTGCAGATCTTCAACAATTGGAGCCCGTACCTTGTTACAGACCCGGACAAAGTGTGGGTTGGTGTCGAGTATTTCTGCCATGTAGGTGACGATTTATGGAGCCGCTCCGATCCGGAGATGGCTCAGTTGGCGGTGACCGAACTCGACAAAATCAAAATCATTGATAAGAACGACGTGTTGGATTTCACCGTCGCGCGCATGCCAAGAACCTATCCGGCATATTTTGGGGCCTACGAACGTTTTAACGAGATACGCGAATACTTGGACCGCTTTGAGAATCTCTTTCTGATCGGCCGCAACGGCATGCATAAGTACAACAACCAGGATCATTCGATGCTCACAGCGATGGTTTCGGTGGATAACATTATCGCCAGCCGAACGGACAAGTCCAACATCTGGGAAGTGAATACCGAGATGGAGTATCACGAAGCGAAGCAGTCCGTTGCCAGGCACCTCACAGGCGCTCCCGCGGAACAGCGAGAGATCAGCAGGACCGAAGGAGCTTGATGGACTCGGAATTACACCGATGGACATTCAGGCGATGATCTCATGAACCCGGCGGAACATCCCCGCACTCAAACTCCTGAATTCCCTACCGCGGAATGGAAGCCCAGCCAAGAACCGCGGCAACCGCCGCCTCTCAGCCGATGGATGACCATCCTCCTGCTGGGATTTCTGACGTGTTTTGCGATTCTAATCGCTGGTTTCCACATTGGAATCGAAGATGATGCGATTTATCTCCCTGGTATCAAAAAGCTGCTGAACCCAACGCTATATCCTTGGGACTCACAGTTTTTCGCCACCCAGACCAACGTGTTTGTGATACTCCGAGCGGTAGCCGCATCGGTGCGGCTCACGCATATTCCTCTGGAATGGATCCTGCTGGCATGGCAGGTCACTTCCGTTTTCTTACTAGTGGCGGGCTGCTGGTTCGTAGCCAGTCTATGTTTTCCTCGCCTGATCGAGCGCCTTGGGGCGGCAGCACTCGTTTGCAGCCTGCTAACGATGCCCGTGGCTGGTACCGCACTGTATATCGCCGATCAGCACTTACATCCGCGCAACATGGAGTGCGCGGCCATGCTGTTTGCGATTGGCAGCGTTCTCGATCGCCGGTATAAGTCCGCGGTGGCCTTTAGTTTTGTCGCGCTGCTGCTGCATCCGCTCATGGCCGTATTCGGCATTGCCTATCTGATTTTTCTGGCGCTTCCGTTGGAGCGATTTTCGCCGCTAAAAGCTGGAATCTCGGCTGCTTTGCAATTACCGATCATCACCAGGCCAAACCCGGCATGGAGAGAGGCGGCGCTCACCCGCACTTATTTTTTCCTCCGGCAATGGGCTTGGTACGAATGGCTTGGGATCTTTGCTCCCATGCTTCTGTTGTGGTGGTTCAGCAAAATTGGGGAAAAGATAGGCTCGCCCGCGTTAACGAGGCTGTGCACACGGCTCGTTTTATTCAGCGCGGCTATGTCCGCAGCCGGCATCGTCGTTGGAATTCCCGCGCGGCTGGCCTGGCTTGCTCCCATACAGCCCATGCGTCATCTACAGCTGGTCTACCTTCTGATGTTGCTGGTCGGCGGAGGATTGCTCGCAAAGTACGTTCTGCGTAACCATGTGTGGCGATGGCTGGTGTTGTTTATCCCTCTTTGCAGCGGGATGTTTTATGCGCAACGGGAGCTTTTCTCGACAAGCTCCCACCTTGAGTTACCAGGCTTGCAAGCATCGAACCGCTGGGAGCGTTGTTTCCTGTGGATACGCCAGAACACGCCACCGGACGCTTATTTCGCGGTCGATCCCCGTTACATGAGCAGGCCAGATGAGCAGAACATCGGCTTCCGCGCACTCGCGGAACGTAGCAAACTGGCCGACTACTCGCAAGATGCAGCCGTGGCTGCTGTCGCCCCAGATCTGGCAATGATTTGGAAGCGGCAAGTCGATTCCATGAGCGGCTATCAGAATTTCACACGAGAGGACTTTTTGCGGCTCAGGACAGAGTTCGGAACGGATTGGGCGCTTGTCGAGAAGGAAGTGCCTGGACTGAATTGTCCTTATTTCCAGGACGGTTTAGCTGTTTGCCGTATAGAGTGACGGGAATGGCGGCTTTTCATCTCTTACGATGGTTCATTCTCCTTCCTGCCCTCGCTCCGTTGGTCTACTACTGCCTCGCGATCTACTCAGGGTTGCTTTACTTCCGCCGTCTGCGCAACCCCCCTCCCCCGGATCGCTCGTTTGCCCCACCTGTGAGCATCTTGAAGCCGGTGCGCGGGTTGGACCACGCTGCGTATGAAAATTTCGCGAGCTTTTGCGGGCTCGATTATCCTGACTACGAAGTCCTGTTCGCCGTTGCGGACACAGACGATCCCGTAATTCCGGTTATCGAGAAGCTGCAGAGGAATCACCCAAAACAGGCGATTCGTTTGATCGTCGGTGTGGAACAGCTCGGAATCACCCTCAAGACCAACAGCTTGGTCCGCCTCGTACAGGAAGCCAAGCACGAATTGCTGGTAATCAATGACAGTGACGTGCGCGTCGAAGCGGATTATTTGCGCGACGTCGTTGCGCCCTTCGCCGATTCAAAGGTCGGCTGTGTTACCGCGTTCTTCCGGGGCCTGACCGAAGGAAGTTTCGTCACAGACGTGGACGCCGTTGGTGTCCCAACCGACTCATCAGCCAGCACGCTTGTCGCTAGAACTCTGGGAAGTATGGACTTCGCTCTGGGCTGGACCATGGCTACCACGAAAACACGCCTGTCGGAAATCGGCGGATTCCAATCGCTCGTGAATCATCATTCGGATGATTTTGCCCTTGGGAACGAAATTTTCAAACGCGGTTACCGCATCGAGCTCATGCGCAAGCCGGTCTGGATGGTTTTTCCCCGTGAGACACTGCGCGATTTCTTCAAACACGAATTGCGCTGGTCGATCCTGCTCAAAAACCTGCGGCCTGGAGGATATGCAGCAATGGCCATGACGTTTGGCTTGCCTTGGGCAGTGTTGGTTACCCTGTTCGTGCCCTCATCTGCCGTCGCCCTGACTTATTTTGCGTCGTATTTGTTGCTGCGGCTGGCCGTGGCTTGGACCATCGGTGTTTGGGGGCTGCGAGATCCTGTGGTCCGCAGGAGGATCTGGCTGGTCCCCGTTCGCGATGCGCTCAATTTCTGCGTGTACGTAGCTAGTTTTTTTTCAAATACGGTGCGTTGGAGGGGAATTGCGTACCGTGTGCACGGCCGCTCATTTGTGCCGCTGCTGCAGCGGCCTGCACGGCACGGCTGATCCAGCAGCAGCGAGCCAGCGGCAGACTCAACTTGCCGTCTCTACGGTTTCTGCGGATCTATCTGTGTCGCCGTTCCGATCTTGATGGTTGATCCGAACCGCTTGTAATTTGAGTATCGAACCGAGACCCGGATACGCACTTCGGGTCCGGTTCTGAAGTGCAGGATATCGTCCGCTCTTGTGTACGTCGGAAACCAGTAGTGCCCTTCGATATTCTCCCGGAAAGTTTCAAAGATCGGGTAGGCGCTGTCTTGCTTTTTCTTCATCAACCCCGTGCCT
>WNFD01003089.1_pt1 | contig 18284 bp, 9 predicted proteins | sample 5400491 | NCBI WGS metagenome assembly WNFD01 (sample SAMN13153343, study PRJNA577476) | soil metagenome | isolation source: 120 cm saprolite under Douglas fir tree site 2 hole 2 replicate 2 | place: USA:California | collected 2015-04-18 | reverse complement strand
GGACGCCAGGGCGGCGGATCCACCGGAAGCGCCGCCGGGGCCCCGGGCCGGGCCGGCGGCAACGGCACGGCCGGGATCGGCGCCGATGGAACCGGCGTGCGGAACGCCGCCCTGGCGTCCACGCCCGCGTCGCCGTCCGTCCGTCCGGCATCCTCCGCGGAGGACGGGCTGGGGCCGGCTCCGGCCGCCCCGGGCGCCGCGCCGCGCCGGCGGGCCCGGATCCCGGCCAGCACCTGATCACGGGTACGGCCGCGCAGGAGGAACAGGGCGAACGGGTCAGCGTCGAGCGCATCGGCGATGAGGTAGCAGGCCGCCGCCGAATGCTTGCACGGGTCGGCGTCGTCCGGGCAGTCGCACCGCGGCCCGACCTCGCCGCCGCCGGGAAGCAGATCGAGCCCGGCGCCGGCCGCGTCGTCGGCGATCTCCGGCGGCAGCTCGCCGTCCAGCAGCGCCGCCGCGTGCCCGAGCCGGGCCGCTATGGCCTCGAGCACCCGGTCCCATTCGTCGTCGGTGAAGGGCCGCACCCGGATCCTGACCTGGTACGGCTCGGTCTTCCGGCCCCGCACCCTGGCCCTCGCCTCGCCCGACGCGAGAGTCAGGTCACCCACCGCGCCGGAGCGCGCGTACTCCCGGCCGCGGGGCAGCCGGTCGGGATCCAGCCGCGCCCGCTGCTCCAGCGCTTCCAGCCAGGCCCGGCCCCACCAGGTCCGGCCGAACTCCGGCGGCCCGGAACTCGCCGGGCCGGTCACGTTCAAAGGGCCGCTCACGAGGCCGCTCGCAGGCTGACGAGTTCGGCGAGTTCGGCGTCGGACAGCTCGGCGATCCAGCCCTCACCGGAGCCGATCACGGCGTCGGCGAGCTCGCGCTTGGTCTCCAGCAGGGCCGCGATGCGGTCCTCGAGCGTCCCCTCGGCGATCAGCCGGTGCACCTGAACGGGGCGGTCCTGGCCGATCCGGTACGCCCGGTCCGTCGCCTGATCCTCCACGGCCGGGTTCCACCAGCGGTCGTAGTGCAGCACGTGCGTGGCCCGCGTCAGCGTCAGGCCGGTGCCGCCCGCCTTGAGCGAGAGCAGGAACACCGGCACCTCGCCGGCCTGGAACCTGGCCACCATCTCCTCCCGGCGTGGCACGGGCACCCCGCCGTGCAGGAACACCGAGCCGATACCGCGGGCGTCGAGATGCTGCTGCAGCAAGGTCGCCATCTGCGTGTACTGGGTGAAGACGAGCATCGATTCCCCGCCGGCCATGATCAGGTCGGTCAGCTCGTCGAAGGCAGCCAGCTTGCCGGACCGCCGGGCCAGCGGCCCGGCCTGCTTGAGGTACTGGGCCGGGTGGTTGCAGATCTGCTTCAGCGCAGTGAGCAGCTTGAACACCAGGCCTGCCCGCTCGATGCCCTGTCTCGTGGCGATCGCCTCCATCGTCTCCCGCACGATCGCCTCGTACAGGGTGACCTGTTCGGCGGTCAGCGGCACGAACAGGTCCGTTTCGGTCTTGGGCGGCAGTTCGGGTGCGATGCCTGGGTCGGTCTTCTTCCGCCGCAGCAGGAACGGCCGGATCAGGGCGGCGAACCTGGCGGTTGCCCGTAGGTGACCAGGACGATCTCATCGACGGCCAGGTCCTCCAGGTGCCGCCCGCCCCCGTGATACCGGCGGACCGGGATCTCCGGGGCGAACCTGCGCACCTCGTGCTCCCAGGTGCCGAGCAGCGACGCCGGGCACACCACCAGCGTGGGACCGGATTTCGCCTCCCGCCGGTGCAGGTGCAGCGCGATCACCTGGATCGTCTTGCCGAGTCCCATGTCGTCGGCCAGGCAGCCGCCGAGCCCGGCGTCGCACATCCCGGCCAGCCAGGCCAGGCCGCGCTGCTGGTACGGCCGCAGCGCCGCCTCGAGCCCCGGCGGCGTCCCGGCCGGTGCCGGGGCGGAGGCGATGCCGGCCACCCGCGCGGCCAGGTCGGCGAGCGGGCCTTCCGCGACCACCGGGACCGTCTCGCCGTCGATTTCCGCCGAACCCGCCAGCACGGCGCCGAGCGCTTCGGACGTGCGCATCCGTGTCCTGGGCGGGCGGCGCAGCCGGTCCAGCAGCGCGGGGTCGAGGATCACCCAGCGGCCCCGCAGCCTGATCAGCGGTCGCTTGGCCTCGGCCAGGGCGGCGATCTCGTCGGCGTCGAGCAGCGCGCCGCCGAGCGTAAGCTGCCAGCGGAAGTCCAGTAGCGCCTCGAGCCCGAAGCCGGCCTCTGTCAGCTTCTCCGGCGCAGGCGTGGCTACGGCTCTCAGCGCCAGGCCGTCACCGAGCAGGCTGGAAGGCCACAGCACCTCGATGCCGGCGCCGGCCAGTTCCTCGGCCGCCGGGCCGAGCAGGCTGGTGAGCGCGTCATCGTCCAGGTCGATCACCGACGGGCTAGCCTGCCTCAGCACCTCAGCCAGCGGGGGCCATACCGGCGCTCCGCGCCGCACTGCCAGCAGCAGGTCTGTCTCCGCCTGCGCGCCGAACCTGGATAGTACCGTCTCGGGCTGGCTCCACAGTGTCGCGGCGTCGACGATCAGGCTCGGATCGCCGTTGCTGCGCAGCTGCAGCACCAGCCGGAAGGCAGGCTCGAACCCATCCGCCTCGTCCTCGTCGTCCATGACGTCGCCGACGCCCATAGCCGGCGACTGGACAGCCTCGATCCGCAGCCCGAGACGCGCTCCGGCGGCCAGGCCATCGGTGGTGTCGGCCAGCCAGTCGGCCAGATCGCCGACCGGCGTCGGGTCGGCCGCGGCGAACGCGGGCGACGCGGTCGTCCGCGGCGCGGCGGGCGAGCGCGCGAGCAGGTCGGCGATCGCGTCCCAGAGATCGCGGATCAGCGCCTCGGGCGACCGGAGCCGCATCGGGCGCGAGCCGGGAACCGCCAGTGCGTGCGCGGTCGGCGGGAAGGCCGCGGCGAGCTGACGCATCCAGCTGAGGTCGGCCGGATCGAGCGGCCCCGCCCGCCAGACGTCCGTGCCGTCGGCCCCGACGGTCGGCAGAAGGCGGCCCCGGGCGATGAGTCCCACGCCCGCCGTCGCGGCCGCGGCCCAGGCCTGGCCGCTCAGCCGCATCCGGTCGCCGGCGGCCGCGGCGAGCAGCGCAGGCAGCGCCTCGGCGACCGGGATAAGATCCGCGGAGACCAGGCGCTTGCGTATGCCGTACGTGCCACCGGGGAAGACCAGCTCTAGTTTGGCGGACCCGGTGCCGCGACCCCAGTGCCGCGAACACGCCACGCCGGGGAATCTCGCCCGGTACGAAGATTAGCTCGCCGTCCAGCACGGCACCGTACGATACCGGTTCCGTTGCCAGACTCGCCGGAATTCGCCAGATGGCCGTGAGCTCGGCCGGGAAGCGGTCGAGGCCCGCCGGGGGAGTGGCCGGCGGGAATGGTCGGCGGGAATGCTTCCCGCACCCGGCACTGCGCCGGGTCGGCCGGCCTGGAACCGTTTCAGCCGGGCGCCGGACGCGAGTAGCGTGGGATGACATGATCCCCCGGCCTTCCACTGTCACCCCGGAACTCGCCGAAGCGGCGCTGACCTGCGCCTCCCTCACTCAGGCGCGGAAACTGGCCGAATGGATCGGAGCGAGCAGGCAGCTGACCGGCAGCGGGGTACTGAAACCCGCGCTGGCTGTCGAGGCGTGCCGTGCGCTCGGTATCGAGCTGCCGCCTGGGCGGCTTCGCACCGCCCTGGACGTGGACGAGCTCATGCATGCCTGGGACGTGGCTTGTTTCGCCGGGTACATCGTTCCCGACGCCAGAAGCGTGCGCGCGACCGGGTGCCTGGCCGATACGTCGCCGCGGAATGTGCTGCAGTCCTGGCTGAACGCCGCGTCGGCGGAGCTCGGACTGCCCGACGAGCCGTGCGCCGGCTGCCTGACCGTGCTCCACGAGCTGAGTACTGCCGCCGGGCCGCTGGGCCTGGCCGGGCTCGCGGAGGCGGTGCGACCGCCGGAGCAGCCTGAGGACGGGGAAGCGCCATGTCCCGGCTGTGGCGAGGTCCACGGCGCGCCGGACCTGGCCGCCATGGTCGGCTACGACGAAGACGAGGAACTCGGCGACAGCCTGGAGCACGCGGAGAACACGGTCGCCTGCCTGGTGAGCTACGGCGCGGTCAGGGCCCTGGCGGTCGCGGCCCCGGGCGCCTCCGGCGAGGCCAGGGTCCGGCTCACGCCGCTCGGCCGGATGCTGGCCGAATCGGTCTTTGCAGGCTGTGCCCCGTCGGCCGACGCGGACGCCGCCACGCTGACGGACGTGCTCGGCGCTGTGCCGCCGAAGATCGCCGCGCAGATGGCGGCGCCCTGGCTGGCGGCGCGCTCCCCGGTCGCGGCGGTCAGAGAACTGCTGGCCTACGCCGAGCATGCCGACCCCGCTCAGCGCATGACCGCGATAGCCTTCGCCACGGGCGTCGGACACGAGGGCGCGCCGGCCTGGCGGGAGTGGGCGGACCGGCCCGGCTTCGGCGCCTACGCGCGGATGTGGCTCGCCGAGCAGGGTGAGGATGTGGCCGAACACCCCGGAGATCAAGCCTGGCTGACGGTCGAGGCGCTCAGCGCCGCCGGGGCCGCGATTCCCCCGGAACTCACGCCGCTGGTGTTCGCCGCGGCGCTCGGGAACGCGGACGCCGACGAGACGGCCGAGGCGCTGTCGCTGCTGAGCGGCTCTGGTCACCCCGCCGCGGCGCAGTTCATCGAGTCCGTCACGGCGGTTACCGGAATGCGGTCGCCCGCCGTCCGTCCGGCGCGGCCCGCCGTCCTCCCCGGCGGAGACGTCTACCAGCTCAAGATCACCTTGCGCGGCGTTTCCAAGCCTCCCGTCTGGCGACGGATCGCCGTCCCGGCGGCCCTGACGCTCGACCTGCTGCACGAGGTCATCCAGCAGGCCATGGGCTGGGAGGACGGGCACATGCACGTGTTCAGCACGCCCCGGCGGGACTACGGAACACCTGACTCCGACCTCGGGCACGCCGACGAGGACAAGGTCACGCTGGCCGAGGTACTCGCCGAACCCGGCGCCAGGATGCGCTACACCTATGACTTCGGGGACGACTGGGAACACGACGTCGTGCTGGAGAAAGTCCTCCCGCCCGATCGCGTCGCCCGCGTGTCGTGCCTGGCTGGCAAGGGCGCGTGCCCGCCCGAGGACTGCGGCGGGGCGTGGGGGTACGCCAGCCTGAAGGAAGTCCTGGCCGACCCGGATCACGAGGAACACGAGGATCTGCTCGGCTGGCTGGGCCTCGACTCCGCCGCGGACTTCGACCCCGCGCTCTTCCGTCTCGACGAGGTGAACGCCAGGCTCAGCCAGCTCGTCTGACGCCATCCGAGGTGACGTGGGCGTTGCGCGCGCAGCATGCCTGCGAGACCGGGCATGGCCCGGCGCATGGTTACGATCGGGAGGTGAGTTGACATGACACGCCATCGCTGTTGCCCGCGTCCTCGCCGTCTGGGCGGCCTGTCAACGGCCCGTCACTCAGCTTCGGCCGCGCGGTCCAGGTCGTGCAAGAGGAGTTCCAGGTCCTGTTCCTCGTACCTGGGGCGCGGGGAGGGCTCGAGGGAGTAGCGCCACAAGCGCATCCCCGGCATCGCGGCGTTCAGCCCGGACACGATCTCACGGCCCGCGGCGTCATCGTCGGCGCGGACGTGCAGGACCGCGCCACCGCGCGCCAGGCCCGCGAGGAGCCGCCGCGCCGCCGCCGATGGACGGCCGTTCGTGCACACCAACGGCAGACACTGTGACCCGAGCCGGTCAGCCGCGGCGATGAGCACGGACGGGTTCTCGCACGCGTAGACGTCCGGGGCATCCGAGGCAAACGCACCTGTGAGCGACCGCCAGGTCAGCCACAGCGGTTCCGCGCCCGCCGCGCCGGTCAGCCGGCCGGCCGCAGCGTCGCCGCGCAGGACCAGGTTCAGGACGAGCACCCGGGAAGAAACCGGGTCGCAGACGACACCGATCTCATCCCAGGTGGCGCGCCAGGACTCGGCGGCGGCGGGCACGTCATACCCGAGCAGCCGCAGCACGCCGGCCGCGACAGGGCTTCCCCGGTCCAGGGCGTGCGGATCGCCGAGCGCTTCCGCCGCGAGCACGGCGAGCAGAACGGTCGGGCCTGGAAGCCTCTGCCAGACCCGAGCGCACCGTGTCGCGAGTTCGAGCAGCTGCCCGGTCCCGGCCCGCGGCAGCCCGCGCCGGGCCACCCAGGCTGCGGCCGACTGGGACGGCACCCCGGCGGCCGCCAGAACGTCCGTGGCACGTGCCCGCTCCTGTTCGGCGCCGCGAAGCGAGGCCGCTCTTTCCGCGGGCCGGTTCCGGAGCGGGCCGCCGGACGAGGTCAGCAGCGTCTCCAGGTCGGCGCCGAGGCTCCGGACTGCTTCGGCTAGGGCCTTTGCGCCGACCTGGCGCCCGGATAGTACCCATTGGGTGCCGAGCAGCTTCCCTACCTGGTCGCGTTCCTCTGTTGTCAGCGATACCCGCAGCGGGCGGCCGGCCATGCTGTGCCCTGCTTCGATCCGATGCCTGGCCGCCGCGAGTACCTTCGACGGCCCGGGCAAGCGGGCCCACTCCAGCAGACGAGGATCGGTCACAGCGCGGAGAACAGGTCGTCGGCGGCTTCTGAGGGTTCATCGGCCGCGAGGTCAGGCAGGTCCGCGGGGTCCGGGGTGGCGATATGGGTGAGCTCGTTCCCGGTCCAGACCGCGAGTTCCAGCGAGACCCCGGGCAGCGGCTGAGGCGCGCGGCTACCTCGTAAATCGAGGCCAGGGGAACGGTGGAGGAGTTGGCGATGATGGCCGGGCCCGCGATCAGCCAGTCCAGGTCGCAGGACGTCAGCAGCCGGAACATGGCGGCCTTGTTCGCCGAGTCCACGCCTCCGAATGCCTCGTCGAGCCAGATCATCCGCGGCCCGATGCCTGACTGGTCGTACATGGCGTGCAGCGCCGCGATGAACGGCTGCATCAGGGTGACGACCTTGGCGCCGCCGGACAGCAGGCCGTGGTCTCCGCGGTCGAGCGCGCGCCAGCCGCCCGCGGATCCGTCCTCCAGGCCCGAACGTGGCGTGCGGTACTCCATCCGCAGCTCGAACCAGCGGCGGTAGTCGAGTATCTCCGCGAGCCCGGATCTCCAGTCGGGATCCCCCGCGGCCCGCGCCTTCTCCTGCGCGTCGCTGACCCGGCCGGCCAGGAAACCTCGCAGCTGCTCCTGAGTCGATCCGGGCAGCAGGCTGAAGTCGCGTTCCAGCGCGGCGAGCACGTCATTGGCCGCGCGTTCGGTGGATACCGGCACCCGGATGAGCCGTAGGGTAAGACCCGAGACCGACGTGGGATTCTGTGCGAGCTTGGCGTTGATGTCCGATCGCAGCCGCTCCGCTTCGGCCAGCCGGTCACGCAGATGCTCGATGAAGGTGCTGCCCAGAAGTTCGTTGATAGTCTTCGTGAGCTCCTCGTCGTAATCGGTCTGCAGCCGCCGGAGCAGTGCCGACAGCGTCTCCACCGCGGTCGGCGGAGCCAGCGCGGCTCCGGTGGCGTCGACCACGACCTCCACGGCGCCAGGGAAATCCTCGTCACCGTCGCCGGGAGTGACGGTACGGATGGTCCGGCCGGCCAGGGTCTCCAGCCGGGAACGGAGCATGGCCACCGCCTCGGTCATCCGGACCCATTGGCCCTGGACCCGGTGGGCCGCTGCGTCGGGATCATCCGGCCAGTCACGGATGCTGATCTTCGCGCGGGCGGCCCGGACGGATTCGAGCGCGGCCGTGACGTGCCGGGCCGGGGGGTCATCGAGCCCGCGCAACCGGGGCAGGCCCGAGTCGACGCAGCCGAGCCACCGGTCCACGCAACGCTTGCGGTCTGCCTCGGCCTGCTCACGCCGCTCCTCGACCTGCTCCAGGGTCGCCTCGGCCTTGGACTTGCGGCCGGTCAGCCCGGCCTGATCCTTAGCCAGCACCTTCAGCGACTCCTGGGCGTCGCGTATCCGCCGCCCAAGCCGGCCGACCTCCTCGATGATCTCCTGTGCCTCCTTGGTGAGCGCGGCCCGCGCGGCATCTGCCTTGGCGCGCAGGCTGAGGGCCGCCTCGCCGTCGCTGGCCGCGTCTTCCTCGGCGCGCTCGTACGTGGCGCGGCATTGCGCGGCAACCTCGGCCGCCTGCCCGGCTGCAGTGCGCAGCGGCGGAACCAGGCTCATCGCGCCGACCAGGCCGCTGATTGCGGACTGGTACTCGGCCAGCGCTCTCAGGACCAGCTCGACGTCCCCGGAAGCTCGCGGCAGGTCATGTTCGGCGCAGTGGCGGGCGACGTCCGTGGCGGCTGCGTCAGCAGCTGATCTGGCTTTATCCTCGGCCCGGGCGGCCACCCCGGCCTGGCCGGCGGCCTGCTCGGCGGCCTCGGCGGCGTCTCGGGCCCGGAGTACCGCCGAGACCACTTCCGAGTCGCCGGGAAGCCGTTCCGCGGCCGCGTCGAGCGCGCCGAGCAGTTCGTCAAGCCCGGCCAGCTCGGCGGTGAGGCGGTCGCGTCCGGCGGTTAGCTCGCCGAGGCGCGCACGCAGGTCAGCGATACGGCGGGCCCGGTCGGCCGCTCGTGCCGCCGCCCCGAGCAGGCGCGCCCCCTCCGGCCGCGGCGCAGCCGCTCCGGTGAGCCCGCCATGGCGCCACTGGCCGTCGTTGCTGATCGCCGTGCCCTCGGCGGCGAGGTCGTCGCCGTAGCTGACCGAGGCGAGCAGCCCGGCCACGACTCCGGCGAGAGCACCCGCGTCATCGGCGGGGCGCAGGACGGCCTGCAGCGACCGCGACCCCAAGGCCCCCAAGGATCCCAAGGCCCCCGAGGGCCCCGAGAACCCGGAGACCGCCGCGCCCGGCGGAGCAGCATCGGTCGGGTCAAGGCCGGACGGCGCAGTCCAGATGACATCGCCTCCGTCGCGGCCGGCCACATAGGCCCCGTCCGGGGTGACCCAGGCCTGCAGCAGGCCGGCGGCGTCCAGGGCGGCCTCGAGCTGCTCGACGGGCGCATCCGGCTCGACCTTCTCGACCAGCCTCCACAGCGGCGCGCCGTCCGCGCTGACCCCCTCGGGCCGTTCCCGCCGCTGCCAGAATTCCGGGTCGCGAGGCCGGGGGTCCCGTTCGGCCTCCACCGCCGCCAGTGCCGCCTCGGCGTCCGCATGATCTTCCGCGTTGTCCCGCAGGGCGCGTTGCACCTCGGCGTGTCGCTGGTCGAGGGGCCGCCGGGTCGGCCGCAGGTGATCGCGGCTGACCGCTGTCGCGAGTACCGGCGCGGGCTTATCCACGGCAATCAAGTCAGACACCCGCCGGGTCCAGGCTTCGAGGAGCTCGGCGGCGGGGCGTATCCGCTCATCGAGGGTCCGGGCCCAGTCGGAAAGCAGCTCTGCGACCGCGGTGATGGCGTCTTCCACGGCACGCTCGCGCTCCTCGGCCACGCGCTGGGCCTTGGCGGCCAGATCGCGGGCCTCGCGGGCCCTGGTCGCCGCCGTGTCGTGGTCCGCCAGGGCCTTGGCGTGTACCGCGATCCTCCGCCGTGCCTCGTCCGCGGCCGTGCCGCGGAGCCGCGCGGCCTGCCGCAGCCGTTCCGTGTCACGGTCCGGCAGGAATCGCGCGGTGACCTCCACCAGGCCCGCGTCGTCCGCGTGTCGTGCCACGTTGCCAGCGGCAGTCACCACGGCGCGTTCGGCATTATCCAGATTTTCCCCGGCCGCGGCCAAGCGGGCCTCGGCCGGTTCGATGGCTTCCTGCGCCTCGTCGGCCCGTCGGCGGGACCGCTGGGCGGTCGTCTCGGCGGCATCGGCACGCTCGGCGAGCTGCTGCGCATTCAGGCTGGCGGAAACGGCGTCCTGGTAGGACTGGCTGTCGCGCAGCGCCTCGCGCTGGGCCGCGGCCAGCGCGCTGGTCCTCTCCACGCCCTCGATGCGCTCCTGCAGGGCCGTGACCTCGCCGTCGAGTTCCCGCACGGCGTCGGCGGCGCTCTTGGACTCGCGGGTGATCTGGGTCAGCCTGCTCGTCACGGCCGCCACCGGGTCGGCAGCCGCGCGGACGACCGAGTCAGCCCACGGCCGCCAACGCTGCCGGGTGAACTCGGTGACGGCGGCGAGCGCCTGCTCGGTGGTGTCACGCTCGTCGCGCAGCCGCTGCAGCTGCTCCCACCCGTCGGCAAGCTGGTTGATCTCGTCCTCGGCGATCGGCGGCAGGGCCACCCGGAACGCGTCGGTCAGGAACCTCAGGTCGAGGCGGTGGCCGATCTGCGGGGTCCGTACCACCCGCAGGATGCGGATGACCTGATCCAGCCAGGCGACGCTGCTGCAGTACAGCGTGCGGGCGATGTCCTCGCGGTAGGCGGTGCCCGAGCGGTGCACGCTGAATCCCGGCACGTCGCGGAACTGCCCGGGCTCGGCCACCACCCCGGCCCTGGCCAGCGCGAGCCCGTCGCGGACCCGCGCCGGGCCGTGCGCGGTGCACCACTGCACCTTCAGCGCGCCATCGGCGCGGCGGGACTCGGCGAACAGCAGGAGGGTGAAGTACTCGGCGGGACCGCCGCCCCCGGCCCCGCCGCCGCCGACACTGCCGAACTCCAGCCACGCCCAGCCGCGGTTCTTCGCCTGGGTCGCGTCGCGCCGGTCCAGCGCGTGACCGGTGGGTTCCACGTAGTAGCGGAATCGCTTCTCGCTCTGGCCGAGCGTGTCGATGTTGTGGCTGGAGATGTCGCCCGCTATCAGCAGCAGGGTCGTCAGCGTCATCAGGGTCGACTTGCCCGACTCGTTCGCGCCCTGGAGCTGCAGCCGCCCGTCGGCGTACCAGACCTCGGCGGCGTCATACTCCCACAGGTTGACCACGCCGGCCCGCAGCGGCTGCCACCGTTCGGTCCTGGCGGGAGCGGGCAGGCCGCCCCGTATGATCGTGTCCCGCCAGGATGTGAGGTCGAACGCCGCGGTCACGGGACGCCCTCCAGCGCCGGTTCCCATACCGCCTTCGGATCGCGGTAGCGGCCGGCCACCGGCAGGATGATCCAGCCGTCGCCGCTCGTCCTGATCAGCCCCAGCCCGGCCAGGATGCGCCCCACGACTGACCGCAGCCGGGCCGGGGATTCCTTCACTTCCATGGTCAGCGCCCGGAAGTTGGCGGTGTAGACGCGTTCGGTAACCCGGTCGACCTGCGCGCTGCTGAGCGTGATCCGGCCGGACTCGTCCGGGCCGCCTTCGGCGGCGCAGGCGTCGAGAACCTTGAGGGCGAACCAGCGCCCGGCGGTCGCGGCCGGGAACGTCGGCGTCACGGCGGAGGTCGTCAGCCCGTCTTCGGGCAGCCGCAGCAGCATGCCCTCGGCCCGGATCTCCACGATCCCGCCGGTCATGTCCGCGGCCTGCCCGGCCAGCCAGGAGCGCTGCCCCCGGGCGTACTCGGCGTCGAGCGGATGCAGGTCGGCGTAGAGCAGCGCGGTGTCCTCGACCAGGACGCGGAGCAGTCGCTGGCTGCGGGTGTGAATCCGGGAACTCTCGTCCTCGTCGCCTTCACCGGGGCTGCCCGCGCCAGGCGCGAGCGCCAGTTCCACCGTGTAGGGGTCGGTGAACTGCAGGAGCGCGTCCCGGTCGACTTCGAAGCCGGCTCCCACGCCGGTGCCTTCCTCCTCCCACTGCCGCAGCAGGGTGTCATCGGAGGTGCGGCGGATGAGGATGCCGAGCCCGGCGAGCCGGTCCAGGGCGCGCACGAAGGCCTGCCGTTCGGCCCTGCGGTCAGGATCATAGGCGGTGACGCGGCTGCCCGCCGACAGCGCCCGGACCTCGTCGGAGAGCTCCTGCACGGTCGTGCTGGAGTCGGTGTCCTCGCATGCGGCGGCGGCCAGCGCCAGCAGGACCAGGTCCCGGCGGGCGGGCGGATCCCATGGCGGCGGCGCCGCGGTGCGGGCGGGACCGGCCGGGTCGCGGTGCAGCCGGGCGACACTGCCCGCGATGACCAGACGGTATCCGAGCCTGGCCGCCCAGTCGCTCACGAGAGCGCGGTGCCGGAGGACGCCGGCGAACAGAGCCGGCTGGATGCGGGCGGCGAGCAGCGGCGTGCCGAGCAGGCCGACGAATGCCTCCTGCGCCTGCGCCCGCGCGCTGTCGCGCCCGATGGTGGTCATGCCCGGCTGACCTCGATCCGCCAGTTCTCGCAGGCCAGGAATCCGTCGGGCATGACCAGCAGCGCCGACGGCCGAGCGGGCGGAGCGGGGTGGGCCAGCACGATCCACCGGTCGTCTCCGGTGAGCGCGGCCCGGACCCCGCTGGCATCGGAGGCCGTGCGCAGCACGGCAGACAGCAGGTCCCAGACGATGGCGGCTTCCGCGCCGCTGGCGATCTCCGGCCACTCGGCCAGGTAGGCGCCGGACCGGCTGGCGATGACCTGCTCGGCGCGCTCCGCCGCGGCCCGCTGGGCCTCGGCGGCTTGCCGTGCGGCCTGGCGTGCCGCGCGATGGTTCGGCACGTGGGCGGGGCGCCCCTTCACCGACTGGGTGCCGCGCTTGCGCAAGGTCACATCGACGGGTACCGCTGGCGCCTCCCAGAACGACGTGCGGGCCGGCGCATCCGGCTCGGCCGGCGTGCTGGACAGGTGGCGGGCACCCCACAGGCCGGTGGCCGCGCACCACACCCGCCAGGCATCGCAGTCGCTGCCGGCCGACTCGATCGCGGCGGCGATGCGCAGCAGCTCGGCGCGGCGCGTCACCCGGCCCCCGGTCGCCAGCAGGGCCCGGGATCCGCGCAGCAGCGGCGTGACGGCGTCCCGGACCTGTCGGCGCAGCCGCGGCGCCTGACCGGAACCGGGCCGGAACCAGGCGTCCAGGGTCTGCGCGGCGTCCTTGTGCCCCTGCGTGATGGCCTGCAGGATCTCCTCTGCCGCGTCGGGATCCACGCCAGCCAGGGCGATGGCGCGCCAGTCGTCATCTGTGGTCTGGGTGAGCTTGCCGACCGCGTCCCGGATTCTCGGGCTGTAGGTATCCACCCCGGCGCCCCAGACCGTGACGTAGGCCATGAGGGTTTCCCGCAGGCGGCGCATCTTCTCCTCGTCCGGCGATCCGGCCAGCGCGGATGCCATCCGCGACTGCCAGATCGAGGCGGCTTCGGCCATGTCCTTCAGCGTGGTGCGGACCTGCGCCCAGGCCCGAGCGGCGCTGGTATGGTCCCGCTCCGCCAGGGCCAGCAGGGTGTCATCGAGCCGGTCCGCGATCACCGCGGGCGCGAAGGCGGCGGCGCTGGTCGCCACGGCGTCCTCGTCGATCTTCCGCCGGAGCCAGCGGTGCAGGTCGGCGGCCTCGCTGGTCAGCTGGTAGCGGTCGCGGGTGCGGACGAAGTCCGCTTCGGTCTTGGCCTTGTCCTGCCAGCGGATGACGGCGCCCCAGTGCTGCAGGGCCTTCATCCGGGCGTCGATGTCGAGGGAGTCCGGCGCGGTGAGGCGCTCCGCCGCAGCCGGGCCCGCCGCGGCCGCGATCCGGTCCCGTACGCTCGTCAGCAGCTCATCGCGGCCGACCCCGGTGAGCGAATGCTCTTGCGCGTCGAGCAGGACGTCAACCAGGACGCGGTACTGCGCCGCGTGCTGATCCGCCGTGAGGTAAGCGGCGACATCGAGGCGCCCCGGGAACCCCGCGAGTTCCCACGCGTCGACGTCGGGCGTCGCCATGACTCGCCGCCTCCCTTCTGCGTCCCGACTCTAGACGCACCCTCTGACAATCCGGCGGATCTCGTGGAAGTCCTCCGAGCCGGCTGGCTTCGGTGCTGGCGGCGACGCATTTCCGTGGAAACGTTCGACGCAATTGCGTGTCGGCGAGCCAGCCCGGCCCGGCCGGTGGCCGAGCTGGTTAGGCCCCTCCGGCCCGGACCGCGGTTCCAGGGATCCCACTACCATTCCGCCACTTAATGCGATCAGATCATTATCCTAGGTGATGCCGACTGGCCGCCGGCGAGGCAAATCGAACAACCCGATTACGTCGCAGCGCTGCGCCGCCACCTACGGCCTGTCCTGCCGACGGCGCGCAGCGTGTCCAGTGACCAGTCTCCTGCTCCCCGGCCGTCCGCGCCGGATCTCGCCGTAAATTTCCTTTGGCCCGAACGGGCCGTGGTTCCCGCTGCGGACACGAGCATGTTCGCGGTAGCGAAGCCGGCCTGGGTGTCGCTCAGGTCAGGATCGGCCTCGCACGCCCGGACGATGAGGTATTCACCCGGATGAGTTCCGGGCCGAGGCCGCCTTCACCGAGGCCGTCCGTGCGGCCTTCGCGATCTTCTTGTCCGGATGCAGCTTCCCGGCTGCCCTCAGGGCCTGCTCGGCGACGACGTGGCGGGAGCGCCACATCTGCTCGAAGAGGACAGTCTCCGGACCCGGCGCGGCCGCCTGCCGGACCGCCGCGGCCACGCCGTCAGGGCCGCCGGTCGCGTACCCGGCCAGGATGGCCCGCGACGCCATGACCACGGCGTCGCATTCGAATGGCTCAAGGCCAGGCAGCGGGTCGTGCAGCGCGTCCCGCCCGGCCCGCCGGTTAAGCTCCGCAACGGCGTAGGGCCGTATTGCTGGCAGCGACATCGCCGATAGCCAAGCGGCCTCGCTGTCGCCCTCGATGCCCGCCGCGATCTGCACACCGGTCGCCAGGTAGACGTCGTCGGCTTCTGCCGCCGCCGCGAGCAAGGCGGTCACCGCTCCGGCGGGTTCCCGCGCCGCCAGCCAGGCCTGCAATTCCTGCTCGAACGCCTCGCCCGACATGCCGAGCTGGCAGATGATCAGCTGAAGCGGCGTCAGTTCCGCGGCCGCAGGCAGCACCTCTATCGTCGCCCCCAGTTGCTGGATGACCGCCCAGGCACCCAGCGGGGTGAGCGAGACATCGCGGCCGTCAACCGTAACCGCACCGAACTCCGCGGCCAGCCGCAGGAACGCCGCAGTGGGGTCACCGTGCCTGGCCGTCCACGCCGTCCACCGCTGGCGGCCGTATGAGGGCGTCATCCCTTCGGTGGCTCCCTCGGCGATTTCTGCCGAAAGAATCTCCGTGGTCGCGGTGCCATGCTGCTCGAGAAGCTTGAAGATCGGGAAGCTGCCGATGCCGTCGAAGTCAAGCGGTGCCGGATCGGCGCCCACGGGCAGCGCGTGCTCCACAGCATGCGCGTACAGGGCATCGAGCGCATGGCTCCAGTCGGCGATGATCTCCGCGTCGGTGCGCTCCGCGGCGGCGCGGAGCGCTTCTGCCCGGTGTATCAACTGGTGGTCCTCGCTCGTGCGCACGTATTCGGCGTGGTAGGCGACCTCATAGATCCAGTGCAGCCGGCTGGCTGTCTCGTCGGTCATCGCATCGCCGCGAGCGACGAGGCCTAGCGTCATGGCCGCGTCCCGCTGCGCGTGCGCCGAACGCCAGCCAGACTCTGCGTCCACCGGGTCATCCCCGAACCAGTCGGCCAGCCGTCGCCCGGCCTGGAGCGTCGCGGACGCGCGCGCCGCCGCGGCGAGTTCCTCTTCCGTCGCATTCCGCACCGGGATGATCGCGGGGAAGGTCAAACGGCTCATCTCTGCCTCTCGGAAGCGCGATCTCAAGTCAACAGTGCCAGAAGTCACGGTAGCGCGGCGTCGTCGCTTCGGCGGCAACCACTGCCCATTTGGGACGATGTCCGGCGTCAGCCGGGACCTCGCCCGCGACCCCGTCCGGAAAGATCGGGATTTCTCCGGTGTGGTGCCACGCGGGATGACGGCGGTTCGTGACACCATGAGTGCCTGTCGGGTACGCGGAGGAAGGGTCGGGCGTGACGGATATCCGGACCGGGCAGCCAGTCGGCCAGGATGCTGGGCTACAGGATGTCTTCGCACTCTATGCACCGCTGCTCGCCGGGCTCCGCTCGGCTGCTCCGGTGGACCGGCGGGTGTCGCTGCTGGTGGACGAGGCCGTAGGGGTATGGAGCAGGCCGGGGTTCGACACGTTCCTGGCCGTTGCGTCGCTCCGGTTCACCCCGTTCGACTACCAGTTGCGGGCGGCGCGTAGCGCGTTGCGCCGGATGCGGGGCCGGGCGATCCTCGCCGACGAGGTCGGGCTCGGCAAGACCATTGAGGCCGGCCTGATCCTCGCCGAGTTGCGGCCGCGCGGGCTGGCCGACCGCACCCTGGTCATCACCCCGGCCGGGTTGGTGACGCAGTGGCAGGAGGAACTCGAGCGCAAGTTCGGCGTGCCGACGGTGCTGGCCGGCCGGGAGCGGGATACCCCGGGCCGCCAGCCGGGAGCCGGGAGCGTAGATCGGCCGGTCGTGCTCGCCTCGCTGGCCGCCGCGCGCCGCGATCCGCTCAAGTCCGCGCTGATCCGTGACCAGTGGGACCTGATCATCGTGGACGAGGCGCACCGGGTGCGCGCGCCGCGCAGCGCTTCGGGAAAGCTGATCCGCGAACTCCGGTCGCGGCATCTGCTGCTGCTCACCGCCACGCCGGTGGAGAACCGGCTGCAGGACCTGTATGAGATGGTGAGCCTGGTCGCGCCCGGGCTGCTGGGGACCGCGGCGCAGTTCCGGGCGGCGCATGGCGCCGGCTCGGGGGCACCGGGCCACGAACCGAGGAACGTCGCGGCGCTGCGGAAACGGACCGCCGAGGTGATGATCAGGCACCGGCGCAGCGAGGTGAGCGTGCTGCTCCCGCAGCGCCTGGCGGAGACGCTCCGCGTCGAGCCATCCGGGGAGGAACGCGACTGGTACTCCGACCTCACCGCGCGGGTACGCGCCGAGGGTAGGGCGGCCACCCAGGCGCGGCGGCTCGCGTTGCGCAGCGTGGCGAAGCTGGCCGGGTCGAGTCCTGCCGCAGCCGCGCCCACGCTGGCCAAGATCGGCTGGGAGGACCTGGCCGGCCGGGCATGGGCGATCGCCGCCCCGGCGAAGACCGCGGTGCTGCTCGACCAGCTCGGGCGGTTCGCGGGGAGCGGGGAGAAGGTCATTGTCTTCACCGCGTTCCGGCAGACCCTCGATCAGATGGCCGGGCACCTGGCCGCGGCTGGCATCCCCGCCGCGATCTATCACGGCAGCCTGCCGCGCGCGGACAAGGAACGGGCGATAGCCGCGTTCCGCGACGAGGCCCCGGTCCTGCTCTCCACCGAGTCCGCCGGGGAGGGGCGCAACCTGCAGTTCTGCCACGTGATGGTGAACGTGGACCTGCCGTGGAACCCGATGCAGATCGAGCAGCGGCTGGGCCGCCTGCACCGGGTCGGCCAGGAGCACGATGTGCTGCTGACCAACCTGGTGGCCAGCGGCACCATCGAGGAGCAGGTGCTGCGCGTCCTTGAGGCGAAGATCAACCTGTTCGAGCTGGTGGTCGGGGAGCTCGACATGATCCTCGGGCGGGTGGACGACGACTTCGACTTCGAGGCCACGGTGTTCGACGCGTTCGTGGCCTCCGGCGACGACGCGGAGTTCGGCGAGCGGATGGCGGTCATCGGGGACGACCTGGCCAGGGCCAGGACGGACTACCTGGCCAGCCGCGCCGCGATCGACAACCTCGTCGGCGGGCAGGCCGAGGACCGGGCATGACGGCCGTCGCCGATCCGGCGCTCGGGTTCTGGCTGCGGCACGTGGCGGCGGCCGGCGGGCTCTGGGAGCCGGATGGGGACACCACCTACGTGGTGCTCCCGCCGCCGCTGCGCGACGCCTACCGGCTGCCGGAGGAGCTGCGGGTCACCGCCGATCCCGACGTCGCGCGGGAAGACGGGGCCACCTTGCTCGCCGCCGGTCATCCCGTCCTCGCCGAGGCCGCCGAACGGGTCCTGTCCTCCGGTGACACCGGCTACCTGGTCCTGGCCAGGCCGCCTTCCGTGCCCCCCGGACGTGACGTGCTGCTCGCCGAGGCCCGGGACGCTTTCCCCGTCGACCACGGCCGGATTGACCTGTCCGGCGAGCCTGCGGTCGTGCTGCACCCGGTCATCGGTGTCGGCGCGCTGGTCACCTATGAGCTGTCGGCCGAGGACCGGTTCCAGGAGCAGGCGCAGCGCTGGGTGGACGTGCCGTCCAGGCGTGAGCTGCCCGCGGATCTGGTCGGCAGGCTGCGCCGTGCGGAGGTCGACGAGCGGGCCAGGCCGGCCCGGCCAGAGGCCCTGATGTCGGCCATTGGCGTCGCGCACCGGCTCATAGACGTCGGCGCCGCCGCGCGCCGCCAGACGCTCACTGCGGAGATGAGCGGCGCCTACCAGGCCGAACGCGGTCGTGCCGCCGCCTATTACGCGGACGCGATCACCGGGATCGAGCGTCGGCTGGCCGCCGCGTCGACCCAGCCCGACCGCAGAGCGGTACTTGAGCAGCGGCTGCGCAGCACCCGTG
>WNFD01002568.1_pt1 | contig 18284 bp, 21 predicted proteins | sample 5400491 | NCBI WGS metagenome assembly WNFD01 (sample SAMN13153343, study PRJNA577476) | soil metagenome | isolation source: 120 cm saprolite under Douglas fir tree site 2 hole 2 replicate 2 | place: USA:California | collected 2015-04-18 | reverse complement strand
GTTGATCTTCGATCCATGACCAGAGAATCATGCCGATAACACCATGGTGGCCGCAGGGCAGGATGCGGGTGCGGGCCTGCGCAGGCGGTTCTGGCTGCAAGGCGAGCCAGGATCAATGCCGGTATTCGCCGGCGGGGCCTGTGCAGGGGTCTTTGATGGCCAGCGGGTGGGGTTCTCCTGTGAGGGCGGCGAGGGCGGTCGCCACCTCGGGCAGGCCGGCCCGGACGTAGGTGGCCATGGCGCCCATGGAGCGTGATCCTCTCCCGTTGTCCTCGTGGCCGGCGTAGGCTTCGGCGACGGCGAAGCCGAAGTTCCGCTCTACCCAGGTCAGTATGGTGTGCCTGATCCAGTACATGCTGACCTGGAGGGTCTCGACCCAGGCGAGGTGCTCGGCTAGCCGCCGCCACAGATAGTCGTAGCGCTTCTTGGTGATCGGCCTGCCGTTGGCGTATCGCAGCAGACGCTGGCCGCTGCCGAGTCCGCCCCGGCTCTCGCCGTGCGCGAGGAGGTGCCTCATCAGCGTCGGCGATACGGGCTGCCAGCGTACTGTCTCGCCTTTCTCGCGTAGCCGGATCAGGCACTGCTCCGGGTCCAGGTCGTCAGGCGCGAGCGCGAGGGCGCCGTCTCGGCGGCATGCGGTTTCCATGTGCAGCCGCAGCAGGAGCGCGTCCTGTGGGGCTCGATTACTCGATCTGGCATGGCCTGAGCAGTGTTCGGGGGTTGGGATCATCGCTGAGTGATCTTCTCCGTCGCCTACCTGCTCGCGCGCCGTCTGCTGGGCTGCCTGATGGTGCTGGCCCGGCGTGAGGTGTCCAAGGATGCCGAACTCCTGGTGCTCCGGCACGAGAACGCGGTGCTGCGTCGCCAGATCGGCCGGGTCCGCTACCAGCCGGGCGACCGGCTGTGGCTCGCGGCGCTGTCCCGGCTGATCCCCCGGCGCCGGTGGGGCGAGGTGTTCGCGGTGACTCCGGCGACGCTGCTGGCCTGGCACCGCCGACTGGTCACACGCAAGTGGGACTACACGAACCGGCGGCGTCCCGGACGACCGTCCACCGCGGCTGCGATCACCAAGCTGGTGATCCGCATGGCCACCGACAATCCGGCGTGGGGGCACCGGCGCGTGCAGGGTGAGCTCGTCAAGCTCGGCCACCCGATCGCGGCCTCCACGGTGTGGCAGATCCTGCATGCCGCTGGGATCGATCCCGCACCTCGCCGCTCGGGTCCGACGTGGAAGCAGTTCCTGACCGCGCAGGCCCGCGGCATCCTGGCGGTCGACTTTGTCCCCATGGACACCGTGTTCCTGCGGCGCATCCACGTCCTGATCGTCATCGAGCACGGCACCCGCCGCGTTCACCTGGCCGGCATCACCGCGAACCCCGACACGGCGGGTGGACGACACAAGCGGCGCGCACCTTCCTGATGGACCTCGGCGCACGCGTGACTCCGGTCAAGTTCCTGATCAGGGATCGCGCAGCCCAGTTCACGGCATCCTTCGACGCCGTATTCCAGGCGGACGGCATCAGGATTCTCGCCAGCCCACCGCAGGCACCCAGAGCCAACGCCATCTGCGAAAGAATGATCGGTACCCTGCGCCGCGAGCTCTTCGACCGGTCACTGATCGTCAATGAGTACCATCTGCGTCAGGTGCTGACCGAATACCTGCGCCACTACAACGCAGCCAGGCCGCACCGTGCCCTCGGCCAGCTCGCACCGGTTCAAGCGCACGCCCGGCCACAGCAGATCAATCTCGCTGAGCACCGGATCCGCCGCAAACAAGTCCTCGGCGGACTCACGCACGAATACCGAATCGCTGCCTGACAGCCCCACGCTGTTACAAGAAGAGAGCAGCTCACCTTCACGATCGTGTATCCGAGCCCCACAGGATGTCCGCTGAATCTGCGACGTACTCGATGCGTGCGGGCAGCGCTAATAGTGCGCCCTGGCCCCCGGACAGCGCCCTGAACCCTTCGGAGCTGTGGCAGCGCCCGCCAACGTGTGAGAGCCGCGATCATTCTGTATGTGGCGCCTCAGCCGCCCTCGGTCTCTGCACGCGCACGACCTTCGCGACAGAGTTGCTGTTTCCGAGGTCACCTCGATGGGGAACCTCTGTCCAGCCGGGAGGCTGAGCCGGACGTTCCGGTCAGTCTCACGCGGATGGTTCGGGTGCTTCGTCGTCGACGTCGAGCTCAGGGTCAATGCCGCCTTCCCGGTGCTGCTCTTGCACGCGCAGCACCTTCCGGATCAAGGCTGCCTCGCGGGCGTCGTCCGGAAGGCGGGCGTCGTCGCCCGGCTCGTCACCGGAATTGCCCGGCATCTGTTCTTGGTCACTCATCGGCGGATCCTCCTCAATCGGCTCCTCTGGTCAGCACCCGGCCAGATTCATTGTCCAGCCGGACCGGGCCGCGCGCACGTCACCGGACGCCGCGATCACGCCAGCCACTGTCCGGTCCAGATGATCATGGCCAGGACCTAAGCGCCGCTGTCCGCCGTCAGCAGCCCGCCAGCGAACGTCACCCCGGGCACCAGCACAACGGCGGCCTCGGCCCGCCGGCGGCTGCGCCAGCCCGTTCTCGGCGGCCTCATCAACGAATAGCCCGCATAGATGCCCAGGTCAAGGCCGCAGCCGAGTTCTGGAACCCCACAGGATCGTGGAACTCGATCATGCTCAAAGCGCCCTCCAGGCACGACTGCTTCCCGGGATTCGCGAGCTCGACGGGCTGGCGCTATCGCATCTCGATGTCGACGCCTCAAGTGGGGATGGATTCGTCCTCTTCGCCAACTTCAAGGAAGCTGACGTTGGCGAAGAGACCCATGGCCCTAACGTGTATGCCGAGCCGCCAGATCAGGTCGCTGAACACTACTCGGGCATGATCGTCGAGGCACTCAATTATGGGCTCGTCGTCAGGTATGAATGGCGGGGCGGTACCGCGAGGATCACAACCTGCAGCCGACCCTACGACCCCAGCCGGACATCGATGGGACATACCTGGCTGCCGATAAACATTCAGCTTGATGCTTCCCGCCGACGGCTCTTCTGCTCCTTCAGCGGATTCCGGCCAAGATTGCTACCGAGGCACATCGCCGAAGCCTATCCAGACCGTCTTGTCGACACTCATACGATCCGTCATGTCCCCCCGGTGCTCATGCGCCTTGACGCCAAAACGCTCCAGCCCGATATGCGTTGCAGCCGCAGCCATCTCAGCTACGCCGAGCCCATGGCGATGACGCTGGCCGGAGACGGCGAACGTGAGTACGTGTGCACGTTCTCACCGGAAGCTGGTCTCCGTATCTACGAAGCCGACGATCTTGGACGCATGCTGTGCCACGCCGAGTCACCGCAGCTTATTCACTGGCGGGACAGTCACTTCCGCCCCGACCCGGCGCATATGGCCTTCGTCCCCAGGTAGGCTGCCTTGAACGAAGTCCTTATACTCCCCCGCACAATCCACCGTGGGCTTCTTGTACACGCCCGTACAGCGGTCCCGGCCGAAGCCGTCGGCATACTCGGCGGCATCGGCGACAGAGTCACGGTTGCTATCCCACTGCCCAACATGGCCCAAGAAGGAGCGTTCTTCGCAGATCCACGAGCGCAGTTCGAGGCCCAGCGAAGCCTCGGACGGCGTGGCCTGGACATGGTCGCAATCTACCATTCACACCCCGGCGGAGGCCCAGCGATGTCCGCGCTGGATCGAAAATTCGCGGCGCACTGGCCGGTTATTCAGATCGTCATAGCAATACGACGCCCGTCAGATAGAATCGACGAGATACGCGCATTCCGTGCATTCCCGTCCCAGAACCATGACCACGAGGTCAGCCTCGTCCTGAGTTGATTTAGAGCAGACGCATCCTGTCGCGGACCCAGCCCACAAAGCTGGCCGGGCAATACCCTCAAGCCGACGATCCTGGCGACTATAGGATCCTGTCCGCCGCGACTGCGCGGCTCGTGGAATAGCTGAACACCGATCGGCGGCCCTCGGCCTGCTCCCAGCGTTTCCATTCCGCCGTTGCACAGAGCCGACAGGTCGATCGGCTCGTAGTTCGCCATGTCATGCACTCCTCTCGGCGTGCAATCTCGCGAGACATTGAGTGCTGCGAATGCTCACTTACGGTGGAGCCAGTTCAAACCACGGCGTCGTCACCGATGCCCGTGGTTGCGGAATCCGCACGGCGGAGCCAGCCCGGTCTGCACATGCCGGCTCCGGAACGACTCCATTATCACGTCGATCGCGTGCGCGCGTCGGACTCAAATGACCGGCTGGAGCAACGTCGCGAGCGCAGTCATCTGTGAGGTCTTACCGACGTTCGCATTGACACGGGGCTAGCACCGCCGCCCGCGCCAAGCCGCTCCAGCGTCACTGGTCGGCCGCTAACCTCCAGCCGAGCCCGGTTCAGACCCAGCCGCCAGGCCAGCCATCGGCAGCCGCTGCTGCGCCGTACGGTGGTCAGAGCCACGCGCGTGCCCCGTCGATGCTTTGTCAGCTCCGTGCCGGTCGCACCCCTCCGTTAGGCCGGGCCTGACGTGCGGGCCGGTCCGGACTCGCCGCAGCAGGGCACGGAGCGTGGACGCATTGGCGTAGCCCACCTGCGGCGCGATCTGGTCGACGCTCTGCGTGGTCGTGCGCAGCAGATGGATGGCGCGCTCGGCTCGCAGACGCTGCACGAGCACGAGTGGGCTCATGCCGAGCGCAGCCTGGGTCCGCCGCTCGAGGGTGCGCCGGCTGGTACCGATCTCCGCCGCCAGCTCCCCGACATCGAGCGCCTGGCCCAGGCGGGCGCGGGCCTGCTGCTCGAAGGCAAGTACCAGCCGATAGCTGTGACTAAGGTGATCGGTGACGAGGTAGGCGCTCTGGGAGGCGCGTTCGTCGATTACCAGTAGCCGGGCGACGTGCTCCGCCAGGCCGGGGCTGACCCGGCGCACGAGCGCAAGAGCCAGGTCGATGTGGGCGAACGCGGCGCCCGCGGTCACGACGCCGGCGTCGGCGACCACCATGGTGTCGAGGTCGAGGACCACGGACGGATAGCGGCTTCGGAACGCAGCGCCGAGCCACCAGCTCGTCGTGGCCCGGCGCCGATCGAGGAGCCCTGCCTCGGCGAGGGTGAAGACACCGGTGCACGCGGCAGCGACGGTGGTCACACCCGGGTCCAGGGCGGCGAGAACCCTGATGATCGCCCGGCTGCCGGGCGCTGCGAGCGCGCAGAGCGTGTCCTCGGCGGTCATCGTCCCGAGCGCCGGAACCACGACAACGTCGACGGCTGGCAGTTCGCGCAGGTGCATCGTCACCGGGACGGTCAGGCCGGCCCCGGTGGTGACCTTGCGACCAGTGCCGGCGACGTCGACACGGATTGGCGGGATCGACGGGTCGACGCCCGGGCGCTGGGCCTGCGCCGTCGAGAGGACGTCGATCAGCGCGGTCAGCCCGGAGGTGAAGCACCCATCGCTGGCGAGCAACCCGACGTGCATGACGTAGACGGTAGCAAAGCTGTCGTATGCGCCACTGGTTCGACGGGTCAGACACGTATAGCGTCCTGGCGGCGGGACGGCGCCAGGCTAACCGCAAGCGAGGAGATCATCAGGTGGTTGTGGTCGGTGGTCATGAAGATGGTGGCGAGAGAAGAAACCTAAGACGAGGTCGCCGCCTTTCTGAGCGGTGCCGTCGAGATGGCCAGCGCGCAGGCCGGCACTCCAGCGCGATCCGCGCCGCGCGGGCTGGCCCGTGAGGGGAGCGAGATGCACCACGCCGGTTCACGGCACCCGGCTCGGCCGCGAGCCCCGATCCAGGTCATCTGCGCCGGGGGCATCCTGGGGCTGGTGACAGTCCTGGCGTCCGCCCTCAACGCGGTCAGCGGCCCGCAGTCGGTGGCCCTGGCCCTGGCATCTGGCTTGACGATCGGCGGCGGGCTGCTAGCCCAGATCGCCGTAGCGCTGCTCCCCGGGCTGGGGATCGCATGGCGGCGGGGCTTCCGGCACGGACTCGAGGCAGGCCTCCGCGCCCAGGCCATCCCGGACCAGTGCCGGGCGCTCACCGTTGTCCCGCCTGACACTCCCGCGCAGCCGGGTGCCGAGGCTGCGGATCACCGACCAGGCCAGGCCCGCGGCGAAGCCAGCCCGCCACGTGAGCGCGGCCGCCTTGGCCCGCCATCGCAGCGCCAGGGCGGCGGCGGCAGCGATGATCGCGGCCGACACTGAGGCGATCGTGACGGCACTGGCTGCGTTGCGTGCGGGCATGATTTACCTCTCACAGAGCGCGGTGCGTGAAGAAACGGTCCGGCGGCCCATCGGCGGGCCGCCTGCCGGCGAGTACTCAGACCTGACCTGGTCATACCAGTCCGGGCAAAGAGTGACCTCTCGCGCGGACGGCAGGACAGGCCAGCTCTGAGTCGTGCCGTGACGCCCGCGGGCCAGGGCGGCCCAGCAGCCGCTGGCCGTTGCTTTTCAGCTGACGATATGCCGCTGCGGCTCACCTTTCACCCCGGACGGGCACCGCGGGCGTAATTGTGCGGCTACCATCAGCCGGGCTGCGCCCGGGACGCGTCAGCCGGGCGTTACATGTTCTGACGCCATCCGTTTCAAGTCGGGCAGCGCATGGCTGCCGACTCGCAGCTAGCAACGCCGACGAGATCATGACGAACAGTCGGCCGCTCGCCGGGCTGCTCACCGGACCGCACACGATCGCGATGCCGCTGCGATCGTTCCTGCTGCACACCCCGGTACGGGCGGGAGTAACGCAGCGCGCCGAAGGGGCCCTCGCCGAGATGACCGCACGAGGGAAACAGTGCGCAGCAACGATAACGGCTTCGGTGCACTCCGGTAACGACGACGGCGGGCCTATCGCTCTGCCAGGAAGAGCTGCACGGCTGCGCGCGGGAAAGAGGGCCAGCCCGATCGAGGAAGGGAATCAGGCCCATGCGAAAGTACGTGTACCTCGCGATGATCGCCGCGTCCGCCCTGGCGGTTGCGTCACCCGCGGCCGAGGCTGCCCCGCCGCAGATCGCCCGCGTCTATGTAGTTCCGGGATCCGGCGAGCGGACATCGTTGACGGCGGCCGGGGCTGACGCCGCGGCCGATTCGCGGTGTCCACTGGCAACCGGAACTTGCGCGATGAGCGTCGCAAGCCTGCTGCGGTCACCGATCGACGGCGATGCTGCCCGTGGCGCCCAGGACGGCGCGCAGGACATTCTCGGCGGCATCGGCCTCCGCGCGGGCGGTGACCGCGTTGGTGTGCGCCCAGTCGAGATCGCCGAGGCTGATGCAGTCGTAAGCTACCTGGGCGTCGTGTGCTGCCAGCTCTAGCTGCCGAGCGGCTTCGTCCAGGTCAATGCTGCCGTGGCCCATTTCTGAGATAGACATCGCGCCTCATCCTCCAGCGCCGAGCTACCCAGGACAGCCGCCGCCATGCGATCACGGTCGTCCCCGCTGCCGCCGCCCGGGGCGCTGGAAGGAGTGGCGTGCGCGCCGTGGCTTGCTGGAGGGCCGCGCGCATGCGCGAGATCACGTGCATTCGGATGGCTGATTCAGCGTCCTTGCTGCCCGCACGCCGCGTCTCGGCCACGATCCCGGCAAGGCTGTGGCGCGGGCTGCGGCGAAGGCGCGCCACCTCGGCCTTGAGCCGCTCACGGCGCGCTGCCCGCGGCGGTAACGCGCCGCCCCTGTGCTTGCAGAACCAGGACCGGACACTCCCAGCGCCCGGCAGGCCGCCCCGTGCGGAATGCGGTGCTCGCAATCCTGATCGAACTTCCTGCGTGTCTCCGCCATCGCCCTCCTCGCAGCCACCGGCGACGACCTGGACGAGCTAATCGGGTTCGTGGCGGCCGATGCCAACAACGAAACCAGCCGGCGTCGCCAGCAACGACTCGACGCCGCATTCGACGCGCTCACCACCGCGGCCCAGACTCCTGGCGGCTGGTGATCCGATGGCCCTTGCGGAGCTAGACATCGCACCGACTAGAGCAACGTCGTGAGAGCGGCCATCTGTGAGGTCTTGCCAACGTTCGGATTGACACGGGGATTGGTGGCATAACTCCATTCGTGGAGCCCGCGCCGCGTAACGCCATCATCCTGGGCCGGCTTTCGGACTTGCGTGACGATGACGAGCGCGGCGTCGAGGGCCAGGTGCAGGACGGCCATGACTATGCCCCGCGCATCGGCTGGCACATCGGGCCCCAGCTGAGCCACGTGGTCATCGAGAACAACAAGACGGAATCGGGCTCCGGGCGTATCGGCGTTCAAGCAGCGGAGGATCACGCTGCCGGACGGCCGGGCCGAGCTGTCCGCCCGGGCTTCATTGCCAACGCGGATCGCGATCGAGTCGCCGCCAGCGCACCCGCGCGCGAACCCACGATCTGGACGGTCTGGCGTCCGACGGCTCCTCTTCCCCCCCTGGCGCAGAAACGGGTCTTCTGGGTTGTGGCCCGCGGCGAGGATGCCTGGGTGAGTGCTTGCAGGACTGGGCTCAGCTCAGCGCAGGTCATGAAAGACATCCCGGATCACCCTGAGGCTCCGCTCAACGGCGGTCTCCAGCTAGCCTGGCGGATCCCAGAGTTCTGCCATGCCGTCGACGAACATCTGGACGTAGCCGCAGGCCAGGCAGATGAGCGCCGTAGCCGAATCGCCGAGAGCATCGCCGCCCACGGTCGCCTCTCTGTAACGGAAGAGCGCTCCTCCGCAGGCCAGGCAATTAAACGGTCGTCGCTCTGGACCCAGCGTCACGACCCTGCCTTTGGTCTTGCGCGCCATGGTGCTCACCGCCTGCCGATCCGGCCAGTGTCCGGATTCTAAGCCAATTGGCAGCGGCTCAGCTCACCACCCAGGCCGCCAGCTCGTCCCGGCAGGCCCTGATAGCGCGCGGCGCGAGTGCCCGACCTCGGCGTCGACCGACCATCGGCAGCAACTTCAAGAGTTCACCTCAGGTGATCTAGCCTCAGCCCGCCCGAGGACCAATCGGGACTCGATCTGCGCGCCAGCGGCTGTCCGGTGCCAAGTCAGCGATGCGTGCGGACAAGGTCGTTCTGCGGCACCGCCCGGAGGTCGGCTACCCAATCTTTGGTGGTAGAGCTCCACCTCCTGCCACTGGCCCACCAGTACGGTCGCCTCCACCTCACGCCGGTTATGGGCCGCGAACCGACCCGGTCGGCGTCACTCCGGGTACTCGTCCTTCCGCCAGCTGCGGGGCTCGGCGGGTTGTGCTTTCGGCGTTCGGTCGAGCAGGAAGCTGAAGTAGGGCGCGACGAACGGGTCGGGCGCCGACACGGTGTAGGTGTGGTAGACGGTTCCGTTCTCGCGCGCGAAGGCGATCCAGCTCGGGTTTTCCCGCAGCCCGTCCTTGAGCTCGGCTCCGATCTGGCCTGACCATTCCTGGAGCCAGCCGGGCGGGTTGTCGATCATCTCCTTGAGCTCGGAAGCCTGCTGCGCTTGCTCCTCGGTCAGCGCGAGCCCGAAGTCGAACGCGAAGTCGGTGTTGTAGGTCGAGACGTAGGGGAACTGCCAGCCCATCCGCCGCTTGTAGGCGGTCAGCCGCGCGATCGGCGCCCGCGAGAAGCAGAGCAGCGTCACGTCGCGGTGGCTCAGGTGGACGAGCGAGCCGTCGAGCCCGTCGCCTAGGCCGGTGCAGCCGGGGCAGGCGCCGAGCGTGTAGTCGGGGCCGAACATGATGTTGTAGGCGAGCAGCTGTGAGCGCCCGTCGAAGAGGTCGGCGAGGGTCTTCCTGCCGTCCGGGGTGTCGAACTCGTACTCCTTCTCCACCCGGACCCAGGGGAGATCGAGACGCTTGCTCGTGATCTCCTCGTTTCTCTCCGCCTGCTCGCCCTCGAGCCTGGCGAGCTCGTCCCGGGCCGCCTGCCACTCCTCGCGAGTACCGATCCTGTGCTCGGGCATCTCATCTCCTCCTGTCGGACGCGATGCGCTCCCGCGCGAGCCGAACCCATCGTCGGATCGGACGCTACCGGGATCACAAAATGAAACCCGTGGCGACCCGGAAACTCATCCCAGAGGGGCCCGGGGGGCACAGATTCCCGGGGAAGCCGGGCTTCCCCTCGTAGCGTGGAGACATCGCCGCGCATGGCCGGCGATTTGGCGTCACCGCTGGGCTCGAGATCCCATTCTGAGGAAGTGCTCAGTGACAAGGCGCTGGCGCACCGGATGCGCAAGTAGCCGCCTGATTGGGTGCTGCAACGCCAAATGCCGATACGCCGCTGATGCATACCGAATTGGCGGCTATGTTCGCGGCCCTGGCAGGCCCCATCGGCCGATCATTGCCGGCGTGCGAGGCCGCTGGCGGCAACGGCTTTGCCGCCAGCGGCGTCTAATGGAAAGGCGTCGCTTCCGGCGCTCGGGAGGCAGCAATGGCAAGGGCGCAGCGCACTGGGCCGGGCACGTCGTGGCCGGTAAGGCTTGGTGCCGCGGTCCCGTGCTGGCTTGTGATCTTGGCTTTGACGGCGGCCGGCTGCACCGCCGCCGTCGGCGTGCCCGGGGCCAGTTCCGCTCCGCGCGAGCACCGCGCGCGGGCCAGGCCTGATGCTGCGGTCATGCTTCGGGGCACGGGGGCGCGGCGCGGCGGCTACCCTGCGGCGTTCGTCGCCTCAGTGGACGTGCCGGCCCGGCCGGCCGGCGGCGGGCTGGCGGTGTTCTCCTCCGCCACCGGGCGGCTGATCCGCTGGCTGGTGCACAGCGCGCGGGGTCCGGTGCCGGTCGCGGTCAGCCCAGGGGGCCGGTGGGTGTACTACGTCGACCAGGCCGATATTGCCCGCGGCGTGTGCGCGGGCAACGGGTTCACCGAACCGTCATTGTGGAGGGTGAGCGCGGGCGGCGGCCGCCCGGGCAAGACGGCGTTCCACACCACCAGCATCGCGTTCAGCCCGGACGAGCAGATGGTGGCCTGGACCTGGACCCGGCGCTGCGGCCGCACGGCGTGGATCACGGTGCGCGACCGGCCGGCCGGCGTCACCCGGCGGATCCTCCTGGCCCGCAACGCCCCGGCCTCGAACAACCCGGTGTTCTCCGCCCATCTCGCCTGGGCGCCCGATGACACGCACCTGGCGGTGGCCGTGGCGCCCGCGGCGGCGATAAACGCCGTGTTCGTGATCGACGCCCGGCGGGCCGTGCGCCTACCGGGCAGGGCGATCCGCCCCTGCAGCGCGCCTGCCAGCGAGTGCGCCGACCCGGCCTACGACACCCGGGGCGGGCTGACATTCCTGAGATGGCTCAACCAGGTCCGCCCCGCCCCTCAGCAGGTCGTGCGCTGGCAGGACGGCCGCGCCACTGTGCTGTTCCGGCTCAGCCGCGACCAGAGCGCGGGCTTCAGCGCCACCATCGCCACCGACGCCTCCGGCACCGCCGTCCTAGTGCAGGGCGGCCTGCGCCGCGCGGAGATCTGGCGGTGGTCCGCCGGCCCAGCCGACCTCATACTCCGCTCCACGCCGCAGCGGATCATCACCAGCCCCCTGTGGGAGCCTGCCAGGCGGCAGCCGCAGCACTGACGCGCCGAGCCGTATTGGTCGGCATGCTGCCTCGGCCCGGGAGGCGCGCCTGCGCGAGCGGGCCACTAAGGCTGAGCGCGGCGCGGGAAGCGCCGCCGCAGCACACGAAACCTCGGCCTAGAAGAGCGCGATGCCGGTGAGCGCGGCCAGCAGTCCCATCAGCTCGTTCTGGAAGCCCTGGTCGCGGGCTTCTCGTGCTGGCGTCTGCCGTTGCCGGTGGTACCAGTAACCGCCGCTCACGGTCGCGGCTGCGTCGTTGCTGACTGCGAGCCATGTCTGCGTGAGGTGGCCCATCTCCAGGTCGTCGGTTGCTCCGGCGCCGCCCATCTTGGTCGGGACCCAGCCCGGATCGACGGCGTTGCTGAGCACCTCCGGCCAGGCGCGCGGTCACCAGCGAAGCGGTCGGGCAGGCGGGGCTTTGGCTGAGGCATCTCGGCGAGGGCCGGGCCACCACGGGTTACTGGGTCGCTGCTCGATTCCGGCGCCGCCATTACGCCACGGCGGCCCTGGATGCCATCTCGCGGTGGGGCCTGTCCCTGGAGGGCATTCACCGCATCGAGCTGTACGTCGAGCCATGGAACGCGGGGTCCTGGCGGGCCGCCGAGCGGGTCGGTTACGTCCGCGAAGGCCTGCTGCGCAGCTGGCAGCCGGTAGGAACCGAGCGCCGGGACATGTACATGTACAGTCTTCTGCCGCAAGACCTCACCGCTAGCAGTTAATCAGGCCGGGCAACGCGAGGGTACGCGGATATTCGCGTCTCCCGAAAGCGAACGTCTGCTCTTGCCGCGATTCGCGTTCATGCGCTGCCGGGATGAGCGGTCCGGTCTTTCCAGAGCAGGTCGGCGAGGTGACGACAAGCCAGGTCCTCACTCTGAAACGAACGCAGACCTGTTTCGAGCCCACGTTCCGAGTAGTAGACGACCCACTCATAACCACGGTGGTCAAGGACATAGCACTCCGGGGGGTGCCCACCACTCAACGAGTAGGCCGCCGGATCGACTCCACGCCTGGTAAGCAATGCCGCAAGACGCTCGCGATCAAGAGGCTCGACGAACTCAATCACAGGAGGATCCTGCCTCGACTAATTACGTCCCGAGCGGGAGGGTGGCGAGCACCTGCCAGCTACCGCTCGCGTGGGTGCCGGTCATCAGCCAGGCGTGGCTGACATGCGTCCAGACCGGCAGTGCCGGAAGGACCTCAGCCTCGGCGGAGCGCAGGACGCCTGGGCCTGCCTCGGGCCGGTCGCCGACGGTCAGGTGCGGTATCACCGTCGTGAACGCGCCGCCGAATGGCGGGCATTGCGGGAACGCCGCGTGCACCGCAGCCGTCAGCGTCCGGAACGGGCCAGCAGGCTCGGGCGCCAGCCAGACGACGTCCTCGCCGAACCAGTCCGTGCTGGCGAACTGGCAGTCGAAGCTGGGCACGGACGCCACCGCGGCTGCGGCTGTCGCTATCACCGCGGCGGAGATCTGATGCGGCGCCGCGAAGGGGTACAAGACCGTGACGTGCGCCGGGACTCCCCGGGCAGCCGACCGGTCGAGCCTGGCCCGCAGCGGCCCGACCACGGGCTCGGCCTCGAGGACCGGAACCAGAATCGCGCTCTCCGGCATCCCGGCAGAGTGCGGGCCCAGCATCAGCCCATTATCGCCTTCCGCTGCCAGGCTGAACGGACTGTCGCTCGCTGGCGTGATCAACGAGTACTGCCGGGCGGCGTTAGCTGATCCAATGAACCAGGTCAGACACCATGCGATTAGTTTTGAAGCGGTACAAGCCGGACGCGTGCCAAAGCGGTCCTCAAAGAGACACGGGCCTCGAACCGATCGCGTGCCACGCTGTCGAGCCGCATTAGCCCCGGGAGCAACGTCGTGAGGATCAGCATCGCTGTCGTCTTAACAACGTTCTAAAAAACACATAGCTAAGTCCGCGCACCAGCCCGCCCGCCTCGCGCGCACTCTCACGCCCCGGGGGAGCGCGGTGGTCGGGCCAACTCGCTACGGCGACCGGCTCCTCGCCGGTCCGATCCCCACGCTATGGGAGCCAAGAAGAAGAGCACAAAACCTTGAAGGACGCCTTGCAGAACGCGTCATCGCGCACCAGATGGCTCTTTATGTGCTGATAGCCAGCACCGACGGTCTGTGGTGCGCAGAACCGCCATTATCTCTAGCCCGCCCTGAGCTGTGACCAATGTAGCTGAGGAAGGGTTCGTGGCCTCGTCGTGGACACGTTATCTGTAGCATGTTAACGACGCAGTGCCACGTGGATCCCTTTGTCGCTGATGTTTTTCGAATTTAGCGCCCCTACAGAACGCTGTTCACCTATATGTCCACGACGCACGCGGCCTTGCCCGCCCGGGCTTCTGTCAGACGGGCTAGAGATAACCGCCTGATTGGCGCAGTGCCAAGTCAGAACCGGGTTAAGCGCCGTGTGAGCAGATCAGGCGGTTTTCTCGCACGAGGTGATGCTGAGTTCAGTATGCATAGTTTCGAGCACGGATTCCGGTTGGCCGCTTACCGCTGGCGGCGGGCGGTGGCAACGACGTAGCGACTGGTAATCCGGAACTTTCCGGCGTCTTCGTTGCCGTTCTGCAAGATTGCCAGGAGGCGGGTACGCAGCGCTTCTGCCTGGCCGAGTTGCTCAAGGACGCTGAGGCCGGCGACTGCCATCGGATGGTTCTGGAGTTGGTCATCGAGGAACTCCCGCGCGGACGGTGCAGTGAACGCCAGGGCGTGATGCTTGACCGCGACGCTGAAATCATGCGGCGCGAGCAGGTTCAGCAGGGCGTCGCGCTGTTCCCAGGCAAAGGGCGCTGGTCCCGGGGGTGCCCCCACGGCCTGCCTGACAGCATCCGCCGCCGTCGAGGTCAGTTCGAACATCGCGCCGGCGGGGATCCACGCGCTCAGCACGATGCGTCCGCCTGGAGCCAGGACGCGCGACATCTCTGTGGCTGCGGCACCGGGATCGGGCACGAAGATCAGGGCGAACACCGAGAGAATGACATCCACGGCGGAATCGCCAACCGGCAACGACGCAGCCTCGCCGGGCAGGAACGTCACCTTCTTACCCTCGCCAGCGGCTCGAGCCCGTGCGATCTTCAGAAGTCGCGCGGCGGGATCCACGCCGGTGACCTCTCCGCCGTGCGCTGCGGCAAGTAGTGCGGCGTTTCCGCTGCCGCAGCCGAGGTCGAGGACACGCTCATCCGGCCGGAGTCCCGCGCTTTCGACCACGACACGGGCGGCCGGCAGGAGCTGCGCGGCCAGGGATTCGTAGCTGCCGATTCCCCAATCCATGGCCGACGCGTCAGCCCGGGGCGGTATAGATGAGCCGGCGTGTCCCTCAAGTTTCATTTGCCGCTCCCCCAAATAACGATACGCTGTATCGTAACGGCGTTGCGATAGGGTGTCAACCGTGGGACGGCCACGACAGCACGGCGAGCGAACTGCGATGGCGCTCCTCGAGGCGGCCGAGCGCGCGGTGCAGGCAGGTGGCGTGGAGGCGGTGTCGGTCCGGGGCGTGGCCGAGGAAGTCGGGACAACGACCCGGGCTGTCTACAGCTTGTTCGGCTCCAGAGACGGACTGCTTGTCGCGCTCGGCGCGCGCGCATTCGAGATGCTGGGCACAGCCCTCAGAGCCCTTCCCGAGACAGAGAACCCGGCCGGGGACCTCGTCGAAGCGGGCGTTTCCGTATTCCGCGGCTTCGTCATCGAACACCCGATCCTGTTCAGGATCGGGTTCCAGCACAGGCTCGCCCCGCCCGAGCGAGCCGCTGAGTTCGAGGATGCCCGGCTCGAGGCTCTGGCCGAGCTCGTGGCCAAGATCACCCGACTGGAACGAGCGCACCTGCTCGGTGGCCGCACGGTAGGAGACGCCAGCTGCTACTTCGATGCCATGTGCGAAGGGCTTGCCGATATCGAGCTGCGGGGGACGCTGCCGCCCGGCGAGGAAGAACGCATCTGGCGCGATGCCCTAAGCGCATTCGTTGCCGGACTCGCAATCCCTGCCCGGCCTGAGCATCTCCGGCATGGCACCAAAGAGCGCGGCTGACCCCGGTCCGTCAGCCAGCAGGCGGCGCCGAGGTCGAGGCGTCCGAGGTCGCGGCCGACCCGAAAACATCCGCCCCTCACGTCGGCGGATATCGATCACCGTAAAGCGGTCGGCTTCCAGAACAAGGTCTTCTGCATGCAACGGGCGCTGTTCGCGCAGGCCGGAATAGCGCAACCGATTCGGCGATTTGGCATCGTAATGCCGATCGGCGCTGGTCGCCGCGGTGACTCCGTGCAGTCGTGGCCTTAGGGTCGCATTCAGCAGTGTGTGGGCGGTTGGCCGGCGGACCGCGACGTCACGGGCGGTACCGCAGCCATTTTCACGCCGGTACGGCGGCGCGGCGGCGATATCCCGACTGGTCCGAAAGTCTCTTGCCGGCCACGGCTTCGGCGAGCATCATCGCAGGTGACTCATTGCATAGGGTGTGGAGCCCAGCCCTCTCAGCGCCCAGGCCGATCTTGAAAGGGCCGATGACGCCTGGCCACTTTCACGCCGTAGCGGCGCCGCCAGGGCACGATGACTCATTCACCCCCGTCCGGGACCGTTCACCGAGGACCGCGACGTACGCATCTGCGCAGGTCACGAACGGTGGCGGCCGTTGGTGAACGGTGGCCAGCAGTGTTGGAAAGCGTGTAAGGCGCAACCCTTCAGGAGTTCGAATCTCCTATCCTCCGCCGTCCGCTGACCAGGCAAAACATCGGCGCGTCAGCCTTGGGAACGCCTCAATCGGTCATCTCCAGGCGCACGCTCCTGGGTGCTGTTTGCCAGGATCGGCGGCTGGTGTGGGCACCGACAGATCTTCCAGTTGCACCATCATTTGGCGACCGTGGCCGTCGCCGACGGTGAGCATCTTCGCAGCGATGACGCCGCGTTTGGCGGGTCGGGATGAGGCGAGTGTTTCGAGCGGTCCTCTGGCGTCAAGCGCCTGCCCGCGTTCCACTGCTGTTTCGTCTATGGTGGCTGAATGCTGGAGTGAGAGCGGAAGCTCAGGACCCGCCGCGCAGGTACGCAAGGACGGCCAGCACGCGCCGGTGCGAGCCGGAGTCAGCGTTGAGATTGAGCTTGAGGAAAATCTGCTTGACGTGGGCCTCGACCGTGCGCTCCGTGACGAAGAGACGGCCGGCGATGGCCCGGTTTGACAGCCCTTCGGCGACCAACCCGAGCACCTCGCGCTCGCGCTCGGTGAGCTCGCCGAGGGGGTCGGCGCGGCGCCTGCGGGCGAAGAGCCGGGCGACGATCGTGGGGTCAACGACCGTCTCCCCGTCGGCGAGGCGGCGCAGCGCGTCGATGAGGATCGCGATGTCGAAGACGCGTTCTTTGAGCAGGTAGCCGACCCGTTCCGGGTGCTCCTCGAGCAGCCGCATGGCGTAGCGCGGCTCGACGTACTGGGACAGGATCAGCACGCCCACGGCCACGGCGGCGTGGTCTGCGCCCCGGCGGGCCGCGTCGCCGAGCGCTGGGCCCCGATGGTTACGCCCAGACGATCACGACGCTGGGTGACGCCGAACGGGCGGGCACCGCGTGGCGGAAATTTCTCGGCGATCCGGGCCCGGTCGTGATCGGCGCGACGCAGGGCGCGAGCTGCTTCGGCGCGGCGTATGAGTTCCTGTTCAACACCGCCTATCAGCTGCGCAGGGCCAAGCTGAACAAGCAAGTGTCGCTAACGTTCGTCACCGCCGAACCGTTCGTCGGCCATTTCGGCATCGGGGGTTTGCCGGGCGGTGAGAAGCTGCTGCGCATGTTCCTGAACAAGGAGGGCATCGCGGCGCGCACCGGGGTTGCGTTCGAGGAGGTCACCGGTGACCGGATCAAGCTGACCGACGGCACCGGCGTGCCGTTCCGGTACGCCATGGTGGTGCCGCCGTTCGCGGGCCAGGAGGTCGTCCGCGCCACCCCCGGCCAGTCCGACGACAAGGGCTACATTCCTGTCGAAGACACCTACCAGTCCAAGGCCTACCCGGAGATCTATGCCGCCGGCATCGCCGCGCAGGTGCCAGTGCCCTGGCAGACATCCGTGCCGATCGGGATCCCCAAGACCGGCTTCCCGACCGAATCCATGGCCAAGGTAGCCGCCCGCAACATCACCGCGGCAATCAAGGGCGAGCCGCCTGTCAAGCACAAGGACTTCGGCGAAATGGCCGCCGTGTGCATGATGGACGCCGGCGCCAACGGCGTCATGATCCTCGCCGATCACATGCTCCCCCCGCGCAAAGCCGCCATCATGATCCCCGGACCACAGGTGCACGCCATGAAGGTCACGTTCGAGAAGTACTACCTGTGGAAGAGCCGGCACGGTTACACCCGGCTGCCATAGTGCGCTCGTGCGCACCATCGTCAGCGGTCCCACTGACACCGAACTCGAACGGAACTGCCGCGCGCGCTCGTGCCCGGTGACTCCGACGAACCGCGCTCGATCGACTGCTGCCCGCTTGGAGGAGACCCGTAAATGACCACTCCGCCGAGGGTGCCGATCACCGCTATCCAAGCCGCGTTCACGGCGTCAGGGTTGCCTGCAATGTCGCGTCGAACTCCGATCGCAACAAGTTCGCCTACCGCACCGAATTGACATCAGAATTGGATGATCTGCGCGAGGCTGTCCGCGCAATTGTCATAGATGTCAACCGCGCCCGATTCGGCAGGGAGGATGTGGATAGGCCTTCGGCCCTGCCTCCCCGGCATTGATTTGGCGCGGGGGTATGGTCAAGGGCCTGGGTTCCGGCCTGACCTCCGAATCGGCTGACGCCATTCGGGTTGTCCTGTTAACGATTTGT
>WNFD01002567.1_pt1 | contig 18285 bp, 27 predicted proteins | sample 5400491 | NCBI WGS metagenome assembly WNFD01 (sample SAMN13153343, study PRJNA577476) | soil metagenome | isolation source: 120 cm saprolite under Douglas fir tree site 2 hole 2 replicate 2 | place: USA:California | collected 2015-04-18 | reverse complement strand
CTGAACGCGGCCGCTGCTTTCCTGGCATGCTGTCGTTCCCTTCACCTTTCGGATCCAGGTAAGCCATCAGACCCAGGAACCTCCCTTCGAGTTCCTCCCGGCTGAACCGGGGATATGACAAAGCGCCTCGTGGCGCAGTCAGCTTCTGCAGATTCCTGACTTTTGGCCAGTCCTCTTCCCTCGTCGCCTTGAAGATCCGCCGCCGTAGCCGCTCTACCTCCCGTGCCGGTCCGGCCCAGACAATCGAATCCCAATCGACGGCGTCCAGATCCAGGCGCGGAAGGTCTTCAGGTCCGTTCACCATAAGGTGCCTAACTTGTCCCTCGGCTCGGGCGGTTCCTGCAACTCGTCTTCAAAGGCTCACCTGCCACACGTCAGCACGCTTTCGCGTCCCAGCACTGCAGGCCGGGTATCCGGCCAGTTATACGAGGCGGCCAGCGGAGGGAGCAGCCACGTGCCTCGTTTTCCTGCTGCCTTTCGGCCACCGGCATTCGCTTCTTGGGCATCCTGTCCCGCCAGGGAATTCGGCCCCACTTGCGATCGGCTTACCGGCCCGCCATCCTTGCACGGGCCGGACCCTGGCGAGGTTTCCATGTTCTGCACGCGTGAGATACGACTGGGGCTGGGCGTCCTCTCTACCCCGGGGACGGCGGTGTCCACACAGCCAAGGAGCATCCTTGACTGCCGCCGGCCGCCTCTCAGCGACCGGCCCCTGCCACCTTGTGCAGCACTCCGTCACAAGGCGTTTGCTTGACGAGGCATCAGCAAGGATTCACTGACATTCACCCCATGCCCAGTCTTCCCCTGGCCTGTGGCCCCCGGACGGAACGGGGACCCTTGGGCTTTTCCCTGAGCTTCGCACCCAGCTGAGCAGGACCCAGCCACGCACGTCAGGGCAGGGACGGGCTCGGACACGAACCCGGACTACGTCCTCGACCTCAGCCGATCCTCCTTCGACGTACTCACTCACCACGTGCAACCTCATGTCGCACTGCTCAAGGCAACACTGCGCGACCCTCAGGTCAAGACCCCAGCGCCAGGCTAAATTACGGGTTCGTATCCCATAGTGCGCCGACGTCACGGGCAGCCCGCCCTACTGTCCCCCCACCCGCGCAGCGGCACAAACCCCGGCCCGGACGCGGCAGCAGCCCAAGCCCGCCGCGACCGGCACCGGCCCGGATTTTCACGCCGCGCGACCATCCCCAGATGAGATGGCTAAACTGATCTTGTTCACGGCCGACCGCTGCCCGGCCGCCGTGTACGAGTCCACCGCCGAGGGTAATGACGCCGCCCGCACCGAAGATCACCGGCAGGCAGTCACTCAGAGTTGCCGCGGAAGATGGGCCCTTCCCGGCGACTCTGGTCACCCTGCCGCGGGCGCCGTCCGCCTCAGGCTCCGGTAGATCGTCTCCGGGTCCACGCGGTACTGCCCAGCCAGCTCGCGCGCCGTGGCGGCCCCGTGTCGTACCTAGGCAAGAAGGCCACCAGGAGCGGTTCCGGTTTGGGCGGGAAGCGGATGGCAGCCCAGCCGGGCAATGGGGCTGGGAAGATCTGGACTGATGCGGCCGGGTTCAGTCACACGTTTATCTGGCGGTTCATGCAAACGATCGTTTTTCTACACCCCGTCAAGCTGGGCGCCGCGGGGCTCAGCCAGGAAGGTAGCCGCCGGTGTCCTGTCTCACGCAGCGTTCTCTCTGCGTCACTTGATCTTGACGGATTGGCGTCTGGTCTCAGGTGATGTTGCCTGCGCGACCCGTGGATGGTTGGCGCTGTCTCAGTTGAGCTTGTGCGCCGCAGTGATGTCGAGGTGGTGTCTGGTGAGCGTTCCCCGAGCGGACACCCGCTCGTGCTATCGCGATCGTGCCGCATCCGGTTGGCTGCCTCGGCGATCGCCCCGGCACCAGCACTTGCGCCCTGGAATGAGGATCCTGCGTTACCTCGGCCGCGGCTGGGCCGTTTAAACGGGGGAGTTCGTTCCTGGCTGCGGCCGGTTGGCGAGAATGGACGGTCTGACATCGGCCGCGGCCCGGAGGTATTCGTGCAGGCCGCGGACCAAGGCGGCGATCTCTGATTCACCGTCGCGGCGAGTCTCTGGCCACGCGTCGACCCGGTTCCACGAGTACTTCCGCGGGGTGCCCGGGTACCGGGCAGCAGGTGAACATGCAGGTGGGGCACCTGATCGCCGATGACAGCTGCATACACGTGCTCGGCGCCGCCACCTCGCGCAGTGCCCGGCTGGCCCGGGAGCGCCACAAGCCCACGGCTCGTGCTTCCGCGTCGGTCAAATCGGCCAGGCCGGGGGCATGCTGGCGGGGCTCGACCAGGAGATGCCCGAGATAGACAGGGCCACCCGGCAAGCCCGGGGCGGCCGGTGGCAGCTGAGAGACAACAGCCAGCTCATCGTCGCCGACCGGGCCGCCGGGCAACAGCGGTCCCTCCTCCCGGTGCTTGCGGCACGCGAAACATTCCGTTATGGCGTCGCGGCGGGCCATGGGGTAATCCTCGCATTCCACGCAGCCGCGGGCCCTGGCTTACATGCCGCGCCCCCAGTCGCCACATAACGCCGGAGATTCCCCGCCACCTGGCGGTGGTCCGGACGGTGTAGCTGCAGCACTCGCGTTGATCCCGGGCAATGTCAATGTCGGCGGGCTGGTCAGCGAGAGTCGCCGGCGTGGTCGCGTGCCCACTGGGTGAAAGCGGGCGCCGTCATCGGGTGTGGATGTCGCCGGCGGGCGCGGCCTGATTGATGTCGGGTTGGTCCAGCTCGTGTTGGCGCCACTGGCCGGGCGGGCGTCCGTGGTGACGGCGGAACGCCGCGGCGAAGGCGTAGGGCGAGGCGTAGCCGGTGCGCGCGGCGATCTGCGTCAGCGTCAATTCGCCGGTGCGCAGGTGATCTCGCGCCAGCGTCATGCGCCAGTCGGTCAGGTACTGCATGGGTGGCTGACCGAGTGCCTGCTGAAAGCTTCGCGCGAAGGCTGCCCGTGACAGCCCGCTGATGGCGGCCAGTTCTGGCACCGTCCACGGGCGGGCGGCGTCGGCGTGCATTGCGGTCAATGCCGGGCCGAGCCTCGGGTCGGTAGACGCCCGATACCAGCGAGGCGCCGTGGCGCTCCGCTGGAAACACGCGCGCAGGGCGAGCACCAGGAGGACGTCCAGGAGCCGGTCGAGCACCGTCTGCTGGCCGGGAGCGGAGGCGGCGAGCTCACGGGACAGCAGGGCGATGACGTCGTGCAGGGGGTCGTCGGCGGCTGCAGACAGAGCAAGGATCGGCGGGAGCGCCTCGATCAGGCCTCGGCCGACGTCGCCGGAAAACCGGTATGCGCCGCACAGGAACACGCTCGCGCGCCGATCGCCCGAGGGCTCATCGCCGGCATGGCGTGCCCAGAACTGTTCCAGCGGCAGGCAGCTGGCGGCGGGTTCGTGAGCGATGTGGTGGTCGGGGCCGCCACGGACGAGCGCCACGTCGCCGGGCGCGAGTTCGAGCGGGGCTTGCGGATCGTCGAGCCACAGCCACGCCCGTCCCTGGACAACGGCATGCAGCGTCAGCGGGATGGTGCCGGGCAGCCGCAGCCCCCACGGAGGCTGGGCCACCGACCGGGCGAAGACGCCGCCGGAGGCGCGGGCCCTGGCCAGGTGATCCTGCAGAACGTCCACAAAACATGAGCGTCTTACGTAATGAATCAAGCGTCAAGCACATTGATTAACTCAGTGATCGCTCGCAGAGTCGAGTCATGACCAATGCACCTTCCAACACACTCGTGCTCGGCGGCACCGGAAAGACCGGCTCCCGAGTCGCCCGCAAACTGACCAAGCTCGGCCTCAGCGTCCGCACAGCGGCACCCAACGGTGCTGATGTGCGCTTCGACTGGGACGACCCGGCCACCCACAGCCCCGCCCTGGCGGACGTCGACCGCGTCTATCTCCTGGCGCCGGTCCTTAGAACGGACTTCGCCGGCCAGGTGTCGAGCTTCCTGGATCTCGCGGAGGCCGCCGGCGTGCGCCACGTCACCTACCTCAGCGCCTTCGGCACCGACCAGGTGCCGCCCCAGTGGGTCGCCCACAGGGCCGTCGAGCTCGATCTCATGGGCCGCGGCGCAATCACGCACTCCATCCTGCGTCCCGCCTGGTTCATGCAGAATTTCAGCGAGACATTCCTCAAGCCCGTCGACGGCGTGATCACCGTGCCCACCGGTGACGGCGCCGAGGCCTTCGTCGACGCCGAGGACATCGCCGCGGTCGCCGCCGCGACACTCGCCAGCCCCGGCGCACACGCCGGCGCCCAGTACGCACCGACCGGCCCCCAGGCGCTCACCGTGAGCGACGCCGCCGGCATCATCGCCGACGTCACCGGCCAGCCGGTGAAGCACAACGACATCGACCGCCATGCATGGATCGACGGCACCGTCGCGGCCGGCGTGCCCGCCGAGTACGGCGAGATGCTCCGCATGCTGACCAAGACCATCGCCTCCGGCCATGGCTCCCGGCCTAACAACGACGTCCAGAACGTCACCGGAATGCCGCCGATCAGCTTCGCCGACTTCGCCCGGCGAACCGCACAGGCCTGGGCCCAGCAGGGGGTGCGGTGAGCGCGATCAACGACCTCGGCGACTTCAAGGCGCTGGACCCGTTCTTCCGGATCATCGAGCAGGGGCTCGACGGCCTCGCCGATGGCGGGCACTTCTTCGACCTGCTGGCCGAAGACGTCGTCTTCGACTACATCATCACCACTCCCGGCTACCCGCGGCACGTCGAGGGCCGCCAGGCCGTCGCAGAGCTATACCGCCCCTACGGCGACACGTTCGTCTTGGACCGGTGCCACGATCTCGCTGTCCATCACGACCCCCGCACCGGCGTCGTCGTGCTCGAGTACGCCTCACAAGGCCGCGTCGTCCCGACCGGAGCCCCCTACGCCAACCGATACATCTCGGTGCTCACGATCACCGATCGCAAGGTCAGTCGCTGGCGTGACTACCTCGACCCGCTGGCGGTCTTCGACGCTGTCGGCTGGCCTTCGCACTAGGAAGAGGCCGGGCCATGGGGTAATCCGCGCATTCCACGCAGCCGGGGGTCGTGGCTTTGTGACCGACGATCGATAGTTGGCCTGGTCCGTTCGCAGGGATACTGGTCGGGGACGTGCAGCGAACCGTAGTTGATCGATAGTTGGCCCGATGGGGATGTGGGGCTGCCCTGTGATTACAGTCGGCGAGGTGAGCACCCCGGGATATCCGTTCGCTGCGCCGAATTGGCGGGGTAGGAGTCGGTCGAGCGCAGGCACGGGCACGGGGTGGCCACCGTCACGGCCACCCCAAGGCCGCATCCGCGGCACCCGCCGACCCCGGTGAGATGATGAACTTTTGGCGACCTGACGCTCGACGTCCGCTGAGGAGGCACGATGGCGGCACAGCAGCGACCACCCGTGTTCGAGCTTCACATCCGGCCGATGTTCCGGCTGCTCGAACGCGAGCACATGACGACCCTCGTAACGCCGGGCATCGACCTGTGGGACCTCGGCGCGGTGTGGGCCAAGCGCAACCTCATCCTTGAGCACCTGCGCGCCGAGGGGCTCCAGAACATGCCCGGCGTGCCGGTGGGGGGCCCCTGGCCCGCCGAATGGGTCACCCTCTTCGAACGCTGGGCCGCCACAGGCTCCGATGCCGAGCCCGGACACCATCTCGTGCTTGCCAAACCGGACGGCCCCTACCAGGTGCGGACATTCAGGAACTGGTGGCAGCTGACGGCGACGGTCACGGCGCCGACGGACGGCTGCCGGGTCTGGTTCGGGCTCGACTCCGTCTCGAGCGGTCAGCGCGACTACACGCTGGATCTGGAACCCGCGTTCCCCAGCCAGCCGGCGGACCCCACGCCAGTAGAGGCCCACGACACCTTCGCGAAGGGCGACGCGACGAAGGTCGTCATCCGCGATGCGGACGGCACTCACGAGGTGGCGATCCCCTGAGCTGCGGTCAGTTGACCGTGCCGCCGGAGAACTCTGCACCGTCGAGTTGGACGGTGCCGCCGTTCAGGCCTTGCCAGGACACCCCCGCGTCCTTCTGGAGTGCCCGGCGATGACACCTATCACCGGGTATTCCGGCTGCTTGGCGGGCCTGGCCGCACTGCGGAGTTGATCCGGCCGGCGAGCTGGTCGCCGTATTCGTCAAGGAGTCGTTTGAGGTCGGCATAGTGCCGTAGTGGCCGGCTGGTCTGGAAGTGATGCCAGATGGTGTTACGGCGGAGCTTCCAGGCATTCTGGGTTTCCGGGAACTATAAAGTTCTCGGAAGCTGGTGTTGCGCCGCGCGCCGCTCCGCGAACGTGTTGTCCTATAATGCCCACTAGTGTCCGCCCCGGTGCGCCGCTGTCCATGGCGTTTGGCTCCCAGGTCGGCTCCCGATGGCTCCCATGCCTGTAAGCCCGTGGCGGGAGGGTCGGCATGCTGCTGGGCGACAGCCTTGGGCGGGGTTTCTGCTTCCCATGCGTCCAGCATGACTCGCCGTATCTCAACGGTCGTGGACGCCCGCGCTCGCTCCATCCCTGCCTTGGTCTCAGCCCGATGCTAGCGCGGAGCCGTCCACGGTAGTCCCGGTATGTCCCCTGACGTGCAATGTCCTGGTCCAGGCAGTCCACCCAAGTCCGCCGAAATCCCCCCAGGTAGATGGCCGTTGCCTCCCAGCTTGCCCCCCAGGCATGCCGTGTCTCTCAGCTCCGCGGGCTCTCCGCGTGGCCGTTTCGCCGTCGGCAACGCATGGCGCCCCGAAGCTACGCCCGGAGGCAGCCCCCGTAAAGGTAGGGCTCCAGATTCCTGATTTCGCCGGATGCCCAGCACCCGCGTAGCGCCGGTGCCAATCTCAGAAACCTTCGTCATCGACGATGCAGGCGGCCGTCCTGATGGCTTTGGAAGGCGGCCAGTTCAGTTGCCACCTCGTCGAGCGTCAGGTCGGCAAGCTCACATAACTGTCGCAGCCTCGCCGCCAGTTCGCGACGGGGACGGTCAGGCTGGGGTCCGTTCACGGGGGCGCGCAGGCCGACCGCCTGCAGCCGGGAGTGTCCGACGTCTGGTCTGAGGCATGGCATGGCCATCGCGGGCCGGGCGGAGAACCAGATTCTGCCCTGGACGGCATGTGCCAGCGGAGTTACGTTCCGCACATGAGGCTTCTGACCCAGCTCCTCACCCGGTTCTGGGGCTATCTGGCCCTAGCCGTCGCAGTCATCGGGTACTTCGCTCACTCCCTCGGGCTCGCCGTGATCCTCGCTCTGTCTCTGGCTGCCTTCGGGTACTTCCTGCTCCAGGCCCCCGTGTGGTGCTGTGCAGAGACCAGGTCCGGCGAGCCGTGCCGCGAGAATTCCCACGGGCTGTTGCTCGGTTGCCACCGGCGACAGCACAAATGGCAGCGGCTCAAGCAGACATTCACGCCTGCTGGGGGACGCGCACTCTTGACGGTCGGCAAGTCAGTCGGCGGCTTCCTCGCCCCCCTCGGTGGTGTCGTCGCTGGCGTCCAAGTGCTCATCGCCGCCGGAGGGATGACCCTGCACTGACCTCGCGCGGCTTCTGCCAGCCCGGCTCCCAGTTCCGGCCACGTCCAAGATCATTCATTGTGGCCGTAGCAAAGGGCGTAGCAGCGTTGGCACGATCACTGCGGCGCCGGCTGGAACTCGACCATCGGCGTGCCGCCGTGAACGTCTTGGGTGGCGTCGGGGCTACCCGCGGTTGTCATGGGCCGACATCCGCGGCGGCGAGGCGCAACGCCGGGGCTTCCCGATGACAGCCGACCTACCTTGACGTGGCACGATTCTGCTTCCGACTGCTGCGCTCCGCGCGGGGCGGGCCGACGGTTTCATGAAACTGCCCGTCTCCAGCGCGGCCGAGGCGGGGCGGCTCTCGTAGGGAGGCTAGATAGCTGGCTACGCGACCGCTGCGGCATCCCACGAGTCCCGCACGACAGGACGACACGAGACCACCCACAGATAGCACAGGAACGCGGACGACCAACGCTGAGAGAAAGTTGTTACATGTTCGCTAGGGCATCGCTGGGCGTAGTTGTACAGACCCCCGAGGTAGTCGTGTTGCACTCTACCCGGAGTTGTGAGTCAAAAACCAACAAAAGGTCTCCTCATGCGGAAGGCTAGCTTCATGACAGAAGTCTCAGAGCAACCCGCCTACGAGTTCGACGTAGCGCTCTCCTTTGCCGGGGAGGACCGGGAGTTCGTGGGGCAAGTCGCTGAGCAACTCAAGGCGGCGGGCCTGCGCGTCTTCTATGACACCGACAACATGGCTGCCTTGTGGGGCGAAGATTTAGTCGAGTATCTCGATGAGATATATCGCATGAAGGCACGCTACGCGATCATTTTCGTGTCTCGTTTCTACTCAGAGAAGATGTGGACGCGGCATGAGCGCCGCAGTGCCTTAGCTCGCGGGTTGGAGCAAGCCAGTGCGTACGTGCTTCCGGTGCGCTTGGACAGCACTGCGCTCGCGGGGCTGCGTCCGACTGTGGGCTACCTTGATGCACGTCAACTGGGGCTCGATGGCATCGTGGGCGCAGCCCTGACGAAGCTAACAGGTGCACCCCGCGTGAAGGCCAGTGCAATAACTCATGTGCCGCGGACCGAAGCTGAGAGACAGCAAGTTCTTCTAGAGCGGCCTCCCGGCTGGGAGTTCCTTTACTTCGCAGGTCAGTTGCTCCACGAACGGGATGCCGTCGAGGGAAAGTATCGGGACCATGAGATCCACTACGCCGCTCCGACTGGGACGCTGGTAAAGGAAGCGGACATTCCCGACTACATAAGCACCGCAGCCGACGACGTGCGGCATCTCGTAGCGACCCTAAACATGGTCATAGATCCTGCAGTGCAGGAGCGCGCCTTCGGTGCCCCTGGACAATCCGGGGACGCCGATCGACTTGCGCATTTGGCGAAGCGTTGGAATGGGATCTACGAGGAGTTCATGGACTGGGCAGCAAGACTACGCGGCGTAAGCGCACCTTCCAAGTTTCACCAGTTGCTGGAGCTACTCGCCCGATACGCTGACGGGTCCGTGCAAAATTACCGAGAGTTCGTGGATGACCTTGTCGCTCAGATAGACCGGCTACCTTTGGCCATCGCGGCGAAGGAGCCTGTCCAAATGGAGATGACCATTGTCATTGAGATAGGCGACGAAGCATCTGAAGCGTATCTCGCTGAATTCGATCGCGTGTTTCAAGACCAGCTTTAGATACAGCCCCTTCGTCGTACCTGGCACGGATCACGCGTCGTCCTTGGCGGTCAGCTTCGGCCGCTGGCCGCCAACCCACCCCGCCGACCGTGCCCGTGCCAGGCCTGCCCGTGTCCGCTCACTCAGAACACGCCGTTGGGCTCCAGATACCGGATTTCACCAGGCCAGAGGGTCCTTCTATCCTTGGCTCCGCGCTCAGGGACGTGGCCCGGACGGCTGACGACGCGGGCTTTGACTTCATCGCCGTGATGGACCGGCCCATCCTAAGGACAAGCTCCTGACCGGGCCGCCCGTGTCCTGGCCAGGACCACCCCGACACCCTGAACTCCGCCAGCAACCTCGCCACCGACCTGCTGGCGAGCATCCCGCGGCGGGCAACCAGTGACCATTAGCATCTTGATTAGGACCACGGCACAATTCGACAACACCGATCCCAAGATCCAGGGTTCTCCGTTGTGGGGGCATCAGACGGGCTACCAGTATCCGTCCAGGTCCGCCGACACTCGCGTCAGGCCTGGTCAGTGTCCAGCGGGGTCCAGCGCCGTGCAGCGCTGGTCAGCATGGAGGCTCCCGGCTTGGCTCCCTGGCTCCCCGGCATTGGCCGCAGGGTAGGCCCACGAGGGTCGTGCTGGTGCGCCGAGGGTTGCTGACGTGGATGAGTCCCCAGAAATACGGACAGTCCGTCCGCCTCCGTCTGCCCTCGTAACCCCCAGCACGACCCCCAGGACCGGCCCCATCAGCCAACGGGTAGGCCGGACAATCCAGCCACGCACAAGCCCGCTCAGCCCCTTCGAGCGTTGGGTCCCGGACAAGAGCGTTTCATGCCGCGGTCCCAGCGCAGCAGTCCGCGCCGCCTAGGCTCGACTTAAGCATGCTTGCCCACGGGCAGGGTTAGCGGGGCACAAACACTAGGAGAGCATCTCCCGTCATGATCGTCGCCGCCTTTGTACTGTCGGTTGTAGCGGTCCTCGTCGCCGTGATTAGTGCCTGGTACACCCGTAGGCAGGCCGTCTCGACCGAGGGAGCCCGGAGCATCGAGGCGGATCGCAGACACGACGAGCTGCGCCCCATCCTCGTCGGTGAATACGTCGCGGCCAGCGACACTCGCGACGGGCAGCGGCCCGGTGTGAAGCTCACAAACCAGGGGCCTCTCGACCTGGACCGCGTGTACATCGGAGTCATTCCCGCCCATCGGGCGCACGAAGCAGTGATCGAAGGGATCTACGATCATCGGACGGGCGGGACGACCCCCGGCCAAGAGACCGGCATACTACGCCGCGGTGAGTCGTGGACGTTCGACGTCATCCCGGCTCGGGACATGGTTGACGGCGGGCACCAGCTGAACCGAGGTGGCACTGCTACGTTCCGTTGCAACTGCCAAGCGGCCGGGTATAAACCGTGGGACGCCACTGTCTCCGTCGACTTCCCCCACACTCCCTGGGTCTGGTGACCACCCCCGTCTCAGCTCTGGCAGCCTCCAAGTCCTGGTGCCTCCATCTCGCCCTGGTCAGCAGCGACGATGAGCCCCGCGAGCTGGTTGTGTGGTGCCGTTGCAGTCACCGCTGCTGTCACCGACCGTCTGATCCGTAGATCAGTGCAGCATGTCCGGTCAGTGTCGGTCAGTCCGTTGCCGCAGGTCGCAGTCCAGCGTGCGTCCCGTTCGTGAGCTTGCGTCCAGGGTTGTCTCCTTAGTCTGTGAGAGGGTTGTGAGAGCACGCTGGCAGCGATCGGGCGGCTTGCCGTGCGTACCTGGCGACTTCCTGCCCAGTTCGGGATGATGACTTGAATCGTCGCGTGTGTCGGTCTTGCGAAGGAGCGGATGAGCCATGATGCAGCCCCCATGACCAAGGAGAGCCAGGCTCTGCTTTCATCCCTTGCTGCTCAGCGCAATCACGTGCTCGGCATCCTGGAGGGCCTTTCCGAGGAGGACTTGCGGCGCCCCATACTGCCCTCGCACTGGACCTGCGCCGGGCTAGTACACCATCTGGCGATCGACGTCGAGCGGTTCTGGTTCCGTGCCGTCGTCGCTGGCGAGCCGATGCCAGACGACGGGCCGGATAACGCATGGCCGCTTCCTGCGGACTTGACGGCCACCGCGGTGCTGGACGCCTACCGGCAGGAGATAGAGCTTGCCGACGCCATCATTGCCGCCACTTCCCTTGACAGCCCACCGGCCTGGTGGCCTGAAGACCTGTTTGGCAGCTGGCGGCTCGACGACCTGCGCGAGATCCTCCTGCATGTGATCGTTGAGACAGCATGCCACGCCGGTCACCTCGACGCGGCACGTGAACTCATCGACGGCCGACAATGGATAGTCCTCACCAAATGAGCCTGGCGGGAACCCGGCTCGCTTGACTGAAAGACCGCATCTTTATCAGTTCTGGCCAGGGCGCTGGCCGGTGGGCCAGGGCTCCGCGATCCTGGGTGCTCTCGTGGGCAGCGGTGGCCCGGTGGGTGGTGGCGTTGCTGTCACTTCTGCTGTAAGCGACCATCTGCTCCGTAGGCTTGGGCAAGTCGTCTAGGACTGTCCAGGGGTGGCTGTCTTCTGGGCCGATGTTCCAGGCCTGTCGCCCCGCGTCGGTAGCTGGCCATGGTCTTGGCAGCAGGTTTGGCAGCAGTCGAGGTGGCGGCAGCACGGCCGTCGCTTCCTTGGCGACCACGGGCGTCTTGTCCGTTCACAGCGGTGGCTCGGTTGCGTGCAGCTCAAGGATGGTGATATCGGCAGTCTTCGGGGATGGGAAGCCAACCGAGGTCAGCACGTCTTCGAATTCCTCGCTAGCCCAGCGCGTGCGGACCCGCTCCTCCGACTCCCACACACCGATGATGTACAGGGCTCCGTCGCCGATCGCGCAGTGATGGCGCAGCTCCCCGGCGCCAGTCGCGCCCCCGCGGCTCATGATCAGCGCATGCGCCCTGTCGTACGCCTGCCGCAATTGGCCCACGTCGCCGTCGAAGCGGGCAATCAACATGACGGCCATTCCCTGCCTCCAAACGCTCCTTGGCCACGAGCCAACTGTCGCAGACCGGGCGTGGTGCCACTCCAAGATCCGCTCAGGGCTGGAAGCCCCCGTCGACGCTCGCGGTGGGCCACCGTCTTGGCAGCAGTCGAGCACCTGCTTGCAAAGGAGGTTGCCGCGCCCGCCGGACCTGCGGCTGCACAGGTCAACAGCATTGTCAGTTGCTCCGTGAATGACCGTGAGTCGCCGTGGGTGACCCTCCTGACGGGCACGCGGCGGGCACGGCTCATCTCTTCGGGCCTCGTCCGATCATCTGATCCGTAGCAAGATTCCGGCCGTCCAGCGCCGACCACAGTTGTCGGATCGACCTGCTGGCGCCGGTTGTGGGCAGCGACCTGTTCCAGCCGTATCCGGGGTCGTCCAGGTCTGTTGTTAGCATCCGCGTTAGCAAGATCCGCTAGCTTCGTGCGGCTCAGCTTCACTTCCGTCAAGCTGGGCCGTGAAACGCTACCGGACGCCGGGCCAGGACGGGGCCGGCCCTGGTGGCTGTGCGGCGGCCAGCCGCTACGAGCTTCCGCCAAAGGATCGCCCGCGGTCGGCCCGCGAGCTACGGCTACCCACCACTCGGGCACCTGGGCAGGCGTGGATTCAACATACGCGCGGCGGCTGACGGTAAGCAGGCTAGGCCGATCACTCCAGAGGGGGCGCAGCCTGGTAGCTGTCAGGAAGCGGTGTCCCCGTCTCCGGCGACTCGACCTCGACGATGTCATCGCGCATCGGCATTATCAGGGCGACCAGCTCGTCCTGCTCCGTCTTCGGGACATTGAACTCGTCCAGCGTCGCCCCCAGATGCTGCATGGCGACATCGAACTCGCCGGCCGTGACCACCATCCCGTCGTGCGTCTCCTGCATGCTCCGGCCGGTGTAGGTGCAGGGGCCGCCGGTGGCCTCACACACCTGGTCGACGCACTCCTTCTTGAGCCGCGGGATGTCAGTCCGCACGAACTTCCCGTTGGCCCGGTCATCGCCCCCGACACGGGCCACCCACGACTCCACTACCGCCTCGATCGCATCGACACCGCCGAGCCGGTCGTACAGCGACTTCGTCTGCGTGGTCATCTGCTCCCCCTTAAATCGCCTCGTCCAGGCCATTGCTTTGCTTCTGTCTGGAAGACCGCCTTGGCCCCCAAGCCGAAGCCACTCCGCGGACGCTACTCAAGGTGCCTGATTACGTACGGTTTGCTCTCCAGAGGAACCTGTGGGCTTGCCGCAGCCGAACCAGGCCACCGATCCCGCGAGCCTTGGCCCTTCACAGCACACCAACTCGTGCGTGTGCAGAAGCGATGCAAAACGCGTGCAGACGGTGTGGAGATCTTCCTTCATGCGAGCGGCTGACCTGCGGTTTCTGGTTGGAGCAGGCGAAGGGAATCGAACCCTCATGACCAGCTTGGAAGGTGTACCGCATCATGCGGTCAGGGGTGCTGACCTCGCGATTCTCATGACCGGGAGTGGCCGGTGTTGACCTGTCTCGACCCTAGGTAATGGCACGCTAATGGCACGCCGGGAGGACCGGCTTGTCGGCGAGCAACCACCGCTAGACCTGGGAGAAGCCCTTTGACCCCCAGGACGGTGGGGTAGGCGCCTTCGCAGCTCAGCATGGTTGTACGGGTATAGCGCGACGTTCGATCACATGCGGATTGTCCGGTCGCGCGTGCAACGTGTGGTCCCCAAATGGTCCCCAGGCCGCAAGGGCGCTCGCTGGCCTACGTGGGGCAGCGACCTACTGCATGGCTGTCCGTGACTGACCGTGGGATACCCCGGAATGACTGCTCGATCGGGCCGCAAGGGGCACGGCGCGTAGGTCACCGTGCCCGCTTTGCGTGCTTACTCGCCCGCCTCCGGGTGTGTCCCGTAGTAGCTGATCTTGCCCACGGCGTCGGCGCCGGTCATGCCGAGTTCGTTCGCCCAGGATTCGAGGAACAGCCACCGTTTGTCGGTGTGGTCACCGACGCCGCCTGCCACCGTCTCGGCCAGCACCATGGCCGTGATGCCCTGGTTACGGGTCAGTACCCGGCCCGGCAGCCATGTCACCGCCCAGCCGTTCCCGGCCGGGCGGGTGCTGTGTGGTGTCGTGTTGCTGGTCATCGCCTCGTCGGTAATCTTGATGTTCACCGGGGCTCCTTCCTCGCCGCCTTCCCCCGGCCTTTGCGGCCTGGGGCCTTCACCCGATAGGCGCCGGGTTGTGGAGCCGGGAGTGGAGGTCAAGTTGCGGCTGCTTGATGCTTTGGACTGGCAGAGGCTCCGCGCGAGCGGGTTGTGCTCGTGTGGAGGGGGCGGGCCAAAGGATCATGCGTTTAGCCGCTGCTTGACCGGAGCGGACGGCGGAATACGATCTCAGTCCGGGTGAAGCCCTGTACCTGCACCGTCGCTACATGACCGGTTGATCAGAAGGCGATATCCTCGCTGGCGCTGACCAGGAGTTGGCTGCTCAGCAGTCCTGTGCGGTTAGCCGTGACTGACCGCCGGAAGCCCGGTGCGTCCTTCCTGTCGGGCACGTATCGGGCACGCACACGGCTCCGGAGGCCGCCTCTGCCATCTAGGGAATTGTGCAATCTGCCTGCTTGGACTCGATCACTCATCCCTCGCAGTTCCAAGATCATTCCGCGTATATTCCGGATCATGGAAACTGCCCCGTGACCGCTCGCACCGTGCAGGGGATGGCCCGCGCCCGGTCCGGGCAGGCTCCGGCCTGGCCCTTGGTTTTTGACCGGAGTGCCCGTAGAGACTCCGGGATCAAGTATGACTTCGCGTGTACGTTCACCAGGCACTTTCCGCCTGTGCTCGTTGTCCGGCGGTCACAGTCATGCTTGAGGCTGAAGGGGCGGGCACGTACACTCAGCGGGCCATCCCCGGATCTGAGCCCAGCCAGGACTGTTACGCCTTCCGCTGCTGCGCCGTCGTGGACCAGGTGGTCACCGTCAAACCGGGGTGCCGGGGTGTCCCCGGCGCGGGTTCCATCGAAGGGATGCCGCGTGCCGCGCAGGCAGCAGGGTGGTCGAAAACGAGGGGCGGCCGAGCCCATAGACACGGGGGCCGGGGCGGCAGCCCCGGGGTGCGGCAGCACTGGGGAGCAGCATCACCAGTTTGGAAGATCGGTAACAGGTTTGTGGCTTGATCAGCGCGAAGGTTCGGGGCTGATCCGCGGCCATGCCTTGTCCGTGAGCAACCGCCGTTGCCCGTGAGGCCTGTTCGCTTGTGGGCCCGTGTGTGGACCGCGATCATCCCCCCAGTTATTACGCGATCATGCCCCCCAGTTATTAAGGCGCGCCAGGTTCAGGTGGCCGTCGTCGCCGCCCCAGGCCAGGACGAGGCTGCCCTGATGGCTGCACAGCGCCGGGGTCCCCCTCTTGCTCCCTGCCTCTTCCAGCCGGACGGGCGCGCCGTGCGGGCTCTCGGGGCCGGTCAGGATGTTGATGTGGCCATCGTGGCCCGTCCAGGCCAGCACGAGGCTGCCCTGATGGCTGCACAGCGCGGGCATGTATGGGCTCCACGCCTCTTCCAGCCGGACGGGCGCGCCGTGTGGGCCCTCGGGGCCGGTCAGGATGTTGATGTGGCCATCGTGGCCCGTCCAGGCCAGCACGAGGCTGCCCTGATGGCTGCACAGCGCGGGCCCGTAGCCGTCAACACTCCTTGCCTCTTCCAGCCGGACGGGCGCGCCGTGTGGGCCCTCGGGGCCGGTCAGGATGTTGATGCGGGCATCGGTGCCCCTCCAGCCCAGCACGAGGCTGCCCTGATGGCTGCACAGCGCCGGGGTCGTCTTGCTCCTCGCTTCTTCCAGCCGGACAGGCGTGCCGAGCGGGCTCTGGGGATCGGCCAGGATGTTGATATGGTGATCGGTGCCCGTCCAGGCCAGGTACAGTTGCTCCCCCGCCACGGCTAGCGCGGGTCGGGCTGTGATCCCGCTGCCCCCGGACTCTCCCCCTCCCGCCATCATTCCGTAGCTTCGCTGATTCAGCCGCTGCTTGCCGATGATTTCGCGCCCATCGGGCGAGTACGCCAAGGCAAGTTTGTAGCCCGACCAGCGTTTCGAGCCCAGCGACCCGACCCAGGCAAGGTACAACCGATCGTGCCAGCCGGTCACCGCGACCATGCCCATATACTTCTCAGCCAGTCTCACACTGTCCAGCATCGGTCACGCACCTTTCCCGGAGGCGACCGCCCTGAGGCGACTATAGAGCTGAGGTGACTATAGATCTGCGCGCCACCGCAGCGCACGGGTGGTGACCCGCTCGTCGGCCACAAGCTGCCCGGCGGTGCCTGCGAGCTGGACAACCGGGAGCCAGGCAGACGGCTCCGTGCATCACCGGACTGCGTGACGGGTGAGCGTGTCTGATCTGCGGGAGCTGTCCGGTTACGGCGGCGCGCCCGTGCCGGGCGGGCGTCCCCAACGCAGAGCCCGGCGACGGGCGCGCCAGCGGTGCCGCGTAGCGGCGCCGCCTTGATCATGTATGGCTCTATCCGGCAACGGCCAGGCCAGAAGTCCCAGAGCACGTCAAACAGGTCTGCCGGGGCGGCCGGGTCTCACGGACCACGGACACGTCCACGGAGGGCCCTGCAATGGGAGTGGGGGAATGCCCGGGTTCGTGGAGCACGGTTACCAGAGCGGGTCGGCTATCGCAGGCAGGCCAGCGACCGAGGCAGACCAGATCGCGGCCTCAATATCCAGGCCGAGTGCCCGTGCACGAATGATCGCGTCCCTGATAGCTACGGCCCGGCCTCGTGGTCCACGGCTGTCGGTCAAGGGTGATCCTGGGGCGTGTACCCGCGCCTGGTAGTCCTTCGCGTTGTCCTCGACAGTGCCGGTCAGCCAGTGCCGGGGCCTGTGACAGCTCGCCTCATCGCATGAGTGCCGGATCAGGGGCAAGTGACCATCAGGACCGGGACGCAGCACGCCCCGGGAGAGCTGGTAGCCGAACACATGGGAGGCAACGACATGAGATCCCGGCCGTTCGGGGTCGGCCAGCCTGGTGCCCGCACGTAGCCTGCCATGTCCGCTATCCGAGATCGCCCCAACCCAGTACCAGCAGCCGGCCGGCCGGCGGTGCACCTTCTCGTGGTACCGGGTGACCGTCTCATCATCGGCCAGGAGCGCCCGCCACAGATCTAGCGGTAGCCGATTAAGCTGGTCCCATGACTTCCCCCGGCACGTCGGCGCAGCCGATCTCGTGACCTGGGGCGGTCTGGCAATGTACACAGTCACCATGCTAGATATGGGGCCTGATGATCGCTGTCTGCATGATCGGGCAATGAGCGAACCCCGGGGAGACTGCCATGGATGCCGCGCGGGTCGCTGTCGAACTCGGTCTCAATGGCCGCCAGCGCGCGTACAGGCTTGTTACTCTCGCCAGCTTGGCCGGGTCCGTTAAATCGTGGGGGACATTCGTGAACTGATCAGCTTCCCCCAGTGCCTGTGTCCTCTTCCCAGCGGATTTCGTCCATGATGCGCGCGGCGTCCGAGGTTTTGTCGGATAGCTGATGCCGGTAAACCTCGCGGGTGACGGTCGAATTAGCGTGACCCATCGCATCGGCTATGCGCTCGATGTCCGTGCCAGCGTCAGACAGGATAGAGCAAAACGTATGCCGCAGCTCCCGGGGAGTCCAGTCGCCTACTCCGGCTTCCGCACATATCACCTTGAATGCCGACCGGACATTTTGATCCCACATGAATCCGCCATGCCCGTTGCACAGCACGACGCCAGTCTGCTCATAGCGCTTGCCGTACCGGAGCCTGTCTGCCGCCTGCACCTTCCGCAAGGTAAGCAGTGCCGCCCGGACAGCCAGCGGCATTTCGATGGTTCGTTTTGAACGTTCGGTTTTCAGTTCGGCCCGGATGATTACCAGGTGGCCATGCTCGTCACGGATCTTCTTAAGGCAGTACCGGACCCTGATAACCCCGGCCTTGAAATCGACTTCATCCCAGCCAAGTCCTAGTATCTCGTAATTGAAGTATCTTTTCTTTGAAGTGTGTGAGATAATGCAGTATGCGTTACTCACCTGCTGTGGCATTGTCGGATCGTGATCATGCGGAACTGGTCTCGCTGACCCGGTCGCCACGCGTCTCGTCG
>WNFD01002566.1_pt1 | contig 18286 bp, 18 predicted proteins | sample 5400491 | NCBI WGS metagenome assembly WNFD01 (sample SAMN13153343, study PRJNA577476) | soil metagenome | isolation source: 120 cm saprolite under Douglas fir tree site 2 hole 2 replicate 2 | place: USA:California | collected 2015-04-18 | reverse complement strand
AGACTTTATAGCGAGCGGTTTATTCACAGCGAGATTTACAAGGTGCGGCCGGACGTCAAATCGGTCGTCCACACGCACGCGCCGACGGTCGTGTTGATGGGAGTTTGCGGGGAGCCTCTCGTGCCCATCTACCACATGACTGGGTTCATCGGCGCGGGCCTGCCGACTTTTGATATTCGGAAATCATTTGGGATGACGAGTATGTTGATTACAGACGCAGCGAAAGGCAAAGCTCTGGCGCAGACGCTTGGAGATCATAGCGGGGCGCTCATGCGTGGACATGGCGGCATCACCGTGGGAACCAGTTTGTCCCACTCCGTGGGCCGCAGCGTGTATTTGAAAATTGATGCGGAGATGCAGCTTCAGGTGTTGGGCAGAAAGATCGAGGCTCTGACTCCCGAAGAGGCGAAGCTGGCGGAAGCCGGGAATCAGGATTTTCCGAAAGACTGGGAACTCTGGAAGCGGAAGGTTATGGGCAAAGCTTGAAAGATTGCGCTGCGCATTGGATGGCTTTTGTCCGAGGCAAGACAAGCAGCGTGCAGAGTAGTTCCGGCAGTTTTGGGAAGAAACGAGGGGCCGGCGAGACGCCTGCGCTGCTGAAGCTATCGCATCAGGGCATGGGAGTTTCCGGAAAATTGCAACACTTCCGCGGAGGGCTCCTCCTTGTCGCGTGGCGTTCGGCCAGAGTACACTCACAGCGTGGGACACGCGGAGGTGAGTGATGGCTCGAATCGTGCGTTGCGGGCTGATTCAGGCGCAATGTGAGTGGTCGCCCGAAAAATTCTCGCTTGCGCGGATCAAGGAAAAAATGATCGCCAAGCATGAGAAGCTAATTGCCGCCGCGGCAAAAAGCAAAGTCCGAATCCTCGGGCTGCAGGAACTTTTCTACGGACCGTACTTCTGCGCCGAACAACAAAACAGGTGGTTCGAACTGACGGAACCGGTGCCCAGCGGTCCGACCCTGGCGCGGATGCAAAAGCTCGCGAAGAAATATCAGATGGTTCTGGTCGTCCCCGTGTATGAAGTCGAAATGCCCGGCGTCTACTTCAACACGGCCGCGGTATTCGACGCTGACGGGAAGTATCTCGGGAAGTACCGCAAACACCACATTCCTCATTGCCATCCCGGATTCTGGGAGAAATTCTATTTTACTCCGGGGAATGCGGGCTATCCGGTATTCGAAACGCGCTACGCCCGCGTGGGCGTGTACATCTGTTACGACCGGCACTTCCCCGAAGGCGCGCGAATCCTGGGACTCAACGGCGCGGAGATCGTGTTCAACCCCTCCGCCACCGTGGCGGGCCTCTCCGAATATCTATGGGAACTCGAGCAGCCCGCGCACGCGGTGGCCAACGGCTATTTCGTCGGAGCATCGAACCGTGTGGGGACGGAAAAACCCTGGCAGATCGGGGAATTCTACGGCAAGAGCTATTTCTGCAACCCTCGCGGCAAGATTGTCGCGCAAGCCAGCCGGGATAAGGACGAACTGGTCGTCGCGAACCTGAACCTCGATGAAATCCAAGAGGTGCGCACGACGTGGCAGTTCTATCGCGACCGCCGTCCGGAAACCTACGGCGAAATTGTGCGCACACAGGCCGCCGGGAGCGTTCAGGCTGCGGATTGAAAGAAAGAGAATCCACAGATGCACACAGATGAACACTGATAAAGAAAAAGAATGAAACAAAATGAGACGCCACGCGGTGAACGCCGTTCAGACTTATTATCTCAGTCCAATCTTTCTTTCTTTTTCAGATTTTTATCCGTGTTCATCTGCGTGCATCCGTGGATAAAGGAACTTCCATGACCATGCAGCCCAAGCAGACGACGCGCAGCGAAGAAGTTATTCGGAAACACAAAGAGTATCTTTGGCCCGCGGTCACAAATTTCTACGAACACCCGCTGGTGGCCGATCGCGGCTCAATGCAATACGTCTGGGACGTCGAGGGGCGCAGGTACCTGGATTTTTTCGGCGGCATCCTGACGGTTTCCGTGGGGCACGCAAATCCCAAAGTGACGGGCCCCGTCAAAGCGCAGGTCGACCGGCTGCAACACCTTTCCACGCTTTACCCGAACGAAGCGATTGTGGCGCTCGCGGAAAAGGTGGCGCAGATCACGCCGGGCGCGCTGCAATCAAGCTTTTTCACCAGCTCCGGCACCGAGGCCAATGAGGCGGCGATCCTCCTCGCGCGAATGGCCACCGGTTGTTATGACGTGGTGGCCTTGCGGCACGCGTATTCCGGCGGATCGGCGTTGGCTAAGAGCGTGACCGGGCAGTCGCCGTGGCGCAAATCTGGAATCATCAGTGTTGGCGTCGCTCATGCCATTAATCCGTACTGCTACCGCTGCCCTCTCGGCTTGAAGTATCCCGACTGCGAAGTCGCGTGCGCCAAGGACATCGAAAACCTGATCCAGACCGGCACGAGCGGCCAGATCGCCGCGTTCATCGCTGAACCGATCCAGGGAGTGGGCGGCTTCATCACACCGCCGCCCGAATACTTCAAGATTGTCTTTAAAGCTGTGAAGAAGTACGGCGGACTCTTTATCTCGGACGAGGTTCAAACCGGCTTCGGGCGTACGGGAAAGAAATGGTTCGGTATTGAGCACTGGGAAGTCACGCCCGACATCATGACCTGCGCTAAAGGCATGGCCAACGGGGCGCCCATCGGCGCGACCATCACCACAAGGGAGCTCGCGGCTTCGTTTCAGGGCTTGACGATCTCCACGTTCGGCGGCAATCCCGTGACGTCCGTGGCGGCCAAGGCGACAATCGAGTTCATCGAAGAAGAAAAGCTTCTGGAGAATGCCGATACGGTTGGCGCCTATTTCCGGGGCAAGCTTGAGGAACTTCAGCAGAAACACCCGGTAATTGGCGATGTGCGCGGCAAGGGTTTAATGCTGGGTCTCGAACTTGTGAAGGACCGCCAGACCAAGGAACCAGCGCCGGAAGCAACATCACAAGTGCTCGAGCGCACGCGCGAGAACGGGCTGCTGATCGGCAAGGGCGGCCTCTACGGCAATGTAATACGCCTCTCCCCCATGCTGAATATAGGCAAGAGTGACGTAGATGAGGCAGTTCGGCTTCTGGACAGATCGTTTGCGGAAATACCGCTCTAAAGTCCCTAGCTGTTTTAGGAACGTTTCAAGCTTCGCAATTTCCTTCCGCCGTGTTCCTTGATCGCCTGTGACCTCCCATTCTCCGGTCATGTCCTCTCGAGCTACCTGGACATGTAACTTGAGTGTTCGGGTCCATTGCGGTACAGGGACGGGTTCCTTTTTGGCACACCAGCGCCCAATTTATGTTTCAAAAAGAGGCTGGTACTAGTACCTTAAAGTGAGATTTGCTGGTTTCGCAGTGAGCCAGGATCTGGCGACATCGTTGGGTGCCAGCCACAGGCTTCGCTTTGTCAATGTCGAGGCTTCCATGAAAAAGAAAAAACTGGGCGAGGTACTGTATGACCGAGGAAAAATCTCGTCTGAAGACCTGCTGATGATGATCGCCGAGCAACAGGGAAAAGTGATCCACCTCGGTGAATTGATGCTGGAGCGGGGCTTGGTCGAGAAGGATGACCTTGCCGCCGCGCTTGAGGAAGTGTCACGCGTACCCTATCTGGACTGCGGCGAAGTCGTGCCCGATCCAAAAGCGCTTAAGCTCATCCAACGCGCAATGGCCGAGCGGTGCTCCGCCCTCCCTATTCGAATCGAGCACGGCCGCCTGGTCGCCGCCATGGCCGCACCGCAGGATCTGGCAGTGCTCGACGAACTGCGTTTTAGGACCGGGTTGGAAATCTCACCGCGTCTGGCGTTCCGTGCCGAGGTCCACAAAGCGATCGCCAAATTTTACCCCTGCGAGGAAACGCAAACCGCCCCCACGGTCACGCCTGGCACCCAAGAAGCCATGCCATTAGAAGAAATAGTATTCGTCTCCGCCAGCTCCCGGCAGACCAATCAAGAGGCCATTCAGGAAATGCAGGCCGATCTACGACAGAGAAAAACGCCCGCGGTGATATTGGTCTCGGAAATCATTCAAAAGGCGATGGCGAAATACGCCAGCGATATTCACATCGAACCGAGAGCCGCGGAGACCGCGGTGCGGATTCGCGTGGACGGTGTGCTGCGTGATCTTCAGTCCATCCCGCGGAGCCTGCAAACTTCGCTGATCTCACGTATCAAGATTTTAGCCGATATGGACATCTCCGAGCGCCGGTCTCCCCAGGATGGACGTTTTATGGTTTCCATTGCGACGCGGCAGATCGATCTTCGAGTCTCTTCCCTTCCGACCCAGTATGGGGAAAAGATCGTGATACGGCTCCTGGAAACAAGCTCGCCGCTGAGCTCGTTCGCCGATCTAGGAATTCCAGCGGAGGTATCTGAGTATCTCTCTGAACTTTTGGCTCTGCCCCAGGGTATGATCCTGGTCACCGGCCCAACGGGCTCGGGCAAGAGCACGACTCTCTACGGTTCTCTTCACAAACTGCGCAAGCCATCCGTCAATATCGTCACGGTTGAGGACCCTGTCGAGTACATCCTTCCCGGGATCAACCAGTGTCATGTCAATACCAAAGTCGGTATGACGTTTGCGGGCTGCCTGCGCTCCATACTCCGTCAAGATCCGAACGTCATCATGGTGGGAGAGATTCGAGATAAGGAGACGGCGGAAATTGCAATGAAAGCGGCGCAAACAGGCCACCTGGTACTCTCAACGCTGCACACCAATGACAGTATTTCAGCAATCGTTCGGTTGCTCGACCTCGGAATTCCTGGTTTTTTAATCAGCTCATCCGTGACGGGAATTCTGGCGCAGCGTCTGGTGCGAAAGCTGTGCTCGTGCCATTCCGTCCAGACCGCAACTCCGGAATTCCAGGCACGCATGGTGCAGGCGGGGACTCTCAGGCCGCCCCTGACCATGGCTGTGCCTATTGGTTGCGAAAAATGCGACCAAACAGGCTACAAAGGCCGAATTGGAATATACGAATTGCTTCGGTTCGATGATTCCATACGCTCGATTATCCGGTCGAACGGGAGCATGGAGCAGGTTCGTGATACTTCTCGATCGGACGGAATGCGCCCGATGCAGGAAGATGCGATGGAAAAACTGCGCTCAGGCACGACGACTCTGGAAGAGATTCTCCGAGTGGTCCCCGTCGAAAACGCATCCTACACGGCGTGTGCGAAGTGCGGCCAGCATAACCTCCCTGCATTCCGGTTTTGCCCCTACTGCGGGACTCGGTGTGCGCGGGATTCTCGACCCAGGCGCACCCGGGCGGGCGATTCAGTCGCCGAAGGAGTTCTTCAGTCATGAGTAAAACAGATAGGAAGACGAAAGTTGCTATCAGGCAGGATGTTCGCTTCCCCCAGCTGTGCGAACTCTCGATGAACTACGAAGGGCTTACCGAAGAAATTGCCGTTCGGCCGCCGGACCTGAGCCCCCACGGCATGTTCATCAATACGGCGAGTGAATTCCCCGAAGGAGCGATTCTTAAGCTGCGCTTCCGATTGTCGCGCAGCGGGACATTGATCCAGACTCGCTGCGAAGTCCGCTATTGCCTTAGGGGCGTGGGAGTCGGCGTTGAGTTTGTCGATGCTACTCCCGAACTTACGCGTGCCATCGAAGAAGAAATATCCGTTCCGACCGCCGGCAAGTAAAGGGACCGGGGGCGGCAGGATCTGGGCGAGGGGCTTGCCCTTCGGCCTTCGGAGAACCGTATCGATTCGGATGCCTCGCAATCCGGCCGTAGGGAACCTAAACTCAAATCCCGTTGCAACCCGGCTCCGCTCTCACCCTCAGGGACCGCTTGACGTTTTCTGCCGCAGGATTCACCATTCAGGACGTATCTTATAGGGACCCGGAACATCTGGGTCGCGCACCCCGGAAGAGAGGAATATTTCATGGCAACAGCAATTCGGACCGCGCAAGTTTGCCGCAATTTTATTAACGGCCAGTGGGTGGACTCACGCTCGGGCCGCACCAGGGAGCGCCGAAACCCCGCGAACGTCGATGAGGTCGTTGCAATAGTCCCCCTTTCGACTCGGGAAGAGACGCGCGAGGCCGTCGCTGCGGCAAAAGCCGCATTTCCGGCATGGCGCGACACGCCTGCGCCTGTTCGCGGCCGCATCATTGCCAAAGCAGCCGCGCTGATGAGCGAGCAGAAGGACGACGTCGCCCGCATTCTGACCCTGGAAGAAGGAAAGACGTTCAAGGAATCGCTCGTCGAAGTGCAGCGTGCGATTAATATTTTGGAATTTATGGCGGGAGAAGGCCGCCGCCTCGGGGGCCAGACGCTGCCCAGCGAACAATCGAAAATGTTCGCCTACACCATGAAGCAGCCGCTGGGCGTCGTGGGAGCCATCACGCCGTGGAATTTTCCGGTCGCCATTCCCGTATGGAAGGCCGCCCCGGCGATTGTCGCCGGCAATACGGTGGTGCTGAAACCTGCGGAAATCACGTCGCTGACCGCTGTAAAGGTGGTCGAAATTTTCAACGAGGCCGGATTGCCCGCGGGCGTGTTGAATCTCGTCCTCGGCTCTGGCAGGGAGATCGGGGACGAACTGGTGCAGCACCCCGATGTGCACGCCTTATCGTTCACAGGATCAAACGAAATCGGCGGCCAGATTTATTCCACGGGCGCGCAAAAGATGAAAAAATGCCAGTGCGAAATGGGTGGGAAGAATCCTGTCGTCGTCCTGGCCGACGCGGACCTGAAGCTTGCCGTCGAATCGGCTGTGTCCGGGGCGTTCGGCTCCTCTGGCCAGCGGTGCACCGCGACGAGCCGCGTCGTGGTCGAGAACCAAGTGGCCGACAAGTTTGTGTCGATGCTGGTAGAGCGCGCAAAAGAATATAAAGTGGGCGATGGTTTCGACGACCAGACGTCCGTCGGCCCTCTCGTCGATAAGAACCAGATGGAAACCGTGATGCGGTACCTCGAAATCGGCAAGAAGGAAGCGACGCTGCTGCTGGGTGGAGACCGCATGACCGGAGGAAGTTACGACCAGGGTCTTTTTGTCGCGCCCACCATATTTGACCACGTGAAATGGGACAGCGTGATCGCGCAGGAAGAGATCTTCGGACCCGTGTTGTCCGTGATCCGCGTGCCTGATTTTGAGGAGGCCGTGCGAGTTGCGAATTCCGTGAAATTCGGCCTATCGAGCTCGGTTTACACGAATGATTCCGCGAAGATGTTTGCGTTCATCGATCGCATCGAAGCCGGCATGACGCACGTCAACGCGGCCACCGTCTGGAGCGAGGCGCATCTGCCCTTCGGCGGCACGAAGGGCACCGGGGTCGGCCTGCGCGAGATGGGCAGCGTCGCCATCGATTTCTACACCGAGATCAAGACTGTCTATATCGACTACGCACAAAAGCACTAGACGTCCACTAAGACACGATGTCAACCACACCCAGCCTTTTTCCGGAAACCGAGAAGGAAATCTTCTTCGACATTGAAACCCTGCGTCTTTCGCACGAGGTCGAAGGAGGTTGGTCGAACATCGCGCGCTTCGGTCTGGCGGTCGCCGTGACGTGGGATGCCCAGAATCGCTTTCGGCGCTGGTTCGAGCCGGACGTAAAGGCGCTCATTTTCGAACTGGGCCGTTTTCAGCGCATCTTTTCTTTTAATGGGGATCGCTTCGACTTCGAAGTCCTTCGCGGCTACCACCCGGTCGGGAATCTGGTTCCACGATCATTCGATCTTCTGGCCGACCTGCACCGCAGGCTTGGATTCCGGATCAAACTCGACGACCTCGCGCGGGAAACGCTGGGGTATCAAAAAAGCGGGAACGGATTGGAAATCGTTCAGTGGTGGCGCGAGGGCCGAAAAGAAGAAGTCTGCAAATACTGCGAGAACGATGTGAAGCTGCTGGTGGACCTGGTGGAGTTTGCCAGGCGGAAGAAATACGTGGTCGTGAACAAGCGCCAGTTGCCCGTGGACTGGCAATGAAGCCTAATGCCGGGGATCGCGCTTGATGGGCGTATATACGGTTAGTAAATTCGCAGCACTGCTCCTCGCCACCGCGGTGGGCGCACATGCCGCCGAGAAAGTCACCTGGAAACCGATCACGGACGCGGTTCTTCGAATCGACGACCGCGCGCCAAAACAATGGAGTCTCTACCACGCCGGGAAAAAGTTCGATCCTCTGCTGCTGCAGTTGGGTTTGCGTGTGTTGGTGATCTACGTGCGCAACCAGGCCGTGTACGAAATTCCCCCTGCGCAGCTCGAACACAAGGGCGAGGAATTGTTGTGGCGTGAAACCGATAAACCAGAAAAGCCTCTCGCGACTTCCGATTGGAGCACCCGCGATATTGGTTCAGCGTGGCGCGTTCGAGTGAAATTAACCGAAGAGGGCCGCCTTCTCGACATCCAGATTCCGCAATTGCCCGATTTGCGCGGCCTCTACTAACGCATGACCGAGCCCGAACATCCCGGCCAGGACGGCATTCACTCCGGCGTGCTCGACGCCGAAACCATCCGATCGAGCTCCCTTTATAACGAAGACCTTGCGCCGATCTCGTCTTCTCGCCGCAGTTGGAGCACGTACAACTACGCCGCCCTGTGGATCGCGATGAGCGTCAACATTCCCACGTATATGCTTGCAAGCGGCATGATCGCCGGCGGGATGAGCTGGCGCCAGGCTATCTTCACCGTGTTCTTGGGGAACATCCTGGTGCTCGCGCCGATGCTGCTCAACGCACATGCGGGAGCGAAATACGGAATTCCCTTCCCGGTTTTCGCGCGGGCGTCGTTCGGAGTGCTTGGGGCAAATGTTCCGGCAATTCTGCGCGCGCTGGTGGCGTGCGGATGGTTCGGCATTCAGACGTGGATCGGCGGCGAAGCGATTAATGCGATGATCGTGGCGCTGGTTCCCTCATGGCGTGATTATCCCGCGGGTGTTTGGATCTGCTTCGCCGGCTTCTGGCTGCTGCACGTCATCGTTATCATGCGGGGAATCCGGACGATAAAATTCCTCCAGGGCATCACCGCGCCGTTTCTCCTGGTGATTGGCGTGGCGCTGCTCGCGTGGGCCGTGGTGAAGGCCGGCGGCTTCGGGACGATGCTGGCCGCGCCCTCGAAATTTCAAACCTTCGGAGAATTCTTTCATTTCTTTATCCCCTCGCTCACGGGCGTGGTCGGCTTTTGGGCCACCGTGGCGTTGAATATTCCCGACTTCACGCGTTACGCGCGCAGCCAGCGTGCGCAGGTGCTCGGCCAGGCGCTCGGCTTGCCGACGACGATGACGTTTTATTCGTTTATCGGAGTCGCGGTCACCTCGGCGACCGCCATCATCTTCGGACAGGCGATTTGGGATCCCGTGCAGGTCCTGGCGCGATTGGGAAATCCCATCGCCGTCGTGATCGCGATGCTGGCGCTGTTGCTGGCGACCTTAAACGTAAACGTCGCTGCGAACCTGGTTTCGCCGTCGAACGATTTCTCGAACCTCTCGCCCCGGCTGATCAGCTTTCGCACCGGCGGTTTGATTACGTGCGTCGTGGGCGTCGCCGTGTTTCAGCCCTGGAAGCTGCTCGCCAGCTACAGCAGCTATATTTTCGGATGGCTGGTCGGCTACTCGGGATTTCTTGGACCCATCGCTGGCGTGATGATTTGCGATTATTTCGTCGTGCGAAAGAAAATTCTCCTTGTCGAGGATCTATACCTGCGGCGAGGATTCTATGAATTTTCGGGCGGCATCAACTGGCGCGCGATGGCGGCGCTGGCGGCAGGAGCTGGATTGGCGTTCATCGGACTCGTCGTGCCGTCGCTGCGCGTGCTCTACGATTACGCCTGGTTCGTAGGATTCGGAATGAGCTTCATCGTGTACTGGATACTGATGCGCGCGGCGATGCGTCCAAGCTGAATCGCGGGCGGCGCGACGCGCGGCGTATTGGGAAGTGCACGACTACGACGCCATCCCGGCGCCTGGGCTGGAGGCGAGCCGTTTTGCGCGCATGTTCCAGCTTTCGAAGGGCTGCCCCGAATCGATCTGCCTCATCGTGATGCAGTCATTCACAGGGCAAACGAGCGCGCAGAGATTGCAGCCGACGCATTCTTCTTCGATGATGCGCGGCACGTGCACTCCCATTCCGCCGGGATTTTCCTTGCCAACGGCAGCCAGAGTGTAAGGCTCGATGCACTGGTGTGCGCCGTCTTCGCAGGCGACGTAGCACAGTTGGCAGCCGATGCAGAGGTCTTGATGGATATCGGCGACAATCTTGTAATTCAAGTCAAGATCGCCCCAATCCTGCACATTGGGCACGGCACGGCCGCGAAAATCTTCGATCGTGCGAAATCCGTGGTCGTCCATGTAGGCGGACAGGCCGTCGATCATGTCCTCGACAATTCGGAAACCATAGTGCATCGCGGCCGTGCAGACTTGCACGACGGAAGCTCCCAGCGCGATGTGCTCCGCGGCATCATTCCAGTAGCCAATGCCGCCGATGCCGATGATGGGGATTTTCACTTTTTTCGCGACGCTCGAAACCAGGTGGAGCGCGATCGGCTTCAAGGCCGGTCCGCAGTATCCTCCGTGCGAGGATTTTCCGCCCACGGTAGGCTGCGGCGCGAACGTATCGAGGTCAACGCCCATCAATGAATTCACCGTGTTGATCAGGCTGACGGCGTCGGCGCCTCCCTTTTCCGCTGCTAACGCAATGCGCGTGATGTCCGTGACGTTGGGCGTGAGCTTGACGATCACCGGCGTTTTCGCCGCCTCCTTCGCCCACGTCGTAATCATTTCCGTGTACTCAGGGACCTGCCCCACGGACGACCCCATGCCTCGCTCGCTCATGCCGTGAGGACATCCGAAGTTCAGTTCTAGCGCGTCCGAGCCGGCATCCTCAGAGCGCCGCACAATGTCGTGCCAGGTTTCGCGCTTCGATTCCACCATCAGCGACGCGATCACCAGGTTTTTGGGATAGCGCTTCTTGACGTCCGCAATTTCCCGGAGGTTCGTCTCGATCGGACGGTCGCTGATAAGTTCGATGTTGTTGAAGCCCATCACCTTCGACCCGTTGTAATCGACCGCGCCGTAGCGCGACGAGGTATTGACGATCGGCTCGCCAATCGTTTTCCAGACCGCGCCGCCCCAACCGGCGTCGAACGCGCGCATCACCTGCCCCGCGGTGTTCGTGGGCGGCCCGGAGGCCAGCCAGAAAGGATTGGGAGATTCAATGCCGCAGAATCTCATGTGTAAATTGGCCATGTTTCACCTCGCCAAAGACCCTTTGGAACCACAGATGAACACAGATAAACACAGATAAGAACCATGAACAATTCATAGAACGAATCTTCGGAATTCCAATCTTGGCTTCCCGAAGTTCATCAGCAAGCCGACGCGAATCCCGCTTGCCTTCAAGTAATTCAAGATTTGCGCTTCGTGGACGGAATCGAGTCCTGTACACGCTTTCAGTTCGACCAGTACGCGCTTCTCCACAACAAGGTCTGCGGAATAATCTCCGACAACGACATCTTTATATCTGACCTTGAGCGCAACTTCTTGCACACAAGCAAGCCCCATTTGCCTTAGTTCCAACGACAGCGCATTCGCATACACTTTTTCAAGAAACCCGGCACCTAGAGTATTATGGACCGCAAACGACGCCTCAAGAATTTTCTGAGTCAGATCCTGCTCGGGATAGATCGCAGATTTTGCGCTCGTTTCCATGCCTTCCTCATCTCATGAATTCCTCTTCATCTGTGTTGATCTGTGTTCATCTGTGGTTCCAAGACTTGCGCCAAGCCAGGAATCGATGCCTCGCGCCGCGATCATGCCTTCAGCGACGGCATCCACGACTTCCCTGCCGCCGTTCACGCAATCTCCTCCTGCAAAATATTTCGAGTTCCCGGTCTGGTGTTGCTCATTCGTCACCACCGTACCATTCTTGCGCAATTCGATTCCCTTCACTGGGCGAAGGAATTCCGTCACCGGCTTCTGCCCAACGGCGCGGACAACCATGTCGACTTCGATCGTGAAATTGCTCTCCGGGATGGGTTCCGGCGTCCGCCGGCCTCGCGCGTCGGGCACGCCGAGGCGCGTCCGTACACATTCCAATGCGGAAACCGCTCCGCCCGAACCAATCACGCGCACGGGCTGCGTCTGCCAGAGAAAATTCACGCTGTCTTTCTTGGCCAGTTCGTATTCGTAGCGGAACGCCGACATTTCCCGCTCGCTCCGCCGGTAAATCAGATGGACCGTCTCCGCGCCGAGGCGTCGCGCGGCGGTGACCACATCGATCGCCGTGTTTCCCGCGCCGATGCAGGCGACGCGCCGTCCAATCTTGATTTGCGGGAATGGCAAGGTTTTCGTGCGTTCGATGAATTCGATCGCGCCGCAAACGCCGTCGAGATCTTCACCCGGAATGTCCATGGCCCAGGTTTCTCCCAGGCCGACGCCGACAAAGATCGCATCGAAATCCTTCTCGAGCTGATCGAAGCTCACGTCCCGCCCGATTTCCGTTTTCTGGCGGAATTCGACGCCGAGGGATTTCACCATTTCGACTTCGCGCAATGAATCAGACGCGCGCGTCTTGTACGCCGCGATGCCGTACGTGTTCAGTCCTCCGCAAAGTTCGCGACGGTCGAAAACCGTGACGCGATAGCCCCGCCGCGCAAGCCCGGCTCCGCAAGCCAACGAGGCCGGCCCCGAACCTATGCAAGCAACGCTCCTGCCATTTGGCGCACCCGCGCAAAACAGGTGAATATTTCGGTCGAGCACGTGATCGACGGCGTAGCGCTGCAGGCGTCCGATTTCAATGGCCCGCTCGCCCTTCTCGACCATCACGCACGCGCCTTCGCAAAGCACTTCCGTGGGACAAACGCGCCCGCAGCTCTCGCCGAGAATATTGGCTTCGAGGATGACCCGGGCCGCCCCGCGAACGTTTCCCGTCATGATGCGCTTGATGAAGCCGGGGACATCGATACGCGTTGGGCAGGCGATCGTGCACGGCGCGTCAAAACAATACAGGCACCGAGAAGTTTCGATCGCCGCCTGCCGCGCGTTCATCGGCGGCGTGATATCCGCAAAATTCTTCTCGTATTGGTCCGGCGTCAGTTTTGGCGCCGTCTCGCGAAGAGGCATGTATATACCTCGAGTCCTTTTGCCTGTCCGGCTCCACGCTTCATCCCGCAGCTGCGGGACGTCCAGCGTAAAAGTGGAGCACGCGCCCGGGAATCCCCTGAAACGCGCAACCCGGTGGAATCATTTTCCACCGGGCGCCAGATCGAATTTCTGGCACCATTCTAGCACCGCGGGACGCCGCGGCTTGCTCTTGTTCACCGGGCTGGCCTAAGATGCAAACTTCGCAGGAAGCTGGCGGCACCGGGGGAAGCATGCGATTCGACACCATCATCCGTAACGGGACGATCGTCACCGCAACGGATACCTACGCGGGCGACGTGGGGATCACGAACGGGCAGATTGCCGCCCTTGGCAAGGATCTTCCGATCGAAAACGCGGGAAATATTCTCGATGCGAAGGATTGTCTTGTTATCCCCGGCGGGATCGACGTGCACACGCACCTCGATATGCCGTTTGGCGGAACGACGAGCGCCGATGATTTCGAGACCGGGACGCGCGCCGCGGCGTTCGGCGGCACAACGACGCTGATTGATTTCGCGATTCAGTACAAAGGCCAGTCCTTGCGCCACGCATTCGACACCTGGATGAAAAAAGCTGAGGGCAAGGCTGTCGCCGATTACGCCTTTCACTGCATCATTACCGAACTCGGCGACTCTCATCTCGAGGAAATGGGCGCGCTCGTGCGCGAAGGCGTCTCGTCGTTCAAATTGTTCATGGCTTACCCGGGCGTGTTCATGCTCGATGACGCCACGATTTTCCGCGCGATGCTGCAAGCGGCTAAGCACGGAGGCATGATTTGCATGCACGCTGAGAATGGCGGCGCGATTGACGTGCTCGTGCAACGCGCGCTGGCCGAAGGCAAGACCGCGCCGAAATACCACGCGCTCACGCGGCCCACGACGGCCGAAGGTGAAGCCACCTCGCGCGCCATCGCACTCGCCGAAATGGCCGGCGCGCCCGTCTATATCGTGCATCTTTCGTGCAACGATGCACTCGAAAAGGTGCGCGAAGCGCGCGATCGCGGCCTGCCCGCTTACGCGGAGACGTGCCCGCAATATCTCTACCTCTCTCTGGATAATATGGACGCCCCCGGTTTTGAAGGTGCGAAGTACGTGTTCACGCCTCCGTTACGCGAAAAATGGAACCAGGAGAAGCTTTGGCAGGGGCTGGCCCGCGACACCCTGCAGGCCGTCTCGACCGATCATTGTCCGTTTTGCTTCAAGGAGCAAAAGGAGCTGGGCAGGAACGACTTTACGAAGATTCCAAACGGCGGTCCCGGCGTCGAGCACCGGCTGAGCCTGATATATTCGGGCGGCGTGCACGGCGGAAAGTTTTCCGCAAACCGCTTCGTGCAACTCGTCTCCACAGCCCCAGCGAAGCTTTTCGGCTTGTACCCGCGCAAGGGCACGATCGCGGTGGGCTCCGATGCCGACCTTGTAATTTTCGATCCCAACGCCGAACAAGTGATCAGCGCAAAGACACACCACATGCGCGTGGACTATTCCATGTTCGAGGGATTCCGCGTAAGGGGCGTGACAAAAACCGTGCTTTCCCGCGGCCGTGTAATCATCGATGATGGAAAATTTACGGGCCGGGCGGGCGCCGGTGAATTCCTTCGACGGAAGACTTATTCGGGCGCTGTGTAGGCCGCTCTTCTAACGACGATATGATTGGGCGGATCGGAAACTACGAGCCTTGTCATTGGACACAGGCTCTTGGTGGTGCCGTCTCGCCGGCGGTTTCTCAATCAAGCTATATCCCTCAAGAACGCCGGCGAGACGGCGCCACAAAACCTCGCGCGCAATCGGCTACGGGCGGTACACGCCGTTGACCCAGGGAAGTCCAAAAGCCCCCTTCTGTGCCTGGACGACGATGTCATCTCCTCTCTGGAAGCGATCGTAGTCATTTTGATCCACCGCGATATGCTCGATCCGCCGCCCGCCGCGCCACGAAGTTACCAACAAGCGACGGCTCCGGGGCAAACCGCTTGTAGCAAATTTCCCGACTACTGTCGCCGGAACTCGAATTGGGCGAGTAGTGTCCAGCTTGCCATTCAGAAAAAGCATGCCCGCAAAAATCCACGGCACAGGAATCATCCCGAAGTAAATGCGCTTGATGACTTCGACTTCCTGCCGTCTACGGGCTCGGAAGTCGATCCAGTAACCAAGCGCGAGAGAAAAAAAGAAAACGAGGCCCGCAAATATCAGTATGGCATCCAGCTCCAGGGCGGGAAACACCTGGCTAGCCGCTATGAACACAATGATGCCAACAAGAAAGAAGGCCGTGCGCCTCACCAGCCGCCTGCGCACCACCAATTCAGCGGCGGCAGAGGTCAGCCCACAAACAGAACACTGATCGGCCGTCCGGTCAGCCCCGCAATCGAGACACCGTGTCATACCTTCGGCAGCGAGGCCAGGAGTCTTTCCAATTGGCCCTTGCCGCCCTCCTCCGGCAGCTCAAATGTGACAGCGATTCCGGTTCCTGGTTCCACTCTGCGTACCACGCAATTCAGCTGCAGCGGAGGATCCAGCACCAGTCGCGCGAGAAATGTCGCGCCCACCCAAAGCGGCGGCGTCAACTCCACAAACAAGCCTTGAGGGCCGATGTCCCGGACCAAGCCCGTCAATAAAGAAGAGCCCCACTCAATTTCGAGCGTTTCCAAACACTTGCGACGATTAAACTGGCGGCGTTCGGTTTGGGCAGGCGCATTCACCGGCGGCTCGGATGTCATTCGCTAAACTCCTCGCAGGGGATGCTAAGTGCCGCGTGGCGGGGTGTCAAGGTTCGATTCGCGTGTCTCTTTGTTCCAGTGCAGTGAGCCATGGTCCTGCATTGATTCAAAGAGAGCCTCGGTTCCGCTTGACAATGGATTCCCGCAGGGCCTCAGCTTGCTGGGCAGGACAGACAATCCTGTCTGTCCCGTGCAATATCGCTCCTGCACACGTGGACAGGCAAGAGTGCCTGTCCTACCAAAACCGGCCACGTTCCGGCCTACTTTTCCTCTCGACGCGCAAGTTCGTCGCGCAGGTGGGCGCGCACACTTGCAGGGACCCGCGAGAGCTCGAGCAGATCTTCCAGATCGCGCCGCGGCAGATCCGGCAGGAATGAGAGTACGCGTTCGATAGGCGAGCGCGGATGGCGCAGTAGCGCGATACGGACATTCATCAGTTTCGACCATTTCTCATGCTTCGCGATGGCGCCGACAACCAGGGCGGGAAGGCCCTCCTTCGCCAGCGTTCTCAGGAGTTGAGATTCGGTCAGGAACGAGTTATCGAGCGCGATCCTCGCGACCTGCTCGGGGCCTTGCACGATGAGTCCGCTGGCGACGCGCGCCGATCCTCGCCGCGCCAGCATGATTCGTTGGCCCAGCGGCAATTGAGGCAATTGCGCAAGGACGCGTTCCTCCGCAAGTCGCCGCAGCTCGACCGGAGAAGCAGGCAAGAGGCTGATCCGCACCAGATCCATCAAATGCAAGTCCCGCAGCAACCTCATGGCGACCAACCGAGGCGTATGCGGGTGCCCGGCCAGGGCCCGGCGAACACGATAATTTGTCCGCCAACTCTTTCGCTTGGCGATCTCGTCCAGCAGCGTCCCCGGCAGGTCTTTCCGCTCCAGCAGCAGGCAAATATGCGTCTCGTCGAGAGAAGGATTTTCGATCAGGGCGCGAAGAATGTTTTCGTTAGCGGACGAAAGTAGTGTGGGTATGGATTCGGGAGAAGCCGTCCGGGCGGCCTCGATGTCGGGAGTTTCTTCAGGCGCCATGAGAACTGGCTTGGTCCGGAGATTTGGCGAGGCGTGTGGCGATCCGCGCCGCCCCGACCGCGGGAGAAATCTCAAGTTGCGAAACTTTCGCGCGCAAAGCGCCGCTGACCAGGACGGAATCCAGAAGCGCGTCCAGCATCCGGCTACGACCGAACACGCCGCCGCATTTCACCAGCGGAAATTCCTGGCCCTTCATTCCCAAACGGCGCACGACAATCATCGCCAGGTTCCCCAGGCCAATCGCGGACGTGAACAGGATTTCCTTCGCGGCGCTGTCATCGGCGTCGGCGGCTTCAGCAACCACGGAAAACAGCGCGGGAAAGACGTCATCGGGATTCTTCATGATCCGCTGCGTAAGGTCGTCCCAGTCCGTGCCATCGAGAGCGGCCGGAATCATCTCCGTGAGCAAGGTGACGGGCCCAGCCTGGTCTCTCGTTCGAGCCACCGCGGCGACCGCGCGGCGTCCGATTTCGAACGCGCTGCCTTCATCGCCGACCCACGGACCATACCCGCCTGCGCGTGCCGTCTCGCCTTCCGCATTGCGGCCGTAGGCCGCTGAACCCGTCCCGGCGATCAGCACAACGCCGGGGCCCGTGCCGGCCGCGGATTCCAACGCGATTTCGTAATCCGTGGTCACTTGCGCGACAGCCTGGGGAAATTCCCGCGCGAGAAAAACCAGCACCCGGCGGACGACATTTCTCCCGCCTGCCCCCGCGACGCCCGCGCAGACCCCGGTCACGCTGTTCCTATGCAGACCCGAGGTCTTGAGCGCTTCGGAAGCCGCGTCACTCAGTGAACGAAACGCGACATCGAATCCGCAACGCAATGGGTTGGACGGGCCGCTGCGTCCTTCGCCAACGATCTTTCCGTCTGCGTCTAAGACGACGCACTCCGTCTTTGTGCCGCCACCATCAAAGCCTAGCGAATAGCGCATCGTTCCTCGTTGGGCGCGAGCGCGACTTTTACGCGGAACGCCCCGGCCTGGCCTGGGCGTGGAGCCCGCCAGGATTTGGTTACCGGCGGAGCGCTTGACGCCGCCTGGATGCCCCAATATGATCGCCCCGCACTTCTCATGCGCCTGACTTCCCTGGACCTCGCCATCCTTGCAGCCTATCTGATCGGCGTGACTCTGTTCGGAATCGCGTTCCGCCAGGGCCAGCATACCGTGCGGGACTACTTTCTGGGCGGCCGCACGGCGCCTTGGTGGGCGCTGGCGATTTCGATTGTCGCCACGGAAACTTCGACGCTCACGATCATTGGCACGCCCGCGCTGGCTTTCTCTGGGAATATCACGTTCCTGCAACTGGTGCTCGGGTACCTGGTGGGCCGGGTCGTCATCGTGCTGGTGTTCCTGCCGCACTTCTTCCGTGGGGAATATTATACGGCCTACCAACTCATGGAAAGACGGTTTGGTGCAAGGGTAAAGGCGGTCGCGGCTTCCACGTTCCTATAGACTCGC
>WNFD01002565.1_pt1 | contig 18287 bp, 18 predicted proteins | sample 5400491 | NCBI WGS metagenome assembly WNFD01 (sample SAMN13153343, study PRJNA577476) | soil metagenome | isolation source: 120 cm saprolite under Douglas fir tree site 2 hole 2 replicate 2 | place: USA:California | collected 2015-04-18 | reverse complement strand
GACAGTAACCTTGCTCATCGAGCAAGATCCCGAAATTCGTCGTGCTGGTTCCAGAAGACTGAGTAGGATTCCACACGATTTGCCGGATAGCCCTATTTTATCACGGAACTATTTCTCCCTCAGTGTACTAGAGCGTCTCCTACAGCAAGCTTTAGAGGCTGGCGAGTCTGAGTTAACGCTTGAAATGATACTGTTCTCCGTGCTGCGTCATTTCGACCCCAATGATGTAGAGGCCCCCACGTTTCTGACGATCAAGACAGACGATGAGCAATTCTTTATTGGCAATTTTTCCGGTGACAATGTCTTGATATGTGACTATGGCGAGGAGAGAAACAATGAGCAATGACGATGAGTTGAACGAGTTACTACGTGATGCCGGTCGCCTCATTCAATGGGCATTACAACCACGCAAACATCCAGCAGCAGAGCCAGAGTATCGTGAGTTATTAGCGCACTATCATGACCATCCTCCATTTCGTGATGCCGTTCAAGCTATCGCCGATGGACTGAAATTGCATATCGCTAAGGTGAGTGCCTTCGGAATGGTGCTTGCTCCAAGTGAAGACTCTGTCTTTGCAGTAGCACCGCTTAATTACCGCCCATCAGGCTCAACTGACGAACGCCTGATTGATGGACTGATCCAGGTGGCTATTGTTGCGACCATCTATCCAAATGCACAAGACCTGGAGGATGATGCAACGCTTGTCCGCCCTGCTATTACAGTTGATGATGTTGAGGCAACCTTACAAAATATCTATAATCAACTTGAAGAGCCGGCTCGTAGACAGCCCGATCCATCGATTGATGATCTCGAAGCCGGGCTCTACGAAGCATGGCGCGTTTATCGAGACAAAGCTCAGGCAAAAACGACAGAGGATGGACGTACAAGCCCTGCAACAACACGAGGCATGATCTCACGTGGACTTGAATTTCTGGAAAAACAGGGATGTCTCACATATGCATCGCGAGACGAGCCGAAGCAGTACCGACCAACATGGCGTTATCAAACAATGGTGCAAGAATGGAGTGCACAGCACATATATGCTGTAGTGCATTCGCTTCTGGCGGCACCTCTTTCAGAATAGGAGCAATAGATGCCTCAACTTACGCGACTCCGCTTGTGCTGTGTAGGACCAGCTATGGCGCGTATTGACAATATGATACTTCCATTCCACGATGCCACCGGGCAGCCAGTCAACAGTACGCTCTGGTTGCGCAATGCAGGTGGAAAAACATTTATTATGCAACTTTTCCTCTGGCTCATGTGCCCTGATAAAAGGATGACACTTACCGAACGTAGCATTGAGGATTATATACAACCACAAGACCGAAGTGTCATTATTGCAGAGTGGCAGCTTGATGGCGGTAGTCATCCCCGTGCTCTGAACGAGCCTAATCGCTACCTCACGGGGGCATTCTGTGAATGGCGCGTTCCAGGTGAGAGATTGCAGCGTCTGTTCTTTGTGGCACGAGTACATCCAGATGAGCCACGCCTCACGCTAGAAAATCTTCCTATCTATGGCCTTCGCAATGACCGCACAGAACGCCGTACACTCAACAGTTTCAAACAAGAGTGGCAGGCGCTTGGCAATGCCTACCCGAGTGCCGAGATCAATGAAACAGAAAATCTTCATACATGGAGTAAACTTCTTGAACAGGCAGGCATTGATCCTATGCTATTTAGCTATCAGATGAAGATGAATATACGTGAGGGTGGAGCAGAAGACCTGTTCAAATTCAGAGATGCAGACCGTTTCGTAGACTTCTTTCTCGAATTGATGGCAGACACCACGCTTGGAGACACCACTGCGCAAACGATAGAAAAGTTCCGCGCAGCTTTTCAGCAACAGACAAATCAATTGCAACCAGAACAATATTTGCTCTCTAACCTTATCGAACAACTTGAACCGCTACGAGGTGCTGCTGACGAGCGCGAACAGATGTATCACCGTGTACTGCGAGTCAGGCAGACGCTCAACGGTTTCGCTGAGACCGTATCTCAGAACCTATCTCATTTGCGAGAGGATAAACAGCGTACCGAAAGGCAGCGCGACGATGTACGGAGAGTTGTGGAGCGCCTCCATATGGAGGCCTGGCAGAAACAACAAAGAGCGGCTATTCTGAGCCATGCCGCTGCACAGAAACGAGTGCAGCGTTTAGAAAACGAACTGGAATTATTACAAGAGCTGGTCAAAAAAGCGCAACTTGATGAACGCATCTGGCGTGCCGCTGGTCTTCTTCGCGATGTGCTACAAGCAGAGCAGTATGCTGTAATGCTCGAGGAGCGGCTTGCCACCCGACGAAAAGAACATGAGCCACTGCGCAGCAAAGTCCAGGAAAGCGCGAGTGCGTATGCTGCTGCTCTCGGTGCCAGGATTGAGCAACTGCGAACAGAAGAAGATCGCTGGAAGCAGGCCAAAGAGGAAGCTCGTACTCAGGCTCACACAGATCAGGCAGAAAGCGCAAACAAACAGTCCGCAGCAACTAGGTCTGAGACGGAAGCCAAGCAGTTCGCAGAGCGTCTAGCTACCTTCCATAAGACGCGCATGGAACTTGAAGCTGCTGGTGTCTTGTTATCCAGGGAGGAATATTCACAGGCACAGGACCGCCTTATCCGGCAGCGCGCCAAACTCAACACGACAATCCAGACAATACGCCAGGCCATAAAACGGATTGAGCAGGAGAAAAAGGCCATTCAGAACAGAATCTCACAGTGTGAGCGGGAAAAGATGCAAGCTGAAAAAGAAGAAGAGTTGATACGCAAGCGGCTTGATGAGATGCAGCATGAGCGCAACGCTATTGAAGGGGATAATAGGCTACAACAATACCTTGAACTGGAAGCCATTGATCTTGATCGACTTAACGAGGATGCACTCAACCAACTGCAAGACGCTGAACATGCACTTGAAGATCGACTCTCAGAGCTAAGGTTAGCACTGCTAGAACATGAAACTATTATTGCCTACCTTACCGAGCATCATCTGCTGCCGCCCACTAAAGATGTTGTATTCGCTTTGAAGGTACTAAAGAAACAGGCTGTTATAGCGTGGTCTGGTTGGGAGTATATCGATAGAAGTGTGCGAAAATCCGATGTTCGCACCGTGTTGCAGTGTATGCCCGAATTGGCGTTCGGCATTGTGGTGCGTAACGAACACTTCCAGAAGGCACAAGATATACTGCGAGATGCCGCGCCACATCTTGATACACTCGTCGTTGTCGCTCCGCAAGAAGCTACACTGAGTGTTACACCATCACCCCTATTCATCATTGGGCCGACGAGTGATGCTCACTTTAATCGTGATGCGGCAGCATTGGAATTATCTGATCAACACTCGCGCCATGACCAGGTTCAACAAAGTCATTTGGCACTGCTTGATGAACGAAACAAACTGCGCGCTTCTATAGAGAGACTGAGACATTTCTTCAAAAAATATCCACAGAGCCAACAAAACGAATGGCAGGTCAAGCGAGATGAGATGCTAAAACAGCGAGATGCCAGCAAGAAGCGCTTGAAGCAACTGCAAGATGAATACGAACAACTTGAGGAGAGCAGTGAACAGAACGATCAGCTTCGTGATGATACAAGCACAGAACTAAATGGAGTAGACAAACGTCTGTCGCTGCTCCAAGCACACGCAGATTTACTTACCACAAATCCAGATGATCTCGAACAGCAACATCGTCATTTACTCGGTAAGGCATCAAATCTGCGGTACGAAGCCAACCAACTACAAGCTAAGGCGACAGAACTTGACCAACAAACAGAGATCGCTTCTAACCACGTAAAGAATATTGCGATAGAGACGAGTGACGCTGAGAAGATGCGCTCGCAAATAAAATATCTCAACAACTCCCCTCAACCGCATGCTGGCGATATACAGACACTACAAAACCTGTATGAGCAACTGGTAGCAGAGTATGAGCAAAAGATTGGCGTCAGTGAGATCACTGTAATGCTACAAGAGGCCCGAAAGGATATGCAAAGCAAACGCTCGGCATTGCGCAAGCACATTCAAGGGACAGTAAGCGAAGCCATGGTTCGCGAGGCTCTCGACTCCTTGAGTGATCCTAACAATGACAATGAGGTTAACGAGCATTATAGCAGCGCAATTCAAATAAAGGCTAGTGCCGAAAAAGATATACAGTTAAGGAAAGATGCTTTAAATCAAGCTAATCAAGAAGTACTTGATACGAAAAGGGCATGTATTGAACTTAGTATTTCAGAAAGTGCGTGGAATGAAGATATTCCAGAGAGCGAAGAGTCTTGTATACGAGAGGAGAAGGAGAAAAAGCAGCAAGCGCATAATGCAGAGGGAAATGCACGCAAACGCGAGAAAGAAGTACAGGAACTGGTCGAGCAGGTAAGTCAATTCGTCACAAATATACACCATCTGGAGAATGACCAAAGTCTTATCAAGCACCTTTTAGAGAAACATCAGGCACTTTTCGATGCGGCTGCTATCATAACCAACGCTATTGAGTCGGCATCTATCAAGCTTGATGCCGATAACACCATGCAATATGAGTTGGAGAAACTGCACGACCTCTTGGACGGCGAACACAAAAGGCAACAGCGGTTGGATCAAAAGCGCAATGATGTTACACGGGCACTCAGCAAAATGTTGAGTCAGGCAATTGCCGACTATCCTAGAGTGACAATTGCTCCGCAGTTTCTAAACCAGTATGATGCCGAACATTATGAGCGCAGATGTAGCCAGCTTCTGGATGAATTGACTATACGTCAGCAGCAAGTAGAGGCAGCACTGACAAGCATAGGGGAACATCGACAGCTTACTGTGGCCCACATACTAGAGTTAGCCGATAGTGGTATCGAACTCTTAAAGAAAGCAGCAAAACGCTCGAAGCTCCCGGCGTCTCTTCCAGAGTTCCAACAACAACCTTTCCTTAGAATAGTACTAAAAGACTCTCTCACTGCGGATGAGCGGAGAGCGAAGATCGATGACTTGCTTGAGAGATGTATGAAAGAAGGGACGATACCAAGCGGACTCACTCTCCTCCAGCGAGCGGTACGCTATCTAACAAACCCTATGAAAGTTGAGATGCTCTTCCCAGACCCCAATAATCTACGTTACATTCCAGTAACAGAGGTAGCAAAGGAAAGTGGAGGCGAACGCTTAACCAGCTTCGTTTTGCTGTATTGCTCACTAGTACAATTGCGTGCAACCGAGCGAACAAAATATACCGATGCTTCCAGTACCCTCATGCTTGATAATCCCTACGGTGCCGCATCGCGTCCGACATTTCTTGAATTACAACGCGAAGTGGCGAAGTCAATGCATATCCAACTCATCTATACAACGGGCATTCATGACATCGAGGCTATTCGTATGATTTCCAATGTTGTACGCTTGCGTAATGATTCTGTAGATCGCAAAACTGGTGAGCATCTCCTTCAACTTTACGCACCTTATCACGGACTTCAAGCGATGCACGCAATACTTCCCACTGTACATAGCATTCTTCAACAAGATGGACATGAGCGATGAAACAGCACAACTCGCAAGCGAACAAACCGCAACCCACAACAGCATCAACAGGTACAGACGATGGTGTTATTGACCGTGACCCGCATCGTGTGCAAGCATTTCTTGAGCGCTTGAGTCAGTGCCAGGGACCACGCATAAGGCTTGAGGAATTGTGGTCGCTCTTCAACGATTTTTTTCCGCATCGTTCGCGTAACACAGAGGGTAGACAGTGGCTTCTTGAGAGTTTGCACGAAGCAGCGCAACAGTGCATTATCGAGCTTCCGGTTGCACATGGACTATCGTGGGACCGTAGCCTATCCCCCTCCATACCAAAATTTGTTGATAAAATCGTCTCTAAAGTTAAACGCAATGCAAGCTGGCGCACCTTTCCCTGGCATTATCGCTTAACATGGGTCGCGGATCTCCGCACCATTCCACCAGATCAGGAAGCATTTCTGCACCGCGTTCACGAAGAACTGGTAGAAGGAACCTTCCAGAAACCAGCACCATTGAAATACCGTTCACTGCAACTAACCGGGCATGAAAAACAGCTTGGAAAGTTGGCGCAGACAGTTCTCTTCGCCCCTGGAAGACTTACGTTTGAACTGCTTGGTTGCGTTCCAGACATACCTCCACTCCTCTTAAAAAGAGTTAGCGAACGTGACATTGCACTTGTGTTTGAGAATGTTGGTTCATTCAGAACAGCTTATAGTATTTTGAATCGATTGCAGCATCCACCATACGGACTGGTAGGTTTTGGTGCAGGCATGGGCTTAGCGCGTTCTATCCTCGATTTTAGGCTCATAGACCACAATATTGAACGTATCGAGTATGTTGGTGACATGGACCGACCAGGCTTACATATTGCTCAAACCGTGATAAGCATTGCAGAGGTAGAGGGACTTCCGCCTGTTGTACCAGCAAAAGGAATACACAACGCTATGCTTGAGTCGATCCGACGCTTTGGGTATCCAAATGGCATGGAATACAAAGAAAATGAGCGGCGAAGTGAGTCAGGCGACGAGACATTGGTTGCCTGGCTTCCCAATAATATTCGCGTGAACATACTGAACATTATACGTGCAGGGAGGCGAATACCAGAGGAAATCCTTGGTCCAGATGAAATGCTGCGTGTATGGGAAGAAAGAGCAGAATAAACCTATTGACAGACTCTAAAACTGCTCTGCAAACTCATGCTACGATGAGTGCCAGGTTGCTGATTTCTCATTACGTGTCAACGTAATGTCTTGCACTCATTCACAGTTTCTCTATGATCTTGCTCGTCTATGGCAATTCTCTATGCATTTGCAGACGGTATGCTTGAGCCGTTTCTCATGTCCTCGTGTAAGCTTATCCTTCGAGATACGCAAGAGAGAGATGACATCAGAACCTCTCCTCACAGCGTGTCTGAGATCGAGAGATGGGTGCATCAACGCAACTACACTCCTGTGCTAACTGCTGGTATGCCCATTCTAAAAATGGATGAGAGAACAGCCTTTTTAAATTGTACCCATCTACAACTTTCTGCAATGTTATGCGTCCAGTGAGTGTAAAGAAATGGGAATAGCGACACAGTCAAGCATGTCTATCAACCACGAGCAATCCACCTGCGCAATCTTCGCATGTAAACTGGCCTGCTCCTGATTGTGCGAGGCACCAGTGACCTAGCTCTTCAAGCTTTGAGCGAGTGAAGAGTTGTTCATGTCCATAGGCTGATTCGGGTTCAGCGGGTTCGTAGGGTACTGCAATGATGAGCCGCTGCTCGGTCACTTTTAGCAGGTTTGTGAGCACATGATACATGTCCGCTTCGCTAAAGTGCTCGAGCACATGAAGTGCGGTCACAGTAGCAAAACGCCCGATAGAAGTGAAGTCACCGGCAAGCAAGTCAGCAGGCGTAAATTGAACGTTTGCCAGGTGTCGCTCGGCGGCTATGGCTCTTGCGACGGGGAAAGGGTCTGTGCGGATATCCACCCCAACCACATTCGTGAGCGAAGGAAGGCGCTCGGCGACAACCAGGGGTAAGAAGCCAAATGAACACCCCGCGTCAAGTAGGCTAGTGCCGACGACGAGCTCGCTCACACGCCTGTATAATGTGGAAAAGACAGCGATAGGTGAATCACCCTGGGGAGAACTGCCGCCAGGAGTTTGGCCTGGAAGAACTGATGTAGTGGAAAAGACAGCGATTGGCGAGTCACATTGGGGAGGTACACTCTCCACTGCCAGGAGGCGGTGATAACGCCGCAGGGTGTTGGTTCCGAAGAGATGCCAGGCGCGTTGAGGATCGGAGGGGGAGAGGGAGCCTACCACAGCCGCAAAAATAGCGCCATAGTCCTGTGGCTGTGCCAGCAGGCCTAAAGGCTTCAATTCTTGCATAAAGTAGCGCCCGAGGTCGGCATCTATTTCCGCTGGCGCAAATCTGTGCACCAGGATGGTGGGAGAGTGCGTTTGCGTGCAGATCATGAAGTGCGGCGTCTCGTGAATGTGATAACCATTCCCGGTTATCAGTTGTGCGAGCGCAGACTGGTTAACGCGATAGCCGTTCACGCCAATGAATTTTCCTGCGACAAACGCGCGTTCCCGGAAAGGGACCTTTCTCGTGCGTGCATCATGGGAAGAGTTATAGGAGGTGTTCATTTTATAACACACACTCGGGGTCTTTGATGTTCAGTTTGTGATGCACGAACCACTTTGTGGCCGGACAGCCGCCATGGCACACGTTGTACTGTCCACAACCGGTGCAGGCGCCACCACCCATTTTACGGTAGTAGTCGAAGAGCGTCGAGTTTCGCCAGATCTCCCTGAAGCTCTGAGTGTGCAGGTTACCTGCCTCGAACTCCGGCGCCTGGAAAAAAGCACAGGGATAGACCTCGCCTTCCGGACAGATGCAGCAGGTGGCAGTTGCCGCTCCACACATGTCAAGGCCGGCTAACTTTGTGCCAAAGGCGTTGAGATGGAAGAAGGAATCCGCCGTCAACACGTCGGGGTGTGTGGTTAACCAATGTGTAAACTGGCCGTACTGCTCTCTCGTCGGGTGCAAATCGGCCCATACATCCTGACCACGACCTGAAGGGCGCAGGCGGGTTACACGTAGTTTGGCATTGAAGTTGGCGGCGATTGCGTAGAGGCGATCCAGTTCGTAGAAGCTGTGGCGGGTTAAGACACTGTTTACGGTCAGACTATGGTTCTCTGCTGCCAGGAGTTCAAGGCCGCGCAGTGCACGATCGAAGACGCCTTTTCCGCGTATGCTGTCGTTGGTCTGCGGTGTGCCGCCATCCAGGCTGACCTGGAAGTAGAGCGGGTCAAACTGCTTGAGGCGGCGAGCCCGTTCCGCTGTAATTAACGTCCCATTAGTGCTGACGCACATGACGAGTCCGCGAGCCGTGCAGTGTTCAAGCACCTGCCAGATACCAGGATAAATAAACGGCTCACCGCCGCCAAAGTGGATCTGGAAGACCTGCATATCCGCCAGCTCATCGACCAGCGCCAGCGCCTGTTCCGTTTTCAACTCGCGCGGCCGACGGCGACCCGAGGATGAAAGGCAATGGACGCAGGCGATGTTGCACGCTGCTGTAATCTCCCATGTGACGGTAATTGGCGCCGACAGGCCCCCCCGCAGGAAGCGCTGAGAACCACGCCCCTGCTTTTGCGAGATCATTGCTCCAGCCTGCTGCATGGCTGTCAGGGCGAGTGGGTGTACTGTGCCTGCGTTTTGACCAGACGCGCGAATGGGTCGTTCTATAAAACGCACGAGTTCCGCCACAGAGAAGACTCCTCTCTTGAAAACTATATGTGAAGATAGCCGCGTTTCACAAGATCGTCGAGGGCGCTATACAGCTTCTGTTTGCCGACTTCAGAGTAGCGACTGCTCTCAATGGCTGCGCTTACATCTCCGTTATGTCGTTGTTGACCGGCAATCAGCAGTTCGATCAACTGGGGAGAATTGATGAAGGAAAGCGCGCCTCTATCGGCGCAGCCGTATTTATAGAGGATGCCGCCGAAGGACTCGCGACGAATCTTGACCTCTGGGATGAGTCGATACTGGGCAGGGGGATGAGACATGGTAGAGTTAGCCTCCTGAGATAGACGATGCGATTGGCCTATTAGGAGCAAGCATAGCCGGGAAAGTGGGGAAAGTCAAGGGACTTGAAGGAGTTTCGCCAGACCAGGCCTCCGGGGTCCAAGCACTCAAGAACGTCGATTAGAGCAGATAGCAGAGCAATAGTGAGGAAAACGATGGTGTTTCATACCTCCAGTTTGAAGAGTAACAAAGCGGCTTCACAGGCGATGAGGATAGTGAAAGAGATGGCACCCGAGATCCTTAGCAGTGTGATACCGCGATTCCCTGACTTGAGACGAGTACCAACGCCCTATCAACGGATCCTGTCATTAAAGGCGATGAGACAATATCGCTGTGTGATCGTAGGCGCTGCACAAGGCATGCTCACCCTGGCCATAACAGATACACAAGCTATGTCTTTCATTGATTTTCTCAGCAAAATAACTAAACGCTCTATTTTCCTGGTGCTCGTTGAGCCTGGCAGGATGGACCTTCTCCTGAAACGCTTAGAGCGCCAGGAACATCGTCGGGGTAGAAGGCTATATCCTATGTCCTTTTTACCTCTATACCATGTAGAAGTGATAGTGATATTGCTCACCCACCTAAAACAGTAAGTATCCTGGCACTTCCCCTCTCTGTCATGCCCCGCCTCGTCCAGATAGCATAACTATGGGGTAAGGGCAATTAGTTTTATGTCCTGCCAAAAAGATTGCTGCTGGAGATAGTTAATATCCATCTCAACCATATCCTGAAAGCCCACCTGACTGCGCCCGTAGACCTGCCAGGGGCCCGTCAAGCCAGGTTTCCCCGAAAGCCGGAGCCAATCGTTTGATGAATAGCGCTCAACTTCGTACAGGAGGGGAGGTCGTGGGCCAACCAGCGTCATTTCACCACGTAACACATTCAAGAATTGCGGTAGTTCGTCGATGCTGGTCTTACGGATAAAGCGGCCAAGCCTGGTCACGCGAGGATCATTATCCAATTTATATAACATAGTAGTGCCAGCCTTGCCATTTAGCTTTTCTCCTTGCATGTACTGCCTGATAGCATCGCGGTGAAGCCTGTCATCGCAATCTACGTACATTGAACGAAACTTGTATATAGTAAATTCCTCCCCATATAGTCCCACACGCTTTTGACGGAAAAAAACAGGGCCCTCCGAGTCTAGCCAGATGCACATTGCCACAATTACAACGACAATAAGCAGAGGTATCAACAAGAGCAGAGTGAATATCACGTCAAATACACGCTTTGCGCGAAGATAACCAGAGCTGATGTTGATAGATTGGGTAGATGCTGATTTGACAGCCATAGGTCATCCTTTACCAAAGAAACGATATAGGCACTTAAAAGCTCTGTAAAACAGCATAATTGTTACCGGTGTAGAACCGGTGTGGAGCCAAATAGAGATATGGGCGACAAGCAAAACCGCTGGTAAAGAATCCCATAGAAACCTCAGTGGAAACATTCCGCTTTTTTGCGGCAATAATCTTAACCAAATCTAGTACCTTCATACTACTGTCAGTGCCATATAAGCGAAGATGTACAAAGCTCTATAGTAAGCTCGCAAAAGATATCACGGAATAGCAACGTGTGTCACTAGCACTCATTTTAAATCAGTATGTAGAGATAAACTGTATTTTTGAAAGTAGAGTGAGTGCTTTGTTGGGGATAAACTATGCTCTCAAGTAGTACGGTTCTCGTCTGAGCGAGACACCATGGAAAGAAGCAAGGGGATTTATGCAAAAGCTACAACACCACATCTCCAAGAAGCTGGTTACCATACTTTTCATCTTTCTCGCACTTCCCATTAGTGCCTTTCTGGTCCAACACGCCCAAGGAGTGCAGGGTGCATCTCATTCAGTTCACTACACCATTTTTGAAGATGCGCTCGCTTCAGGATGGCATGCTCGGTCGCAGGCCAGTCGTATAAACCTTGCCAATCCGTCACCTGTCTATTCGGGGAGCAAATCGATCTCATTTACTCCTACAAGGCGGGGAGCTCGTCTCTATCTGTATACTACTACGGCGGTAGATACTAGCTTGTACACTTCCTTGCACTTCGCTGCACAAGCCAGGCGAGCCGGGCAAGACTATACTGTTACCCTCTATGACGGTGCTAATAAACCGCTGCCTACAGTGCATCTTGTTCACTACGGTGGTGACCCGGTCCCTGGAAGCTGGAAAGTGTACGATATTCCTTTGTCGAACCTGAGAGCCAATGCAACCCACGTCAAGGGCATTGCTATTCAGAGCCGCAGCCATAGATATGCGACGTTATATCTTGATTCGATGAGTTTAACAGGGCTATTTTCATCACAAACTCCGACACCCACTTCCACATCTACTCCCACTCCCACTCCTACTCCCAGTGCGACTCCTTCGCCGACATCTACTCCCACTCCCACTCCTACTCCCAGTGCAACTCCCCCGCCGATTACTTCCATCAAAACAGTTTTCATGATTGTGATGGAGAATAACGACTGGTCTGCCATTAGAGGCAACTCCTCCGCGCCCTACATAAACAATACCCTTTTACCCCAATCTTCCTATGCTACGCAGTATTTCAATCCTCCTGGTAACCATCCAAGTGAGCCAAATTACCTGTGGCTCGAGGCCGGCACTAACCTTGGTGTTTCAAATGATAACCCGCCAAGCGATAACCACCAGAACACAACTGCGCATCTTGTCACCCTGCTACAGCATGCAGGCTTCTCATGGAAAGCCTACGAGGAGGGTATTGATGGGAACACTTGCCCGCTTGCTGACAGCTACCCTTATGCCACCAAGCACAATCCTATGATATTTTTTGACGATGTCTCAGGCACTAACAATCCAAACTCCGCGTACTGCATCGCCCATGAGCGCCCTTATGGGGAACTGGCAAGCGATTTACAAAACAACACAGTGGCAAACTACAACTTTATCACTCCCAACTTATGTGACGACATGCACGATAGCTGTAGTCCCACAAATGACGGGATGAAACAGGGAGACACGTGGCTTTCTCATGAAGTTCCAACGATTCTGAATTCCCAGGCATACAAAAATGGAGGGGCACTCTTTATTACCTGGGACGAGGGGGAAAATGGCAGTGACGGCCCGATTGGGATGATTGTCCTTTCTCCCTATGCCAAAGGAAATGGATATAGTAACACTATTCACTATTCACACAGCTCTACTTTACGAACCATTCAAGAAATTTTTAACGTCACACCGCTCTTAGGAGATGCTGCCAATGCGGTTGACTTGAGCGACCTGTTTGTTGCTGGTACATTTAATACAGCTTCTTCGCCACCTGGCGGGTGTGACTGCAAAGGTACGGTGTATTCCGTGGACATTCCAGTACTGGTTGCAGCGGTGCGCCCTGCTCGAATTCCAACACTGGCACGACCCCAACACGGCTTGGCGTAATCTGCTACTATTTGCCTTTGACCCACCTCTTACAAAGAGGGCAAAGACGGATGATAGTTCGGGTTCTGCGAAAAGTCGAAGACCTCAGCCAAATCGCCAATTTGCGGCAAGCCATCACGTGGGGGAGCGGGTGGGCCAGAGGCTTGCCCATTGGCTGCATCGTTGTTGGTGCCAGGAGTCGAGGTATCAAACTGGTGGTTGACACTGGCGAGCGAGGGCAAGCCAAAACGACGCTCAATGAACTTCAGGATCGAACTATGTTCGTATAATTGTCCCGAGACATACCCCCGCCTGGCATACGGTGAGATAATCAGCATCGGCACGCGGAACCCCAACCCGGAGGCATCCACTTGGGGCGGTGCCACATGGTCGAAAAAGCCTCCGCCTTCATCAAAGACCAAGAAGAGAATCGAATTTTTCCAGGCACTCGAGGCCATGAGAGCCTTGATCACCTGGGCCATTTTTTGCTGGCCTTTTTGAATATTTTCTGGGGGATGTTCACTAATCCCATCTTCCGTAATCAAAAATGACACTTGCGGAAGGGTTCCGCTAAGCAGGTCCTCTTTGTAATCCTTCTCCTTGAATTGGAGCCGGAGATCACTGTGCCACTTTTTGAAGAGCTTCAGCACATTGTAATCTATCGTTGATGGTGTACTGCCGGTACCCTGGTCGAGAGTGTAACACCTCCAACTCAGGAGGGAGGCATCCAGCAGGTCGACAATGGTCGGATAATCCAGGCTGCCGACACCAAGATCGTTAGTCGTGTTGCCGCCAGCGGTTCCAGCCATCAGCGTCAAACGGTTCGGGAAGGTAGGGCCAAGTATGGAGCCATCAAAGTAGCCGAGCGCAGCAGGGCCATCGGTGGTAAAAAAGCCATCCATAGCTCCATGATTCCATTCATTGTGAATGGATAGCCAGGTATGACCGATATCTGTTGAGGGAGGACTCGAAAAATGATATGGTTTGACAGTGCTCCCCCTGCCGTCAGGCTGCGAATAGTTGGAAGGGATGCCAAATTTGCCTGCCCTGGGGTAATGGCCAAAGTACGCGTCGAAGCTATGATTCTCCTGACAGGCAATAATCACATGGTGGATGAGATCGAGTGGGGGAGAAGGACTATTCCCGCTACATGCATCAAACGTCAGGCTCATTCCTGCAAGCACACCGAACTGGCGCAATACCTTGCGTCGAGACTGCCGCTTATTAAAAAACTGTTGCAGATCCATAGAGGCTCTCTTTCTACCGGTGCATTAAGCCACTTGTGATGCCCCCCCGATGAGCAAGATGAGCAGCAAGGCGATCGTCCCATCTGAGGAACTGAGTCGAGATGTCTTGACAAGGTCACTTGCACCTGAATAACATAATAACAATACACATGGGTTCCCCATGGTTGAACTATTGGCACCGCCGTGACCAGCTCTTGAAGGTGCTCTGTGTAGAGCCGTGCATGCTCCTGACGCGCAGCATTCCAGTGGTCGAGGTGGCGCAGTTTTACCCGCAACACTGCTGCCTGCAGCTCATCTAAACGCGCATTGACCCCCAGGACCTCATGCTGGTAGCGGATGCGCGAGCCGTGATCGCGCACCATACGGAGGTTCTCCGCATGAGCCTGGTCGTTGGTGACACACACCCCTGCCTCGCCATAGGCTCCCAGGTTTTTACTGTAGTAGAGGCTAAAGCAGCCGATATCCCCAAAGCCTCCAACCCGCCGTCCTCGATAGGTTGCCCCATGTGCCTGGGAAGCGTCCTCAATCACGCGGAGACCGTGCAATCGTGCAAAATCCAGGACAGGCTGCATGTCGACAGGATGTCCGTAGAGATGGACGGGGATCATGGCACGAGTGCGGGAGGTCAGCACCCGGTCCAGGTGCTGCCAATCCATGGTGTAGGTGAGGGGATCGATATCGACAAAGACAGGGGTCGCCCCCACGAGAGCAATGGCTTCAACGGTGGCAATAAAGGTGTTGGAGACCGTGATCACCTCGTCACCGGGACCAATGTTGCAGGCTCGAAGAGCCAAAGCGAGCGCATCGGTTCCCGAAGCCACGCCTACTGCATAGCGACATCCACAATAGGTCGCGAACTCGTCCTCAAAGGCCTGTAGTTGTGGACCGAGGAAAAGCTGCATATGCTCAAGGACTTCCTCAAAAGCGGCTTGAACCTCATGTTTGATAGCCCGATACTGCGCATGCAGGTCTACGAGAGGTATCTGCATATGTGACACTGCTCCTTGCTAGTAAGGTTTTTCTTTATCTTTGCACTTTTTAGTTGAGCCTCCTCAGGTGGCGAACAGTTCATATAAGGAGTCGGGTTGGACTCCAGATTGGAACTGCTCATGAAACCAATCAAGGACTTCACGACGATGGCGGCGTTGGATTTCCCAAGGGGGATGAATAGAAAGACTGGCGTGAAGATGTGGAATGTTCTTTTCTTCATTGAAGACAGGAACAACAATAGATAGATACTTTGACACTCCCATCAGTTCCTCCTCCTCCACCTCTTAGATTAAATTTAGGTTAAATTTTCGCTCTGCAATACCATCTCTATCTTTGCACATTTTGGTAGAGCCGCCTCAAGCGGCAAAACGGTCATACAAGGAGTCGGGTTGGACTCCGGATTGGAACTGGTCATGAAGCCAATCCAGGACCCGCCGTCGATGGCGGCGTTGGATCTCGCGTCGTGCCTCGCCAATGGTGACGGGGCGCTGCCACTGCTGCTGCAAGCGCGCCCGCTCTTCCTCCAGGAAGACGTAAGCCAACAGGGCCAGCGTCCAGAAGCGCACAATGGCACCCACGCTCATCAGTTGATAGTGATCCAGCCCCAGTTCCTCTTTGCCATCACCGAAGAGGACTTCGATTTTCCAGCGCGTCGCGATGTGCGTGAGCAGGGTCGGCAGATCGGCTTGCAGGTCGACTTCTCGCCCAATAACGCGCCTGCGACAGGGGAGCAGAAAGCTCCTGCCGGACAATGACCACTTGACACTGATACAGCTTGCGCACGCGCGTGGTGACGACATGCACGTAGACCTCGTGCGCGCTGCCCGGCCACTTCACCCGCTGGTAGGAGCTTGCCTGCAACTGCGCGGTGTAGTCCGAGAGGCGTTGCCACCGCCAGCCCCGCTCCGCCGTCGGGTCCTCGATGCGCAGCCAACGATTGCTCTTGAGGCCGGTCGTGATGAGAAAGTCGCGCTCCCGTGCGGCTTTCCAGAGGACTTTGGCGCAGTACCAACTATCGAGCAAGACGTGGGTTCTGGTACCCGCGACCGGCTCAAAGGCGCGGATCTGCTGTCCCATCAACTCGATCTTACTCCGGAAGGCCACGCCTTCGGCCTCACAGGTGACTTGTTGCCGGTACAACTGCGGCGGCAGCGGACAACTGCGCCCCAACAGGAGATACAAACCCTCTACCAGGCTATGGCCGACGATCCGCTGCTCATAGGTGGTCGAGTGATGCTTGCCCAGCCCTTGCATCTGCTTGCCCTTGGGCTTGTGCCACGCCCTCGTCGTCGCCAATCAAGTACCCGGTCACAAGGGGTACGCGTGGGCGACCTCGTCGTTTCGGCTGCCTCTGGCGCAATCGGGCTTGCTCCGCTTTGACCGCTGGGTCCATCGTCTTGCGAAAGTCCTCCAGCCACTGCTTGGCCACCTCGCCCTCGTCCCAGGGCGCCTCCGACAGAAAGCGGCTCAGCCCAGACAGACTGGTCGCCTCAGCCACCTGCGAGAGCAGCCCCAGCAGTGTTCGTCGCCCTTCACAGAGCATCAACCCCACCAGCACGATCACGAAGTACTGATATTGGGGTTTCGAGAACCACTGGCGATAGCGGTCGACAAAGTGACACAGGTCGTCATCCAGGCATATAATGGGGACGGGCATCGGACACCTCCGTGGCTGCAAGGGTTTCTAGTCAATTCACCCTCGTCATACCACATGGTGTCCTTTCCTGCGATCCCTCCTTTCAAAAAGTGCAAACATAGAGAAGCAACTCATGAGGCTGAAATACCAATGTTTGGGTTTTCTTGCAGGAACAGACTCCTCCCTCGCCAAAGGTGTTGATTGGCACATTATTCATAACCTCATTAATAACCCTGTGTCGCATTCGCTCGTTAAATGTCCTGAGCAAAAGGCCCTCATTGTTATAGCACACGAGACTTTCATGGGTGAAGGTACCTGGCTTGAAGATTTCATCAGGTCGCAATGTAATATTGGCGTGTGAGTCTATAATTGTAAATCCCAACATGCTGCGAGCGGAATCGGTACACGTATCCCGTTACCCAAGCGGCCTGAGGCATGGGTTTCTCGTCAATTCACCCTCGTCATACCACATGGTGTCCTTTCCTGCGATCCCTCCTTTCAAAAAGTGCAAACATAGAGACCATAATATCAGCGTAAGCAAAATGATAACCTTCACTCTAAAGAAGGGGGATCTACCACAAATGGGAGGTTGAAAAAGGAGATAGGAGATGCCCAAATAATATGCTATAATAAGTGACGACAGGAAAAGTCTACTTCTATGTAGCAATCAAGCCAGACAAGGTCTCCTTGCCCTGCTTATAAAGACAGAGGTATCCAAAGCACTGGTTTCTATGATGCTATGCTATGCTCCCATACGAGCTGCTTTGCCAAAGGTGAGAGGCAGTATATGTCGATACAGGAAACAGAACTCGATTACCAGGCCGGATATACACGCATTTTGTTGTACGCGGAGCAGGCGCGCGCTAGAGGCTGGCGCTTGACTGATCGCCAACTGGTCCACGAGATCTTGCAGAGAGAACGGGCCGCACAGATTCGCGAAAAGAGTACTTTACCTATGCTTGGGCAGGGAGGGCGCTCTGCAGCCTGGAACCATGGGCAAGCAGATGCCCTGCGAACGCTTTTAAGAGAACAGCGAGAAAAGCTACAGAGCTGACCTTTCTGACAACCTTGGTTCATTTCCCCCTCGACTCTTCTCCGTAGGAAAGAAGTCACCAGCAGTTAAGTGTACTGGCCTATCCCGTCCTTATGTATGGCTACATATCAATTCTTGTATTTTTCATGACATGGGCGGCGGTACATGGCAAAGATTGTGACGATCCTGAACTTCAAAGGTGGAGTAGGTAAGACTACGTGCGCGGTTGAGATTGCTGTTTCACTGGCCAGGTTCTATGGAAGAAGGGCGCTGCTGGTGGACCTCGATCCACAAGCCAGCGCGACGTTTTATTTAATGGAACAGGAGCGCTGGAAGCACTGGCGAGAAGTCAACGGTTCTACCTTCAATGTGTTTGAACAAAATAACCATCGTTTTCACGTCCGTAATGCCATCGTCCCAGACGTGGTGCAGGGACGGGCAGCCG
>WNFD01010059.1_pt1 | contig 18288 bp, 14 predicted proteins | sample 5400491 | NCBI WGS metagenome assembly WNFD01 (sample SAMN13153343, study PRJNA577476) | soil metagenome | isolation source: 120 cm saprolite under Douglas fir tree site 2 hole 2 replicate 2 | place: USA:California | collected 2015-04-18 | reverse complement strand
TGCGAGACCGACTTCGTCGCCAAGGGCGAGGACTTCCGAAAGCTGGCAAGGGAGATCGCTCTACAGATAGCGGCCACCAACCCGAGGTGGGTGTCTCGCGACGAGGTGCCCGACGAGGTCCTGGTCGAGGAACGGGGACTCTACGAGCGCAAAGCCGAGCAGGACGGCACGCCGCCGCAGGCCGTCGCCAAGCGGGTCGACGGGCAGGTCGAGAACTTCATCAAGGAGAACTGCTTGCTGGAGCAGCCATACTTTCGGGAGCCGAAGCACACGGTCAAGGACCTGGTCGCGGAGAACATCTCGAAGCTGCAGGAGAACATCACGGTGCGCCGGTTCGCCCGGTTCAACGTCCGCGAGGCTGACCAATAGGTTTGATGGGCGATCGAACGCCGAAGTACAACCGCATCCTGCTCAAGCTGAGCGGTGAGGCGCTCGGCGGCGCTCGCGACTACGGCATCGATCTCGCGGTTGTGCAGACCATCGCCGGCCAGGTCAAGCGCGTGCACGAGATGGGCGTGCAGATCGCTCTCGTCGTCGGGGGCGGCAACATCTTCCGCGGCTTGGCCGCAAGCGAAAAAGGATTCGACCGGGCAACCGGCGACTACATGGGCATGCTGGCCACCGTGATCAACGCGCTGGCGCTGCAGGACGCCCTCGAGCGCACTGGCATCCCCGCCCGGACGATGACGGCGATCCAGATGCCGCAGGTCGCCGAACCGTACATCCGGCGCCGCGCCGTTCGCCATCTCGAGAAGGGCCGCGTGGTGATCCTCGCGGCCGGCACCGGCAATCCGTACTTCACGACCGACACCACCGCAGCACTGCGAGCCGTCGAGATCGAAGCAGACGTCATCCTCAAGGCGACCAAGGTCGACGGCGTCTACACCGCAGATCCGAAGCTCGACCCGAAAGCGGTCAAGCTGGAGCACCTGGACTATCTCGAGGTGCTGAACCGTGGCATCGAGGTGATGGACAACACCGCGCTGACGCTGTGCATGGACAATAACGTGCCCATCGTGGTGTTCAACCTCCTCGAGCCCGGCAACATCGAGCGGGTCGTTCTCGGCGAAGAGATCGGCACTCTAGTGGGCGCCTTGGGATGATCGATCCGATCCTGCGAGAGGCCGAGTCGAAGATGTCCAAATCAGTGGAGCACTTCGCCGCCGAGCTCGCGACCATTCGCACCGGCCGGGCCAACCCCGCGCTCATCGACAAGGTCATGGTGCCTTACTACGGCACGCCGACCCCGCTGAACCAGCTGGCCCAGATCAGCGCGCCGGAGCCGCGCCTGCTGGTCGTGCAGGTCTACGACAAAAGCCAGATCGGCGCCGTCGAGAAGGCGCTGCGCTCGGGCGAGCAGGGCCTGAACCCCGCCAGCGACGGCCAGGTCATTCGGGTCCCGATCCCGCCGCTGACGGAGGAGCGACGCAAGGAGTACGTGAAGCTCGTGCGCCACAAGGCGGAGGAGGCGCGGGTGGCCATGCGCAACGTACGCCGCGACGAGATCCACCGCGTGGACGCGATGCAGAAGCAGGGCGACATCCCCGAAGACGAGGCGAAGCGCGCCCATGTCCGCCTGCAGAAGATCACGGAGGCCCAGGTCGAGCGGGTGGACGCACTCGCCGGCCGGAAAGAAACCGAGGTCATGGAAGTCTAGGCGCCGAACGTAACCCGGCCACCTCTGGCCACGTAGGTACAGTTGCAGCGCTTGGACTCCTCAGTTCCTCGGCACATCGGGATCATCATGGACGGCAACGGCCGGTGGGCCAAAGGCCGCGGCCACCCGGCGAGCTTCGGGCACCGCGCCGGCGTGCGCGCGATCAAGCGTGTGCTGGAGGGATGCGAGGAACTCGGGGTGCATGCGCTCTCTGTCTACGCGTTCTCGACCGAGAACTGGTCGCGGCCGCGGGCGGAGGTCCGGGCGCTGATGAGGCTGTTCCATGAAACCATGCAGCGAGAGATCGACGAGATGCACCGCCGCGGGGTGCGCATCCTCGTGAGCGGTCGGCGAGACGGCCTCTCGCCCCGCATGCGTGATCGCATCGACGAGGCCATGGCTCGGACCGCTCGGAACACCAACGGCGTCCTCAACGTATGCCTGAACTACGGCGGCCGTGCCGAGATCGTCGATTCCGTGCGCAGGCTGGTGGCGGAAGGCCTTCCGCCGGCACAGATCGATGAGGCCGCGATCTCCGCGCGCCTCTACAACCCGGACCTACCGGATCCGGACCTCATCATCCGGACCGCCGGCGAGAGCCGCGTGAGCAACTTCCTGTTGTGGGAGTCCGCCTACTCCGAGATGCTGGTGACCGACACCCTTTGGCCCGACTTCGGGGTCGACGACCTCAAGGCTGCCATCGCCGAGTACAACTCCCGCATCCGCCGGTTCGGCGGCCGGCCCGACCAGGAACTGGCCGCATCAAGATGACCACGGGCAGCGCCCCGCTGGCGCGTCCGAAACCAAGCCCGTTGATGGTCCGCATCCTCAGCGGGTCCGTGTTCCTGGGGTTGGTCATAGCCGCCGTCTACGCGGGCATCTGGGGCGTGTATGCGCTCGTCATCATCCTGGCCGGCCTGGCGTTATGGGAGTTCCTCGGCCTGTCGGAGGGCATGGGCTCGCGCGCCCCAGCCTGGCTCCTGTTTCCACTCGGCGCCTTCTTCGCTTTCAGCGGCACCGTGCTCAAGAACGTCGATGTCGCCCTGGTGCTGTCGCTGGCGCTTGTGGGAGGTCTCGCGGCGTTCCTTGTCGTCCCGGGCCGGCGGCAGGGCCTCGGCCGGTGGGCGATGGGCCTCGCCGGGGCGCTCTACATCGGGATGCCGTTCAACTACTACCTGCTCCTGTACACGTCAAAGCCTGTGCATGTGGTCGTGGGCACTGACAGCGGTTTCGTGTGGACGCTGTTCACGATCCTGGCGGTCGTCGCCAACGATGCCGCGGCGCTGCTGATCGGCAGCCGCATCGGCCGGCACCCGTTCTTCGCGACGATCAGCCCGCACAAGACCGTCGAGGGCGCCGTCGCCGGGGTGGTGGCTTCGGTGATCGTGATGTTCATCGGCGCTTCGATGATCCTCGGCCTCTCGCCCCTCCACGGCATCGTCCTCGGCATGCTCGTCGGCGTCAGTGCGCTCGTCGGCGACCTCGTGGAGTCGCAGATGAAACGAATCGCAGAGGTCAAGGATTCGTCGCACCTCATCCCGGGCCATGGGGGCGTGCTGGACCGCCTCGATTCGATCCTGTTCCCGCCGATCCTCGTCTACTTCTATGTGACGATGTTCCACCTGATCCACTGAGGTGACGCGACCCATCAACGTCGCCATCCTCGGCGCCACCGGCTCCATCGGCCGGCAGACGCTCGACGTCATCGACCGCAACCCCGGGCGGCTTCGACTCTTCGGGCTCACCGAGGGACGGCGCACGGCCGGCCGCAGCGCCGAGCACGTTATCCAGGGCCAGGCCGGCGAGCCCGACTTCGACGCGCGCGTCTTGGCCATGGTCACCGATCCGCGCTGCGAACTGGTCGTGGTTGCGATCCCGGGAGCGCGCGCCCTGGCGCCGACGATGGCCGCGCTCGATGCAGGGAAGGAGATTGCGCTCGCGACCAAGGAGGTGCTGGTCATGGCCGGCGCCCTGGTCATGAGGGCGGCAGGCCCGCGCGGGATCCGGCCCGTGGATTCAGAGCACAGCGCGATCTGGCAGTGCCTGTGGGGCGAGCGGCGCGAGAGCATCCGCCGGCTGATCATCACCGCGAGCGGCGGACCTTTCTGGGCGCACCCGGATCTCGACCTCGACCAGGTGACGGTCGAGCAGGCGCTCAACCACCCTCGGTGGTCGATGGGACCCAAGGTGACGGTCGACTCCGCGACGCTCATGAACAAGGGCCTCGAGCTGATCGAGGCCCACCACCTCTTCGGAGTGCCGCTCGAGAATATCTCCGTGGTCGTCCACCCGCAGAGTGCGGTGCATTCGCTGGTGGAGTTCGTCGACGGCTCGCTCAAGGCTCAGATCGGGCGGCCAGACATGCGCCTCCCGATCTCTGTCGCGCTCGGGTATCCGGACCGGTTGCCCGACGCCGTGCCCCAGACCCTGCTCGAAGACATAGGACCGCTCGAGTTCCATCCCCTCGACGAAAGCCGGTTTCCGGCCGTGCGCCTGGCGAGACAGGCCGCCCAGGCTGCAGGAGGGCGGCCGGCGGTGCTGAACGCCGCCAACGAGGAGGCCGTGAACGCGTTCCTTGGCGGCGAGATCCCCTTCAGCGGCATCATCCGCACGGTCGATCGGGCGTTAGCCGCGTTCCAGGGTGGCGGCGAGAGGCTCGAGGACATCCTGGAGGCTGACCGGTGGGCCCGGCAGTACGTGAGAATCAACTTCGGTAGTCTGAAAGCGTGAGCGGGATCCTCAGCGTGGTCGGAGTGGCGGGCGCGTTCCTGATCCTGATCGCGCCGCACGAAGCCGGCCACTTCCTGCTCGCCAAGCTCTGCAAGGTGCGCGTGATCGAGTTCTCGATCGGCGCCGGGACCAGGCTGCTGTCATTCACGCGGGGCGGCACGCTCTACGCGTTGAGGCTGCTCCCGATCCTGGGCTACGTGCGCATGGGCGGCATGGAGGCAGGCGACTTCGACGAACGCGACGGCTTCCATTCGAGGCCGCCTCTGCAGCGGATCGCGATCCTGGCCGCGGGCCCCGCCGCCAACTTCGTAGTGGCGATGCTGCTCGTCGCCGGCGTCGGCCTGGCGCAGCTCAACGACGACCCGGGCAAGATCGTCAGCGTCGTCACCGACCGGCTCTGCACGCCGGGCGGCACGGCTCGGTGCCCAACCCCGGCCGCCCTGGCCGGCGTGCAGGTCGGCGACCGCATTCGCACCGTGAACGGCAGGCCGGTGACCGCTCCCGGCGCCATCCAGGCGCAGGAGAAGGCCCACCCCGACGAGCCGGTCGTCCTCACCGGCTACCACGCCGACGGCCGCTCTTTCTCCTACACGCTCCAGCCGGCGTGCACACCTGATGGCGGCTGCCTCATCGGCATCGGCGTGGCGCGCCTGGTCACGCCGCAGTCCGCGATCAGCGACGGGATCAGGTTTCCGTTCGTGGCCATCGGCGGGATCGTGCAGGGTCTCGAACAGCTCGTCAGGGGCCAGATCAAGGGCGGTTTGCTCGGCCCGGAGGGCCTGACCGGCCCGATCGGAATCGCCACGATCACGGCGCAGCAGGTCAACCAGGGCCTGATGAACTACGTCTTCCTGGTCGCCATCCTGTCGGTGGCCCTCGGCTTCACCAACCTGCTTCCGGTTCCTGCGCTCGACGGCGGCCGCATCGTCGTCGTCATCGTCGAGTGGGTTCGGCGCCGGCCGTTCGATCGCAAGAGCGAGCTGAACGTCCAGCGCTGGGGACTCGTGGCCCTGCTGGCCCTCGCCGCGCTCATCAGCTACCTGGACATCCAGCGAATCGCCACAGGCCAGTTCCCCGGAGGCCACTGAGTGAACGTCCAGAGACGAAAGTCGATCCCGGTCAACGTCGGCGGTGTGGTGATCGGGGGGGCGGCGCCAATCGCCGTCCAGACCATGACCAAGACCGACACCCGTGACGTCAAGGCTACGCTGCGCCAGATCCACGAGCTGAAAGAGGCCGGCTGCGAGATCGTGCGCCCGGCGGTTCCCGACCACGAAGCGGCGGAGGCGCTCAAGGAGATCGTCAAGGGGTCGCCACTGCCTGTGATCGCCGACATCCACTACGACCACACGCTTGCGCTGATGGCGATCGAAGCCGGTGTGCACTGCCTGCGGCTCAACCCCGGCAACATCCCCGACCGCGACAAGGTCATCAAGGTCGTGACCGCGGCCAAGGAGCGTCAGATCCCGTTTCGGATCGGCGTCAACGCCGGGTCGCTGCCCGAAGAGGTGCACAAGAGCATGCGCGAGCAGCACCAGATCAATCGCGACGACCGCGAGCAGACCGCCGACCGCATGGTGGAGGTGGCCCTCGGCCACTGCAAGATCCTCGAGGACCTCGACTACGGTCCCGGCTACATCAAGGTCTCGCTGAAGGCGACCGACGTGTGGACCAACATCATGGCCAACCGCAAGTTCGCAGCAGCGCGCGCCTACCCCATCCACCTGGGCGTCACCGAGTCAGGTCCTGTGGAGGCGGGCAGCATCCGCAGCGCTGTCGGCATGGGCATCCTGCTGGCCGAGGGCATCGGCGACACCATCCGCGTGTCGCTCGCCACCTCGGATCCGCGCGAAGAGGTGCGGGTGGCCCACGAGATCCTCAAGACCCTCGCCTTCCGCAACGAGAGCGCCACGTTGGTCGCCTGTCCGACGTGCGGCCGCCTCGAGTACGACATGGTGCCGACGGTCAAGGCCGTGGAGGCTCACATCGCCAGGCTCAAGGTTCCCATCACCGTGGCCGTCATGGGCTGCGTCGTCAACGGGCCGGCCGAAGCCCGCCACGCCGACATCGGCGTCACCGGTGGGCGAGGCAAGGGCGTGATCTTCAAGAAAGGCAAGCTATACAGGACCGTGGCCCAGGAAGAGCTGCTCGCCGTGCTGCTGGCTGAGATCGACGCGATCGCCGCCGAACACGCCGCCGCTGTCTAGATGAAGGAGACCTTGGAGGAGCAGCAGGATTTCGTGAAGGACATCACCAAGATGTCCGACGACTTCGATCGCTGGTACACCGACGTAGTCCGCAAGGCGGAGCTCGCGGACTGGTCCGGCGTGCGGGGCATGATGGTCGTGCGCCCCTACGGCTGGGCGATGTGGGAGACGATCACCCGCGCCTTCGACGACATGATCAAGGAGAGCGGGCACGAGAACTGGGCGTTCCCGCTGCTCATCCCACGCTCGTTCCTGATGAAGGAGGCCGAGCACATCGAAGGCTTCGCGCCGGAGGTGGCCTGGGTCACGAGGGCCGGGGCCGCCATGGAGGAGCTCGAGGAGCCGCTGGCCGTGCGGCCCACGTCCGAGACCATCATCGGCTCACTCATCAGGCGCTACATCCAGAGCCACCGCGACCTGCCCAAGCTAACGAATCAGTGGAACAGCGTCGTGCGCTGGGAGATGCGTTCGCGATTGTTCCTGCGCTCGCGCGAGTTCTGGTGGCAGGAGGGCCACACGTTCCATGCATCGGCCAAAGAGGCCATGGAGGAGACGGACCTCATCCTGGGGTATTACCGATCGATCGCCGAGGACTGGCTTGCGGTGCCGGTGCTGAGCGGCAAGAAATCGCCCGCGGAGACGTTCCCTGGCGCTGTTTACACGCTGACCCTGGAGGGCCTGATGCGCGACGGGCTCGCCCTGCAGATGGGGACGTCGCACTACTTCGGCCAGAACTTCGCGCGTGCCTATGACATCTCGTTCTCGAACACCGAGAACGAACGCGAGCTTTGCTACTCGACGTCGTGGGGCATGAGCACGCGGCTTGTGGGCGCGCTGGTGATGGCGCACGGCGACGACTCGGGCCTCATCGTTCCTCCGAAGGTCGCGCCGGTGCAGGTCGTCGTGGTCCCTATCTTCCGCGACGCCGAGACCCGCACCAAGGTCGAGCGCTTCGTCGAAGGCTGGGCACGCGAGTTGAAGGCGGCCGGCATCCGCCACCGCATCGACTGGCGGGACGAGCGGCCCGGCGACAAGTACGCGCACTGGGAGCTGAAGGGCGTGCCTTTGAGGCTGAACGTGGGAGGCCGCGACGTCGACGCCGGCCAGGTGGAGCTGGTGGACCGCCAGTCGCGTGAGCGCCGGCCCGTGCCGGTGGCCGGCCTCGCGGACCGCTTGGTGAAGGAGCTGGGCGCGTACCAGCTGCGCCTGTTCGAGCGCGCCCAGCAGTTTCAGCGGCAGAACACGTTCGAGCTTTCGACGCTGGACGAGGTGGTCGCGCATTTCAGAGAACGTTCCGGGTTCGTGTGGGCGCCGTGGTGCGGCGACGCCGAGTGTGAGGCGAGGATCAAGGCCGAGGCGGGCGGCGTGACCATCCGCACGTTCGACCCCGACGAAAAACCATCAGGGAAATGTCTGGTGTGCGGCAAGCCGGCCAAACACCGCGTGGCGCTCGCGAAAGCCTACTGAAAATCGCGGGGGGGACAGATGTCCCCCGCCGCGGACCCACCCGTCTCCTCGGCCACGCTGGGTGGCGCCTGGAAGGTGGCGTGTCTGGGTGACGGCCGGAGTAAATCCGGCCTAGAGCTCCACCGTTGTCTTGGTTACTGAGTAGGGTTTTCGAAGGCGCCGATCGCCGGCGCGTCGTGATACAGCGACTCTTCTTGCGGGATGACCTTCAGTTCACCTTTGTCTGCGGCGTCCATCACGGCCTCCGCCACGTCCGGGTGGAAATGGCTGCCCGCGCCGTCGCGTACCTGCCCGATGGCCACGTCTAGTGACATCCCCTTTCGATAGGGCCGGTCCGACGTCATCGCGTCGATGGCATCGGCTGCGCTGACGATCCAGGCGAAGATCGGCAGCTCGTCGCCCTTCAAGCGGTCGGGATAGCCCTTGCCGTCATATCTCTCGTGGTGCGAGCGGACGATGACCAGCTCGTCGGTCAACATCTTCAAACCGCTGAGGATGTTGAAGCCCACCACCGGGTGCTCGCGCATCTTGGCGAACTCCTCGTCCGTGAGCACGCCGGCTTTCTGAAGCACGGCATCGGGCACCCCGATCTTGCCGATGTCGTGCACCCGGCATCCGCGTTCGAGGCGCACCCACGCGGTCTGGTCCTTGGGTGAGTACTTCATCTGCCGGGCGATCACCTTCGAGTACTGCGCCACTCGCTCGGAGTGGCCGGCCGTCCAGGGGTCGCGGGCGTCGACCGCGTTGGCCAGCGCTTCGAGCGACGCGAGGATGACCTCTTCACGATCCTTGAAGAGCCGGGCGTTGTCGATGGCGACGGCCGCCTGCGCCGCCAGCTCCGTGACCAGGTTGCGGTGGTCAGGCGTGAACGCGTGGCCGAGCTGGTAGTGGGCGAGGAAGAGCACGCCGGTCGGCTTGCCACGCAGCGTGATCGGGACGCACAGGACCGCGCGCGGATTGAGCGGGCTGTCCTTTGCGCTGTCGCTCTCCATCGCCTGCATGTACGGCTTGCCGGACGCCATGACGTCGCGACAGATGTCCCCGCCCAGCCCGAGCGCCAGCTTCTCGGCGGTCTGCGAATCCGTGCCGAACCCGCCTTTGAGGATCAGGCGGCCCGACTCTTCCAGGGCGAGGCAGCCGATCTGCGCCGCGCCTGCAGCGCCTCCTGCAGGTTCTTCAGCTCCCAGATGCTGCGCTGGTTGTTGTCGTACAGCTCGGCATTCCTGACCGCGACAACGCCCTGGTTGCCCAGCGTCGCAAGCACGCGATGGTCGTTGGTCGTCCACTCGCGGGCCGTGAGATCGAACACGGAGAGCGTGCCCCAGAGGCGTCCGTCCTCGAGCATCGGGACGCAGATCGCGGCCTGCAGCCCGTATGACACCAGGTCCGGCGGCGAGCGCAGGTCGGCGTTTACGGAGATGTCGGGTACGGCCGTGGCGCTGCCGCCTAGCATGACCGCGCCGACGATGCCCTGCCCGTTCTGGAACTCGAGCTCGTTGACCTCAGCGGGAAAGCCGAGCGACATGATCACCGCCTGGTTGCCTTCGGCGGTGCTGCGGGTGAGCAGCCCAGCGCTCCCGCCGGTGACGCGCACCGCCGTCTCCAGGGTCTTCTGCTCCAGGACGCGAGGGCCCTGGGTCACCGTGGTCAGGGCCTGTGAGACCTCACCAAGGGCGTCAAGCGCCGTGTCCAGCTTGGAGGCCTGCCCGGTGACCGCCTGCAGGATGCGCGAGTTCTCGACCGCCACGCCGGCGATCGAGCCCAGCTCGTCCAGGGCGGCGACGTCGCCCTGGCTGAATCCGGTCGTCCCGTTGCGGCCGAGACAGATCGCGCCGAGCACGCCGTGCTGCGCGCGGATCGGGATCAGCGCTTCGTTGACGGTGCCGCGTTCGGCGGTTGGTTGCAGCCCGCTGAAGATGCCCTCGTCGGCCGTGACCAGGCTGCGGAGGACGGTCTCGCCGGCTCGGACCTTGGCCATCGGGCCATCGATTGGTGAAGCGGCAGAGGGCTCGCCCGCGAATACATAGGTGTCGTCGGCCTGGAAGAGCGCGACGCGGCCCGCGTCGTAGCGGATGAGCTGGACGCCCTTGGCCAGGACCAGGTCGAGCACCTGCGGCATCGTCTTGCCAGAGGCCTCTTTGACCAGCTCGTTCATGAGCGAGTAGCGGGCAGACTCTTTCTGAGAGAGGGCGACGGCGTGAGCGCTGGCCAGCTGCGCGCCGGACCTCAGCATCAAGGTGGTGGCGAGGCGGATGTCGTCGTCCGTGAAGCCGCCCGGTTTGTTCCCAAGCAGCATGAAGCCGCCGATGTGGTCACCGATCCGCATGGGTACAGCGAGCAGGCTCTCGACGTGGAGGTCGTCCGGGACGTAGTTCACGACCTCCGTGAGCCCCGCCTTGTCGTCCCCGACGAACTCCTTGCCCATTTCGATCGCCGCCAGCAGCCCGCCCGCGGCGCCGCCGGTCCGGTTGACGGGCTGCGGGCGCAGGCGGCCGAGTCCGAAGCCCGGCGGTTGCGGCACGAACTGCTTGCCGTCAGGCGAAGCCAGGTAACAGCTCGCAAAGGCAGCGCCGATCTGGCCGGCGACGCTCGATGTGAGCGCGCCGATGTCGCCAGGCTCGCCGATGCCCTGGGCGTCGGACGTCGCGGCGAGGAAGACGCGGTGCTTTGCCTCCAGCTGGGCGACGAGGGCATCCATCTCATCCAGCTGCCGGTGCAGCGCGCCGGTGAAGTTCCTGTATGCAATGCCCCCCACGAAACCGCCGAGACCCAGTAGGAGCAGACCGAGAAGCTCGAGCGGCAGCTGCCTGTCGCGGAGGTCGAAATGGGCGGCGGCGATCGAGGCCAGCAGCGCGCCCGCGCCCAAGGGGGCGGAGATCTTCCAGTTGACGTTGATGGCCCCGGCGCCCAGCGCCAGCAGCCCCGCGACGGCGGCGATGAGGGCGGCCTGACCGGTCCGGCCGCTCACGTTCAGCGAGGCGCCGGCCAGGATCAGGACCGCGGTGGCCGCCGAAAGCCCGACCCGAACGGCAAACGTCCCACGTATTGAAGCCATCAAGCGTGGGTAAGTCTAGGAAAGAGGACTCCTAAACTCTCTATTCAGTGACGGTTTCCGAGCTGCTCCGCATCGCCGACCATCTCGAGCCGAAGGACCGCGACCTGGTCCGGAAGGCATACGACCGCGCCGCCACCGCCCACCGCGGTCAGCGCCGGCTGTCCGGCGAGGACTACGTCAACCACCCGTTGGAGGTGGCGGCCATCCTCGCCGACCTGCAGCTCGACGCGCAGACCCTTGCCGCGGCGCTGCTCCACGACACGGTGGAGGACACCGCGCTCACAGCCGAGGAGGTCGAGACTGAGTTCGGCCCGGAGGTCGCCCGCCTGGTCGAGGGCGTCACCAAGCTCGGACGCATCTCGATCCGCACCGACCAGCAGCAGCAGGCGGAGAACATCCGCAAGATGATGGTGGCGATGGCGGAAGACCTGCGGGTCGTCCTCATCAAGCTGGCCGATCGCCTGCACAACATGCGCACGCTCGACCCGCTGCCCGAGGTGAAGCGTCGCAAGATCTCGCGCGAGACGCTGGACATCTACGCTCCGCTTGCGCACCGGCTCGGCATCGGCCAGCTCAAGTGGGAGCTCGAGGACCTGGCGTTTCGCAACCTGGAGCCCGAGGCGTACGACGACGTCGTCAAGCGAATCGCGCGCAAACGCAATGATCGCGAGACGCTGGTTTCAGACCTGCGCGAGATCCTCGCGCGCGAGCTCGACAACGTAGGCATCACCGCGGAGATCACCGGCCGCCCGAAGCACATCTACTCGGTGTGGCAGAAGATGACCCGCGAGAAGAAGGACTTTTCGGAGATCTACGACCTGTCGGCGATTCGCGTGCAGGTGGATACGGTGCGCGATTGCTACGGCGTGCTCGGCGTGGTCCATTCGCTATGGAAACCAGTTCCGGGCCGGTTCAAGGATTACATCGCCATGCCCAAGTCGAACGGATACCAGTCGCTGCACACGACCGTGATCACCCACACGGGCGAGCCGATCGAGATCCAGATCCGCACCCATGAGATGCACCGGGTCGCGGAGTTTGGGGTCGCGGCGCACTGGACCTACAAGGAGGGCGGCAAGGATGCCAGCTTCGACCAGAAGCTGTCGTGGCTCCGCAGCCTGCTCGAATGGCAGAACGAGATCGGCGACTCCGAGTCATTCCTCGACACTGTCAAGGTCGACCTGTTCCAGGACGAGGTCTACGTGTTCACGCCCAAGGGCGACGTGCTCAACCTGCCCGCCGATTCGACCCCGGTCGACTTCGCATATCGGATCCACACCGAGGTCGGACACCACTGCATCGGCGCCAAGGTCAACGGTCGCATGGTGCCGCTCGACTACGAGCTGAAAAACGGAGAGATCGTCGAGATCCTGACGTCGAAGGGGCCGCACGGACCGAGTCGCGACTGGCTCAACTTCGTCAAGAGCGCGTCGGCCAAGGAGCGCATCCGCAAGTGGTTCAAGAGCCAGCGCCGGGAGGAAAACGTGGCCAAGGGCCGCGACCTTCTCGACAAGGAGCTCCACCGCATGCATCGGGTGAGCCTCGCCGACCTGCCCGACGCGAAGCTCGAGGAGATCGCGAGCATGCATCGGTTCACGGCGGTGGACGACTTCCTGGCTGCCATCGGCTACGGGGACCTCTCGCCGCACGCGGTGGTGATGCGCATGTCGATCAGCGCGGACGGCGTTGGCGGCGACCTGCGCTCCATCCCGCTCATCCCGAACGTGCAGCCCACGCCTCGCGTGCTGGTGCACGGGGAGAAGGGGATCCTGACCAAGATCGCGCCCTGCTGCCAGCCGGTGCCGGGGGACGCGATCGTCGGCTACACGACGCGCGGCCGCGGCGTGACTGTGCACCGTGCGGACTGCATCAACGCAATCAACGCCCAGGACAAAGGGCGGGTCGTGGGCGTCGATTGGGACTCCGAGGCCACGCACATCTACCCGGTCGCCATCAAGATCGAGGCCTGGGACCGGCAGGGCCTGCTGCGCGACATCGCCACCGTCGTGGCCGAGAACCGGGTCAACATGTCGGCTCTCGAGGTGCATGTGTACGACGACAAGACGGCGGTCGTGTCGGCGACCGTAGAGATCGATTCCCTCGCTCAGCTCTCGCGCTTGATGGAGAAGCTCGAGGGGGTCAAGGACGTGCACACGGTCGCGCGCGAAGCGTCGTGACGGACTCAACCTGAGAGTCAGCGTCACATCGACGGCCGACGCCAGGTTCGGCACCAACTCGTACCTGGTGGAGGATGAGGACACGCGCGATGCCGTGGTGGTCGACGCCAACTTCGAGCCTGACCTGATGGTTGAGTTGGTTCGCGAGCGTGGCGCGAACGTGAGGGCGATCCTCCTTACTCACACCGACGTCGACCACATCGCGGGACTGCCGGACCTGCTGCGGGAGCTCGGTCCCGTGCCGGTCGCGGTCCACGACGCAGAGCGTGGCGTCCTCGTCGAGGGCAAGCCGCTGCGCCGCGAGTTCCCGATCGATCCCGCTCCGATCGACAACGTCACGAGCCTGGCGGAGGGCCAACCCTTCAAGGCCGGCTCGCTCGAGTTCGAGGTCATCCACACCCCCGGCCACAGCCCGGGCGGGGTGTCGCTCCGGATCGGAGAGGCGGTCTTCACGGGCGACGCGCTGTTCGCGGGCTCCATCGGCCGCTCCGATTTCAGCAACTCCGACGGCGGCGCCCTGCTCGAGGGGATCCGGACCAGGCTTCTGCCTCTGCCCGATGGGACAGTGGTCTACAGCGGTCACGGGCCCGCGACGACGATCGGAGATGAGCGCCGGACGAACCCGTTTCTTGTTTGAATCGCGGGGGGGACAGTCGTCCCCCCCGCGGACCCACCCCTCTCCTCGGCCACGCTGGGTGGCGCCCGGAAGGTGGCGCGCTTGGAGACGGCCGGAGTAAATCCGGCCTAAGGCTCCACTGTCGGCTTTCTTGCTTAGTGTTTCCCGCCGAGGCTGAGGACGACCAGCAGCGCCGGCCCGAGGATGATCAGCCACAACGTCGGGAAGACACAGCCGACGGTGGGGAGGAGGATCTTCAGGGAAGCGCGGGCGGCTTCGGTTCGGATCTTCAGCCGCCGCTTCACCCGCATCTGCGCGGCATGAGCCGCGATGGCACGAGCGATCGGCACGCCGGTGCGCTCCGCATGCAGGATCGAGCGGATGAGAGCCGTGAAGTCCTCGACTCCGGTGGCCTCGGCCATCTCCACCAGGGCATCCGCCCGAGGCCGGCCGAGCTCGATCTCACGCAGGGCGCGCGCGACCAGAAGCGTCAGCGGCCCCTCCTGGTGGCGGACGAGCTGCTCCGCCGCACGATCCAGCCCGAGACCTGCCTCCATGCTGATCGCGATCACATCGAGCGCGTTGGGGAGAGCGGATTCGATCTGGTTGCGGCGGTCACGGACGAGCTGGTCGAGCCAGAGGACGGGTAGGTAAAAGCCGGCCACGACGCCGACGACAAGGAAGATCGCCAGCGCGAACGTCGATCCGACCAGCACGCCCAGCGCCGTGCCGATGGTGCCGAGCGCCGCGGCGGCGGCGATGCGCAGCGTCTGCACGCCCGCCGGATCGAGCCCAAACGGGGTGCCTGCAAAGTCCAGCTGACGCTGGAAGTTCGCCGCCCGCACGGCCGGCGTCAGCCGCATCATCTGCCTGGTGACCGAGCGGCGCAACGGCGCGGTCAAGCGCTCCAGCAGCGGCTTCTCGAGCTCGAGGGCGATTGCGCTCTGACCGAGGCCAAGCTCCTGGCGTGCCAATCGCTGGCGCGCGAGCGTGGTGGCGTCGCTCATGCGCGACCAGCCGATCCCCGACGCCACCAACACCACTCCTATCGCGGCGGCGAGCCCGACGATGATCGGAATCAGGTTCATACGATCGCCGTCATCCGCCTGATGATGATGTTGCCGAGGACCAAGAGGCCAGCGGCAAGACCCAGGATGACCCACCCGAGCGGGTTGACGAACATCGGCCGGAAATAATCCGGAACTATGAAGAACAGGAACCCCCCGGCGATCACGGGAAGCAGAGTGATGATCAGGCTCGACGCCCTCGACTGAGCCGTGGCCGCCATGATCTCCTCGCGCATCTCGGCCCGCTGCCGCATGGTGTCGGCAAGGGTGATCAGGATGGCGGGCAGGTCGCCGCCGACTGCGTGCTGAATCGTGATCACCATCACCATGAGACGAAGGTCGGTGCTCCCAATTCGCTTGACCATGTTGCTCAGCGCGTTGTCAAACGATGCCCCGAGCTCGATCTCACGCTGAGCCAGGCGGAACTCGTCCGACACCGGCGGGCCGGCATTCTCAGTCACCGCGCCGAGCGATTGCGTGACCGACTGGCCAGCCTTCATCGAGTTGGCGATGAGCTCCATCGCGCGCGGAAGGCCGGCTTCAAAGGCCCGTAGGCGGTGGCCCCGGCGGTTGCGCAGGTACAGCGACGGGAGCACGTAGCCGATCACGGCAATAATCGGCACCGCCAGGTTGACGCCGAAGCGCGCGTACGCAACCACTGCGAGGGCGAGCGCTGCGCCGAGCTGCACGATCCGAAACTCGTATGGCCGCAGCTGGAGGTCGGCGCTGGCCAGGTCGGCTGCGAGCACGTTGGGAGCCTGTTGCGTAGCAATCCAGACTGGGGCTCCGGTGGGCTCGAAGCGGCGCCGCAGCTGCTCCCTGACGTCGGCCAGAGTGCGATACGTGACCCGGGCGGTCGGGCCTCCGGTCTCGGCCTCGGTGATGGCGCGGTTGCGCGCCACGATGCCGTACACCACGAGGGCGACCCCCAATGCAGCCCCAATCGCCACGAGCACGATCACCATCGACATCGCTATTGCTGGAGAGGAACGATCACTTGGGCGTCGTGGTCGTGAAGTGAAACTTGGCGTCCACGTCGTGCGGCCCGACTCCGCCGGCGGACACAAGGCTGGGGCATGTCGGATCGGGCTGGTCCGGCGCCGCGCCGTAGTCCTTGAAGGATTCGAGGGTGTACTTCAGGACCGCGTTGTTGAGAAACCAGAACAGGTACTCCGAGTCGCATGCGGTCATCAGCACCGTCAGGCTGCTGGTCACCTGCGGGCCCCCGCTGGAGACGGATGCGGGCCCCACCCTGATCACGTCGAGGTTGCGGAACACCGTTCGCACCACTGGCAGGCCGGGATTGGCGCCAAAGATGGACGTATTCACCGTGGCGAGCACGGTGATGCGGTCGCCGAGCTGGACGTAGCCGCCCACGCCCACCTGCTCGGACGTCGGCACCGTGACGGCGACGAACCCTGAAGGGATGGGAAGGTAGGTGACGTCGCTGCTGCTGAGGAGGTCCGGCGACTGAGCGATCAGGTTCGCCGTGACCGGCGCGCCTGCCGGGATGTCGACGCGGGCGCCCTTGCCCGCGACCGTATTGACGTCGAAGAAGGCTTGAGGGGGAACGGGTGTGACCACGCTCATCGTCAGGTCGGAGGACTGGATTCGAGTGCGGGCGTTGATCGAGTTCTTCGCGACCACCACCTTGGTTCCGGTGGTGCTGGACGAGAAGAACAGGGGCAGGCTGGCAACGCCTGCAGCGGTGGCAAACGCGAGCACTGCGAGGACGGTCCCGACCACGATGTAGGTGCGGCCGCGCCGGGGCCGGCCGATCTCAGAAGACACTGGAGGGGACGTTAAGTGGACGTTTCACGGTGCACATGATGCGCGATGTGCACCGCTTTCACTCTATGAGAACCGCCTCCACGGTGGCCGTGTTGACCCCGAAGTCGCTCCCGACGCCGATTCCTGCGCCGGCCGCGGCCGAGACCGACAGGGTGCCGCAGGCTACAGAGCCGTCGATCGCGCTGGTGCCGTTGATGGCGTATGTGCACGTTCCGGACCATGCGATCGAGCCCAGGAGCCAGGTATGGATGGCCGAGCCGGTGATCGCGATCTGCCCTGTGCTGGTCGCCGGCGCCCACATGAGCAGGTCCTGGCAGGCCCGGTCGCCGGCAGGGCACCAGGCGGAGCCGGGGCAGCTGGCGGCGTCCCCGCTCGGGGCTGACGAGCAGGGAGCCGCAAACCACGTCAGGTTGTTGGGCGAGTCGGCGCCCGCGTTGGGCGGGCAGGCGGCGATCGAGCAGGGCGCCGATCCGAACTGGCCGCTTCCGGAGCCGCCCCCGCCGGCGGCGCAAGTGCCGGACGAAAACCCGGCCTGGTTCACGAACTCCAGGGTGGCGTCGCGCGCCAGCAAAGTCGCCCCGTTGAGGCAGATGCCGCCTCCGCCCGCGAATCCGGATCCGTTGAAGTAGTAGAACCCGGGGTCCAGCACGGCGCCTGCGTTCAGCGCTGCCGGTTTGAACGTTGCGATCGCGAGCGACCACAGGGTCGCCTGGCTCGTCGCCACTGTCTCGCTCGCGATGCCCGCCGGCAGGTCGACCCGGTATTCGGAGCTGAAACCATTGGTGGCATCGTTGATCAGGCTCGCCCACCCGGCCCCCGGGGTGAATGTCTGGCCGGCTGCGATCTTGAACCCGTCGTTTGTGATTACCAGCTCGTTGGCCTGGCCGGTTGCACCGGCGGTTGAGATGGTTGCCGTCGTGGTGGCAGCTCCGAGGGCCAAGGTGCCGGTCTTGTCCAGGGGAGAAGCGGCCACGACGCCGCTCCACTCGGTCATGTGTGCGACGGTGTTGACCGAGGCTGGGACTACAGTGAAGGTGGCGCTCGCGATGGCCCCCGGATTGTTCGGGTAGTACCAGATCTCGTCGCGGCCCTCGCCCGCCTGAACGCTGCTGGCCGCCAGGGACCAGCCGGCAGGGCCTGTGACGGAGGTGCTCCCGTCCTGGGCGCTGATGTTTGCCACGAGCAGGGTCCCAGCCTTGCTTGCGGCCGGCAGCGTAGGACTGATGAAGTGCCTGGCGACCGCTGTCTCGGCTCCCGACTGGCGGTTTGTGATACCCCCCGCCATGCTCGTCAGGTCGATGTAGCCGTAGCAGCTGGGCTTGAAGTGGTAGTACCCGCTTACATCCTTGACCGGAGCCGGGCCGAGGCCGGTGCCGACCGTCACCCCGCCGACGACGATGTTGGGGTAGGCGGCGCCCGGTAAGCAGGCAGCGCCACCGGTGCCCTGCAGCGTCGCGATCGCAGCCGCGTCCGTGTTGGGCTCTGGGGGCAGCCCCGTCGCACGCGCGAAGACCGGCTGCG
>WNFD01002563.1_pt1 | contig 18289 bp, 16 predicted proteins | sample 5400491 | NCBI WGS metagenome assembly WNFD01 (sample SAMN13153343, study PRJNA577476) | soil metagenome | isolation source: 120 cm saprolite under Douglas fir tree site 2 hole 2 replicate 2 | place: USA:California | collected 2015-04-18 | reverse complement strand
AGCCAAAACGCCCTGGCCCCTGGATTGCTTCGTCGCTTCGCTCCTCGCAATGACGGTTGAACGCTTTTTCGGTCAGCTTCCAACCGCGTCAATTCTTCTGCGTGTAGAGCAGCGGCACCGCGGAATCCACCACCACTTCGATCAGGCTGACGCCATCATGCGCGAGCCCCCGCTTCAGCGCCGTGGCAAGCTCCGACGCTTTGGCAACGCGCAACGCCTCGCAGCCCATGCCTTGCGCGATCCTGACGAAATCGATGCCGGGCAAATCGAGTCCGGGCACATGGCGCACCTGCATGACCTGGCTGAACGAGCGCATCGCGCCGTAGCCGGCATTGTTGATGACGACGACGGTGAGCGGCAGCTTGCGCTGGGCCGCGGTCCATAGCGCCTGGATCGAATACATCGCCGAGCCGTCGCCGATCAGACAGACCGTGCGCCGCTCGCCCCGCCCGAGCGCCATGCCGACCGCGGCCGGCAGGCTGTAGCCGAGCCCGCCGCTCGCCATGGTGTAGAAACTGTCCTGCCCGCGCATCGGCATGAACTTCTGCATCGCCGGACGGTGCGAGGGCACTTCCTCGACCAGCGCTGCATCGTCAGGCATCGTCGTCGACAGCGTGTGCAGCAGATAGTCCACCGGAATCGGATCGGCCGCCGGCGGTGACGGCGGCAATTGCCGGCCCGCGGGCGCCACGCGCTTGGTTTCGGGCAACAGCTCCAGCAGCATGCTCAGCGCCGGCTTCATGGTTGCGACGATGCTCGCGCCAGACGGTGAGACCGCCGCGGCCGTCGGGTCATCGGTCACCTGGAAGATCGTGGTGGCGCCGTCGAAGATCGCGGCATGACCTTCGACGTGGAACGTGAACACCGGTGCGCCGATCACGACCACCAGATCGTAGCCGGCGAGTGCTTCGGAAAGCTGCGCCGGCGAGGCGTGCAGGAAGCCGGCAAATTGCGGATGCCGCTCCGGGAACGAACAGCGCGCCGAGAACGGGCTGACCCAGACCGCCGCTTTGGCTTTCTCCGCGACCTTCACCATCAGATCGACGGCCGCGGCGCGATCGACGCCGGGGCCGACGACAAGCGCCGGGTGTTTGGCCGACGTCAGCGCGTCGGCCAGCGCCTTCATCGCGCCCGGCTCGGGACCGATTTCGCGGCTGACCTTGCGGGCCTCCACGGCTTGCGTCGGATGGGTCCAGTCGTCGGTCGGGACCGACACGAAGGTTGGCCCGCACGGCGGCTGCATCGCCGTGTAATAAGCGCGCGCGATTGCCGCCGGCACGTCTTCCGCGCGCGCCGGCTCGACGCTGTACTTGACGTAGGGCCTCGGAAATTCGGATGCACGCTCAGCGTAGAGAAACGCCTGCAACGGCAGGATGGAGCGCGCCTGCTGGCCGGCGGTGATGACGAGCGGCGTCTGGTTGCGGTGCGCGGTATAGATGTTGCCGAGCGCGTTGCCGACCCCGGCGGCGGAATGCAAATTGACGAAGCCGGCGTTGCGGGTCGCCTGCGCGTAACCGTCGGCCATGCCGACCACGGAAGCTTCCTGCAGCCCCAGCACGTAGTCGATGTCACCGGGCCAGTCGCTCAGGAACGGCAGTTCGGTCGAGCCGGGATTGCCGAACACTTTCCTGATGCCGAACGCGCGGAGCAGGTCGAAGGTGGCCTGCTTGACGGTGACGGTGGTGTTGGCGGGTTTGGCTGGTTTTCGGGACAAGGCGGCGTGCTCCCAAAGCGCCGTCATTGCGAGGAGCCAACGGGTCGCGCGAAATGCGCGCCCGATGACAGGCTCTGCGACGAAGCAATCCAGTCCTTTTGCGACCCTGGATTGCTTCGCTTCGCTCGCAATGACGGTGTCACCACGTTGCCGTTCCCTTCATGGTGGGCTGGCCCGCGGCGTTCGCGGTCCACAGCTCCATGCCGGCGGCGGTGTCGTTGGCGTTGACGGAGAACTCGCTGCCTTCGAACAGCGGCTGCACGCCGCGATAGCTGAATGTCTTCGGCGGCTGGCCGTTGTGCAGCTTGGCTGCGAATTCGACGATCAACGCCGCCTGCAACGGGCCGTGGAAGATCAGGCCGGGATAACCCTCGACCCTGGTGACGTAGTCGCGGTCGTAATGGATGCGGTGACCGTTGAAGGTCAGCGCCGAATAGCGGAACAGCAGCACGGGATCCGAGATGTGGGTTTCCCGATGTCTTGCAACGGGCGGCGGCGGGGGTGCCTTTGCGGATGCTGGCGATGGCGCCGTCGAGATGTCGCGATAGACGATGTCCTGGCGTTCGCGGACGGCGATGCCGCGCGGCGATGTCACGATGTGTTCGACCGACACAAAGCACAAGACGCCGGTCGAGCCGGTCTTCATCGTGACGTCGGAAATCCGGGAGCTGCGCCTGGTGTCGTCGCCGACCCGCAGCGCGTCGAAGAATTCCAGCTCTCCGCCGGCCCACATCCGGCGCGGCAGCGGCACCGGCGGCAGGAAGCCGCCGCGCGTCGGGTGGCCGTCGGGCCCGAGCTCGGACATTGAAAACACCGGCTGCGCCAGGCACCAATGCGTGGTGAACGGCGCGGCGTCGCCGGTCTTGGGTTCGCCGATCTCCTGAAACAGCGTCGCCCGCAGGCCCTTCACCAGTTGCGCGGTCACGGTGTCGGAGGCCTCGGTGCTGCGGCCGATCCATTGCCGCAAATGGTCGAGATCGAGTTTTTCAGTCATGACGATGTCCGCGCGCGGGCTTTCGGAAGGTCGGCGTGATCGCCGATAGCGGGCACCGCGCCGTAGTGGCGCGGCTGATCGACGAAGATGGCGGCGGGCGCGGGATAGGTCACGACGCCCTTCGGCGTGTTCACCTCGATGCGGCGCAGATGCGGATGGATCGTGAGGTCGGCCATGGTGTTGACCTCGGCAAAGGCGATGTCGGCGTCCGCCAATCGCTTCAACAGCTCTTCGCGGCTCAGCGTCGCGAAGATGTCGCCGACCGTCTTGTCGGTAAGGTCGCGGTTGCGCACGCGCTCGACCATGCTGGCGAACCGGGGATCGTTGGGCAGGTCAGGCTGATCCAATACGTCGGTGCAAAGCTTCTTCCACTCGCGCTCGCTCTGGATCGAAATCAAGATGTCTCTGCCGTCTTTCGAGCGGAACACGCCGTAGGGCGCGATCGAGGGATGCGCGAGCCCCATGCGCTTGGGCGGGTTGCCGGCTTCGGAATTGAGCAGCGGCACCGTCAGCCAGTCGGCCATGACGTCGAACATCGAGATGCGGATATCGGCGCCCTTGCCGGTGCGGCCGCGCGCGATCAAAGCTTCGAGGATGGAAGCATGCGCGGTGGCGCCGGTCGCGACGTCGACGATGGATAGTCCAACGCGCGACGGGCCGTCCGGACCGCCGGTGATCGACGCAAGCCCGCTCTCGGCCTGGATCAGGAGATCATAGGCCTTGCGCTGCGCATAGGGGCCGTCATCGCCATAGCCCGTGATGGTGCAGCAGATCAGCGCCGGATGGTCCTTTTTCAGGCGCTCGAGCGAGAAGCCAAGCTTGTCCATCGAGCCGGGCTTGAGGTTCTGCAAGAGAACGTCCGCGCCCGCGATCAGCTCTTCGAGCGCCTGGCGGCCTTCCTTGGTCGCGAGATCGACCACCACCGAATCCTTGCCGCGGTTGAGCCAGACGAAATAGCTGCTCTGGCCCTTGGCAGCCGCGTCATAGCCGCGGGCGAAATCGCCCTCCGGCCGCTCGACCTTGATGACATGCGCGCCGGCATCGGCCAGGCGCGAGCTGCAGAACGGCGCGGCGACCGCCTGTTCGACGGCAATGACGGTTAATCCTTCAAGCGGCAGCATGGTCTTATCTCAATAGGAGCGCGGCATGCCGAGCACATGCTCGGCCACGAACGACAGGATGAGGTTGGTCGAGATCGGCGCGACCTGATAGAGCCGCGTCTCGCGGAACTTGCGTTCGACGTCGTACTCCTCGGCGAAGCCGAAGCCGCCATGGGTCTGCACGCAGGCGTTCGCCGCTTCCCAGGAGGCGTCGGCGGCCAGCATCTTGGCCATGTTGGCCTCGGCGCCGCAATCGAGTCCCGCCTCGTATTTGCGGGTGGCTTCCTTGACCATCAGCTCGGCCGCGCGCATCGAGGCGTAGGCCTTGGCGATCGGAAACTGGATGCCTTGATTCTGGCCGATCGGCCGGCCGAACACGGTGCGTTCCTTGGCATAATCGGTGGCCTTCGCGATGAACCATTTGGCGTCGCCGATGCATTCGGCCGCGATCAGGATGCGCTCGGCATTCATGCCGGACAGGATGTAGCGAAAGCCCTTGCCTTCCTCGCCGATCAGGTTCTCCGCCGGCACCTTCATGTCGGTGAAGAACACCTCGGTGGTGGCGTGATTCATCATGGTGCGGATCGGGCGGATCGTAAGCCCGGCCTTCCTGGCCTCCCGCATGTCGACGATGAACACCGACAGCCCGTCGGTGCGCTTCTTCACCTGGTCCTTCGGCGTGGTGCGCGCGAGCAGGATCATCAGGTCGGAATATTCGGCCCGGCTGGTCCAGATCTTCTGGCCGTTGACGATATAGCTGTCGTTACCCTCACGTTTGGCGAAGGTCTTCAGCGAAGACGTGTCGGTGCCGCTGGTCGGCTCGGTGACGCCGAAGGCCTGCAGGCGCAGGCCTCCGCTTGCGATCTTCGGCAGCCACTTCGCCTTCTGTGCCTCGCTGCCGTGCCGGAGGAGTGTGCCCATCGTGTACATCTGGGCGTGGCACCCGCCGCCATTGCATCCCGCCCGCTGGATCTCTTCCAGGATCGCGGCAGCCGCCGACAGCTTCAGGCCGGCGCCGCCAAATTCCTCCGGGATCAGCACCGAGAGGTAGCCGGCCTGCGTCAGCGCGTCGACGAAGGCGGATGGATAGGCCATCTCGCGGTCGAGCTTGCGCCAGTATTCGCCGGGAAATTGGCCGCAGAGCTTGGCGACGGCGTCGCGGATGTCGGCGTGTTCGTCTTGTTGCTCGTGGGTGTGCTGTGCGGCGGTCATCGAAACTCGGCTGGCAGATCAAGCGGACGCGCCGGCGGAAGCCGCCTGGCGCGGGACCTTGGTTAGCAGGGCCAAGCCGTCCGGGGTAGGGGCTAAACGCCAGAGCATGATCCGGAAAAGCATGCCCTCGGGCCACGCCCCGATGGGTGGATGCCGGTTTTCCCTCGCGACAAACGCGGAACGCGTTTGCGCGGAGATCATGCTCAAACAATAAGCTAGCCGGGGATGCGGACCGGCAGGTATTCGATGCCACGGATGAAGCTGGAATAGACCCGCTTCGGTTCGCCCACCACCTCGATCCGGTCGAACCGCTTCAGCATTTCTTCCCAGACGATCCGAAGCTGCAGTTCCGCGAGCCGCATGCCGACGCAGCGGTGGATGCCGAAGCCGAACGACAGATGCGTGCGCGGACGCGCGCGGTCGATGATGAACTCGTTCGGCCGCTCGATCGCCTCCTCATCGCGATTGCCCGAGACGTACCACATCACGACGCGGTCGCCCTTCTTGATCGTCTTGCCGCCGAGTTCGGTGTCGGCAAGCGCGGTGCGCCGCATATGCGCGAGCGGGGTCTGCCAGCGGATCACCTCGGGCACCATGGAATCGATCAGCGCCGGATTGTCGCGCAGCTTCTGATACTCATCGGGGTGTTCGTTCAAAGCCAGCACCGATCCGCTCATGGTGTTGCGCGTGGTGTCGTTGCCGCCGACGAGCAGGAGAATGATGTTGCCCATCAGGTTGTCCGCGTCCATGTGGCGCGTGGCCTCGCTGTGCGCCATCATCGACAACAGGTCGTTACGCGGCGCGGCGTTGACGCGCTCGTTCCAGAGATTGGCGAAAAAGACCCGGCACTCTTCCATTTCTTCGAAGCGCTGCTCCGCCGAGTCCACCACGCCGCCCTTCGGCAGCGCGGTCGTGACGTCGGACCAGCGCGTCAGCTTGCGCCGCTCCTCGAAGGGAAAGTCGAACAGCGTCGCCAGCATCTGCGTCGTCAGCTCGATCGACACCCGGTCGACGAAATTGAAGGTCTCGTTGCGCGGCAATTCGTCGAGCACCTTGGCCGAGCGCTGCCGGATCAGGACGGCGAGCTCGTCCAGATGCGTCGGCGTGAACATCGGCGACACGGTCTTGCGTTGCGCCGCATGCTTCGGCTGATCCATCGTGATGAAGCTCGGCCAGTCATAGCCCGGCGGCAGGTCGCGGATCGTGATGCCGCCGAGGCCGGCTTCGGAGGAGAAGAGGCCATGATTGGTGTCGACATGCATGATGTCGTTGTATTTGGTGACCGACCAATAGGGCTCGATCGGCGCATTGGTGCAGTAGTGCACCGGCTCTTCCTTGCGCAGCCGCTCGAACCAGGGCCACAGCGTGTCGTTCTGGAATAGCCGCGGCGCGCCGGGGTGGAAGTCCTGCAACGGCGTCGCATAGGCCTCTTCCCGCGCCTGGCGCAGGAGCTCGACCTTGTCGGGGCGAATGGCGGTCTGGACGTTCATGGTCTATCGATCATGGTTTATCGGTCCCCTGGGGCAAGAGACAGTCCATCGTGTCGAAGAACCGGTGCCAGATGGACGCTAGTTTACTGAGCATGATCCTTTTCGGAAAACCGGTATCCACTTTTCCGGATCATGCTCTAGCTGACGATGCGGACCGGTAGGGTCTCGTAGCCTTTGACGAAGCTCGAATACACCCGCTTCGGCTCTCCGACCACCTCAATGTTGTCGAAACGCTTCAGGATTTCTTCCCAGATAATCTTCAATTGCAACTCGGCAAGCCTGATTCCGACGCAGCGGTGAATGCCGAAGCCGAACGAGAGGTGCTGGCGGGGCCGCGCCCGGTCGATGATGAACTCGTAGGGGCGCTCGATGGCCTCCTCGTCGCGGTTGCCCGAGACATACCACATCACGACCTTGTCGCCTTTTCTGATCGTCTTGCCGCGGAACTCGATGTCCTGCAGCGCGGTCCGGCGCATATGCGCGAGCGGCGTCTGCCAGCGGATCACTTCCGGCACGAAGCTGTCGATCAGCGCCGGATCTTTCCTGAGCTTGGCGTATTGCTCCGGATGCTGGCTGAGCGCGTAGATGCTGCCCGACATGGTGTTGCGGGTGGTGTCGTTGCCGCCGACGATCAGAAGGATCAGGTTGCCGAGGAAGTTTCTCGGATCCATGTCGCGGGTGGCCGGGCTGTGCGCCATCATCGATAACAGGTCGCTCTTCGGCGGCTGATCGATGCGCTCTTTCCAGAGCCTGCTGAAATAGGTCGCGCACTCCAGGAGCTCGGCCTGCCGCTCGTCTTCCGTCGCAACCAGGCCGTCCGGACCGGGAATGGTGGTCGCGACATCGGACCAGCGGGTCAGCTTGCGGCGGTCCTCCCAGGGGAAATCGAACAGCACGGCGAGCATCTGCGTGGTCAGGTCGATCGAGACGCGGTCGACCCAGTCGAACACCTCGTTCTTCGGGAGGTTGTCGAGGCATTCGGCGGAACGCTCGCGGATGCTGATGGCGAGCTGGTCGAGATGCGTCGGCGTGAACATCGGCGCCACGGTCTTGCGCTGCGCGCTATGGCGCGGCTGATCCATGGCGATGAAACTCTCCCGCCGCAGGTCGGGCGGCATATCGCGGATGGTGATGCCGCCAAGCGACGCCGCCGACGAGAACACCGAATGATTGGTTTCGATGTCCATGATGTCATTGTATCTGGTCACCGACCAATACGGGCCGAACATGCTGTCTTTGGTGTAGTGGACGGGCTCTTCCTTGCGCAGCCGGTCGAAATAGGGCCAATGGGTATCCGAACGGAACAGCTCCGGGTGGCCGGGATCGAAATCCCCGAGCGGCAGGGCGAAGGCACGCTCGCGCGCGGCCTCACGACTGGTATTCTGAGCGAGATCGAGCGTCCCGTGCATCGCCGGCTCCCATCAGTTCATCCCGGTTATGCCCGGAAGTGTGCTTGGGCGCGAATTACATCTGGTTGCGCGCGCCGGGGCAAGAGCGCGAGCTTTCGTGAGGTCCCGGACGCCTGCCGCGGAGGTATCCAATAACCGTTAATGCACGAGAAGGGTGTATTTGCGGAACATAGTCTTGATACGAGAAAATCCGGAGGTTCCAACCATGATTTCCAACGCGCATCGCATGTTCAACTTCGATCTCGGCGAGACCGCGGACGCAATTCGCGACACGGTCCACGATTTCGCAAGCCACGAGATCGCGCCGCGCGCCGCCGACATCGACAAGACCAATCAGTTCCCGCGCGATCTGTGGCCGAAACTTGGCGAACTCGGGCTGCACGGCATCACGGTCGAGGAGGAGTATGGCGGGGCGGGGCTCGGCTACCTCGAACATTGCATCGCGGTCGAGGAGATTTCGCGCGCATCGGCCGCGGTCGGCCTGTCCTATGGCGCGCATTCCAACCTCTGCGTCAATCAGATCCGCCGCAACGGCAGCGCGGCGCAGAAACGCAAATATCTGCCCGGGCTGATTTCCGGCGAGCATGTCGGCGCATTGGCGATGTCCGAACCCAACGCCGGTTCCGACGTCGTGTCGATGACAACCCGCGCCGACAAGAAGGGCGACCGCTACGTCCTGAACGGCAGCAAGATGTGGATCACCAACGGACCGATCGCGGAAACGCTCGTGGTCTACGCCAAGACCGATCCGAACGGCGGCTCGCGCGGCATCACGGCCTTCATCATCGAGAAGGGCATGAAGGGATTTTCCACCGCGCAGAAGCTGGACAAGCTCGGCATGCGCGGCTCCGACACCGGCGAACTGGTGTTCGAGAATTGCGAGGTGCCGGAGGAGAACGTGCTGGGCGAGGTCGGCCGCGGCGTCAACGTGCTGATGTCGGGTCTCGACTATGAGCGTGCAGTGCTCGCCGCGGGTCCCATCGGCATCATGCAGGCCTGCATGGATGTGGTGATGCCCTATGTCCACGAGCGCAAGCAGTTCGGTCAGCCGATCGGCGGCTTCCAGCTCGTGCAGGGCAAGATCGCCGACATGTACACCTCGATGAACGCCTCGCGCGCCTATGTCTATGCGGTGGCGAAGGCCTGCGACCGCGGCGAGACCACCCGCGAGGACGCCGCCGGCGCCATCCTGTATGCTTCCGAAAAAGCCACGCAATGCGCGCTGGACGCTATCCAGTTGCTGGGCGGCAACGGCTACATCAACGACTATCCGACCGGGCGGCTGTTGCGCGACGCCAAGCTCTACGAGATCGGCGCCGGCACCAGCGAGATCCGCCGCATGCTGATCGGCCGTGAGTTGTTCGAAAAAACCACATAAGCAAACAATCGAACCGGGATCGTCTTCGGGGCGACAAATCTCCCACATAAGGTGCTAAAGGGATTTTTGCATGAGGAGGTTGTTCCATGGACCAGGTGAGTTTCGTCCCGCAGCATCCGCCGCCGTTGCCGCCCGTGCCAGCGGCGTTTTCCGGCGATCGCGGTGAGTTTTTCCGCTTGGCGGCACGGGGCGCAGCCCTCGAACTCGTCACCGTCGGCTTCTACCGCTTCTGGCTTGTGACCGACATCCGCCGGCATCTGTGGTCGCACACGATCGTCGACGGCGATGCTGCGGAATATACCGGGCGCGCCAAGGAGTTGCTGATCGGGTTCCTGTTCGCGCTGGCGATCCTGGTTCCGATCTATTTGGTCTATTTCCTGATCAGCGTTGAAGCAGAGCGCCTGCAGGGATTAGCCAGCTTTCCGCTGATCGTCGGGTTCTATGCGTTCGGACAATTCGCGATTTATCGCGCGCGCCGCTATCGGCTGACCCGCACCGTCTGGCGCGGCGTCCGCTTCTGGATGGACGGCTCCGGCTGGGCCTATGCCTGGCGCGCGATGCTCTGGGGATTGCTGGCTTTGCTGACGCTCGGATTGATCTTTCCGTGGCGCGAGGCCGCGCTCGAGCGTTACAAGATGCAGCACTCCTATTACGGCGAATTGCAGGGCAGTTTCGAAGGGCGCGGCTGGGAGCTGTTCAAGCGGTGCTGGTGGCTGTGGCTGCTGAGCCCGGTCGCCATCGTGCTGTTTCCCTTGGCGCCGTTTTTCTACGCTGAGTTCAAGGCGCGGGAATGGCGCTGGTGGCTTTCGGGCATCCGGTTCGGCGGCGTCCGCGTCGAATCGACCTTGCCGCGGACCGCGCTGTACGGGCTGTACTGGAAGGTGATCGGCTGGTTCATGCTGCTGTCCACGGTCACGGGGGCGTATTTCGGATTGTGCGGGTTCCTGTTCGCCAAGATAAGCGGGGCAGAGCCGGATACGCTTACGAAGAGCATTCCGCTCCTGATCCTGTTCGGCATCGGCTATCTCGCGATGATTCTGTCGCTCAATGTGGTGATGCGGCTTTATCTTCAGCGCGACGTGTGGGCGAAGGTGTCCGGGTTTCTCCAGGTGCATGGCATCGAGGCCGCGGCCAATGTCGCGGTGAGGGGCGATCTGGCGAGCGCGCTGGGCGAGGGATTTGCCGATGGGCTCGATGTGGCGGGATTTTAAGGCGTGAGTAGCGGGTTCGATGGATAGCACCGCCGCAGATGCTGCGGTGGCCGGTCCGGGCGGCGGGCCGGCCATCTATTTCGACGGACTGTCGAGCCGGCGGCAGGAGGTTGTCGTCGCGTTCAAGGAAGCGCTTGAGATCACCGCCGACGGGCTTTCGCCAGTATCTTCCCAAGTATCTTCCTCAGTATCTTCCCAAGTATCTTCCCAAGTATCTTGGGCCTATTCCGATATCCGTCGCGCCGACAGTGGCCCCGGAACGTTGCGCGTCGCCTGCCTGTCCGCGCCCTCGCTGGCGCGGCTCGAGATCCGCGACGCCGCGGTCGCCGCCGAACTGATGTCCCGATGCACGTTGCTCGGCGATAACCGTTTGGGTGGGCGCGGCATCGCGAAGATCGTCGGCTGGTCGCTGGCGGCGACGATATCCATCGTCGTGGTGGTGCTGTTCGCCATTCCGCTCGCGGCCGACCGGCTGACGCCGCTGGTGCCGGAGTCCTTCGAGCAGCGCCTGGGCGACGCCGCCGACGTGCAGTTGAAGACGGTGTTCGGCGGGCGTGTCTGCGATACGGCCGCTGGGCAGGCGGCCTTCAGCAAGCTGATCGATACGCTGCGGAAGTCCGCGGATCTCGACCTCCTGGTGCAGCCAACGGTGCTGGCGACGCCAATTCCCAACGCCCTCGCGCTGCCCGGCGGCAGGATCTATCTGCTCAACGGATTGCTCGCGAAGGCGGAGACGCCGGATGAGATCGCGGGCGTTCTCGCCCACGAGCTTGGACACCTGAAGCATCGCGATAGCATGCGCGAACTGATCTATAATGGTGGCACCTCGTTTCTGATCGGGCTTCTGTTCGGCGATGTCACGGGCTCCGGCGCCGTCATCTTCGCGTCGCGCTCGCTCGTGACCTCGTCCTATTCGCGCGAGGCGGAGCAGAATGCCGATACGTTTTCGATCGACGTGATGCAGCGGCTCGGCCGGTCGCCGAAGGCGATGGGCGAGCTGCTGTTTCGGGTCACCGGCAAGGAAGGCAACAGCAGCCTGTCGATCCTGGCAGGCCACCCGCTCACGGAAGACCGGTTGAAGCGAATGAGCGAGGCCGACCGGCCGGCAAGCGGTTCGCCGCTGTTGACGGATACGGAGTGGAGCGCGCTGAAATCGATCTGCGGTCCGGGCAAATCCTGACAGGGGCCTGACGTGTGCGCCGTTGGACGTTCCGGGCGGTCCGGCGTCAACTCGCCGCCGATGCCGATGCGGCGGCAGGATTGACGGCGTTCAAGTCCCACACCGTGCGCATCGCCGCGAAGACGCGCGAAATCGCGGGCTCCTGCCGGCGCGCGGCGAGGCAGACAAAGCTGAGATCGCAGGTCAGCGAGACCTTGTCGGAGACCACGAAGTTCCGCTTGCGCGTGATGCGGTCGAGAACGCCGTCGCGGGCGAGACTGAGGCAGACGCCGGATTCCACGAAGTCGATCATGGCCTCCTCCTGATCGGTGAACCCGACCCGTTTCGGCAACGGGCCGAGCGGCCGGAAGATATCGTCGAGCAGCCGCCGGTGCGCGGAGGGAGACGGCGTCGCAAGCCACGGCAGGGCGGCGAGATCGGCCCAGTCCTTGCCCAGCACCTTGTCGCTCCAATCGGCGGGCGCGACCACCCGATAGGTGTAGCTCATCAGCGGCGCGAGCTGAAACTTGCCGCCCTCGATGCGGCGTTCGCAACGCAGCCGCGGCGGCAGCGCCGCGTCGGGCGTTGCATCGATGTAGTATCCGACATCGAGCTCGCCCTTGCCGATCTGGATCAGCACGTCGTCGCTCATGCCGTGTCGAAGGAACACTTCGACCTTCTGCGACGACGCGGTCAGGCTTCTGACGAACGGTCCAAGCCGCGTGAATTCGGGGTCGAGGATGGTGCCGACGCGGAGCGTGCTGCGTTGCGATTGCTTCAGCGCATTTGCCGCCGTCCGGAAATCCAGCGCCGCGGAGACCGCCTTGTGAGCCAGCGGCAGCAGGGCCGCTCCGGCTTCCGTCAGCGTGAATCCGCCAGGGGTCCGGTTGAAAAGCTGCAGCCCGGTGTCTTCTTCCAGGCCCTTGAGCTGCAGGCTGACGGCCGGCTGGGTGAGGTGCAGCAACGTCGCGGCCCGCGACACGCTTCCCTCGCGCGCGACCATGATGAAGCAACGCAGCGCCTGGGAACGTGGGAGGTCGGTCATTTGAAAATCTTATACCATCTTTCTAACAACTCATTAGACAGGAGTTGCGCTTTTAAATCACAATTTTCGACAAACTAAACTCTTCGTTGCTGGCTGACGGCCGTCAGTCGTGCGTATTTGGGCGAGGCTTCTGGAGAAGACTGGCCGAGCCACGCGTTGCACCGGGTTCTTGCGAAAGGGCCCGATAGGGCGGCGCAATCTCATTTGCTGCCCTCATCGCTGGAGTCCCTGTATCGGCCGATGCAGCCTTTGCCGAATGCCCGCTTCAACTGCCGTGGGCCCGGCCGCGGCGGATCTGCTTGCTACACGAGAGTCTCCCTGAACCGGTGCCTGAAACCTGTATCTGGACGCCCATGACAAAACCTTCCGACTCCTCGATTTCCTTTCCGGACGCCGACATGGCGAAGACCCACCGGCAGCTTCGTTTTGTGAGGGCCTTGTTCCAGATTGACGATCCCGAGCTTGAGCGGGCTTTGGCCGTCATCATGGATCGCCTCGCCAAGGCGAGCGCGCTTCCAGACGCTCCATTTCCGATATCGGAGAACCAGCGCCCCAAATCGCCGCGCGAGTGACGTGCCGAGTGAGTGACTTGCCGAGTGACGTGCCGAGTGACTTGCCCAGTGATTTGGGCGCCCGGCATTGGCAGGCGGCGTCCTCGCGGTTCGGGTCACTCCGGCAAGTGATTGACCTTGCGCACCCATGCGCGGATGTCCGGAAGCACTTCGGGCAGCACCGCGTTCACCTCGCCGACGGTCATGCCGGCCTTGATGCGCGGATCGTAGAGCAGATTGAGGATGTACTGGTCGTAGACGTCGAAAAATCCCATCGAGACCTTGTCGTTGAACATGGTCCAGGGCACCGAGCTCGTGTCGTTGATCGGTCCGAGTGACTGCAGGAGCTCCTCATAGGCGCAGTCCAGGAAAACGAAATCGCCGCTGTCGATGGTGAGGATCACATCGGAATGCTCGATCTCGAACCTCTCGTTCTTGCGGAAGCCGGACAGGCATTGCGGATCGAGCGAGCTCCTGATCTCGCGCGCCCGCTCCTTGCCGTAATAGGTCGCGATGGTGCGATAGAGATCGCGGTCGCGGACGAGTTTGACGCTGACATTGGCGTCCTCCTTCTTCTCGGCCATGGCGATGTCGAGATGCTGGACGTGTTGCGCGATGTCGGCGACGACCTTCGCCAGTTGCGCCTTGCGGTCGGCCCGGCCGCCGTCCGCGAACACCCGCACGGGCACGTCGTATTTTCGGATGCGGTCGACCCGGCCCGCCAGATGATACTCGGCGCCGAAGGCGGTCTTCAAAAATCCTTCGACGATTTCGGCGTCGGTGAAACTGGTCTTCTCCGCGCGCTGACGCGCGACGACGGCTGGGATTTCCGCCGCGGCCGGAGACGGCCATGCGACGCTGCAGAAGATCGCGGCCGAGCCGGCCGCGATGATGGCCCCCGAGAGCAGCGAAAGCTTGTGAAAAACGCGCATGGCATCTCGACGCTGCCGCAACCGGCCGTGGCATGCAGGGGCTGAAGCGGCAGAGCGGTCGTCGCAGGGCGCGCAGCTTGCTTAGTTCTGGACCACCACCGTCGTCCCGACGGAGACGCGGCTATAGAGATCGGTGACGTCCTCATTGGTCATGCGGAAGCAGCCGGAGGATACCGCCTGTCCGATCGTCTCCGGCTCGTTCGATCCGTGAATGCGATAGAGCGTCGAACCGAGATAGAGCGCGCGGGCGCCAAGCGGATTGTCGATACCGCCCTGCATGTGGCGCGGCAGATCGGGGCGCCGCGCCAGCATCTGGGAGGGCGGTGTCCAGCTCGGCCATTCCTTCTTCGCGGTGACGCGGTGCACGCCACCCCAGCGGAAACCGTCGCGGCCGACCCCGATGCCGTAGCGAAGTGCCTCACCATTTCCGAGCACGAGGTAGAGCCGCCGCTCAGCCGTGTTGATGACGATCGTGCCGGGCGCATAATGGGCCGGGTACATCACGGTCGCGCGTTGGATCGGGCTCACCCCGGTTCCAAAGAAGTTCGGACCCCCGCCCATGATGTCCCGCGAGTCCCAGCCGAAGCCACCACCCTGGGCGCGCGCATGGCCGCCCCCGGCAAATAACGCTGTTGCTGCAATCAGCACCACAAAGGCCCGGGTCATTTTTGTCCTCGCGAAAAAGCGGATCGGCTCCAAGAATCGGGTCCAAGAATCGGCTCCAAGAAAGGCCATAGTCGGCGCAATTTCGCAAGCCATTCCCGCGTGAGCAAGCCACTCCCGCGTGAGATTGGGTGCTCGTATCTGCGAACCCCTTTGACGAACAGCCCGAACAATGGTTGATCATCGCCAGATCGCGATACCTGCCTTGCGCGCGACGGGCGTCATGCTGAATGCTCATCGCGCTTTAGCTTATTGTTTGAGCGTGATCTTTTTCGGGAAGCCGGTATTCGGTTTTTCCGGATCATGGCCTAGCGAACGGGAGTGGAACGAATGAACGGTGCGGAAAGTCTGGTGCGGACTCTGGTGGCGGGCGGTGTTGACGTCTGCTTCACCAATCCCGGCACGTCCGAGATGCATTTCGTCGCCGCACTCGATCGGGTCGAAGGCATGCGCTGCGTGCTCGGCTTGTTCGAGGGCGTGGTCACGGGTGCGGCCGACGGCTATTTCCGCATGAAGGGCACGCCCGCCTCGACGCTGTTGCATCTCGGTCCCGGGCTCGCCAACGGCCTTGCCAATCTGCACAACGCCAAGAAGGCTCATTCCGGCATCGTCAATATCGTCGGCCAGCACGCGACCTACCACATCGGCTACAACGCGCCTTTGACCTCCGATATCGAAGGGCTGGCGCGCCCGATGTCGGAATGGGTGCGCACCTCGCCAAATGCCAAATCGGTTTCCGCCGACGGCATGGCTGCGATCGCGGCCGCGAAAAGCTCGCCGCCCCAGATCGCGACCCTCATCCTGCCCGCCGATACCGCGTGGAACGAAGCCGACGGCATCGCGCAGGCGCCGGCCGAAAGCCAGCGCGCCGGCTTCTCGGCCGAGGCCGTCGAGACGGCGGCGAAGGCGCTGCATAGCGGCGGCGCGCAGAACCTTTTGCTGGTCACCGGCAGCGGCCTGACCGAACAGGGCCTGGCGCTGGCGCAGCAGATCGCGGGCAAGACCGGCTGCAAGGTGATGGGCCAGACCTATCATCCCCGCATGGCGCGCGGCCGCGGCCGCTTCTCGATCGACCGCATCCCTTACGTGATCGAGCTGGCGCTGCCGATCCTGAAGGACTTCAAGAACATCATTCTGGTCGAGGCCAACGAGCCCATCGCCTTCTTCGCCTATCCGAACAAGCCGAGCATCCTCAAACCCGAGGGCTGCGAGGTTCACCGCTTGACTGCGTGGGGTGAGAATTCGGTCGCAGCGCTGGAAGCGCTTGCGGATGCGCTCGGCGCCAAGCCGGCCGACGTGACGCCGCAGAAGCTCGTCGAGCTCAACAAGCCGACCGGGGTGTTGAACCATGCCTCGATTGCGCAGGCGATCGCCTGTGCGATCCCTGAAAACGCGATCATCGTCGATGAATCCATCACCACCGGCCGCGGCTTCTTCCCGCCGACGGCCGCATCCGCCCCGCACGACTGGCTGCAGAACATGGGCGGCTCGATCGGCTTCTCCACGCCGGTCGCAACCGGCGCGGCGGTTGCCTGTCCGGACCGCAAGGTGATCTGCATGGTCGGCGACGGCAGCGCGATGTATACCTTTCAGTCCTTGTGGACGCAGGCGCGCGAAGGGCTCGATGTCGTGACCATCGTGTTCGCCAACAGGATCTACCAAATTCTACGCGGCGAGTTCGACGGCGTCGGCGCCGGCGAGCCGGGCAAGCGAGCGCAGGACATGCTCAAGATCGACCGGCCGACCATCGATTTCGTGGCGCTCGCCAAGGGCATGGGCGTCGAGGGCCGCGCGGTGACGACGGCGGACGAGTTCAACAAGGCGCTCGCGGAGGCGATCGCGGCGCCCGGCCCGCGATTGATCGAAGTCCAGATGTGAAGCGCCAGAGCATGATCCGGAAAAGCATGCCCTCGGGCTACGACCCGATGGGTGGATACCGGTTTTCCCTCGCGACAAACGCGGAACGCGTTTGCGCGGAGATCATGCTCGAACAAAAGATAGAGCATGATCCGGAAAAGTGGATACCGGTTTTCCGAAAAGATCATGCTCGAACAAAAAGGTAGAGCGGGATGACGATTCGAAGAAAAGTCATCACGTTCTAGACCGGCGCGGTCGCGCCGGTGGTTGCTCGTATCGGTATGTCCTGGTCGCGTTGTGATCGGAGGCGTCGTGCACGCCGAGCTGAACAAACTCGTCGCCGCGCTGCAGGAGTTTTATGCGCGCGAGTCCCATCTGTTCGAGAGGGACCTCGGCGAGCGCGCGCTGGCGCACCGGTTGGCCGTGCAGATCGAACGGCAGTTTCCGGGCTGGGACGTCGATTGCGACTATAACCGGTTGGGAGAACGCACGCTGCGGCTGCCCAAGGGCACGATCGTCTCGACCGATGATGCGCTCGGCAAATCGGTCTATCCCGATATCGTCGTGCACCAGCGCGCCGTTCCCAAAAATCTGTTGGCGGTCGAAGTCAGGAAGGCCGCCAACCATCAGCCGGTGGACCACGATCGGCACAAGCTCAAAGCCTTGACCGATCCGCATCTCTGGTTCGCCTATTGGATCGGCGTGCTTCTGACGCTCGCCAGAACGCAGATCATCAATCCGGAAGTCTATGTCGGCGGCGCGATCGATCGCTCCCTGACGGCTTGGCTCGCGGAACGGCTGAAGCAAGCGGGATTGGCGGCGGGGTAACTCGCACGGCGTCGGTAACGCCGATGAGATGATTGCGTCCAACGAAAAGGCCGCCCCGGAGGGCGGCCACAACGTCCGATTGATGCCGTCTTACTGCTTGGTCATGTCGTCGCTGGATTTCTTCGACTTCTTGCTCTTCTTGGCCATCTTGTCCTTGGACATGTCGCCCTTGCTCATGCTGTCGCCGCTGGCCGCGGGCGCGGCCGTGCTTTTGTCCTGAGCGAATGCCGTCATGGCCGTCGAAGACAAAAAGGCGAGAGCGGCCGTAGCGATGATCAATTTACGCATGCGTGAACCTCCGTGTTGCGTGCGGGCGCACCATAACCATAGTTTCCGACCCTGCGTTCCATTGTCGCAATCAGTTATTTGTGAGGGCACAAGTCATCTTGTTGTCCTTTTTGAATGAAGCGAAGCGCGCGCCGTGGCGCGCGTTTGATTCGCTAGGCGGCTTTCGAAGAAGGCGTGATTAGACGACAGCGTCACGAACGGACGCAACGGCCCGGTAGATGCCCGGCGAGTGCGTGGCGCTGTCGGGCCGCGATCTCGTCGCGCTTGATCTTGTTCTCGGTTGCGAAATAAAGCCGCATATCTCGCACGAAGGCACGGCCGATCTCCGGCGGAAGTTCGAGCGCGCGGCACTTCACGATATGAGGTCGTCGATCTTGATGTTTACCGCCTGGGCAATCTCCTTGCGGGTCGCCGGCGTTCCCGGCTCTTGGCCGGATTCGATCTCGGAAATAAAGCCT
>WNFD01013385.1_pt1 | contig 18293 bp, 17 predicted proteins | sample 5400491 | NCBI WGS metagenome assembly WNFD01 (sample SAMN13153343, study PRJNA577476) | soil metagenome | isolation source: 120 cm saprolite under Douglas fir tree site 2 hole 2 replicate 2 | place: USA:California | collected 2015-04-18 | reverse complement strand
GCCGAAGACCCTGCGCTCATGCGAATCAACTACGCAGCGAAGACCGACGTCGGCATGAAGCGCGACAACAACGAGGACAACCTCCTCGTGTTCCCCGAGCAGAACGTCTTCGCCGTCTTCGACGGCATGGGCGGCCACGCGGCGGGCGAGGTGGCCAGCGCCATCGCGGTCAACGAGGTGAAGGAGTTCTTCAACTTCACCGGCAAGGATGAGGACGCCACCTGGCCGTTCAAGGCCGACCGCGAGAAGAGCTACGACGAGAACCGCGCCATCACGGCAATCAAGCTGGCCAACCAGCGCATCATCGAGCAGAGCGAGCAGGACGGCGCGAAGAAGAACATGGGCACCACCGCGGTGATGGTGCACTTCGTGGAACGGAACGGCGCCGGCGCCAAGGCGCTCATCGCGCACGTCGGCGACAGCCGCGTCTACCTGTTCCGCGACGGCCGCCTCCAGCGCGTCACCATCGATCACTCCCTGGTCGAGGAATACCTGCGGCTGGGCAAGATCACGGCGGAGGAGGCCAAGACCTTCCCGCAGAAGAACATCATCCTGCGCGCGCTCGGGCAGCAGAAGATCGTCGACGTGGAGGTCAACGCCTTCCAGCCCGAGGCCGGCGACATCTTCCTGCTCTGCTCCGACGGCCTCTCCGGAATGGTCTCCGACGAGATGATGCAAGCCATCCTCCAGAAGACTCCCGGCCTCGACGCCGCCGCCAAGAAGCTGATCGACACCGCCAACGCCAACGGCGGGATCGACAACGTCACCGTCATCCTCGCCCAGTTCGTGCAGAGCTGACGCAGCGCGGGTCCAGGCGGCTCACGCGCACATCTGCGGTACCTTCGGCCAGCGCACCGGGCTGCCGAGTTCGAGCGCTCTGCTCTCACCGTCGGCTCACGGTCTTCGGGCGCTCGCCACGGCCCCCACCCCTCGGCGCCACCCAACGCTGAGCAGCCACGTTCGCGGCTCACAGACCGGCGGTGGATCCGCGCAGCTGCCAGCGGCCGAGCTGAACGGGTCCGCCTCATCGACGGCCACCTCTTCTCCCCGCGCTTTGGCGTGATGCGCGAAGTTCCGGAGCACGTACGCGACCGCTCGCGCCGCCTCGGTCGGCCTGCGCACGACGCGCGAGTGATAGTGGTCCTCGAACACTCGACCATGACGCCCCATCACGCGGTTCAGCGCCTTCGCGAGGCGGATGGTGAGTCCCTGCATGCCGCGCGCAAGCGCCTGTTTGTCGGTCGTCTCGATCAAGAGGTGGATGTGGTTCCCCTGCACGGAGAAGTGCACGAGCCGCGTGCCGAACCGCTCTCTCGCGGCTGCGAAGGCGCGCTCGATGACGGAGAAACAGCGCCGGCTGCGGAGGTTCCATACGTGAGCGCGCACTCGCAACGTGACATAGACCGCCCATCCCGGCAGCAGCTGCGCCCTTCGCCGATGTGAGACGAGAGCCCGCGCACCCTTCGGCTTGCGCCCCGCGTGCTTCCGCCGCCCACCCCACGTCGGCAGGTGCAATGTGAGCTGTCGCTCCTTCGTCCCCACGCTCTATTTTCTAGCAGGCGGGTCTGACATCGCTTCCGCCCGAGCGCACGCCCAGATTGAGGTTTTTCGGCCGTCCCGATGATCCGACGCTCGGAATGACATCCGAGAAGGCCTGGAACCGGGGGAAGACACCCCCAAACCTGACATGTACCAGCTGTACAGAGCCGCGGACCGGACCTCTCCCCCGCGCCGGTGATTGCACAAGCTGGGTGCCCGCGCGCCCTCAAACTGATCGTGCACCCCTTCTGCCCGTTCGTACACCGCCGCGACGTCGCGGCCGCGGCGACTTGATTCGGGACATTTTGCTTCCGAGGCTCGCGCATTCTGCGAGGCTCGCGCAGTCTCCGACGCTCGCGCTATCCGTCGCGGTGGCGCGCTGCCGGGCTTGGTGCTAATCCCGGCGCATGGCCGAATCAGCGCTGATGCTGTCCGTGGATTCGTTCTGGATCAGCCCGTACGCTTTCTCCTGCTACGTCGCGCTCAAGGAGAAGGGATTGCCGTTCGAGGTGCGCGCCGTGTCGTTGCCGGACAAGGACCACCACCGTCCCGAGTACCAGCAGAAGTCGCTCACGGGGCGCGTGCCGATGCTGCAGCACGGTGACTTCACGCTCTCCGAGTCGAGCGCGATCGTCGAGTACCTGGACGACGCGTTCCCGGGGACGCCGCGCGCCCTGCCCTCTTCGGTGCGCGATCGCGCCCGCGCCCGGCAGATCATGGCGTGGGTGCGCAGCGACCTGATGCCCATCCGCGAAGAGCGAGCGACGACGACCATGTTCTACGAGCGCGCGACGAAGCCTCTCTCCCCGGCGGCGCAGGATGCGGCGCGCAGGCTGACGGCTTTCGCGCAGGGCGTCGTTCCGGAAGGGCGGACATCGCTTCGGCGCACCGTGGAGCGCGGCGGACACCGATCTCGCGTTCATCCTGCAGCGGCTCAACCTGAACGGGTTCGAGTTGCCGCCGGCCGTGCGCCGTTTTGCCGAGACGCAGTGGCAGCGGCCGTCGGTGCAGGAGTGGGTGAAGCGCGATCGCCTGCCGTACCGGCCGTACTAAGGGTCCGTTAGCGCCGTGTCGAAGTGCCCTCGAGGTCTGCAGGTTGCCTTCGGTAGATAATGCTTCGTCCGTCGGCACTGTTCTCCTTCACAAAGAGCCGAGCATCACCTTCGTGACGTAGCCCACAGTGGCGCCACATTCACGGCTAACCGAGCATCACCTTCGTGACGTAGCCCACAGTGGCGCCACATTCACGGCTAACAACGCGTGCAATAGCGCCGTCGACCGACCTTGCCGTCTGAAGAGTAGTCTGCTCGCAACAGCCGGTAGAAAAAATCGCAGCGCCAGACAGCACGACCGCCACTTTCGTCAGCATTCCAGCCGCACGCCCGGTGACGCGATCGCGTCCTGGACCCGCTCCCCGGCCGCGACCCGGTCAAGGTGGCGCTCGGGTCGATCATCGCCTGAGGATCCGCGTGGACGCCGGGCGCCAGCTCGCGGGCGCCGGCGAACGGGTCCGCGAGCGGACGGAAGCGCTGCAAGGGAACGTTGCCGCCCAGCACGTCGAGGTTGGCGCGCAGCAGGGACCGCGGTGCCCCGAGGTCGCCCCAGTAGCCGTTCTGCAGCCAGCCCAGCACCTTGGCGCCCTCGTGGATCAGGCGCACGTACGCGGTGCGGTTGATGTCGCTCTCGCCTTCGGCCGGCAGGCGCGAGAGCACCTCGCTCTCCAGCACGTGCACGCCGGTGAAATGCATCTTGGTGAGGCCCGGCTCCACCCCGGCGCCGCGGCCCGCGATGCGCCGCACGTCGAAAGAGGCGTTCACCTCGACCGCGCCGTAGGAGGCGCCGCGCGGATACGGAGCGAGCACCATCGTGGCCATCGCACCGGCGGTGCGATGAGCCACGACTGCCGCCTCCAGATCCACGTCGAACAGCATGTCTCCGTTCAGGAGGAGGAACGTGCCTGGCCCCAGGAGCTGTGCGGCGCGGCGCACCCCGCCTCCGGTGCCCAGGATGTGCCCGACCTCGCGGGAAATCGTCACCGACAGCCCGACCTCGCGCCCCACCTCCAGCGCGCCGTTCTCCATCTCGGCCGCGAGATGGTGCGTGTTCACGACCACTTCGCGCACGCCGGCGTTGTGGAGCAGCGCGAAGTTGTACCGGAGCAGCGGGACGCCGCAGAGCGGAACGAGCGGCTTGGGCACGCGGTCGGTGAGCGGGCGGAGCCGGGTGCCGAATCCGGCGCAGAGGACCATCGCCTTCATCGAGGCAACCCTACCAGAGCACCGCGGGCGCGCTACTCCACGGCAGGTGCGGCTTCCGGCGGAGGTCGGCGCAGGACGCGCCAGAGCCGGGCCACCCGGCCCTGCAACAGGCTCATCAGACCGACGTAGATGAACCCCCACTGGAAGAGCAGCAGGAAGGGGAGCGAGAAGTACACGCCCTTGTCGAGGGCGAAGTAGATGGCGCTGGTGAGGTAGGCGCCGAGCGCCAGCTCCAGGAGCGGCTGCAGGTTGGTCATCGCCCTGTATTTCTTGCTCAGCCAGCTACGGTCCTTGCCCGAGATCCCCATCTTGGGCGTCCGCGTGAACCCCGTCTCGTAACCGACCAGCGCCTCGATCACCGCCTTGGCCTGGTTCACGCACAGGCCGATGCCGAGGGCCATGATGAACGGCAGGTACTTGATGCGCTGCCAGACCGGCATGCCGATCTCGCGCTGCGAGGCGACGTAGAACAACACCACGCTCATGGTGGCGGTCCAGAAGAACGGCAGGTCGAGCAGCAGCACCTCGTACCAGCCGTGCTTGAACCGGATCACCATGCTCACCGGCATCAGCACCGTGAGCAGGATCATCAACGGATACGTGAGATTCGCGGTGAGGTGGAAGAAGGCCTCGATCTTCACGTCGCGCGGCAGGTCGCTCTTCAAGATGCGCGGCAGGAGCTTGCGGGCCGTCTGGATGCTCCCCTTCGCCCAGCGGTGCTGCTGCGACTTGAAGGCGTTCATCTCCACCGGCACCTCGGCGGGGGAGACCACCTCGGGCAGGTAGACGAACCGCCAGCCGGCGAGCTGGGCGCGGTAGGAGAGGTCCAGATCCTCGGTCAGCGTGTCGTGCTGCCAGCCGCCCGCGTCCTCGATGGTGGCGCGCCGCCACACGCCCGCGGTGCCGTTGAAGTTGAAGAACCGGCCGCTCCGGTTGCGCGCCGTGTGCTCGATGACGAAATGGCCGTCGAGGAAGATGGCCTGGGCCTGCGTCAGGTGGGAGGAGTCGCGGTTCAGGTGCTCCCAGCGGACCTGCACCATCCCGATGCGCGGATCGGTGAAGAAGGGCACGCTGCGCAAGAGGAAATCCGGCCCGGGGACGAAGTCGGCGTCGAACACGGCGACGAACTCGCCGCGGGCCCTGCGCAGGCCTTCCTGCAGCGCGCCCGCCTTGAAGCCGTCGCGGTGGTCGCGATGCAGGTAGGAGATGTCGTACCCGTCGCGGCGCGCCCGCGCGACGGCCGCGCGGGCGATGCCCTGCGTCTCGTCGGTCGAATCGTCCAGCACCTGGATGTCCAGCCGCTCGCGCGGGTAATCGATCCCGCAGACCGCCTCGATCAGGCGCTCGACGACGTACATCTCGTTGAAGACGGGCAGCTGGATGGTGACGCGCGGCAGCTGCTCGAACCGCCCGAGCGGCGTGGGCAGGTTGCCCTTGTACTTGTAATAGAGGTACGCCATCACGTACCGGTGCGAGCCGTAGATCGAGAGGATCAAGAGGACGCAGAAGTAGGTCGCGAGGAAAAGCACCTCCACCGGCGTCATCGTCCGCGCTCCCCAGTACCGCGAAAACATTACGTAAATCGCCGCGGAGGCGGCGAAGCGCGCGCAATGTACGAGAGAGCGGAACCAAAGTCAAAGCTTGACGCCGTGCGCTGTCGAGGAGCCGCAGGGCTCCCGGAAAGCTTACCTGAGGCGCGACGCGCTGACCGGCGGCGGGCTGGGCGCTGCGCTGGGTTGCGCGGGCGCGGCTGCCGGCGCGGCGGGAGGAGGCGCCGAGCGTTCCTTCTCGAGGTGCGCGCGGAACGCCTGCTCGCTGCGATCCAGGTAGGCGCCGCACGCCGCGGGATCGACGAACGGATTCGGCGCGCCGTCCGCCATGCGCGCGCGCCGCTCGTCCTGCTGGAAGAAGCTCGCATGGGGCCCGAGCAGGACGTCGCACGGCAGCGCGCGCAGGGTGCGGAAGCTGCGCTCGTAGTCGTCCACCACTCTTGGATAGCGGGGGTTGCCCAGCAGCCGGTAATCGTCCGGGACGCTCACGCTGCAGTTGAAGACCACGTGCAGCGGCTGTTCTTCCTCGCGCTGCACCGTGGTCCAGGTGGTGCAGCCCTGCGTGTGCCCGGGCGTCACGTGCGCGACGAGCTCGGTCGGCCCCACGCGCACCACTCCGCCGTCCTGCACGATGCGGTCGGCGTACACGGGCGCGAACGGGATCGCGTCGCCGAACTGCGGATCGCCCTTCCCTCCCCGGGCCATCGCCTCCGCATCCGCCCGGCTGGCGACCACCTGCGCTCCCGTGCGCCGCTTCAGCTCGGAGAGACCGCCGGCGTGATCGAAGTGCGCGTGGCTCACCACCAGCACCTTCACGTCCTCGAGCTTGAACCCGAGCTTGTCGATGTTGCGCACGATCTGCGGGGCCGACTCCACGAAGCCGCCGTCGATCAGCACGTGTCCCTTCGGCGTGGCGATGAGGAAGGAGGTCACCTCGGCCGAGCCGACCGAGTACACGTTTCCCACCACGTGGAAGGGCTCGCGAGGCTCCGCCCAGGCGCGCGGCGCCGCTGCCACCGCCGAAAGGACGAGCAAGGCGATCATGGCGTGGCGCTCGCGGCCTTGGTCCCGCCGGCGCCGTGGCCGAGCAGCGTGGCGCGGAAGATCTGCCAGGTGCGCAGCGTGTCGAGCGCGGACTTGAGCTGGAAGTCGTCGATCGGGTCGCCGGGCTGCTGCGGCAGCTTGTGCAGGGACGTCGCGGAGGCAGGCACCACCGAGGCGAGCGCCTCCTCCGCCTTGAAGTGGTTGGGAAGGTTCCGCTCGCGCGGCGAGTCGTCCTCGCCGGCGGCCGACGGACCGGGCTGCTGGCGCACGTAGAGGTCGGGCGTGATGCCCTTCTCCTGGATGCTGCGCCCGCTGGGCGTGTAGTAGCGGGCGATGGTGAGCTTCAGGCCGGAACCGTCCTCCAGCTCGATGACGGTCTGCACGCTGCCCTTGCCGAAGGTGGGCGTGCCCAGCACCACTGCCCGTCCGTGGTCCTGCAGCGCGCCGGCGACGATCTCGCTGGCGCTCGCGGTGCCGCCGTCGACCAGCACGATGAGCGGGTAGCTCGGCTCGGTGTCCCTGGCGTGCGCCCGCTCCACCTCGACGTGTTTGCTGCCGCGCCCCTTGGTGGTGACGATCACGCCGTCGACCAGGAAGCGGTCGGCCACCTTCACGGCCTGGTCGAGCAGGCCGCCGGGGTTGTGCCGCAGGTCCAGCACCACTCCCGCGAGCTGGCCGCCCACCTCTGCGCGCAGGGAATCGAGCGCCTTCTTCAGATAGGAATCGGTGCGATCCTGGAAGTTCTTGATCTTCACGTACCCGTAGCGCCGGTCGTAGAGGCGCTGCTCGACCGACACGACGCGGACCACGTCGCGCACCAGCGTCAGCGTACGGGGCTCCGGCCAGGAGGCGCGCGACACCTTGATCGCGCACTTGGTGCCCGGAGCACCCATCAGCGCCTTGACCGCGTCGGCGTCCTTCCAGCCGCGCGTCTGGGCGCCGTCGATCTCCAGCAGCTTGTCCCCGGGGGAAAGGCCGGCGCGGGAGGCGGGCGAGTCATCCACCGGCGAGACCACCATCAGCTCGTCGCCGCGCGCGGCGATCTCCAACCCGACGCCGCCGTACTCGCCATCCGTCTCCTGCTTGAGCGCCGCGTACGCCTTGGGCTCCATGAACGTGGAGTGCGGGTCCAGCGTGCGCACCATCCCGTCGATCGCGCCGTAGAGCAGCTTCGCGTCGTCGACGTCCTCGACGTAGTTGTTCTGGATCAGGCTCAGCACGTGGCTGAACACGTCGAGCTTCCGGTAAGGGCCCGCCGGATCGTTCGCCGCCTGCGCGACGCGCACCGCGCAGAGCCCGCCCAGCGTCGCGCACGCGCAGAGGAGCGCGAACCTGCCCCGGCCGCGGCGGCTCGTCGCGGGCATCTCGTCCGGCGGCGGCGGCATGCGCTGCATCGACGACCCTCCCGCCACAGCATAACGGCCGATGGCTAGGGACCGCGAGTAACTGGCGCAATGGCTTGGGCCCCCGTCGGAGCTCCCGGCCGGGCCCTGCGCGGGCGCGCCAGCCACTGCTCCGGGTCGAGCGGCGTCTGGCCCTGCCGCAGCTCGAAATAGAGGTAGGTGCCCTTGAGCGACCCGCTGTCGCCGACGGTGCCGACCGTGTCTCCGCGTCGCACCTCGTCTCCCTTTGCGCGCGCGAGTGTGCCCAGGTGCGCCATGAGGGAGAAGTATCCGTCGCCGTGGTCGACGATGATCAGGTTCCCGTATCCGTGGAACCAGCCGGCGTGCACCACCCTTCCCGCGTGGATCGCGCGCACCGGAGTGCCCTCCTCGCAGCGCACGTCGATCCCGCGCTGCAAGGTCACCGTGCCGTGGCGTTCGTCCACCGACCGCCCGAAGCGCGCCTCGACGCGTCCCGACTCGACCGGGAAGAGAAGCTTCCGCCGCATCCTGCGAACGGGCGGCTCGTCCGGGTCGGATCGCGCGGCGGGCGGAGCCTGCTGCAGCTCGCGCACCTCGCCGGCCAGCGCGCGGGCGGCCTCCTCCAGCTCCCGGGCCGCCTGCTCGTGCGCCGCCTTGTCGTCCTGGACCGAGGCGAGCAGCCGGCGCTGCTGCGCGGCATGCGCTTCCAGCGCGGCGCGTTTCTCCGCCTCCTCCGCGGCAGCGCGGGCCTCCTCGTCGCGCACCTGGGCCAGCTCGTCGCGCGCGGCCTTCGCCGCCGTGGCGAGCGAGCGCAGCCGCAGCAGGGGGCCCAGGTCGGCCTCCAGCAGCGCATCGAAGAGGCGGCGCCGCCGCAGCAGGTCCGGGATCGACTGCGCACCGAGCAGGAAGCGCAGGTACCCTTCCCGACCGAGGCGGTAGCGCGCGACCAGGCGCGGAGCGGCCGCGTCGGTCGCGGCTTGCTGCTCGGCCTCGGCCTTGCGCGACTTCGCCTCCGCGGCGGACAGCCGGTGCTCCGCGCTGCGCAGCCTGACCTGGAGCGCGCGCAGCGCGCGCGCCTCGACGTCGACCAGCCGCTCCGCCTCGGCCAGCCTGCCGAGCAGCGTCGCCTCGCGCCCGGCCAGCTGCTCCGCCATCGCGCGCTCCTTGGCCACCTGAGCGGCGCGGTCGCGCTGCGCCGCCGCCGACAGCACCGCGGCCGCGTCCTCCTCGGACCTTTGCGGCGCCGCGGCCAGGAGGAGGAGGAGCGCGATCATGTGCGCAGGGACCGCGCCACGGCCAGGTAGCTGCCGCAGAGCCCGACCAGCGCGCCGGCGGCGGCGAGCAACGCGCAGTGCTGCGCGGCGAAGTGAGGCGCGGAGGCCTCGGAGGCGAACGCGAACGCAGCGGCCGCGCGAGGGAGGACCAGGCGCTGCACCGCCACGAGCCCCGCCGCCGCCAGCGCCGCTCCGCACAGGCCCTGCAGCGCCCCTTCCAGCAGGAACGGCGCGCGCACGTATCCGTCGGTGGCGCCGACCAGCTTCATGATCTCGATCTCATCGCGCCGCGCGTACACCGCGAGCCGGATGGTGTTCGCCACCACCAGCAGCGCGGCGACGCCCAGGAGCGCGAGCGACGCGGTGCCGAATCCGCGCAGCGCGCCCCCGAGCGCCTCCAGGCGGTCGACCCACTCGCGGCCGTAGTCCACGTCGGCCACGCCGCCCACGTTCGAGACCCGGTCGGCCAGCGCGCGCAGATCGCCGCCGCCGCGCGGAGTCAGCTCGAGCGTCGCCGGCAGGGGATTGCGCGAGAGCCCGTCCAGGGCTCCACCGAGATTGCCGAGCTGCACCCGCAGCCGATCCAGCGCCTGCGCCGGCGAGACGAGGACCACCTCGACGCCCGGATGATCGGCGCGGAGGCGCTCGGCGACCGCGCGCGCTTGCTCCTCGGAGAGCGCGCGATCCAGGTAGGCCGTCACCGTGGGCTGCGCGCCCCAGCTGGCCAGGAGAGCGCGCGCTCCGAGGATGGAGAACGCCAGCGCCCCGCCGAGGAAGAGCGCCAGCGCGATGGTGACCACCGCGAGCAGGCTCGGGAGCGGCGCCCGCCACAGGTTGATCAGGGCCCGCCGCAGGAGCCGCCAGGCGAGGTGGCTCATGCGTCGGCCGTCACCTTGCCGCGGTGGAGCTGGATGGTGCGGCGCTGGTAGCGGCTGAGCAGCCCGCGGTCGTGGGTCGCGACCACCACGGTCGCGCCGCGCGCGTTGGCGTCGAAGAGCAGCTGCAGGATGCTGTCGGTGAGCGAGGCGTCGAGGTTCCCGGTCGGCTCGTCGGCGAGCAGGATGGCCGGCTCGTTGACCAGGGCGCGCGCGATGGCCACGCGCTGCTGCTCGCCTCCGGACATGCGCAGCGGGAGCGATCCGGCCTTCTCGGCCAGTCCGACCTGGGCGAGGCGCTTGTGGGCGCGCTCGCGGATCTGCGCGTCGGAGGCGCCCAGCACCTCGAGCGCGAATCCGACGTTCTCCAGGGCGGTGCGGTTCGGCAGCAGCTTGAAGTCCTGGAAGACGACGCCGATGTTGCGTCTCAGGACGCCGGAAGGCCCGGTGAGCCACACGAACTCACCTTTCTCCACCTGCAAGGTCACGTCGTCGAGCACCGGTGGGTCGTCGGACCAGCGCTTGGTGACGTGGAACAGCTGGATCAAGGACTGCAGCCTCCGTCCCGGCCCTCGATGCAGACCTGGATGGTGCAGGTCGTGTTGCTCGAGCCGAGGGTGCACTGGATCTGGCCAGGCAGGAGCGATCGGGCCGTGCACGGGAGCTGGCCCGCGTTCGCGCCGGTCACCGTGCAGGTCCCGCTGAACGCGTCCCCGGGTCCCGCGAGCGTCCCCTGGCAGGCAGTCCCGGCGGTGGTGATGAAGATCGCCTCCGAGCAGGAGCCGACCAGCGCCGCAGGCTGCGGAACCGGGGGCGTCGTCCCGCCGGCGCACCCGTCCAGCGCCAGGAGCGAGCTGGGCGGGAACGCGCACGTCTGCGCGCCCGCATCGGGGACGGTGCCGCCGTCGGGACCGGCGTCCGCGGTGCCGCCGTCGTCGAGGGCCGCGGTGCCGCCGGCGAAGCCACGCGCCGGGTCGGTGGGAGAGTAGCTCGCTCCTCCCCTGCCGCAAGCGGCCAGGGCCACTGCGAAGGCGATTGCTGCTCGGGTTGCTGCGCTCATATCAGCCTCGGGGCTGACTTACTTGGGTGGCTCCAGGTCGGAGGAGAGGAAGGCGAGGATCACCTCGTCGAGGCTCTTCTCGCTGATCAGCTCCTCCGCGAAGAGCGTGGGCAGATCGTCGTGCGGCGCCTCGACCGGCCGCGAGTCGTCCGCGAAGATGTTCTGCGGGCGCGCGGCGGCCGGCCGGGCCCCTCCGCGGGCGGCGGGCCGCACCGCGGGCGACGAGGTGGGCGTCATCTTCGGCGGCGGCCCCTGCGGCGGCCGCGCCTGGGGAGGAACGCGCGTGGTCTGCGGCAGCGGGCCGCCCGGGACGCGTGGCGCCGACGGAGGCGAGGCGCCCGGAGGAGCGGGCTCCCACACCGGCTGCTGCGGGGCCGGCCGTGGCGCAGGACGGGGCGGCGACGAGGTCATCTGCTTGGGCAGCGACGCCTTCGCCTTGGGCAAGAGCGGCGCCGGAGCGCGGGGAGGAGGAGGAGGAGGAGCGGCGCCCCCCGCGTTCACGGCCGCGGGTCCCGTCTGTCCGGTGGCGAGCACGCCGGGCTCGTAGTGCGGTGCGGAGAGGCGTTCGGCGAGGTCGCTGAACTCGCCGGAGATGAGGCGCTTGAGCATCGCCTTGTGCTGCGCCTCCATCAGGATCCGCACTGCCTTGGGGAAGTCGGGCTCGGCGTCGACCAGGTCGACGTAGCTCGACTTCATGCTGGCGACGATGTTGCCGCCCACGAAGATGTGGGTGATGTAGTGCGCATGTGGGAGGCCGGAGTCCTCCGTCTGCACGTGGTAGACCCGCGGCCCGTACTGGACGTTGTGGTTGAACCCGACGACCGGGGCTCCTGCTTTGGGCGCGCTCACGGGGTCTGTTCAGCTCTCCGGAAGGCCCTCGGGGCTCCTCTCTATAATTTAGCAGAACCCCGAGGTGGTCGCCACTGGCCGTCCCCACTCGCCGCCGATAGGGCGGCGGTGCGTTTTTTGATTGTGGAGGTCATGGGCTGAGGTCCACGGCTTCTACCACGTCAACGGGCCGGCCGAGGAACCGCTCGGCCATGCGGTGGAACCGATCCGGCACGTCGGTGCAGAGCGTGCGGTGCCGCGCAACTCCGCCCGTGCGCGCGAGCCCGCGCGCCCGCAAGAGCTGCGCGACGGCTTCGGCGGTGGCCTGGGCGGAGTCGACCAGCGCCGGCCCTGGCCCCATCACCTCGGCGATCGCGCCCGCGAGCAGCGGGTAATGCGTGCAGCCGAGCAGGACCGTGTCGGCCCCGGCGCGGCGCAGGTCGGCGAGATAGCGTTCCGCGACCAGCCGCGGGACCTCGCCTTCGGTCCAGCCCTCCTCGGCGAGCGGGACGAAGAGCGGGCACGCCCGCGCGACCACGGACGAGAGCGGCGCGAGGCGACGGAGCGCGGACTGGTAGGCGCCCGAGGCGACCGTCGCGGGAGTGCCCAGCACCGCGATGGTGCCGCCCCGCGTCCTCGCCGCGGCCGCCTGGGCTCCGGGCTCGATCACGCCGACGACGGGGATCGGCAACGCCTCGGCGAGCGCGGGCAGGCTGTCGGCGGAGACGGTGTTGCAGGCGACCACCAGCATCTTGATCCCCTGCGCGGCGAGATGGCGCGCGCAGAGGAGCGCATAGCGCGTCACCACCTCGCGCGAGCGCGTTCCGTAGGGCACGCGCGCCGTGTCGCCCAGGTAGATGGTGTGCTCGGAAGGCAGCCGCGCCGTCAGCGCGCGGAGCACGGTGAGGCCGCCGACCCCGCTGTCGAAGACGCCGATGGGCGCGTCCATTGGCCTTCAGGATGCCTGCACGGGCTACCTGGAGAAAGGAATCTTCCAGGAAGCGGAGGCCTGGTTGGGCACCGCGAACAGGACGTGCGAGTGGAAGGCGCCCGCGATCGCGTCGATTCCCCACAGGCCCGCCGCCACGCTCGGAACCAGCAGCGTCCCCGTGCAGTCGCTGGTGGTCTGCGCGGCCTGCACCACGCCGGACGGATCGGTCAACGTGTACGTGATCGGACAGGCGGACCCGCCCGCCGCGCTGAAGTCCCATGTCAGCGTGGCCGAGCCCCGGCCGCTGCCCACGGGATCTGCGTCGACGTCGATGAGCGTGATGAGGCCCGGATCGAAGCGGCCCGAGGCAGGACGCGTCGTCTGGTACACCAGCCTGGGCCCCGCGGGCGTGTTGCGGATCCCGCTGATCGCGAAGCTGTGCGTCCCGGTCGGCATCGGCGCGACCTGCGCGCCCTCCACGCCGTTGGTGTTGCAGGCGACCTCGCCCGCCGCCGTCCCCCCGGTCCCGTCCGGATTCGGGTCGAGCATGATGCGCACGGTGTCGACCTGCGCCTCGGCGCAGGTCATCGCGCCCTGCGCGCCGAGGGCGAATCCGCCGGCGCTGGTCAGCGCGTCCCAGCTCACGTCGGCGGTGGCGACCGGCTGCACGTCGACGTGCAGCTCCGTGTCCCCCTGGACCGTGAACGTCTGCGAGCTCTCGAAGCGGGTGAAGCCGTTGGTATCGAACGCCGTGAGCGTGACCTGGTAGGTTCCGAGCAGGAACGGGCCCAGGTCGGCCCCGACGCGGAGGCTGCCGTCCTTCGGATCGGTGCAGAAGAACTGGTTCGGGGTGAGCAGCTCGTTTGCGATGTCCACCTGGACGATGTGCACCCCGGCCTGCTGGCAGGTCTGGCCGGCGAAGGTCCAGAACACCTGCACGTCGGCGCGCCTCGGATCCCCGCAGCCGGAGGAAAGGGCCGCGAGAGCGGCCAGGCCGGCCATCGCTGACAGCGGCGCGCGCATGAGCTTCCAGCACCCTCCTGCCCGTCAGACTTGCGGGCGGGCCTTCCGTATTCAAACCAACGGACCCGCCGCGCCCCATCCCGGGCACGGGAACCGAACCCGCCGCCCGCATGTTTGGAGCGCATCGGTCCGTTTTGGCATAGGGTGCTGACGCAAAGGTCCGCGCTGTGAAAAGCGTAGCGCCGCCCTATCGGCGGCGGCTAAGAAGGTCGACACCATGAACACAGGTGAGAGTCTCAACTACATCCAGATGGTCACGCACAGCGGCGTGGTGGTCAGCGCCGTGCTGCTGCTGCTCGTCCTCTCCTCGCTGGGGAGCTGGACGATCATCTTCCGCAAAGCGCTGCACCTGCGCCGCGCGCGCGAGCAGAGCGCGCACTTCCTCGAGACGTTCTGGCGCTCCAAGAAGCTCGACCAGATCTACTCGACCGCCGAGAAGCTGCCGCTCTCGCCGGTGGCGCAGGTCTTTCGCGCCGGGTACGTCGAGCTGTCCAAGGTCTCGCAGGCGCAGCCGACGCCGGAAGCGTCCATGCACGAGCAGCTGGGCGGGTTCGAGAACGTCGAGCGCGCGCTGGGCCGCGCCGCCAACGCGGAGCTGACCACCCTGGAATCGTCGATCCCCTTCCTCGGCACCACCGCGGCGGCGGCGCCGTTCGTGGGCCTGTTCGGGACCGTCTGGGGGATCATGGGAGCGTTCCGCGACATCTACCAGGTCGGCAACGCGAACCTGGCCACCGTCGCGCGCCCGATCAGCGAGGCGCTGATCGCCACCGCGGTGGGCCTGTTCGCCGCCGTTCCCGCGCTGGTCGCCTACAACGCGTTCAACTCGAACATCCGCGTGCTCGAGAACGAGATGCGCAACTTCAGCGCCGACTTCCTCAACATCATCAAGCGGCACATCTTCAAGAAAGCGGCCTAGAGGTGGCCTTCTCCGGAGGAGACGGCGGGAGCGTCCGCCGGGCGATGACCGACATCAACGTGACGCCGCTGGTCGACGTCATGCTGGTGCTGCTGATCATCTTCATGGTCACAGCGCCGCTGATCCAGAGCGGAGTGAAGGTCGACCTGCCCCGCGCGCAGGCGCAGCAGATGGAGCACGCCGAGGAGAAGCTGGTCCTGAAGATCACGCACGACCGCAAGATCTATCTCGGCGACACGGCGGTCGACCCGGCCCGCCTCGAGCAGATGCTGCAGTCCAACGCGCGCGTGCAGAAGGACAAGGAAATCTATCTGCAGGCGGACCGCTCGCTCCCGTACGGGCTGGTGGTGCAAATCATGGCCGCCGCGCGCAGGGCGGGAGTGGAGTCCATGGGGATGATCACCGAGCCGGAGAAGGAGCTGACCAGCCGGTGACCGAGGCGCGGCCGCAGACGGTCTATCGCAGCCTGCTGGGCGGAGACCCGCGGATCGGGTGGCTCGGCCCCGGGCTCGCGCTGGCCGTCGCGCTGCACGTCGCGGTGGTCGCCGCGGCGTTCTTCCTGCCGCGCCTGCTCGACCGGCCTCGCCCGCTGCGCAAGCCGGTCATCGCGCACCTGGTGGCGCTGGGGAAGCCGCGCGACCCGCGCCTCATGCCGCGCAAGGAGACGGAGCCTCCGGCCGCGGCGTCGCCGGGCTCCGCCCCGGAAAAACCCGGAGCGCCGTCCTCGGCGAAGGCGCCGCCGCGGGAGCTCACCCGGCAGGAGATGATGGAGCGCGCCCTGGCGGGCGCTGCCCGCCGCACGCGCGACGAGAAGCCGGATCCCGAGCGCGCCGGCCAGGAGACCGGCAGCCCGGGCGGAACGGCCGCCAGCGCCGAGGAAGGCGAGAAGTACTTCGGCGAAGTGGAGGACAGGATCCACGCCAACTACGTGGTGCCGTCGGTCATCTCCGAGCGTGAACGGCTCTACCTCTCCGCGACCGTGGTGATCTACATCGGCCGCGACGGGTCCATCGTGAAGCACGTCATGACCAAGCCCTCCGGCAACTCCTTCATCGATCAGGCCCTGGTGCTCGCCCTCCAGCGGACCCGGCTGCCCGCGCCGCCGGCCGAGCTGGCCAAGCTCGTCCGTGACGAGGGATTGGAGATCAACTTCAAGCCATGAAGCGACTGCTCCTTCTCGCGCTCGCCGCCGGCACGGCCGCGCACGCGCAGCGTCCGACCATCGACATCTCCGGCGCCCGCGTGCAAGCGTATCCGATCGCGCTCGCCCCGCCGTCCGGCGCTCCGGAAGGAGCCGACGTGATGGACGTCCTCGCGGCGGACTTCGACCGCAGCGGCCTGTTCCGGCTGCTCGACCCGCGCAGCTTCCTCGCCGATCCGGCCAAGGAAGGCAGCTCCGCGAACACCATCGACTTCTCCAAGTGGACCGCCGTCGGGGCGCAGGCGCTGGTGAAGGCCGCCGCCAGGGTGGACGGTGACGTGGTGAAGGTGGAGTTCCGCCTCTTCGACGTGCCCCACGCCTCGGAGCTCTTGCGCGGCGACTACAGCGCGCCGCGCGCCGCCCTGCGGCAGATCGCGCACCGATTCGGCGACGACGTGGTCCGCTCCTTCACGCAGGAGCCGGGCGTGTTCCAGACGCGCATCGCCTACGTGCGGGAGACCGAGAACGGCAAGCAGATCGTGGTGGCCGACTCGGACGGCTACGGGCCGCAGCAGGTCACCTCGGGATCGATCAACCTGCTGCCGGCGTGGATGCCGCAGGGGCGCGCGCTGGCGTTCACAAGCTTCCGCGACGGGGCGGGCGCGCACCTCTTCCAGGTCGACCTCGGCAGCCGCGCGGTGCAGCAACTGGTGAAGATGGGCGACTTCGCCACCGGCGCCGTGTTCAGCCCGGACGGCATCCGGTTCGCGTTCTCCGCCAGCCAGGCGGAGAACACCGACATCTGGCTCTCGCCGATCGAGGGCGGCATCGTGCGCCGGCTCACCGATTCCCGGGGCATCGACATCTCCGCCTCGTGGAGCCCGGACGGCAAGCGGCTCGCCTTCGTCTCGGACCGGGCGGGCTCGCCGCAGATCTACACGATGGCGAGCGACGGCAGCGACGTCCGCCGCATCACCTTCCAGGGCAACTACAACCAGGAGCCGGCCTGGTCGCCGAAGGGCGATCTGATCGCGTTCTCCGGGCGCGACGAGCACCGGGTCTTCGATCTGTACACAGTCAACGTGCAGACCGGCAAGGTCGCCCGGCTGACCCAGAACGAGGGCACCAACGAGAAGCCCTCGTGGGCCCCGAACGGCCGCCAGATCCTCTTCAGCTCGACCCGGAGCGGAAAGAAGCAATTGTGGACCATCCTGCCGGACGGCTCGAACGCGCGCCAGGTCACCAACGACCCCCGCGGCGCCTCCGACGCCGCCTGGGGCCCGCTTCCCCGGAAGTGACGCTCACAGTGGATCGATGGCGAAGTAGGGACCCAGCCGGGGCTCGCCGAAGAGCGGATCGGGAGCCAGGTTGATGCCGAGGTCGATGGCGATGCGGCCGATGGGCGTCAGCCAGCGCAGCCCGAACCCCACCGCGTCGCGCAGCACCAGCGTCTTGAAGAAGCGGTAGGGCGGCGTGGCCCACAGGTTGCCCGCGTCGTAGAAGAAGGCCATCTCCACCGATTGCGCGACGGGGACGCGCAGCTCCGCGGTGAAGGAGACGAACTGGTCGCCGCCGCTGGACGCTCCGCCGGCCTGCGCGGTCAGCACCTGGGGCGTGCACGCCGGGTTCTGCCCGAGGGCGCTCTGGCACTTGCGGACCGCGATGCGCAGCTCCTCGCTGACGTCCTGCGGCTGCACGGCGTCCTCGTGGAAGCCCCGCAGCGAGGTCGCTCCGCCCAGGTAGAAGCTGCGATCGCCGGGCGTGTGCGAGTCCGGATTCAGCTGGTAGATGCGGCCTCCGCGGGCCGACAGCACCAGGCTGGAGAGGAACGGCAGCGGGATGTAGCCGGCGATCTGCGCCTGCACCTTGATCAGCCGGACGATCAGCTCGCTCGCCTCGAACGAGCGCAAGTAGTCGCCGGAGACCTGCGCGAAGATCCCCGCGCGCGGCCGGGCCGGATCGTCGCGCAGGTCGAGCGTCACCGCGGGCCGCAGCGAGCCGAACAGCATCCGTCCAGTCGGTTTCCGGAAGATGCGCGGGTCGACGTCGGCCAGCTGGTCGGAGGGCGTGGCGAAGCTCTCGAAGCTCTGGTAGCCGACCTCGTACTGCAGCCCGGCCGCGAAGGGCCGGTTCTTGGCCAGATCGACCGACGCCTGCGCGGAATACTTGGTAAGTGCATAGCTCGGCCGGACGGCGCGCTCGTGGATCAGGTCGATGCCGGCGCGCAGCTTGTCGGTGATCGGCCACAGGCGCGGCGCGGTCAGGCCCAAGTCGACGATGCGTTCCAGGGGATCGTCGGGGTACTTGGTCTGGCACTGGGCGGTGGGCGTGATGACCCTGGGGCACTCCTTCACCTGCTCGTAGCGGAGGAAGGGGTAGTCGGCCTTCGCCACCGCGCTGAAGGTGAGCCCGCGACCGAACAGGTTCCCTTGCGTCCACTGGGCGGTGGTGCGCGGACCGTCGGCGAGCGAGAAGCCCAGCGTGGCC
>WNFD01002556.1_pt1 | contig 18306 bp, 22 predicted proteins | sample 5400491 | NCBI WGS metagenome assembly WNFD01 (sample SAMN13153343, study PRJNA577476) | soil metagenome | isolation source: 120 cm saprolite under Douglas fir tree site 2 hole 2 replicate 2 | place: USA:California | collected 2015-04-18 | reverse complement strand
GAACCGCACTCAGAAAGTCCGGGTCTTCCCAGGCATTGGTCGTGGTCCGGTCGATGGGCGGGGTGTCGGCCAGCACCTCAGCAAGCGGCGGCAGAGTCGGCTGGCCCCGACCCGTCCTGACGTTGACCGTCGAGTGCACGATAGGGAGAGCAAACAGTTTTGCGAGCTTCGCGATCGAGACGACGTTTTTAAGGAGTAGATCGCGATCCATCGAACGGACCGCGGCGATCTGACTCGGCTGATAGTCGATAAGGATCAGCGCCGAGTTCTTCGGGGTGATCAGATGATCGCCGATCGGATCACGAATCGCGGTCTTCGGAGCAGCAACTGCCGTTGCCATAAGCGCTAAACCTCCTTCTAAGGTCAGGGGTCGACGTAAGCCCACGATAGGTTGCGAAGTCCAGGTGGCGCTTCTGGCAAGCGACTGCTTTTCCGCGGCCCGCCCGGCAGCGATGACCTAGTGCTCCGGCCCAGATGACTGACTGAGTTCGTCCGCGATATCGCGCAATCAAAGTGGGGCAAAATGAACCGGGATGGAGTCCTCGACCGCGACTCGGCGCGATCTACGGCTTGTTGGACGCGAGACCGAGATCGGTGATGTGGAGACGGCGCTTGCGAATGCTGTGGACCGTGGAAGCGCCTGGCTGGTCAGCGGCACGCCGGGAATAGGAAAGACATCTCTCCTTGAATTCGCCGCTAAACGAGCCCAGGATCGCGGTTACCGAGTGATCGCAGTCACCGGCGTTGAAAGCGAGACTGACCTGCCGTACGCCGGTCTCCAACAGCTATTGCAACCCGTTCTGGCCGCAGCCGGCCGCCTACCGGACCCCCAAAAAACCGCCCTGCTGACAGCGCTCGGAATGCGGGCCGGTCCCGCACCCGAAGTGTTCTTGGTCGCCCTTGCCGCTCTCAATTTGATCGTCGAGGTCGCTGGCGATAAGCCGATCTGTGTAGTCGCCGATGACGTCCAGTGGCTCGATGCGCCGACCGCCTCGGTCCTGTCCTTTATCGGCCGCCGGCTCGAGTCCACGCGCACGCTGCTCGTCGTCGGCCTGCGGGAGGGTTTCGATACTCCCCTTCGATCAGCACATCTCCAAGAGATCCACGTCGGACCGTTAAACGACGCCGCGTCAATAGAGCTTCTCGACCAGGTTTCGCCGGAGTTGGAACCGCCGATGCGGCGCCGGATTCTCGACGAGGCGCTCGGCAACCCGCTCGCGCTGGTTGAGCTGCCCCACGCCTTGAGGCAGGCGGGCAATAGCCAGGAGACGACGCCCCATGGCATGCCATTGACAGACCGGCTGGAGCGCACGTTTTCGGCTCAGGCCGCGAGACTCCCGAAGGACACGCAGTCCGCTCTCCTGCTGGTCGCCCTCGACGTGGAGCCCAGCGTCAGTGAGGTTTTGAGTGCGGCACGCCTGGCCACCGGCAAGGAGCTCTCAATCGACGTTCTGGACCCCGCGCTCGATTCCGGTTTGATCACGATTGCGGGCGCCCGGGTTCGCTTTCGACATCCGCTGATCCGTTCTGCGCTGGATCAGGCAGCAACCCCGGGGCAGCGGAGGGCCGCCCACCTGGCGCTGGCGGAGGTCATCGCGGAACCGGACCGACGTGCCTGGCATCGCGCCGGGTCAGTCCTCGGAGCAGACGAAGGCGCCGCGGCGGATTTGGAGGCGGCCGCGGGCCGAGCGCAGGATCGCGGGGCGACCACCACGGCGCTTGGCGCGCTGGAGTTGGCTGCCTCGTTGACGCCCGATGGCACAGTCCGGGCCCGTCGCTTGCTCGCATCAGCTGAGCTAGCATTTCAACTCGGCGAACCCACCGCTGTCGGCCGGCTACTGGACGCTGCAGCGAGATTGGAGCTGACGCCCCACGACATCGCGCGTATGACCTGGCTGCGCGAGATCTTTCACGACGGGACACCCGGCGACCCGACGGCGGTGGCCAAACTGGTCGCAGTTGCTCGCGACGCGTCAGCCGAGGGCGACAGGGACCTGGCGCTGAAGCTTCTCCAGGGCGGGGCGCTACGTTGCTGGTGGGCCGATCCGGGCGAAGCCGCAAGAACCCAAGTGTTTGAGGCGGTCGACCAACTTGCCCGCGACGGATTGGATCCTCGGATTATCGAGATCGCGTCCCTGGCAGCGCCGGTCGATTCAGCAGGGGTTATTGCAGCGAAAGTTCGGGACGCCGCAGGCCGTGATACTGATTCCACTGGCACGCAGCTCCTCGCCTTCGCCGCATATGCGGTCGGGGACATCAGTCAATCGATCGAGCTGATGGATCGGGCGGCGCCAATGCTCCGTGCGCAAGGCAGGCTCGGCCTGCTAGCCCAACTGCTGGTTGTGCGGGCGTGGGCCGGCATCAACGTTGGTCAGTTCAACGAAGCCCTGCGCGAAGCTGAGGAAGGAAGCAGGCTGGCGAGCGAGACCGGCCAACCGATCTGGACTGCGATGAGCCAGATCGGACGCGGCATCTTGGTGGGGCTGCGAGGTGACGAACCCCGTGCCGAGCGGCTGATCACCACCGCAGGTGGACCGCTCACGGCACTTCGACTGTCTGTGCTTCATGCTCAAACGGAATTCGCCCACGGGATCGTCGCGATGACCGCCGGGCGAAACTCGGATGCTTTCGACCATTTCGCGCGGATGTTCGACCGTGACGGCTCCGCATACCATCAGCTTGTTGCGCACGCCGCGGCGCCGTATGTGGTCGAATGCGCCGTGCGCGCCGGGCGAGACGCCGACGCCCGTCGGCTCCTAACCGAATTGGAGGCACTGGGCAGACGTACGCCGGCGCCGCTGGTCCATATGGGCTTGCGCTACGCCCGCGCTCTGGTCGCCGGGGAGTCGGAAGCCAGACGCCTTTACGAGCTTGCGCTCGCGGCTGAACCCAAGTGGCCGTTTGACTATGCGCGGGTACAGATGTCGTACGGCAGCTGGCTGCGGCGTCAGCGCCACATTATCGAATCGAGGCCGTGGCTGCGCGAAGCTCACGAAGCGTTCGACTCGTTAGGACTTCAGCCCTGGGCGGACATGGCTCGAGGTGAATTGCGTGCGTCGGGCGAGCGGGCTCCCGAGCCCAGCAAGAAACCGCGTCAGGCCCTCTCGCCCCAAGAGCTACAGATCGCTCAGATGGCGGCCGAAGGCCTTTCCAATCGGGATATCGCGGACCGGTTATTCCTGTCCCATCGCACGGTGGGCGCTCACCTGTACCGCGTTTACCCAAAACTGGGCATCGTGTCGCGCTCCGAACTCGCTCAGGCCCTGGCGACGATAGGTGACTATGGATCGAAGCGGCGATGACATCTACAGCAACTGACTTTCGACGTCATTTCTTGATCGCAACCCCAGCTGATGTCGGAGGCAGGGCTAGCACCGGTTCCAGTGAGGTAGCGCGGGATGCTCCAGTGGCGCTGCCGCTCCGCTTCGGCAGGGAATCCTGCGGGGTAGCCAAAGCCACCACTGCTGACACATTCCTCGGTGATTACTTCCAATGACTTCGCCGGCGCGATCGACTACTCGACCTTCGTCAGCACCTACAACGACGGCACCAACCCGGCGCACAACCAGCAACAGGTAGTCGCCGCGCTATCGATTCCGAAGCATTAGAGATGTGCAGGGACGCGGCCCGCGCGTCCCTGCATCTTCTACTCCGGACGGGCTAGGGGATCTGGTTGACCTGGATGTCGATGTGGGTGCCTGGTGGCACCGGTTGCCCCAGCAACTCGAAGACCTGCGCGAGCGAGAAGTGTCCAGCCGCTGCAGGAACGCCAGTGTCAGGGCTATAGAAATGGAGGGCTTCCAGCGCTGGAATTGGGCAAGTCGCCGTCGATCCGGTCACGCTACAACCGGGCGGAACAAAGCCGGAAGCGATCGACTTCGCGATCATTGGACCGGTTAGTGTGACACTTCCAGCTGTGATGAAGAAGTCATTCGCAGGAAGCCCGGGCGCGGGAAAGGTCGTGGGTTCCATATCCCATGCAGTCCCCTGGATGCGCTCATTGACCAGGAAACCCGTGCTGGCACCGCCGCTCGCAAAGAAATAGTTCGACAACGAGCAGTCCGCGTCACTGCCGCTCTGGACGCCGCCGGCGAAGTCGCACCATCCCCAAAATCCGCTGGCGCCGCCACCACCGGACGTGTGGTTGAAGTTGCCCGAGAAAGCAACTTGCCAATTGGCCTGGCCGTACGCGCTGGCAGAGCCGGCAGCCGCGACGGTGAGGCCGATCGTCAGCGCTAGGCCCGATCCGATGACAAATAAGCGGCGAATTCCATTCACGTTCCATTCCTCCTCGACTCTTGACGGTTGGGTCACCCTCCAGCGATTGCCTGACCCACCGTAACCCCGAGTGACATCGATGTCAACCCTTAGTGGTTGTCATGTTGTAGTTCTGGGATTCTGTCCTCCCTGAGCAGTTCTGTGATTTTGTCCTCTCATGCAAGGGGACAGGATCACGTTGACTCGCTCCGAACAGCGCCGCCTGCTCGTGTTGAACCATTTGCTGTCGGGGGCGCTGGTGAATTCGACAGCGGCCAGCCTGCTAGCATCTCGCTCCGACAGGTTCGGCGGCCACGCCAATCAGGCGGCGCGCTCGAGGCGGACGGCCACATGGCGCATCCCGTCGACGAGCCACTCGCCGGACGAGCCGCGGCCTGGCGCTGCGGCCGCCGACCTGACCTTGGCGCGGACGATCGTCCAGTCTTCGATCCACTCAGCGATCCGGCGCCCGCGGACCACCTTGCCGGTGCCCTGTGGGCACTGCACGCGCGTCCGAACCGTGATCCGATCTGCGGCCGCGTCGCTCCGAACGGCGATGATCCATTCGGGACTCACCGTCACGGTCTTCGCGAAGGGCCGCCAGCCGTCCGCGAGGGGCCGAGCCAGCTGCGCCGCCTGGAGATCCCAGCAGGCGTCCGTCATCAGACCTCGACACGGCGCGAGATCTCGTTTCGCCCAGCAGGCGAGCACTAGGCTGCCGATCCGTTGCACTTCGGCAAGGAAGGATGGGGTCGAGAATGCCGGATCGACGGCGCGGACCGCATCCACGCCCACATCGACCGGGTAGGCGATCGGCAATTCCACGCCGCGAGCGGCTGGCCGACCCCGCCGAAGCCCATCAGCGAGGGCGTTCAGGCCCGGGCTCAGCACCGACGCGATTTCGTCCATGAAGCGCCAGAACACGAATCCGAGGCCGAGGCTTACCAGGGCGAGAGCCAATATCAGCGGGCGCTCTGCCAGGAAGGTGAGCACGCTCGGCAGCAGACCTGTCCAGACCATTTCCGTATGACGAGGGGCGCGGCTTGCTATTGCGGGCTTGCGACCTGAGAGTATCGGTCCCTGTGGCGTCCCGCTGGCCACCGTCAGGGGCGTGGACGTAGATCCGTGCTGCAATCGCCCCGAACTGTGCCCCAAGGCCTTCAGGCCCAGAGCCGACGAGCCGAGGCCAGTCACGATGCACATCGGGCGGCTCGACCGCAGTCGCCAGTCGCCGACCTGCCTCCTGCAAGGACTCGGTCATGTTCCCTCGAAGAGAAACCAACGTAGGGCCGCTCGCCGAGGCGGACACGGGAATCAGCGCGAAGTTTGCTGCAGCAAATGGAATCGATCTCAGTCCTCTCAGTCCATCAAGTCCACCATGAACCGACCGGACAACGGCGGGGGCCGCACCATGCGGCCCCCTTCGACTACGTGTTTGGCCTGCCTGGTCGCCGCCGTCAGGCCGCGCAGGGACTGCTCGACATCACATTCCGGAAGTTGTTGAAACGCTGGATCGTCGCCCCTCCGCCACCAAATGCCAGATAGGTCGTGCTCAGCAGCGTTCCCCAGCCAGCGTTCTTGCCGAAGTCGTTCGTGGTACTGGGCATGTCGGTTCCCAGGTTCCAGCGGCATGCGCCGTCGGCGGAGACAGTGCTGAAGAACGGATAGAACGTGGCGGGCACGCCGTCATCCGTCGTTGGGATTAACGTGCACCCCGCGCCGGAGTTGCGGTTGCAGGTGTTGAACTCGATGCGCGGGAGATCGGCCTCGAAGGCGACGCGATCGTAGTTGACGTTGAAATCCGCGCCGGTTAGAGGGCTACTGAAAAGGAACGGCGCCGGATGCAGGCTCGTGTTGCCATCCGGCCAGACCGGCGTGTAGTCCAGCCCGTCAAAGCCGGTGTTGGTATCGGTGCAGCCGTTGATATGGATGCGCAGCGCCTCGGACGCCGGGAAGCAGAAGTTATCATCACGGTCGGTCGGCTCGGCTCCGACTTCTTCCTTGTTCCCCTTCGGGCAGCTGATCGGATTGCCCGCGGCATCGACACCGAATGGCGTCGCCGGAATGGCTTTCACCCCGCTGCAGGTTTCGAAATGCCCGATCTCATCCGAGAAGGCGACGTTGTAGGTATGTGCCGCCCAGATGACCCGAGTCTCCTCCGACGACGTGCTGTACATCGGATGGAAGTCGTACGGAAGCGCGGTGCAGCTGGTGCCGGTCGGATCGAATTTGATGTGGGCGAAACCGTTGGCGGCGCTAGCCGTCATCGAACCGCTCTGACCAGTTGTCAGGTCCTGGAGAACCGTCCGTAATCCGTTCGACGTGTCCGTAAAGGACACCTTCACCTGGTCGCCGGAGCTCATGAACAGGTCCCGCTTTGGATCCGGCGTGAAGGTTGTGATGGTCGAGTCGATTGGGTTCGGTGGTGCCTGGGTCCGACCGTTCCGAGTGACAAACGCAAAGTTGAAGGTTTCGATCCCCACCTTCGCAGCGCAGGTCGAGTTCTGGAGTGTTCCGTTGACCGGGTCTTCCAGAAGGCCGAAGATGTTCATCGCGGCGCACCATTTGGTCGGATCACAGGCGCCCGCGCCGGCAGCCACTGCAAAAGTCGGCCAGGCCACCCAGCCCGGCGGGTACAACTGCAGCTCCACGAATGCGGTTCCGCTGTGGTGCCCGATGAAGTCGGAGGCGTTCGGATCAGGGTTGTTCGCGATATTAGAGTCGCTATCCGGCGTGCATGTCGAAACCTGCTCCGGATAGGACTGTGTGTCGCATAGCGCCATGCCGAACCACAGGGCACCGTTTAACTCGGCCTGATACGACTTGCCGGGAGTCGACGGGTTCGTTGCGGAAGGATCGGTCGGGAGCGTTACGTCGTAGCTCATCCGGTTGCCAGCCCCTGGCGTGGCCGAATAGAAGATGTTCGACGGCTCGTCGTGGCCGACGTACCGGTTGCCGAAGACTTCCGTCGGGTTGGCGACCTCGGTACACACGGTGCTGTACTCGCAATTGATCGCCATGTGCTGGCTGCTCGGCGCTGCCCGGGCCGCCAGGGGAGCGCCGCTTGCCAGGGGCGCGACCCCTGCCGCGAACAGTCCGACAGCTGCCAACAAGGACCTGACTCGCCTCATGATTCCCTCCTTCCAGTTGAGCCGACTTCGGAACTGGCGCCCATTCTCGCCCCGGCGCCACCGACCTAGATCACGGTAAACCAATGAAAAGACTCAGTCAATGAGGCGTATAGCCCTCCACCCTGCAGGAGTCACCCCGCGTGGCAGCCAGTCCTAATACGACAAGCCCACCACGCTAACGGGCCTCAAGCGCGGTATTCGGTCATTGGACCCGGCGAAGAAGCCCCCGAAGGACTAAGTCCGCGGCCTCCGCTGGGGGCCGATAGGGGCCCCTAGCCTGATCTTTGGAGCTCTCGGATACCCGGACGGGTCTTCGCTTTTGTGAGGATCGATCACGCACCCGTGGCGTTTGTTTCAGCTCGCTCCCGCTGGTCTGCGTCCGACAAGATTCGCATAACGATTAGTCGATCCGCGTTATCGAGCTGCTCGAAGACGTATTGAGCGGATTTCGCGCATTTGAAACTCCACGGGCTGGCGGTGCCTTCGTCGGTGACCTCGAAGACACGAAGTTCGTTGGCCATGGCGTCAGTTCCTCCGTCAGAATGCCCGTTCGCCGATCGCCGCGACGGCTGTGAGTGACTGCGGCGGTGTTTAAGACCGCTGGCCTAATTTGAAATGGCGGGGGCGCGACGGGAACGATCCGTCCGTCGGCATCGCCAAGGATGCCGACCAGCGGTTTTGAAGGTGCTCCATGCCAAGTCCGCGGCGTCCGTGTGTGGCCGTGTCGGTCCGCCGTGTATTTGGCCTGAAGCCTCAGCGGACGCAGACCTCCACAGTCTTCCACCGACTGCCGACGGCTATGCCGTCAGTTGTGCCGTCAGGTCAGACCCGACGCAGCCGTAGTGCGTTGCTCCCATAGCGCGCTTTCCATATCGCTTCGAACCCGTGGCCGGCCAGCGCAATGACCACGAATGCCGTCCACGCGCCTCCGCGGATGTCGTGCCCGGCCAGCACGGCCGCGACGGTAACGATGGCCAGAGCCGACCAGCCGACGCCAGTCACGATGCAGTGTGCCTCCCGGCATCGAGCGAAGTTGGCGAGGCAGTAGGTGCCAAAGACCAAAAAGAAGGCCCCCTCAACCAGCAGACCAACAGGCGAGCCAAGCGCTCGGCTCGCAAACCAAACAGCTGCGACTGTCAGAAAGACGTAGCAGCCACGGAGGAACGGGGCTGTCAGGTTTGTGTACCTGTCCAGCACGCGCTCGAACCCGTTACTGGGAGGACCGACCGGTGGTGCGCACGTGCCGCCCACGCACGTCCACTGTGCCCACCAGGAATCTACTCGTCGTTGTTTCACGCGGGCGCACCGGATGTGTCAATCTGACGGACCGCCACGCCCGCCATCCCCTCGCAGGAAAACAAACCGGGGCGCCGGTGCGACTCGGCCATGAGCGCATGGAGGGTGACCAGGATCAGCCGTGCGTGCAGATCCGCATCGGTGTCAGATGGCCACTCGCCGCAAGCGATCGCAGCGTCGACGAGCCGCTTCGGCTTGCCCTCGGAAGGCCGGGCGGTCAGTTCAGCCGGGCTGGGTTGGGCCGGACCGCAAAGAGATTACGGAACCATCCCCGCCAGCCCGAGCGCGGCCCGAAGGGGCGGCTTTTGTTAGCGCTAGTAGCCCGCGGGGCCAAATCTTCTTTGAGGAGCTTATTGCAGAGTTCGATACACAGATTGCAGATGTAGACGCCCGGGCCCGCGACGAGCCTGCGGACCTCCGATTGGTCCTTTCCGCAGAAGGAACAACCTGTGTGCCGGCGGCGCTCCTCGCGCTTGTCCACAACCCGAGTGTATGACCATCTTGGCGCACGTCACGGTGGGGCGTCCGTGACGCTCGAACGTTTGAATCGCGTTGCCCAATACGGCATCGCCCATCGCCTAATTGGCGCCGCTAGACGATGCGAACCGTTATAAGCTCTCCGGTGACCCTCCGATGCCGCAAGCCGTCACACGCCATCAGGGCGTCTCGGTAAACGTCCTGGGTGGGTAGGGGGAGGCCACGCCAGCCTCAATCATTTCGAGTGCCCGATGCGCGCGGACGGTGGCTCGAGCGATACTGCGACGATGGCGATGGACGAGATCATCGGCGACTGCGCGGCCTTCTTCGCCCAGCAGAAGGCGAGACTCGCCGCGCTCGGCATCTCGATCGCGGGCTACCCGGTCAGCCACCTCGCCTTCCGGACGGCGACGCTCGACGCGTACCTCGTCGTCCGGGAGCGGATCGAGGCGTTCTGCGTCGCGAACGTCGAGAACGTCTGGAACGGCCGGCCGATCTCCAAGCTCCTGCTCCGCGAGCCGATCCACGTCGAACCTGGCGCGCCGGTCTCGCTCATCGAGTTGATCCCGCCGCCCCATCAGAGCGTCTACCAGATGGGACTCGAGCACGTCGGCGTGGTCGTCACCGACGACTTCGAGGCGTTCGCCTCGGCGCACGCTGGCGTCTTCACGGGCCGGCAGTACCAGAGCGAGATCTGCCAGCCCTGGTACATCGCCTTTGAGGACCACACGAACGTGAAGTTCTATGACCTCTCGCTTCACGACGTAGTCGTGGCGGAGGGTCGGCCATTCGACGGGTTCCACCATGCGATCGACTGACCTGCCGGCCCCGCGCGAGCTGCTCGACCTGACGGGTCGTGTCGCGGTCCTGACCGGGGCGGCGCAGGGGATCGGGGCGCTAATCGGCCATTAACTCTTTTCGAGCACGGTGTCCAACGGCTGGGAATCGGCGGAGCGGTTCCATTAATGAGGTCCATTTTCCGCGTTAACGGATTCCTGGTGCTCGACGTACTGGCCTGCGGCCGATACCGCCATCAACGACCGAGTCGCCAAGGCCGGCGATGAACGCCATCACCTCAGGCTGACGCGAGTTAGCCCGATGCGACTCGCCGGTAGCCGCCCCTGACCCAGTCGACCACGAGACGGCCATACTGCTCCGCTGCTTGTTCCCACGCGAAGTGACCCGCGGCGAGAGGATGGATCTCGCTGTTCGGGAGCAGGTCGTCGAGGTACTGATTGTTCGACCACGGCACGAGGTCATCGTCCCGCCCGGCGACAATCTGGGTCGGTGTTGTGATCGTCGGCAGCAGGTCGCGCAAGACCTGGTTCTGCTCGGGGTAATGCCGCACGAACCGGGCCGACTCCGCGAAGCGCCCGAGGTCATAGGCGCTGACATAGTCCTCGTGGACTTCGGGCTCACTGTCGCTCGCCGCACCCGGTTCGACCGCATAGCCGATGTTGGTCCTGGCATCCAGTCCGCGCACGACGTCCAGACTTGGCGCCTCAATGACATCCTTCAGGGCACCGGCTGCGTCGATCGGGAAGCGGACTGCGCCGCCGCCGATGGTTAAGCTCGTAACGCGCTCTGGTGACCTCGCGGCAAGGAAGAGCGCCGCAGCCGTCCCGACATCAGGGCCGACGAGGTGCGGAGCTCCGAGGCCCGCACTCGTCGATCAGGCGGGCCAAAAACGCTCCGGAGGCGTCCGGGGCGATCAGTTCCGGGCGACCGTCGGAGTGGCCGAATCCCGGCATGTCGATGGCGACCGCCCGCCCGACCGCCGAGACGCGGTCCCAGATTCGACGGAATGCCCACAGGCTTTCGGGCCACGGCGCCAGCAGCAACACGGTGATATCGGAGTCCGCCTTGTTGTCGGCGAACCTCACTCGCACCCCGTCGCACACTCGAAAGTAGGTCGTGATCGGCAAAACCGCATTGGCACTCATCTGACCCATCTCCTCCCTCAATAAGTTGCGTCAAGAAACTGACGACCACGAGCGTACCAAAATTGAGTTGCGTGATGCAACTATCCGTGCTACCTTTGTGGCGTGCTCAGGCGCGACTACGAAGGACAGCAGTGCTCGATCGCCCGCGCCCTCGAGATCGTCGGCGAACGCTGGACGCTTCTGATCATCCGCGACGCCTTCCTCGGCCTTCACCGCTTCGACGAGTTCCAGGAGAGTCTCGGCATCGCCCGCAACGTCCTCACCGACCGTCTCAACAGGCTCGTCGAGGAGGGCATTCTCGGGCGCGTTCGGTACAGCGAGCGGCCCGAGCGCTACGATTACCACCTGACGAAGAAGGGCCGTCAGCTAGACGTTGCGCTCGCCGGGCTGCGGCAGTGGGGCGACATGTACCTCAGCAAGACGCCGCCCCGGATCCTTCGACGCCGCTCCGACAAGAAGCCGGTCGTCGCCGCCTTCGTCCCCAAGGGGGGGAGATCACTCGAGTTCCGCGAGCTCGAGCTAGTGCCAGGCCGAGACCGCCGAGACCGCTCGCCATGAACGCAGACTGACACTGGGCGGTTAACTTCGCCCAGTGGCAGCTCCGCCCGCCCGTCGCTGTCTGCCTCGCAGACGAGCTCGCTCGGCACGGCCCCTCGAGATTTCTCAGCGAGCTGTGAGCCTCCTGTCCGGAGGACCGTGCTCGTGACCGAGGCCGCGCGGCCCGCCGCGTCGCAGAAGGCCACTACCACGCTCGCGTTCCTCGGGCCGGCCCGGAGGAGGTAGCCTCGCTCGCGGACTCCTTTAACCAGATCGCAGAGAGCCTGGAGGAGCAGGAACGGATCGGACGTGAATTCATCGCCAATGCGGCCCATGAGCTGCGCACGCCGCTGACGAACCTGCAGGGATACCTGGAGGCGCTGCGGGACGGGGTCGTTGCGCCCAGCCGGGAAACGTTTGCATCGTTGCACGAGGAAGCCGACCGGCTCGATCTCGACCTCGTCCAGACCATCACCTCGGCCGTGGCACTTGCGAAGCCTGCCTTCAAGCGCGCGGGCATCCGCCTAGATGTTGCGCTCCCAGAGCGGCTGCTGGCCCGCGGCAACCCCGATCATCTCGCCCAGGTCCTTGCGAATCTGCTCCAGAACGCGGTCCATTACACGATGACCGGCGGCCGGGTGACCGTCGGCGCCGAGGCACGACCGGGGACCGCCCTTGCGCACATCACCAACACCGGCGATGGGATCCCCGCCGCGGACCTTCCCCATATCTTCGAGCGCTTCTACCGGGTCGAGAAGTCACGCGACCGGGCGCGCGGGGGAGCCGGAATCGGATTGGCCATCGTCAAGCAGCTGGTCGAGTCCGGCGGTGGGAGGGTGGGAGTCGAATCTCACCCCGGCCTCACGCACTTCTGGTTCAGCTTTGCCGGCCTGATCCGAAAAGCGTCCGTCACGCCCATGGCCTCGGCTTTCGGCAAGCGATTGTGACGATTCCGTGACAGAGGATCATCAGGCCGTCACACAAGGCTGGGATGCTGCCCGGTGCCGCGAAATCTCGCCGACAAAAGAAAAGAGAGGAGTGACGAGTATGAGACTTCGTTTGTTCGTGACACTCGGACTTTCGGCGCTGGGTCTGTTTGCCGCCGCAAGCCCGGCACAGGCCGCGGTCGACTTCGTCAACCCGGCGGTGAGCAGCTTCGCCGACATCAACACGGGCTGGTACGACCACCAGCAGATCTGGTACGCGGCGTCAACCGCCAGCAATAACACGGTGGCCGCTGCCAACCTGGCGGCTCAAGGCCAGGTCGTCTACCACGTCGTGAATCACGATGGCAGCACGCCGATGCAGCAGCTCACCTTCCCGGTGGCGCCCACCGGTGGCATCACCAGCAGCGGCAACGTGATAAGCGCGTTCCCGACCGAAGTCGGCTACAACGGCGGGGCCTGGAATCTGAAGATCTTCGTCTGGAACTCTGTCGCCCCCCGCGCGCTGACTAAGGACGATGACATCCTGCTTGCGGTCGCCAACAATGAGGGCACGCTCGTCACTACCCAGATAGTCGTGCGCTGCCCGCTCGTGAACTTCAGCGCGCTTCGCTAATCATCAGATTGGAGAGGGCGGGCCCCGCAACGCCCGTCCTCTCGAATCTCGGGCGGGTTCCTGGCACTAACTATGTGCCGGCTCCGACTCGGAAACCACAAGAAGGTGCACTGAGTGTGCGGATTTCGTCGGCGGCATGAGCGCAGCTCGTCTTGCGGTGCTGGTCGCCGTTGTAGCTGGCCTGGCAGCCTGTGGAGCCCATCGTCAGGAATCTCGGCGGCAACAGCGACGCCTGCGCCAACTTCGACATCGACTGTGGTTGAAAAGCCGGTCCGATCGCAGGGGACGATCTTGGTGGCAGGTTCCACCGGACTGGCCTTTACGTGTTCGCCAAGGACGCACCAGGCGTGAGCAACTGCACCGGCCAATGTCTAGGGATCTGGCCGCTTCAAAGGATCGCTGCCGGTCAGCGGCCCAGAGCCCGATTCGGCACAAACATGGCCCGATGTAACGGGCCTGCCTGTCGCAGGACTGAGGGTTGAGAAACGCATGAGCCAGGGCACAGCTGGCAAATTGAGCCGAGCGTGGCTGGCCGCCCCCGCAGTCGGCTTCGCCCTGGTCAGCCTGACCGTCGGCTTGATCGCCAAGCGGACGACTCGCTCCCCCTACTCCGCTCCGTTCTTCCAATTGTTCTTCAGCGACACGCTCCATATGAAGGTCTGGCTGGTGACCATCGCGCTACTGCTAGCCCTGGGTCAGCTCCTGACCGCGTCGCGGATCTACCAGCTTCTGCGTTTCCCTCCACCCGGCCGTTTCTACAACATGGTGCATCGTTGGTCGGGCCGGACGGCGATCCTGATCACGATCCCGGTCGCCTACCACTGCATCTTCCTGCTGGGCTTCGGGACGTACGACACCCGGGTCTACATTCACTCCCTCCTCGGATCGGTAATTTACGGCGCACTCATCGCCAAGGTGATCCTGGTGCGCTCCAGTGGCTTCCCCGGCTTCGCCCTCCCCCTTGCGGGCGGCGTTCTGTTCTCGATCATCCTGGGCCTGTGGCTGACGTCCGCGCTCTGGTTCTTCCGAACGGCCGGGGTCGGTATCTGATCGCCCTCGGGGTTTTGCCGGCTGCAGACCTCCCCGTTCGAATCCTGGCGCCTCAGCACTGCATCAGCGCAAGAACGCATCGCACCGGCCGGCACGGAAGACGCCCGATGCGGAGCATTAGCGCGAGTCCTGGCTCCGCGACGGGCTGGGTTTTGACAGCTAAGGCGAGCTTCGCCTGCGACGGTTAGGCTTTTTCACCAGGAAACGTATTTGAGAAGCACCGGTGGTATTTGGGCTCCTGAGTCCGGTTGAGGTCGTCACACTATTTGACCAGCCGACGTCTGCCAGCCGATAGATGAAGCAAGCTAGGGCTGCCTGAGTGGGCATTGCGCGGGAACCCCTCGTCTTCCGCTAGGTGTACTGGCCCTTCGATCAGTGGGGACGATTCCTGCCAGAGCCGACTACCGCCACCTCCATGATCGACCGCCTGCTCCACCGAAGTGTCGTGGTGGTCACCCAAGGCGAGTCCTTCAGGATGCGCGAAGCCCGCTTCCGAGGAGGTGATCGCCCAAAGCAATGAGCTCAGGGGTGCGGACTTTCAGTTGGCCAAAACCGCGGACTCTGATATGGCCATTGACACTATTTCCTTGCCTATACCGCGTTCGAGCGCTCCACCAGATAGGTGACGAGGGTGAGGTACTCATCTGAATCGGCAGAGCCGACCCACCGCGACTCGTCCCCCTTACGCCCAAAGAGAGCAAAGAACTCGTTGAAGGTCAGTTTGTCTGCGCTGTTCCCGTTCATAGGCTGATCTTGGCGCGTCTTTAGGGCCGAGACATCCCCTGAGAGGGGGCTATTGCGCCCGTACTTTTTGGTGAACCCGGGGATTCTGTTCGGTCAATGCACCATCGTCTACTGCTCGAACTTTGACTTGCACTCCATAGGCAACTGCTTCAGTTTCGAGATGACATGCTTATCCCGTGGCCCTCAGCTATTGGTGGCCGCCGGGGCAGCGTTGATCGCCAGGCTTAGCCCGACCGACGCCGCTGTGGCCAGCGTGATGGCCGCAAGACTCCGACCCACGCGCGAAGAGACCCGACTCATTTCTCACCCGCCTTGGAAACCGCTGCCATTATTGACCGCAGCTCGTCACGACCAACGCGACAGGTTATGAGCCAAGGCGGCCCGAGTGAGGAGGCGATATACGGTGGATTAAGGCCGGTATTCGTCCCGGCGTCTGTCGGGTCGTCACCTGCCGCGCAACGTCGGCAGGTGAGAGGATGCCGACCAACTGCTCGGCGTCGAACACGAGCACCCGCTTGTTCAGATCCGGGCCCAGCCGTTCCAGGAGCGCGCCGAGGTCCTCGTTCCGGATCGCCCGCGGAACGTCGCTGATCGGCAGCGCGATATCGTGCAGCTGACGACCGCTGCCTGCCGAAAGCGGCCCCCTGACGGCTGCAGCCGGTTGCACAGCAACCGCGGCCTTCGGCCTTGATTGCGCATCGAGCCGAAGGTCGTCTCTGTTGCCCGAGCTATCACCCAAAAGTACAGCGTCGACTGACCTGAGTGGGGGAGGTTAAAGGGGCCTGCGCCGCGTAAGCTGAAGACACTTACCCTCGACTGGATCAAGGAGGTACGACCATGAAGCGAACCATCCGCCTCGCTGTCGCAGCAGGAGCCACGCTGTTTACTCTTGCCCTACCAACGGGGGCCTTTGCCGCCGTGACGCCGAGCACGTTCATGCCGCCGCCCGGGTGCACGGGGGGCTGGAACACGACGCAGTCGGCCCAATTCAACCACGCGCCTGGCACCGCTCCTGGCTGCTTTGTGGCAGAGAGCCACGTGCGGTAGCGCAGCATGTTGGAGTCGCGTCGGATGGTTGCGGCCCAGGGGCGGCGGGCCGTCCGGCAGGATCTCACTATGGGGTACTCGACGGGGAACGGTTGAACCGTTAGCCCAAGCAACAGGGGGAAGGCAGCGTCAGTAACGAAAGGAAGGCCCGACGCTCACTGACTTCAACCCTGCGAAGACGCTGGCGTTCGCGCTGCGTCGGAACATGGGGTGGGTGATGGCCGCTCCTACTGGGCTGTTCAGTTCGCCGCCGCCGCCTGTGGCTCGCTTTTGGCTCGCGCCTTCTTCGGGGTGGAAGGAAATCTGGCGGCGACGATGCCCAAGCCTGGCTCTCATGGCAAGCCGCTGCCTTCGAGGCGATCATTACCTTCGGCTTGGTGCTCATGGTCCTCAGCCTGGCAAGCGGGCCGGAGCTAAATGGGCCCTTTGTCCCGCTTGCCCTCGGCGCGCACATCATGGCCTGAGGCACAACGGTTGGACTATTCGACGGCGCGTCGATGAACCCAGCACGAAGCTTCGGGCCGGGCCTTGCAGTGGTCAACCTGTCGACCTGGTGGGTCTACGTCGTTGGACCGGTGGCCGGCGCCGTAGTAGCCCTTGGTGTCGCTCGCGTGCTGCGCGGGCAGGCCGAAGAGGCCTTCGCAGCAACCGGATGCAGCAATTTAAGGCGAGCTTGCCGTCAGTTATGCCGTCGGAACGCCCGTTCGCGTCGCAGGCTCACTGCCTAGAGTGGCCAGGGTGGTCTCCAAGACCGCTGTCCTAATTCAGGATTGGCGGGGGCGCGACAGGAACGATCCGTCCGTCGACATCGCCAAGGATCCCGAGCACTGGTTTTGAAGGTGGTCCCGGACACATCCAGGGCATTCACACGTAGGGTCAAGAATACGCTCGCGGAATTTGCGGGCCCCTTTCTGCGGCTCCAGGCGAGCTCTTCGTCACTTATCGAAGACGTGCGCGAGCGCTGGCGGAAGGGCTGCATCTCCGCGTTTGTAGACCTTGCCCTCTTTCACACCTTCAGTGTCGTGGATGGCATGCATGAACTGCCACAGGTCCGAATCCTTCATCGTGCCGATGACCCGTGAAGGGTCGAATCCCGTCTTGCGGCGAACCGACTGCTCGTAGGCATCGGGGCTGTCTCCATAAGCGCTCTTGGCGCCCTTCTTCACGCCTAAATATTTTTCAGCGAACGTCTCGACTGTCAGGTGCGCGTAGCTGCTTTGCAACAGTTCCCTGAGGGCGAGCCAGCCAACGTCCATGTTGGGATAAATCGCCTCACCGGCAGGCTGCTGCACGTTGATCGCGTGCGGCCAGCTGGTGACGTAGCCAGGTTGGATGTTTCCCGGATTGCAGAACCGCCAGTTGAAGTCGCCTCCGACGCGAAGCTCACCCTCTGTGGTGACGGCCCATCCGCTCTCCAGCCCGAGATCCCCGTAGTCGCCTACCTTCGCCCCATAAGGCGGGTCGTCGCCCCAGTCCCCGTGAACCTTTCGATTGGCCTGACCCTGCGCATATAACTCTTTGTACCTAGGGGTTGCCATCGATGTGATCGGCGCTGCCGACGGATTGTCGAGCTCGTAAACCACCTCATCTCCATGGCCGCGCAGCATCGTCCACGAGTCATCCCCAACCACACCGTCAGGCTTGAGGCCGAAGTGCCATTGGAACCGTCGCACGGCAATCCAGGTGTTGTGGTCGAACACGTCGTTGTCAGCTGATATGGGGAACTTCTTGCTCTGGCCGAAGCCGAGACCGATGAGGCGTTCCTTAAGGAGTGTCACGGACGGACCCCGCGCCCCCTGGTTGAGGTGCGGCATACGGCGATCACCAACGTCACGAGCGTCAGCGGTCGTCCCCGCATGGGTTGCCGTGGTCGACGCCTTGGTATCTTTGTCGGGCTGAGGAGTCGGCGGAGCCTCATTCACCGCTACGGGAGGGATCGGCGCATGCGGTCCGAGCGCGCTGAGCGCCTCCACCAACCGCGCATGATGTCCGATGATTTCTTCGTGCGAAACCGGGCCGGCATCGACGATCGGCAGGTAGTTCTGCCGCAGCCGTCCGGCGACGCCCAGACGCTGGAGCTCGGCGTCGTTCCTCTGGAACCAGTTGTTTAGCCGCTCCTCCAGCTGCTGATACATCTGCGGATAGATCCAGTTATGTGAGTGATAAGCGCGGAAACGGAAACTGTTCGAGAGGAATTGTTGGCGCGCGACCTCGGTGCCGGCCGAGCGAACCTGCGCCAGGTCATCGTTGAGCTGCCTGCCCAG
>WNFD01015221.1_pt1 | contig 18308 bp, 21 predicted proteins | sample 5400491 | NCBI WGS metagenome assembly WNFD01 (sample SAMN13153343, study PRJNA577476) | soil metagenome | isolation source: 120 cm saprolite under Douglas fir tree site 2 hole 2 replicate 2 | place: USA:California | collected 2015-04-18 | reverse complement strand
ACTCGCCAATGTGACGGACTGCCGCTTGCCGAGCATCCTCTGGATTAGGCATCCTGCCTAAAAAACAGGGCGGGCAGCGCTTAATAAAGCTGCAGTGGGCGGAATATTTCGGCGACTTTTTCGCCTTGCGTAGGCGTGCGCACGAAGCCCGCCAAATAGTTCAACAGGACCAAGCAATTCTATCAATTCAGCTTTGGCACGCAGCTTGCGAATCCTAATTCGCGAAGGCGGGGGGCCGGGCCCGATTGCGCATGCGCCTAACAGGGGAAACACGATGTTGAAAACAACTAAAGCGGCCTCAGGGCGGCCGAACGCTCGCGGTTGGCTTTCCACCGCGGCGGGCCTCGCATTCGGTCTTGCCGTCACTTACTCGGCAAGTGCCGAGGACACGATAAAAGTCGGCATCCTCCACTCGCTCTCAGGCACCATGGCCATCAGCGAGACCACGTTGAAGGATACGATGTTATTTCTGATCGACGAGCAGAACAAGAAAGGCGGCCTCCTGGGCAAGAAACTTGAGGCCGTAGTGGTCGATCCAGCCTCCAACTGGCCTTTATTCGCCGAAAAGGCGCGGGAGCTCATTTCTAAAGATAAGGTCGCGGTCGTATTCGGCTGCTGGACCTCTGTGTCACGCAAATCGGTACTGCCGGTGTTCAAGGAGCTCAATTCGATTCTGTTCTATCCGGTGCAGTACGAAGGTGAGGAAAGCGAGCGCAACGTGTTCTACACCGGTGCAGCTCCCAACCAGCAGGCCATCCCTGCCGTCGATTATCTGATGAGCAAGGACGGTGGCTCCGTGAAGCGCTGGGTTTTGGCGGGCACCGACTACGTCTATCCACGCACCACCAACAAGATCCTCGAGGCCTACCTGAAATCTAAAGGCGTCGCGCAAGAAGACATCATGATCAACTACACGCCGTTCGGGCATTCCGATTGGCAGACCATCGTGTCCGACATCAAGAAATTCGGCTCTGCTGGCAAGAAGACTGCAGTGGTTTCCACGATCAACGGTGATGCCAACGTTCCTTTCTACAAGGAGCTTGGCAACCAGGGGATCAAGGCAACAGACATCCCCGTCGTCGCGTTTTCAGTCGGAGAAGAAGAGCTCGCCGGTCTCGACACCAAGCCGCTGGTCGGCCATCTCGCTGCGTGGAATTACTTCGAGTCGATTAAGACGCCTGCGAATGCGGCTTTTATCAAGGAGTGGCAGGCATTCACCAAAAATCCGAAGCGCACGACCAACGATCCGATGGAAGCCCACGTAATCGGCTTCAACATGTGGGTCAAAGCAGTTGAGAAGGTAAAGTCGGTCGACGCCAACAAGGTGATCGACGCCCTGCCAGGGATCGAAGCCCCGAACCTAACGGGCGGCACGTCAAAAATGCTGCCGAACCATCACATCACCAAGCCGGTCTTCGTTGGCGAAATCCGCGGCGACGGCCAGTTCGATGTGGTGTGGAAAACCAAAGGTCTGGTACCCGGCGACGCCTGGACCGATTTCCTCCCAGGATCGAAGGATCTCGAGGCAGACTGGGTGACCCTGAAGTGCGGCAACTACAACAAGGTGACCAAGAAATGCGGCGGGCAGGCTTCCTGACCGCAGCGCTCTAGCGCGACCCAAGGGGGGCGACGTTTCAACTCCGCCGCCTCCCCTTCTCTACTTGGTGCCGGAAAAAAGAGATGCGTGTGTTCAGCGGACGCTTAATCGCGCTCGTACTCGCCATCGGATTGCTGATCGTAGGCACCGGCCGCGGTCATGCCGATGCCTACGCAGACGCGCTGGCGAGCTTCACGACCGACGATTTCAGCGACACCGCTGACGCGATCGGCAAGGTCGCGACTAGCGGCAACCCCCTGGCGGCGCCCCTTATTGAAGCGTTGCAAGACGCCCGTCTGATGTTTAGCGCCAAGGACAAGAAAGTTTACATCAAGACCAAAGACGACAGATTACTCGACGCCGCGACGGGCAAGCCGGCTGAAGGGACGCCGCCCGACGATATCGACACTGTTCGCGTCAACAACCGACTACGCAGTGTCATCGAAGCGGCCAATGGCGCTTTGACCCTGATGGCCCCCGATCCAGGCCGCCGCTACGAATCTGCGCAAGCCGTATTCAAATCGCGCGACGCGAACGTTTTGCCAGCCATCGACAAGGCTTTGGCCTCCGAGACAAACACACGAGTGAAGCGAGCGCTGGCCGAAGCGCGTGCCGCCATCATTCTCACAACTGATGACGCAAGCGCGGCTGAAAAAGTGGCGGCCATCGTGGTGATCCGCGACCGTGGCGACCAGGATGCCCTTGGTCTTATCCAGGGACTGCCGGGCAACTTGCCGTCCGAGGTGCAGACCGCGGCGGCCGCGGCAAGCGCCAAGATTCAGCACACCCTCGCCATCTGGAATGCCGTGCAGAATCTTTGGTACGGGCTGTCGCTCGGCTCGGTATTGCTTCTCGCTGCGATCGGTCTTGCTATTACTTTCGGTGTGATGGGCGTCATCAACATGGCCCATGGCGAGATGGTGATGCTCGGCGCCTATACGACATTCGTCGTTCAGGAAATCATTCGACAGAAATTTCCGGGCCTTTTTGACTATTCGCTCGCGGTCGCTTTACCGCTCGCTTTTTTGGTTGCCGGAGCGGTCGGCATCACGATCGAGCGCACCGTCATTCGCTTTCTCTACGGTCGACCTTTGGAAACCTTGCTCGCGACCTGGGGCATTTCGCTGGTACTACAGCAAGCTGTTCGAGGCAGTTTCGGCCCAACCAATAAGGAAGTCGGAAATCCATCCTGGATGTCGGGTGCCTTCGATCTTGGCGGCATCCTCATCACATATAATCGTATGTGGATCATCGTCTTCACAGGGCTGGTGTTCGTCGCCTTGCTCTGCATGCTGCGCTTCACCCGGCTCGGACTTGAAATGCGCGCTGTGACCCAGAACCGCGGGATGGCGGCGGCGATGGGCATCCGCACCGCACGCATCGACGCACTCACTTTTGGACTTGGTTCTGGCATTGCTGGTATTGCCGGCGTGGCGCTGTCGCAAATCGATAACGTCAGTCCGAACCTCGGCCAAGGCTACATCATCGACAGCTTCATGGTCGTCGTGTTCGGCGGCGTCGGCAATCTTTGGGGCACTTTGGTCGGAGCCTTGACGCTTGGCATCGCCAACAAGTTTCTCGAACCCTTTGCCGGCGCGGTGCTCGCCAAGATCGCCATCTTGGTCTTCATTATCTTGTTCATTCAAAAGCGCCCACGCGGAATGTTTGCGCTCAAGGGCCGGGCAATCGAGGCATGAGCTCGCATCCACTCATCCACCTCCTCGATCGTGGCGCCGTGTCGTTCCTAGCGCTGCTGGGCGCGTTCACTATTTCTATTCCGGCGCTCAACCTGCTTGTTCCGTCCGGCTCCGCGCTGCATGTCTCGACTTATCTTGTCGCTCTATTCGGAAAGTATGTCTGTTACGGACTGCTCGCACTCTCGATCGACCTGATCTGGGGCTATGTCGGCATCCTGTCGCTCGGTCATGGCGCCTTCTTCGCACTCGGCGGCTATGCCATGGGCATGTATCTGATGCGCCAGATCGGCACTCGCGGCGTCTACGCCAATCCGGTTCTGCCCGACTTCATGGTATTCCTGAATTGGCCGGAATTGCCGCTTTATTGGTACGGCTTCAATCATTTTGTCTACGCGGCGCTGATGGTGCTTCTGGTGCCGGGTCTGCTCGCATTCGTGTTCGGCTGGTTCGCCTTCCGCAGCCGCGTTACCGGGGTCTATCTCTCAATCATCACTCAGGCAATGACTTATGCCTTGATGCTCGGCTTCTTTCGCAATAATTTCGGCTTCGGCGGCAACAACGGCCTAACCGATTTTAAGGACATCCTCGGTTTTAACGTCCAATCAGAGCTGACACGCAATTCATTGCTGGTGATCTCTTGTCTGATGTTGGCGATCTGCTTCTTGATCTCCCGCGCCATCGTCACTTCAAAATTCGGCAAGGTGCTGATCGCGATCCGCGACGCAGAGTCACGCTGCCGCAGGTCGGCATCATCAACCCGGGCGAATTCGCGCCGGCCAACTCAATTGAGGCCGTGATCTGGGTCGCGGTCGGCGGCCGCGGCACGCTGACTGGCGCGGTGCTGGGCGCCGTTGTGGTCAACTACGCTAAGACTTTTTTCACTTCGGGATTCCTCGCGCCTTACTGGTTGTTCATGCTGGGCGGTTTATTCATCGGCACCACTCTGCTAATGCCGCGCGGGATCATCGGAACCTATAACCACTGGCGCAGTTCGCGCGCCGACGTTAAAGACGCCGCCAAGAATGATGCGATGCCCGCGCCCACACCTCACGCAGCGGAGTAGCGCACATGATAGAAAAGCAAACGACTTCGGCGCTTTTGTATCTTGACGGCATTTCCGTTTCATTCGATGGCTTCAAAGCGCTCAATAAGCTGTCATTTATCGTCGAACCCGGCGAGATGCGTGCCATCATCGGCCCCAACGGGGCCGGTAAAACCACCATGATGGACGTGGTCACCGGCAAGACCCGGCCCGATGAGGGAGACGTCTTTTTTGAAGAGGGCGCCTACGACCTCTCCAAGCTCGACGAGACCGAAATCGCCGAACTCGGTATTGGCCGCAAATTTCAGAAACCGACCGTGTTCGAAATGCACACGGTTGAGGATAATTTGCTGTTGGCGCTCAAGAACGACCGTCGCGTGCACGCGACTCTGCTGTGGAAATCATCTCCGCCGCAAGAAAAGCGCATCGACGAATTGCTCGACATAGTGCGCCTGAAAAGCTTGCGTTCGCGGGTGGCGGGCAGCCTCTCGCATGGACAGAAGCAGTGGCTAGAGATCGGCATGCTGCTGGCGCAAGAGCCAAAATTGCTGTTGGTCGACGAGCCAGTGGCCGGCATGACCGACGCCGAGACCCAACAGACCGCCGAGCTACTCAAGGAGATTAACCGTGACAAAACGGTGATCGTCGTTGAGCACGACATGCATTTTGTGCGGGAGCTCGGGGTCAGGGTAACCTGTTTGCACGAGGGCTCGGTGCTAGCGGAAGGCAGTATTGATCAGGTCTCGACGAACCAGCGCGTCGTTGAAGTGTATCTGGGACGATGACCATGCTCGAAGTCACCAAAATCGACCTTCATTACGGTGCTGCTCAGGCGCTCCGTGGCATTTCGCTCAAAGCCGAAGTCGGCAAGGTAACTTGCGTGCTCGGCCGCAATGGCGTCGGCAAGACTAGCCTGTTACGCGCCATCGTCGGCCAGCGTCCGGTCAGCGCAGGCCGTATTACCTTAGGTGGCACCGACATCACCAAGCTTTCCACAGTCGAACGCGCGCGCAACGGTATCGCTTTCGTGCCCCAAGGCCGCGAGATATTTCCGCTGCTGACCGTTGAGGAAAACCTGGAGACTGGCTTTGCGCCGCTCCCTCGCGAACAGCGGACGGTACCCGACGACGTGTTTTCGCTGTTTCCGGTGTTGAACAACATGCTTGGACGGCGCGGGGGCGATCTCTCCGGGGGCCAGCAGCAACAGTTGGCAATCGGCCGGGCGCTGGTGATGCGGCCGCGGCTGTTGCTGCTCGACGAACCGACCGAGGGAATCCAGCCCTCGATCATCAAGGATATCGGCCGTGCCATCAACTATCTGCGGTCACTCAAGGAAATGGCGATTATCCTGGTCGAGCAGTATCTCGATTTTGCGCAGGAACTTGGGGACGAGCTTGTGGTCATGGATCGGGGATCGATCGTCTATTCCTGCGCTAAATTCGAGATGGACGAAGGCGCATTGAAGCGCGCACTAGCGATCTGACGGGGCAGCACTTGCGAGACACTCCGACTACAGTGGCGAACGGGTCCGACGCAGCGGTTTTCGCCGCCAACCGTGCGACCGGACGGATCGCGTTGGCGGTCGGCGCTGACGGCAACTCCACCCGACGCACCCACGTCCGCGAGGAAGGCTCGCTACGCGTACGGTTCCCGAACGCCGCGCCCGAGCTGCTCGAGACTGTGCTTATCAATACAGCCGGCGGCATGGCGGGCGGCGATGCATTTTCCATAAAACTTTCGCTCGGCGCCGGCGCGAGTTTGCTCGCCGGTACGGCCGCCGCTGAAAAAATATACCGATCAACGGGCCCGGACACGACCGTCGCGCTCGCCATCGATGCAGCCGCGGGCAGCCAGTGTCTCTGGTTACCGCAGGAGAGCATCCTCTTCGATCGCGCCAAGCTCTCGCGCCGAATCGATATCGATCTCGCAATGGATGCGTCTTTGGTTATGGCTGAAGCGGTTGTGTTCGGCCGTTCTGCGATGGGTGAGTTGGTACATGAAGGCCGACTTATCGATCGCTGGCGAGTGCGGCGCGGCGGCCGCCTAATTTTTGCGGAAGGCGTGCGCCTGGACGGTGCGATCGACGCCAAACTGGCGCAGCCTGCAGTCGCGGCCAGTGGGGTCGCTATTGCCACCGCGTTGCTTATTCCTGGCGACGAAGAAAAAGCCGCAGCCGTGCGAGAGGTCAAAGCGCATTTCACCGGCGAGGTTGGCATTTCGGCCTGGAATGGGATCGCGGTCGCCCGATTATGCGCGCGCGATGGCGCGGTTCTGCGCCACGATCTGGCGCTGCTGCTCGCTACCCTTGGGGTGTCATTGCCACGGCTCTGGTTGCAATGAGGATACGATGAATTTGACGCCGCGCGAAAAAGACAAGTTACTAATCGCCATGGCGGCGATGGTTGCGCGCCGCCGACGTGAACGGGGCGTCAAGCTCAATCATCCGGAAGCCGTGGCACTGATTACTGATTTCATCTTGGAAGGCGCCCGCGACGGCAAGAGCGTCGCGGCTCTGATGGAATCTGGCGCCCATGTGCTTACTCGCTCGGAAGTGATGGAAGGTATCCCCGAGATGATTCACGATATCCAGGTCGAAGCCACCTTCCCCGACGGCAGCAAGCTCGTCACCGTTCACAACCCTATCCGTTGAAAGGACGCAACAATGAAAAGGCTCGTTCCAATCGTCGCGGTTCTCCTGCTCGCTGCAAGCCCCGCCATCGCGCACGTGGGCCACGGCTCGACTGCCTCGTTCACGGCCGGGCTCAGTCATCCGTTCGGCGGTCTCGATCACGTTGCCGTCATGGTCACCGTCGGTCTTTGGGCAGCTATGAAGGGCGGCCGAGCGCTCTGGATTTGGCCTTCCGTTTTTGTCGGCGTGATGCTGATCGGCGGCGCGCTCGGGATGGCAAATGTTCCAGTGCCATTCGTCGAGCCGGGGATTCTCGCCTCGGTCGCAACGCTTGGACTTTTGGTGGCGCTGGCAGTTGACCTCCCGGTCGCAGTCGGTGCCGCTATAATTGCGGTGTTCGCGCTGTTCCACGGCCACGTGCATGGCAGTGAGGCGGCGGAAACGATGAACGGCGTGGAATACATGGCGGGTTTTGCGCTCGCCACCGCTGCATTGCATCTTGCCGGGATATCCTTCGCCCAGATCATGGCGCACTTCACCTTGCGGCCGGTCGTCCGCATGGCGGGCGCGTTCTGCGTATTACTCGGAGTCGGTCTGTTCGCCGGCGTGTTGTGAGCAATTCATGATCCCCGGCGAACTATTTATCCAGGATGGTGAGCTCGAGCTCAACGCCGGACGCAAGACTGTGACTCTCGCGGTGTCGAACACAGGCGACCGACCAATCCAGGTCGGCTCGCATTACCATTTCTTCGAGACCAATCCGGCACTGTCATTCGATCGCAAAAAATCGCGCGGAATGCGTCTCGACATTGCTGCGGGGACAGCCGTGCGCTTTGAGCCCGGGCAGAGGCGTGAGGTCACCCTTGTTGTGTTTGCGGGTAAGCGCGCGGTCTACGGCTTCCGAGCTGACGTGATGGGCAAGCTTTGAGGGATTAATCAATGCCGGCGAAAATCTCACGGCGCGTTTATGCTGACATGTTCGGCCCGACAACGGGCGATCGCGTAAGGCTGGCCGATACCGACCTGATTATTGAAGTCGAAAAGGATTTCACAACTTACGGTGAGGAGGTGAAATTCGGCGGCGGCAAGGTGATCCGCGACGGCATGGGACAATCGCAACTCACCAATAAGCAAGGCGCCGTCGATACGGTTATTACGAATGCGCTGATCCTCGACCACTGGGGCATCGTTAAAGCCGATGTCGGACTTAAGGAAGGCCGCATCAGTGCGATCGGTAAGGCAGGAAATCCCGACATTCAACCGAATGTCACCATCGTCATTGGCCCCGGCACAGAAGTGATTGCCGGCGAAGGAAAAATCCTCACCGCCGGAGGGTTCGATACGCACATCCATTTCATATGCCCACAGCAGGTCGAAGACGCACTGATGTCGGGGGTCACTTCCTTGCTGGGGGGCGGCACCGGCCCCGCCGCCGGTACCAATGCCACCACATGCACGCCCGGACCCTGGCATATCGGCCGCATGATTCAAGCAGCTGATGCGTTTCCCGTAAACCTCGGCTTTGCCGGCAAGGGTAATGCTTCGCGCCCCGCTGCTTTGGAGGAAATGGTCAAAGCCGGGGCCTGTGCGCTTAAGCTGCACGAAGACTGGGGTACTACGCCGGCCGCGATCGATTGTTGCCTGTCGATTGCCGACGATTACGACGTGCAAGTGATGATTCATACCGACACACTCAACGAAAGCGGCTTTGTCGAAGACACCATCAAAGCTATTAAAGGCCGCACCATCCATGCCTTCCACACCGAAGGTGCCGGCGGCGGGCACGCTCCCGATATTATCAAGGTCGCGGGACTGAAAAACGTACTGCCCTCATCTACCAATCCGACCAGACCATTTACGCGCAACACCATCGATGAGCATCTTGATATGCTGATGGTATGTCATCACCTCGATCCGTCGATCGCGGAAGATCTCGCCTTCGCGGAAAGTCGCATCAGAAAAGAGACCATCGCAGCAGAAGACATCCTGCACGACATCGGCGCGCTGTCGATGATGTCGTCTGACAGCCAGGCTATGGGACGCATCGGCGAGGTCATCATCCGTACTTGGCAGACCGCCGACAAAATGAAAAAGCAGCGCGGACGGCTCTCTCAAGAAAAAGGTGAAAACGATAATATCCGGGTCAAACGCTACGTCGCCAAATATACGATCAATCCGGCGATTGCTCATGGCGTGTCAAAGCACATCGGTTCGATCGAAAAGGGCAAGCTTGCCGATCTGGTGCTCTGGTCGCCGGCCTTTTTCGGCGTGAAGCCTGAAATCATCATCAAGGGCGGCAGCATTGTCGCTGCCCAGATGGGTGACCCCAACGCTTCGATTCCGACCCCGCAGCCGGTGCACTACCGGCCGATGTTTGGTGCGTTCGGCAAGGCACGCACCGCCTCCTCGGTCGTGTTTGTCTCCAAAGCAGCGATCAAAGTTGGATTGCGCCGCAAACTCGGCGTCGACAAACAGTTCGTCGCAGTCGAACATACCCGTGACATTTCAAAGAAAAACATGGTCCATAATGCCGCAACTCCGAACATCAAAGTCGATCCGGAAACTTACGAAGTGACCGCCGACGGTGAGCTATTGACGTGTGCGCCGGCAGAGGCTCTGCCGATGGCGCAGCGGTATTTTCTTTTCTAGGTTTGTGTGATGAAGCGCGTCACTGACATTAAACCGGCCAGCGCCTGGAATTTGCACGCAGCGTGCGATTTTGTCGTGCTCGATGCACAGGATAGGCATCGCCGTCGCGTCGTATTTGTGGGCGAGCACGGCGCCACCTACCTTCTGGATCTGGCGAGCCCGGCGCAATTGCGCGACGGTGACGGCCTGCTGCTGGAAGATGGTTCGGTGGTTCGCGTGTCCAGCAAAGCGGAAGCGCTTGTCGAGGTCACTGCCGCGACCACCGATGATTTGGCGCGCATGGCCTGGCATCTCGGCAATCGCCACACCGAAGTGCAGATAGTCGGTAATACGTTGCACATTCGCCGCGACCACGTTCTTGAAGAAATGCTGCGCGGCCTGGGTGCGTCACTTTCCTATCTCGACGCCCCCTTTGATCCGGAAACCGGCGCCTATAATCATCACGGGCACGGACATGGCTAAGAAATCATCAGCACTGTTTTACCGTTCGTCGTCGCGAAAAAGTGGACCTAACTTTGTTGGTACGGAAACAGCGGTTCACCGCGCGCGCGGAGACTTACGGGCGCAGCCATCACTCTACCGCCTGCTAGTTTGGCTTTCGCCGGCCTATCCTGTCGGTGCCTTCTCCTATTCAAGCGGCATCGAATGGGCCGTGGAAGCCGGCGACATCAAAGACGCCAACACACTGCGCGCTTGGCTTGCCGTTATGCTTGCTGATGGTGGCGGGTTTTGCGACGCCGTATTGTTTTCGCACGCGCATCGGGCCGCCGTTGCCGGAGACGACGACGAATTACGCGCGATTGCCGAATTCGCCGCCGCCTTCGCGCCGACAAAAGAGCGTCATCTGGAGACAACGGCGCAAGGAAACGCCTTTGTCAGTGCAACGCGGACGGCTTGGCCCTGCGTAGTACTCGACAGACTCAATACCATTTGGGAGGGCCCGGTGGCCTACCCGGTCGCGGTAGCCGTCGCCGCCGCTGGTCACGACATCGCACTTTCGTCTGCACTGGGGGGCTATTTGCAGGCGTTAGCTGCCAATTGGGTATCGGCGGGCGTGCGACTGGTTCCGCTGGGACAAACTGACGGCCAACGCGTGCTTGCCGCTTTAGAGTTAATCATTGCGACGACGGCGCAGCGCGCACTCACGGCGAGCCTCGATGATATCGGCTCGTCCGCGTTCCGCGCCGACCTCGCAAGCGCGCAGCATGAGACACAGTACACACGGCTGTTCCGAAGCTGAAGAAACAAGGAGTCCGCCGCTATGAAAAAGAGTCGGCATCGGAGGTCCGGTCGGGTCCGGCAAGACCGCAATGATGGATTTGTTGTGCAAGCGCATGCGCGAGCGCTACGACATTGCGGCGATTACTAATGATATCTACACCAAATGGGACGCCGAATATCTAGTGCGGTCAGGCGCGCTCGCGCCCGAACGAATTACCGGCGTAGAGACCGGAGGCTGTCCGCATACCGCCATCCGTGAGGACGCTTCCGCAAACCTCGCAGCGGTGGCGGAGATGCGTCAACGGTTCCCTAATCTCGATCTCGTTTTGATCGAATCCGGCGGCGACAATCTGGCCGCAACATTTTCGCCCGAGCTTGCCGATATCACGATCTATGTCATCGACGTCGCCGCCGGCGACAAGATTCCATCGAAAGGCGGACCTGGAATCACGCGCTCCGATCTGCTGGTCATCAATAAGGTTGACCTTGCACCTTATGTCGGCGCCTCTCTGGAGGTCATGGAACGCGACGCAAAGAGGATGCGCGGCGCGCGGCCATTCGTGATGACCGATTTGCGCAAAGGCCTAGGGCTCGATGTTATTGTGCATTTCATTGAAGACAAAGGGGCGCTCAAAAGCGGTGATCTCGCGCATTCGAATGTCAGCGCTTAGATCGGCGCAGTATCAGAGGCCACTCAGTTCTCTTACCATTGCTAATGTGAGCGGGCACAGCTTTGTACCGTCGAAATAGACAAAGCGAAGGCTGCGGCGGCGACTGACAAGAGCGGCCGGGAGCGGGTCGTACCGGAACGTCTCGCCGCCAACATGCGGCATCACCGCTCCGGTATCCACGGCCGTCTCGGTTTCTACCCGAAGCAGAACGAGTTTATTGGTGGCACCGTCCATCATTTCAAAGGGAATTTGTGCTAGCCGCAGGAAACTGGTCGGATCGGTCGCCGCTGCAAAACCCTCGACGAACGCCGCCTCTACCAGGTCGAGATCAGGCTCGCCGTGCTCGTGATCATGATCCTGGTCGGGCTGATGCGGCGTTTGCCATTGGGCTCCGCTTTGCGCTGGTCGCGCATGATTGTGACCAGCACCAGCGCCGTTGCCATGATGATGGTACTCGTGGTCGTGTCCTCTATGCATGGTCACGCTCCGTATTGGACCGGTTTGTCGATCAGGTGCTTGTGGCTGCCGAGTTTGCCATGTGCGACCAATGAGCCTAACGCCTCAACCACTACCCGGACTCCAAAGAGTGCGGTGATGTCGGACGTATCATAAGGCGGTGACACTTCGACCACTTCCAGACCGCACAACCCCTCGGCCGCGACCAGGCCCAACAGCTTGAGCGCCTCGCGCGGCAGGAAGCCACCCGGTTCTGGCCAGCCGGTACCGGGGACGAAGCCGCAATCGATCGAGTCGACGTCGAACGAAATGTAGACTGCGTCGGCATCCTTCCACGCCAGTTCGAGCGCGATCTCCGCGGTTTTCTCCAGGCCTATCTTCTCGATATCCGCGATGGTCAGCACATTTGTATTGCGTTTGCGAGCTTCCTGCACGCCGTAGCGCGGAACCTGCCAACCACCGATGCCCAGCTGCACCAGATTGGTGGCCGACACGTTGGGCATATTGGTTGCCCAGAACCACGGTGTAGTGTGCATGCGCTCATCGAGATCCTTCTCCTGGATGTCGATGTGGCGATCGAAATGGATGATACCGATGCGTTTGGACGTGCATTGCGCAATGCCGCGCACGCAGGGAAATCCAATCGAGTGATCGCCGCCCAACATCAACGGCAACGCTCCGGACGAAAAAACATGGCTCACGCCCCGCGTAATCTGGTCGAAGCTCTTTTCGAGGTTCGCCGGAATCGTGAAGACATCGCCGGCGTCACATAGCGTCATTTGCTCCCGCAGATCGACGCCAAGTTCGTAGTTGTAGGGCGTGTAAAGCGCCGAAATCCGGCGAATACCCTGTGGCCCAAATCGCGTACCCGGCCGGTAGGTTGTTCCCGAGTCGAACGGAATCCCGATCACCGCGGCGTCGTATTTTGCAACGTCGCGCACGTTCTCGACGTAAGGGGCCTTGAGGAATGTGTTGATGCCGGCGAAATGGGGCAGCTCACCGCGCGCAAACGTCGGTATCGTTTTATCGGTAAGGCATTCCGCGCCAGGCAGACCCATATTGAGAGCCCATTGCTGCTCCTTGCGCCAACCGTCTTCCGAAATCTTTCCTTCCGCATCGAGCGCCTTCCAGCCTTGCGTCCCGAATTTGTCAAAATCCGGGTGGTGGCGACGCTCGCGCCGTCGCACCGGGAAAAGACCTGCCTTCAGCGAGGAGCGTGTGGGCCGTTGAAAGATCATGACGCAGACCCTCGTGTTTGGTGGATACCGTCGATGAACGGATGCAATTGCGGAATGAGCGACGCGACGAGGTGAATCTTTCCAGAGATGACGCCACGACGAGATGTCATCTCGTCGGCAATAGTCTGTAGTTTGCGCGCCGGCCCCTGCACCAGCACGACCTCCATCGTCTGATTGTTCATCAAATGGACATGCAGCGAACTGATCACTTCATCGATGTAACGCATCTGCAAATCCGCTAATTGTCTTTGCAGGCCACTAACAGAGTTGTTGTAAAAAAGGGCAATGATTCCGACCATGACTCCGTCGCCAATATCCTGCTGATGGCCAACGACGAACTGATGAAGCATGTCGCTGATTGCCCGTGAGCGCGATTCAAAACCGCGCGAGCGAACCATATTGTCGAGGTCGCTGAGAAGACCACTGGGCAGCGAAATACTGATCCTGCTGACGGGCTGGCTGCGGTTTGGCGCAAGCATTGTCATGGCAGATCACTAGAACAAGTGCGTGTAGCGCTTGATTTCCCAAGGACTGATCGCAAGATGATAGGCCTCCCATTCCATGGTTTTGTATTTGACGAACTCGTCGCGTAGCTCTTTGCCGAGCGTTGCTTCCATCAGGGGGTCGGCGGCAAACGCCTCCACCGCGTCCATCAGCGTGCGTGGCAGAAAGTCGATGCCGCGCGCGCGGCGTTCGGCCTCAGTAATCGTGTAGAGATTGTCTTCGTTCGGTTCCCGCGGGTCGATCTTTTCGCGCACGCCTTCCAACCCCGCTGCCAGGGCGAGCGCCGCGCCAAGATAGGGATTGACCGCGCCATCGACATTGCGCGACTCGCAGCGACCTCCGCCCATCGGCACGCGCACGGAGTTGGTGCGGTTGTTCGAGCCATAGGAGTTGAATACGGGAGCCCAACTGAAATAGGTCATGGCGCCTTGACGTACTAACCGTTTGTAACTGTTAACGGTCGGCGCAAAGGCCGCGCACAGCGCTTGCCCATGCCGGAGGATGCCACCAATGAAATGGTAGCCCATCTCGCTCAAGCCGAGTCCGCGCGGATCTTTGCCAGGCTCGCAGGTGAATACATTGCGTCCGCTTGGCAGATCGTAGAGCGACATATTGAAGTGTGCTCCGTTGCCGGTTTTGTCCGCAAACGGCTTAGGCATCATGGTCGCTAGCAATCCTTGCTGCTTGGCGTAGTGCTTGGTCAGTTCCCGAAAGAAAATCAGGCGGTCGCACATCGTCAAAGCGTCGGCGTAGCGGAAGTCGAACTCGTATTGGCCGTTCGCATCTTCATGGTCGAACGAATAGAGATCCCAACCGAGGTCGGTGATGCAGCTTGCGACCTGGTCGAGCCACGTGAAATTGTCGAGAAAGCCGCGTAGGTCGTAGCAAGGCTTGTTCAGTTTATCGTTGGGGTTTGGTACAGAGAGCGTTCCGTCCTCGTTTTGACGCAGGACGAACACCTCGCACTCGATGCCGAGGTTGAAACCGAGACCCAACCTCGCCGCCTGCGCCAGCACGCCCTTCAGTGCGACGCGTGTGTTGAGCAGATAAGGTTTGCCGCGGAACGTATTGTCCGCGGGCATCCAGGCGATCTTGGGCTCCCACGGCAATTGAATGATGTGATCGAGATCGGGAATGGAAGCGATCTCATCGTCGTTCGGCGCCTGCCCGAGGCCATCGAGCGCGTAGCCGGTATATAGTTCGGAACCGTGCGCCATGTGGGCCAAATGGTCGAGCGGAACGACCTTGCCCTTCGGAACACCATGAATGTCGACGTACGCGCCGATGCAATATTTGACGCCTTTGGCGCGCAGTTTCTCCTGTGTCTGTTTAATTTTGTCGTCCGTGTACATTGCTCGGCCCTATTCGACTTCGTCACCGACATCGGTGAGGCGAGCGATCATGGAAAACGTGCCCTCCTCCTCATCGGCATCCGACTGCGAACTATGGATAAGGTGATCGAGCCTCGCCTTCGTGCTCACAAACTCGGGCGTGATAAATTGGGCTGCGCTGCGCGGGCGCGACACAGGCACTTCAATCAGCTCCTGCACTTCGCCTGGGTGGGCGGAAAGAACCAGAATGCGATCGGCGAGAAAGATCGCTTCCTCAAGATCGTGAGTAATGAATACAATAGTAATGTCGATCTTGCGCCAGATCTCGAGCAGGTGTGCCTGCATCCGGCAGCGCGTCTGCGCGTCGAGTGCCCCGAAGGGCTCATCCATAAGCAGGATGCGCGGTTGATTGGCGAGCGCTCGCACGATTGCCACACGTTGCTTCATGCCACCGGATAATTGATGCGGATAAGAATCGGCGAATTTTTCAAGACCGATCAACTGCAGCCATTGCATTGCCTGCTGCTCGGCCTCATACCGGCCACGGCCATTCACCTCGAGGCCAAACATCACGTTTTTCTTCACCGTCAGCCATGGAAACAGGGTGTAGCTCTGGAACACCATGCCGCGGCCGCTACCTGGGCCGACCACTGGTTTTCCAAGCAGCAACACCTCGCCTGAGGTCTGTTCTTCGAGTCCGGCGAGAATACGCACGAGGGTCGATTTTCCACATCCGGAAGGCCCCACGACGCACAGAAATTCGCGCCGGTGCGTGGTGAAATTGATATTGTTCAGCGCAACCGTTGATCCTTGCGCGGACCCGAATTTCTTGGTGAGTGCCCGCACGTCGAGAATAACCTCACGCGCGCGAAGTCGTTTGAATCGGGCGCGCACGGCTGGGCTTTGTTTAGCATAGGCCTTGGCAGACGCAGCGCTGACCATGTCATGCATTTTGCGGTGCTCCCTCATTCAGCCTTGACCAAGGAGCGGTCCCAAGGGAAAAGCCGCCGCCCGAGCATCGCCAAGGCAATGTCGGTGCCGAGCCCGATAATTCCTATCATCATGATCGCGGCATAAACGTTGGCAAAATGCTGGTAACGGGCCTGCTGCGTGATGAACCAGGTAATGCCCGACATCGTGCCAATGAGCTCGGCAACGATTAGGTACGTCCAAGCCCATCCTAATAAGATGCGCTGGTCGCGATAGAGGTCCGGCAGGATGCCTGGAATGACGACACGCCAGAGTACTTGCATATTGCGCGTGCCGAGCGTCATTGCGGCCTCGACCAACGAAACATCGAGCTTGCGTGTGGTGTTAGCGATGATGAGCACCTGTTGAAACAGTGTGCCGATGACGATGATGGTAATCTTTGGCCCGTCGTAGATGCCGAGGATCGCTACCGCCAGTGCTCCAAACGCCGGCGCCGGCAAATATCGAAAAAACTCTACGAACGGCTCACTCAGACGCGAGAAGATCGCGTAGGTGCCGCAAAGAATGCCGAGCGGCACGCCGATGATCGAGGAGATCACAAAACCCCAGAATATTATTTGGATGCTGTGCCAGAGGCTCTGATGGAGCCACTGCCCGTCCTGCGCTGCCGGTGGCGTCTTGAACGACGTGTAGAAAGCCAGGAGCACCTCGTGAGGTGCCGGCAGATAGATCGGGTTAGCCGGATAGCCTTCCGGGGGATCCTTATTTTCGCCGCGCGCTTCCTTTACCTCGTCGGCAAAGGCCACCTGGTTCATCCGCATGCCCACTTGCAGATAGTCCACCGAGCCGGGATTAGTGATGAAGACCTGCGGATGCCAAACGAATGGCACATAGCTGACGACGCACCACACGAGAACCGGAAGCACAAATGAGAAGCATAATGCGACCAGTCTCGCGTGGGGTGTGAGAGGCCGAAGCACCTGAAACCAGCGCGCCTGCGTCATGGCCGTTCACGTTCAACGAGCGGTCACTTCTGTGCTTCGGTCAGCGAAGGATCAATGTAGCTGTTGACGTCTTGCGCCTGCTTGTAGACCTCGTTCTTCACGTTGAAATCGTTGGCGATAGTCGAAGACCCGTAAAGAGATGCCAGACCCGGGGCCTTCTTGAAGACCTTCTTACCGGCTGCCACGTCGAGCAGTTTGGTTCCCTTCAACAGCGGCTTGTACGCGTCAGGCGTTAAGCCGACTCGCGCCGCCATGATCTTGACGGCGTCGTCTTGGGTCTTTGGGTCGTCGATATAGTGAACCACGCGGTCCCAGACCTTGATCAGCTTCGTCCAGTCGTCTTTCCGGTTCTTCAAGCTGGTCGGGCTGACGGCCAGGACGTCATAAATCAGGCCCGGCGCCTTGGCGGAGGTATAGACCGGGCGTGACCCGGCTAAGCCTTTCATGGCTTCGCCAGAGATCGGCTGCCAAGCACCAATCGCGTCGACTTGACCGGAGGCGAGCACCTGCGGAGTCTCGTTGGTTTTGGCGTTGACCAGCGTGACGTCCTTTTCTTTCATTCCGCTCTCCTGCAACCCGTGCAACAAGAGCAGGTGTTCTACGAGGCCGACCTCGATGCCGACTTTCTTGCCTTTGAGATCCTTGAGGCTCTTGATGCCTGGCTTCGCAACGATCATGTCGTTGCCGTTCGAATAGTCGGTCAACATGACCATGATGCCTTTGCCGCCGCCGGCGCCCGTGACCAGTGTGTCGCCATTTGTCATCAGGTTGGCGTCGATCTTGCCAGCGGTGAAGGCATCCATCGAGGCCGAGTAATCGAACCACTGGAACGCCACGTCGACGCCGGCCTCCTTGAACCAGCCCTTATCGATGGCGACTTGCCAAGCCACCCATCCCGGCCAGTCACTGTATCCAACCTTAAGCGGCTCGGCGGCAGCCGCTCCCGCTACAAACATCGCGGTCGACAGCACAAGGCCGAGGACCGAAGCGATTCTCGCTGTACACTTCATCGCTCTCTCCGCTGAGTATTACAAAAAATCAAAAGCGTAATACTCATTGCAAGCGATGTGCCAAAACTGCGGTCAGCAATTTTTCCGGAAATTACGTGGATCGGAGCCGTCGGTGCTGTCGGAGCAAACCGTGTCGCTCACAAAACAAGCGCGGCAGTAGTCAAACAGCCTAATTCGTAGCCATTCACATAGACACGCGGGACCCTGCCACGAGAACTGCTCGGACAGGGTCGGGCGAACACAACATCACATCGTGTGTGAACAAGAACTGCGACAACAATCCTGGGCGCCGTGCCCCACATTTTGCAACCGCAGGCGGACCGGGCGGT
>WNFD01002553.1_pt1 | contig 18310 bp, 16 predicted proteins | sample 5400491 | NCBI WGS metagenome assembly WNFD01 (sample SAMN13153343, study PRJNA577476) | soil metagenome | isolation source: 120 cm saprolite under Douglas fir tree site 2 hole 2 replicate 2 | place: USA:California | collected 2015-04-18 | reverse complement strand
GCCGTTGCGGATCAGGATTACCCACTTTGGCGCTATGCCGGCGGTCGCTGCAAGTTTAGGCAAATAAATGACATATACGGTCCAACACAGCGCGAAAAACAGTTGTAGGGCGGCTAAATACCAGCCGAAACGATAAGTATTGCCCATGGCGCATATCTCTCAGGCGATCTTAAAAGATTATACCGTTCCGGGCATACGCGGGATCGCGCCGTCTCTCTCGGTCACCTCCCACAAACAAAATACAAAGTCTGTGAGCTCACTCACAGACGTTTTGCGCGACTGGCACGACTATGAGGTCGGAGGGGCATCCGTACGGGAGGCTCGCATGCGCAGAACACTCAATGTCGCTCTGGTCATTGGTGCCGTTTTTATCAAAGTGATGGTTTCGCCGAACAAGACGATTGCTGAGATGGATGCGGCGAAAACTCAGATGTCCAACACAGCACTGATCTACGGTTTGCATGTCGCGATTCCCGACAACATGCTGCATTTTCCGGTCGAGCTAGTGCCACTGCCGTGATTCGCACTTGGGTGCGGCGAACAACGCGGGCAACAGAAACAGAGCAAGCTCCGGCCGATTTAAGGTCATAGGCCGGCGTCTTTGGGCTTGAAAAATTTGAGTTGTCCCGTCGAGAAAAAGGCTCAGCGAGCGGTCATTGCCGCCACTATTGGCCAAATATTTTTGCCCCGAGGGTCCTTGCAAAGTTCTCGGCAAGTGCGGTCAAAGCCGGACGATGCGGGTTTGCTTCCCCATGGCCATCTGCGGCTTCCCACGAGGCGCCGCCGAGAACGGAGGCATGAACTTCCCCTAAGTGTTCGTTGAATTGCGCGCGCATGCTTCCGTCGAGGGATTTCCTCGCGGAGGGTCCCCCAGTCAACATCTGCTGCAGGCGACCTTTTTTCACTTAGACCTTGTCAGTTTCCATGGGCCAACCGAATTGCGTCAGGTGCCAAAAGCGTAAGGGTTGCTGCCGGGTTTACTGTGTTAGCCATCACAAAAACGTCGATTCCCCCATTTGGGTTCACTTCTCAATAAACCGCTGATTTCGTTGGAGAAATGGCGATAAATTCCGGCGGCGCTGGAATTCGGAGACCGTCGCCAAAGCGATACCCACCTCAATCAGCTAACATTCGAAATGATGGATGTGATCGGCGCCACGGCTGGTTTCTACGAGGGGCTGCCAGTCTTTCGCGACTTCAGTCGGGTCGCCGATGAAGCTTTGTTTCATCCACTGCCCGACGATTGGGTGGTCGGCGTCGCCGACGTGGCGCAGTCGACGAAGGCAATTCGCGAAAATCGATATAAAGCGGTCAATATGGCTGGCGCCGCTGTGATTGCTGCGGTCGCCAATGCTCTCAAGGGCCGCGACTTTCCATTTGTTTTTGGCGGAGATGGCGCAAGCTTTGCTGTAGCCGCCGCAGACGCCAATCTTGCTCGGCGTGCCTTGGCTGAAACCGCCACCTGGGTCGATGAAGATCTCGGCCTCACTTTGCGGATTGGCATGATTTCAGTCGCTGAGATTCGCGTGCGGGGTAAGGATGTCCGTGTCGGTCGCTATCTAGCCTCGGACAATGTTTGTATCGCGATGTTTTCGGGAGGCGGTTTAGCCTGGGCCGACACTGCGATGAAACGCGGCGAGATTGCGATGCCGCGAGCTGCGCCCGGCGCGCATCCCGATCTATCCGGCCTATCGTGCCGTTATGAGCTTATCCCGTCGCAACGCGGGCAGGTGCTATCGCTGGTGGTGATGCCTGGCGCTCATGCTCGTCCTGATGATTTTCGCTCAGCGGTTAAAGACATTGCTGACATCGTTGAGAGTACGCCTGGCGGGGCACGTCCGGTTGCGAGGCAAGCGTTGAAATTAAAGTGGCCACCGCAGGGCTATGATTTGGAGGCGCGCGCGTCGCGACGCGCGGGAGAGTCAATTCATGTGCGCAAGGCGAAAGTGATCGTATGGACACTTCTTTATTTTGTGGTCATGCGCTTGGGCCTGCGCGTCGGAGGTTTCGTCCCGGATAAATATACACGCGAGATCGTTGAAAATTCGGATTTTCGTAAATTCGACGACTCACTGCGTATGGTGCTTGATTGTTCGTCTGAGCTCGCCGCAAAAATCGAGGACTATTTGCAAATGGCGGCGGCCAAAGGGATCATTCGCTACGGCTCGCATCGTCAGCAAGCCGCAATGATGACTTGTTTTACGCCTTCGCCCACCCGCCCCAGCCATGTCCATTTCATTGACGGAGCGCAGGGTGGATATGCGTTTGCAGCCGCGGTCCTCAAGGAAAGAGCAGGCCTGTAACTAACTGCCCGCGATGACGCTTGGTTGGGCTTCCGGGTTTGGACGCGGCACGAGAAACGGCATATGCAAGGCGGCAGCGAAAGAGCTTGAAATAATCTCGCGGACTGCCGAATAAACGTCGTACGATTTGCGCGTTCTCGTGTTTGAGCCTTTACTTAGCCATTTGAACGAGGGGTGAGCACAATGGGTGTCCTTCTCTGGATCGTTATTATCGGTTTCGTGGCGGGGATCATCGCGCGATTGCTCGCGCAGGGTCCGAACAAGCCAAAGGGTTTTCTCCTCACGACCGCGTTGGGAATGGCCGGTGCATTTCTCGCAACATTTATAGGGGAAGGGATCGGCCTTTATCGTCCGGGACAGGGTGCCGGGCTTATTGGGGCCACGATCGGCGCACTGGTAATTCTATTATTGTGGAATCGCCTGGTGGCGGCGCGGGTGATCCCCGACCACGGCATTTAGCGGATCAGCTTGCGAGGACCTACGCTGCTGGCGCGAGCCGGGCTGGCGACTAGGCTTAATTCGATGTTTCAAGCCAGCGCAAAAAACGGCCGCCGGCTAATCCACGCATTAGTGCGAGGTTGTATTCTCGAAACACTTCCGACGTATGCCAGCCCGATTTTGGCCAATTCTTCAACGCCTTTTCAAGCCGCGCCAAGTCGATGATTTTGCGGGCCAAGGGCGATTTTAAAAGCTCAGCAACTTCACGTGCGAGATCGGCACGTTGATATTCGAGCTTCTCGTACCAGTCTGCCGCTTGCAGACCACTTAAGCGGTTTGTGAGCACGATCTCCGGCACCAATCCCCACATGGCGCGTCGGATGAGTGATCGATCAATGCCCTCAGCAAGATATTGCTCGGGTGGAATCCCAAAGCAGTAGGAAATTACGTCAATGTCGGCGGTCGGATCGCGCACCTCAACGCCACTGACAGCTTTTTCCGCTGCGTACCAGTCGCCCGCATAGTCGGCTGGCGTTAGACTTTTCACGCGTTCGTCGCATCTCGTGCGATAGAGAAAATCGTGACCGACTTTCTGAGCGCGCGTATTCGTACGCATTGCTGCGGCAAAATCGGTGCGGATGGGAGCGTGCTCTTGCCAAGCCGCAATTCGGTTTGGGTGGCGCCGCCGATCAGCCCAATTTCCCAGCCGTGCCGGAATAACAGGTTCGATTAATAGCTTTCGCAGCGCAACCCAGCGGGAATAAGGTGTGTTTTGATAGTAAAGCCGCCACTGACGGTAGGCCAACAGCAGTCTGCCGCGACGCAGGTGACTTACGGCTTGTGACCATCCGTTCCAGCTGATGGTAGAATTTCCATAAAGGCCGCCGAGCAACACGCGCCGTCCGCGTGCGCGTGCGCGCTGAAGAACCGCAATCATCCAGCCGAAATTGGCAGGGTTTCGCACCGGTGCACCGAGCGCGATAAAGAAACGTTCAAGCTCGGCAAAGTCGCTGCATTCATCATTCCGCACATATTCGACGTCAATATTTCCCGCGTGCCGCTGAATTGCATCGACGTATGGGGTTTCATCAGCGTAGCAGCCGTCGGGAACCGCGCCTTCGAACCCCCGGCGTGGAACCCCTGTGAATGCCACGAGCCGCTGGTTTTTCTCGCTAAGAGCCCGCGCCGCAAGAACTGAGACCGACGAGGAATCTAGCCCGCCGCTCAGCAGGCTCCCTACGGGGTGAATACTGCGCATCTGCCGGCGCACAGCCAGATCAAGGCATTCGCGGAGGCCATCGGCATAGCTTGCATCGGAAGAGTGCCTCACCGGTTTGATGTCGGCCGGCGACCAGTAGCAACGATGCTGAATTGATCCGTTAGGCCGTACCTCGACGGCATGCGCAGGCGCGACCCGAAATATGCCGCGATACATGGTCGTGGCGTGGTCGGCATGATTGAGCACCAGAAAGTCAGCGAACTTTTCCTCGCAAAATTCGCGCGGCACGTCGTCGAGTGCAAAAAGCGCACTTGGCATACTTGCGAATGCGAAAAAACGTTCGCTCCGATGCCACATCACGACGTTTAGCCCAAGATGATCGCGCGCCAATATCAGCGATCGGTTACGTGAATCCCAAATTGCAGCTGCGAAAGGCCCTCGCAGCAGTGGCCATATACCGCGTCCTAGTTTTTCCCATCCGTTGAGAAGCAAGCGCGAGTCTGACCAATCCGCCGCCTGCCGGGGCGCGATTCCAAGTCGCGCAAGCAATTCACCGCGATTGTCAATCCGCAGGTCTGCGGTGATGAGCGCCCCGCTCGCACCTCGGTGCGGCTGTCGGTCGCTGTTATCCTCCGGAGTCATCCGCATGAGTGCGTGGGCAAAGCCTACGTTCTCACCTGTGACAATGTCGGAGCGATCGGGACCAAATTGGTGGAGCGCATTCGCCGCCCGTTCGAGTTCTTGCCGCCGCACGGGGCGACCATCGAAACGTATCAAACCGGCGATGCCGCTCATAAATTATTCCTTGAAGATCAGCCTGCTCCGCCGAAGGCAGCGAGATGCGCGTACCGTGCGCTTTCGACGCCCCCGACGATTTTATTATTGCCGATCTCGACCCAAGCATGCGCAGTTAGCAAACCATTCTCTCGCGCAACTCCGAGGTAAAGGCGGCTCGCCAGGCCGCGCCGGCGCAGCATCGCGTGAGCGGCCATGGCCTGCGGCAGACAAAGGGCATTCATCCAAGGGCGTGCGGCGACATTCTCAACCGCCCAAGCTATCCTCGGTACTTCATTGATAGCGAAGCGATTGATATGGCGAGGCGGTTTGTTGGCCCAAGAGATAATCCGTGAAAAAGGGACAAAGCGCACAGCAATGCGCGCGAGAATTAGCGTTATTGCGGCTTCTCTAAGGTATGTGCGCCGGAGTGTTGCGACCTTCATGGCGGCACGCTCTCGGTAACAAGTCTTGCGAGCCGTTGCTCCACCAGCTTTTGGAGAAATGGAGTCACGTCGCGCGCCAGAGTCTCCGCGTCTATATTATGCTGCTTCGAAAGACAGTAAAAAATTCGGCTGACCGGGCACGGTTCGGTGAGCATGCACCAGATTTCGGTCGCCACCGCATTGAAGTCGAAATAGGCACCCGCGCTCGGGCTCAAAACAACGACGCGCCCGTCGACGCTAGCTGCGGTCAACTCTCTATTCTGAACCAGAACACTGTCGATTGTAACGCCCAAAGCCTTTGAGCTCCATTGCTGTGCGGATTACAACCGCCGGGCAATGTATCGGATGGTGCGATCTTATCCCACCATGCGTAAACCGAGAGCGAGATCGCGACAAGGCTATCGGCAGGCCACGAGCTTCAGTCCGACCGTCCTTAAATTTCGCGATGCCGCTCTATTTCGCAGCGCGCGCGGAAAGCGGAAGCGCCATCTCAAAAGAAAATCCTAGTTTGGTCGTGGGCGATGTTGGTGGCTGTGGCTCGTCAAAAGTCGGATTTTTTCCGCTGTTTGAGGCCGATTTGGTTTCGGCGCCGATTGGCACCTTCGTTACAACCGGAGGGTCCCAGGCGCATTGCGCTTCGGCAGCATTTTTGTCGGCTTTGATTGGTGCCATCGCTGCCTCCCAACGATTAAGCCCTTACGCTTTCTATGGGATCAGCATGACGATGGCAAGATTAGTGCTCGTCGGTAACATCAGTCGCTGACCGACGATCAAACAAGCGCGATTGATGATGCGCCTCCAACGCCAGCGAAAGTGCGAGAATACGCGTGTTGCGTAACGTCAGGGCCGCTTGGCATCGACCAACCTGCATGATACGCTTTTTTCGTCTTCAGGGGGTTTGAGCCGAAAAACAAGCACTTATCGACCGCGTAGCGATCGGCCCAAAGAGTAGAAAGGATCCGCCATGGCACATAAACCGACTTCCGAGAGTGCAGAAATAGGAGAGGCCATCGCGGGCGAAACGCCAGAGGCCGGGCATCGCGACGAGGTTGCGTCTAAGTTGGTCGACCGGTTTGCTTTGTGGTCCGGCGTCGCAGGGCTGATCCCGGTACCAATAGTTGACGCGGTGGCGGTAGGCGGACTTCAAATTCAAATGCTGCGCCGGCTTTCGCAAATTTATGACGTGGCTTTTTCCGATAATCGGGGCAAGGCGGTTATCGCGAGCTTGGCCGGGTCAATGATTCCGACGACGAGTGGCATTGGCGCAGCCAGTATGCTCAAGGCAGTGCCGATCCTCGGAACGATCGCATCTGGGTTTGTCATGCCAGTGCTTTCTGCCGGCGCCACCTACGCCATTGGCAAGGCCTTCATCCAGCACTTCGCATCAGGTGGGACTTTGCTTGACTTTAACCCACCCGACTATCGTGAGTTTATTAGAACTCACAGGGAGATGTGGGATTCAAGATCCAAAGGCGCCAGCCGAAGCGCTAGGTCTTCACAATCCGGCAATGACGCGACGGGGGCGGCAGCGAGCAGCTCCTAAGTCGTGCGCAGGCACGTCCGGCATTGGGAGTTGTTCTACCCCTGCAGCGCTAAAGCTGTCGACGGGCGGGGCCGAGCTGAATGCTCGAAGCGATTGTCTACATAATATTCTGTGTCCTTACGGGGCTTTGCGGCATCGACCGTCGCATGGGCTTTTTTGGAACCTTCCTTCTCGCCCTCGTCACCACGCCGTTTGTAATGCTGCCAATCTTGCTGCTCACCAGCCCATCGCGCCGTGCTGGATGGCACCGCCGGGACTAATGGATTTTGTTCTGTCACATCCGGCAAACACTTCCGTCTTGAGCCGGCGGCACTGGCTTGTAAACGTGTAAACGGAAAGACATCAAGCTTATGTCCTTCCTAGAACTTGTTCGCCGCGAAATGCACGGCTCGCTGCCGAAGCTGTTGTTAATGTCTGCCTTGGGCGGCATTAGCACGGCTGCGATCCTTGCTGCGATAAATGCGGGCCTGCAAGGGCAATCCAGCCTATGGGCGCCGACGCTTTTTTTGGTAGCGCTCTTTCTGTTCGTCAAAACGCAATACTACGTCACCATCAGCACCACTGCTGAAATCGAAGCGATCATTCACAAGATTCGCTTACGCCTTATGGATCAAATAAGGCACGCAGAATTATTGGCACTTGAGAAGATCGGACGCTCGCGCATCGTGGCCGCGATCACAAGCGACACAGCGATACTGACGCAAGCGAGCAATATGCTGTGCTTCTCGGTCCAGGGCGCAGTCCTTATCTTTTTTGTGGCAATCTATGTGGCATTCCTGTCGCTTGCTGCAATCGCCACGACGATCGTTGTCGTGGGCGCGGCGGCGGCAATATTTCACTTCAAAAATCGCCGCCTAATCGCAGAGAAGCAAAGGTCTGCGGAATGGGAAGGCCGACTATTTGATCGCCTGACAGACTTCCTGGACGGTTTTAAGGAGGTGAGACTCAATAGTGCTCGGAGTGCCGACCTATTTGACGATTCCCTCAATGTTTCGAGAACGGCTGCAAACATCAAAATTCAAAGTCAGGCTGAAACTTTTAAGTTAATCGTCACCTCGCAAATTTCGATGTACGTGCTACTTGGCGCCGTCGTTTTTGTTGCTCCACAGTTTAGTGACTCCTTAGGCGGGCCAGCGCTGACCAAGACCACAACCGCACTCATGTTCATCGTTGGTGCATGTTTTGGCTTGGTGCAATCGATACCGATCTTGCTCAACGCAAATGCGGCGGCCGATCGAATTGAGAAGTTGGAAGCGGCTTTGCGCGCGACCGGTTCCTCGCCGGATGAGGTGGACCTCGTTGCACCGACTCATTTCGACAAAATTGAAATGCACGGAATTGTTTTTCGCTACACAGACAGATTTTCCGAAACCGCATTTAAAATCGGCCCGATCGATTTCAGTCTGCAACCTGGCGAACTTGTGTTCATCACGGGCGGCAATGGATCTGGAAAGTCGACGTTTTTGAGAGTGCTTGCCGGGCTCTATCCTCCGGATTCCGGCGAAATCATCCTTGATGGAGAGCAGGTCACCGCCGATACCCGAAATCGGTATCGCGCCCTGATGTCGGCGATATTCTTCGATTACCACCTGTTCCAGCGGCTCTATGGAATAAACGAGCTAGAGCCAGGCGAAGTTGACCGCCTGCTCAAGCAGTTCCGTCTGTCCGATAAGACGGGTCTGTCGGGAGGCGAGTTTCGTACACTCGATCTTTCCGGGGGCCAGCGTCGGCGTCTTGCACTCATCGTCAGCCTGCTCGAAAAGCGTCCAATTCTGCTTTTGGATGAGTGGACGGCTGAACAGGATCCGGAATTTCGGCGTAAGTTCTACGACGAACTCTTGCCGGATCTGATGCGAGCTGGTGCGACCGTTGTGGTGATTACACACGATGATCGCTATCTCGATGAGTTAGACTTGCCCGCACGCAAGATTCGTATGGATGAAGGTCGGATTGTGGAAGAGATATCAATGAAGAAAAGTTGAAGGCGTCGTACGGAGAACGTTTAATGGCACGGTATTCAGAGACTCTCGATGGTGCGCCTCCCGCGCAACCAGGTCGTGCGTGGCGACGGTTTATTGGACGCCATTTGCCAAGCTTCTCCGTTGCATTGCTCGTCGCTATGTTGGCTACAACCGTACTTTTCCCCTATGTGGTGATTACGGTTTCAAGCGGCATGGTCGGTGTTCTGTGGAAACGATTCAATAGCTACGATCTTTATTGCTGGTGCTTCGTTGGCCGCGGAACGATCGTTGATCCACGCGAGCTAAGGGACGAAGGCCTGCACATCATTTGGCCGTGGGATAAACTGTACCTCTATAATCTTCGACTCCAATCAAACACCCAAACATATAACGCCATCACCAAAGACGGCGTGAGCGTAATCGCACAAATTAACATACGTTTTCAATTACTACATAACTACGTGGCGGTGCTTCATAAATTTATCGGCCCGGAATATTTGGTGTCGGTTGTGGATCCGGAAATCGGTAGTCGCGCACGCGAGGTTATCGCGCAGTACACCGCGCAAGAGGTTTATACGTCGCGCGAGGCGATTCAGGGCAAGATTCGAAACGAAGCACAGAAAAGCCTGGGTACTCACCTCAATAGTCTGGTTCAGCCTGAGGCGATGGAGCAGCCCGACCCGAAACATTATAATGACTTCCTTCAAAACTCGATCCAACTCCTCGATACGCTGGTGCTAAGCATCGAATTACCACCGGCAATTGTTGCCGCGATTAACCGCCAGACACAGCAGTACTATGAAATTCAGGAATATAAATATCGTGTCGAGCGTGAAGCGCAGGAGTCGATAAGAAAACAAATCGAGGCCAATGGCATCGCGGCATTTCAGCGAACCGTGAGTCAAGGGATTTCTGACTCTTACCTGCGCTGGCGCGGGATCGAGGCCACGCTTGCACTTGCGCAATCGTCGAACGCTAAAATAGTGATCATTGGCGGCGGGAAGGACGGGTTGCCGATAATTCTCGGCAACGTAGATACGCCAGGTGGCGCAGGGCTGAATTCAAAAGCGGAGGATCAGGCGCCGGCTCTCGATAAGCCGTTTTCATTTTCACCCGCGCCCAACAGCGGCGCGGTGCCGCCGGTCGTGCCCTTCATAGGATCCGACAAAACAACGCCAGGGCCGCGGTCCTCGAACACTCCAGACGCGCCCGCTGGCCGGGAAAAAGGATCGACATCGGATACTTCCGGTGCCGCTACTCGTTTGGAAGCGGAGGCAAATTCATATCTGACGCTCAATCTTTCGCAGCTAAGAGCTATGCTTCCTAAAATCCCCGAATGGCTGCGTCCAAGCACATCGGGTACGGGCTCTGGAGAAGGGACACGTAGTCAGTAGCTGTCGAGCACTGCTATTTGTCTCCCAAATTGCATTCCGGCGAACAAACCGGCAATCATATAGAGACGATCCGTAGAATTTTACGTCTGAGGATTGCGGAGGACCGTAAGTGCGTAAGACGGCGGAATCCACACGTCCGAGGCAAGCTCGGACCAGGTTGTCCCGTCTGCTCACGGCTCGCTACAGCCGTGTATTGATCCTTGGCGCGATGTTGGGAGGAGCCACTGGCTACCTGATCGGCTTGAACGTCGCCGCCTTCGACATTTCAGCCGCCAAAGAGCTGGTTCAGCAAGTTCGAATCGACAACCAGAAGCTTAAAATAGAAATTATAGATCAAAATGCGAGGCAGGTTGCTCTGCAAACCAAACTTACGGGCGTGGACACCACGCTAAAAGCAATTGTGCCTACAGACGACACTTATATCATTAAGCCGAACCAATCGCTGATCGTCGCGGGTGGACGATTGACACTCGGGCTGATTGGTTCGCCAACCAACGAAAGCGTCAACATCAATATCAATGGGCAGCGGCAGTCGGCAGCAACAGGCGACATCATTAATGTGGCCGTCGACCCGCCCGCAACCTGTCAGGTGCGGGTGCAATCCTTCGACATGTTCAAGGCGGTCCTGTCCGCAATGTGCGGCGCAGCAGGTAGCCAATAGATATTCAAAGAAAAACCGCTGAAGCAAGGCGGGACTTGAGTCCGCGACAAGCAAGCAAAAATATGAATATTCAGGCCAAACCACGATCAATTCGAGAATGGCCACCGAGAATCCGCTAGCATCGGTCGCAGGTGATTCGCCATACGCCGAATAGCGGAAAGGCAGGTCGAAAATGCGACAGATAATCACAGTTGCAACAATGAAAGGCGGAAGCGGCAAAAGCACAATCGCAAGCTGCCTTGCGGTGCATTGGCACCTTCAAGGCCGAACTCCAACCATTATCGATGCCGACCCGCAACGATCAATTGCGCGGCTAGCCTCGCGTGAACGGGCCCTCGGCGGCGTACCAGTTGTGGAGAATGCGGAGGTGGACGTGTGGAAAACCGCGTTAAGTCTCGCTGCCACGCGTCGTCCAATTATTATCGATACACCCGGCTTTCGATCCCAAGCGACATTGGCATGCATCGCAGCCTCGGACTTTCTCCTTGTGCCGGTTAAAGCGTCGCCGTTGGACATCGATCGGATGTTGGACACGCTCAACTCACTGATCAATGGTGCGGCGGGTCGGCAACCGACCTTTCGGTGCGTGCTCACTCAGACGACACGCGATTCAATTATCGCCAAACACATACGCGCGGAATTGATTGAAGCCGGCTTTCCGGTGCTTAAAAGCGAGATGACAAATCGTGTTGCGTATCCGGAAGCAGCGCTTTGGGGTGCTACGCCCAGTCTCATTGACAAAAGGGGCGCAGCTGCGGCTGAGATCGCCGCGATTGCCGGCGAGGTCGACGACATTGTCGGCATTAAGCGAGCAGCCTGACGATGAATAAGAAAAAATTGCCTAAAGCAATCCAACCTCACCTCGCTAAAGCCGACGCCGCGAGGACACCTTCCGACACGCTCAAGTCTACGCCGCAAAAGTCTCAAGCTCGGAAGGCCAGCGCGCAAGCGACGGAAGCGGATGTGCCTCAACTTTCTCAAGATGACCGACGTGCGACTGCAATAAAGTTGGTTGAACGCTTTTCGCTATGGTCCGGGGCCGCGGGACTTTTTCCCGTACCCATTATCGACCTTGCGGCCGTTGGCGCTGTCCAGATTCAAATGCTCCGTCGGATTTCACAGATCTACGACGTTCCATTTTCTAAGAACCGGGGCAAAGCGCTCATAGCCAGCCTTGCGGGAACAATGATTCCGGCAAGCACGGGATTGGGAATGGCAAGTACTTTAAAAGTCGTGCCAATAGCCGGAACTGCCATTGGTGCCTTAACGACCCCGGCACTCTCTGTGGGCGCGACTTACGTAATCGGGATGGCCTTTGTTCAACATTTTGCTTCCGGGGGCACCTTGCTGGATTTTGAGCCACCGAACTACCGCGAATTTATCAAGGCTGGGTCCGCGTCGAACCATTCAAGATAAGTGTGTGCCCCAGGGTCGACGATCAAAACTATCGGTGACTGTGCCGCACGGTAAGCACCAGCATTTTTGCTTCATCTTTTGCCGCCGGTCTTGGCTGCTTTGTCGCCGTCCCACCACCACACCGTCGGGAACGCAGATATGCCGTACTTCGGCAACGGATCGGGTCGGCCAAAACGATTCCAGCGTGCGGTGCGCAACTTAGCGTAGCCCCATTGTGGCACCACGTATTGGTTCCACAGCAGTATACGATCGAGGGCTCTCGCGGCGGCTATAAGGTCGTCCTGGGTCTTAGCAAAGACGATTTTCTCAATCATTGCGTCAACCGCAGGGTTTTTAATGCCGATCACGTTGTCTGATCCAGACTGGTCGGCCGCCAGAGAGCCCCAATATCCCCTCTGTTCATTGCCTGGCAAAAGCGATTCACCCCAGGCGAAGGTGATGATGTCGAAATCCCAATTTCGCAATCGGTTCTCGTAATGCGCCTCGTCAACCGTGCGCACAGACACTGCAATACCGAGACGTTCAAGCGCCGGCTTGTAAAACAAGAACACGCGCTCGAAGAGGGGCGCGTTGGTCAGCAGTTCCACCTCAAAAGGCTCGCCAGTCTTTTCGTTCACGACTTGCTGATTGCGCACTTCGTAGCCGGCTTCTTTTAATAGCCGAAGGGATTCACGCAAATTGGCGCGTGTCGCGTTTTGGCTACCTCCGACCGGATTCGAATAGGGCGTTGTAAACACCTCTGGCGGGACTTTATCGCGCACGGCTTCCAATAATTGGAGCTCCCGACCGGTCGGCAGGCCGCTGGCGGCGAGTTCGGTTCCCTCGAAATAACTGGCGATGCGCTTGTATTGACCGAAGAAGATCTTTTTGTTCATTTCCTCGAAGTCGAACGCATAGTTAAATGCCAAGCGAACGCGAGGGTCCTTGAACTTGTTTCGGCGAATGTTGAAGGCAAATGCCTGCATAATGCCGACGTTGTTGATCGGAAACTCCTCGAGAATTACGCGTTTTTCGTTGACCGCGGCGAAGTCGTAAGCCGTAGCCCAACTCTTGGCGCTGTTTTCTGTGCGCCAGTCGACCAGATCTCCCTTGAACGCTTCGATTGCAACAGTTGCGTCGCGGAAATATTCGAATCGTAGTTCGTCAAAGTTGTCACGGCCGACGCTGACGTTTAGATCGCGGCCCCAATAATCCTTGACGCGTTCGTAAACGACGTTGTGGCCGGGTGAAAATTCCTTGATACGATAAGGTCCGCTGCTAAGTGGCAATTCAAGCGTCGTTTCGCCAATCCTGCGTTTCTTGCCGTCGGCGTCGGTGCCTGTCCACCAGTGCTCAGGCAGGATAGTGAGCTGACCAATGCTCAATGGCAGTTCGCGGTGGCCTGTCCCTTCAAATGCGAACGTGATTTCACGATCGCCAGTTTTTTCCACCTTAACGATGTGACGGTAGCTCGCGGCAGACTGCGGGCTCATTTCCTTGAATGCATTAAATGAGAAAATCACATCTTTTGGTGTAACGGGCGTGCCATCGTGCCATTTTGCGGAGGCCCTTAGTCGGTATGTCGCAGAGGAATAATCGGCGGGAAAGCTCAGGGCTTCGGCAAGAAGGCCATACGCGCTCGAAACCTCGTCGAGGGCTGGCACCAATAGGGTGTCGTGGGTGAGATCAATGCCAGAGACGAGTGTGCCTTTGACTCCAGCAGTTACAGGATTGAAGTTATCAAAAGTACCCAGCACGATCTGGGACGCCGCTCCGCCCTTGGGAGCGTTCGGGTTAACGTAGTCAAAGCGCGTAAAACCTGCAGGGTATTTCAGATCACCGAATTTCGACGCACCATGCCGCCACGCCAGAGGCGCGCTTTGCGCTTCTGCCCGGCTTATCCAATCCATCAAGCTCAGCGGGCGCCCGGCAAGGACGAGTAGCGTCGTTGTGAGCAAGGACCGGCGATTCATTTCGAACTCCAATAACGGGTACAGCCGCCAACGATGATCCCTGTCAATCCTTTGTGATTTCAGTCGCGACAACAGTGCGCAGGCTCGCGCAGCGACGAGTGAGATTTAACGAGTCGCGAAGGATTATGTTTCGCAGCCCAATTTGGATAGCGGCGGAGCAGGCAAGCAACGAGGCGCCGAAAGGCATCGGCGCCTCGTTTAAGCCTTCTCGATCCCGCAGGTCAGAGATATTCTAGGAAGCAGGACCGGTCCCACGGACCCGTCAGCCCGGGCAAACGGACAGGCCGCTGCAGCCGCCGAGCGTGAAGTTCTGCTTTTCCGAGCCCGCCGCAACCTCCAATGCTTCATCGGAGACGTCGAAGGCAAGGATCTCTTCCTCTGTCTGCTCAATCGTGACGTTTTTCATGGCATTATCCTTTTGGTTAGCCAGCGGCGCTGCAGTAAGAGATTTTAAAATCAGGCCCCCTCCCAGCGCCATGCTCCATGATCCAATGCGGTCTTAGTAAAGTCAATTGGGATAAGCCTACGTTCGCAAGGACTTATGACAGCCAGACCGCTGATTTAGCTGGATAATCACGTCGATTTTTGTCGAACCTCCACCTCGGATGCTCGTTACACTGGTCGGCTGCTTTTTCTCTACTCGGTGCCAAGCAGCTGACATCTGCCGGGCGGGAAATAGAATGAAAATGAATGCGGACCGGGTAATCGCTGACCCGATCGGAGACGATCGAATGGATGCCTTCTTTGAGCGCCTGATCATTCGCGCGGCGACCATCGACGAGCTTTTGTCGGACGAATACGAAACATTGCCCGGGCAAAAAGGCGACGCGGATCTGGCGACGCGGCGCCTCGCTGCGTGGTGCCGATCCTGCGCTAGCGGCGACTGGGCGCTGTTTAGCAGGCGATTGGATCGGGATGGACTGGCAATCACCAAAATACTCGAGCGATTTGCAACGACCCGCCGCAAAGCGTCCGCCACTTCGCCGCCATGGCTCGCGGACGCAATCTGGATCAATCTGGCATTACAAAGCGTCGGCAATGGCGATCCAACCAAGATGTTGGACAAAAGCGAACCATATGCGTTCGAGCACTTATTCATACCGGTGGTGGAGCAAGCTGAAAGCCTGCTTTGTCATGACATTGTTGGGACGACACCCTCCAACCTGCGAGACTCCGCGCGGACCTGTCTCCGTCGTTCCCTTCTAAAGGAATTGTGCGGTCTGTCTGCCCCAGCGATTTATGAGCGTTTCACCAAAGCACGGAGCAACAATTCCGCCGCACCGGATTTGAGGCGCAGCGGCCTAACGACCCGTTATGAGCAATTCATTGCAGAAATGAAGGGCGGTGGTTTCCAACGGTTATTCGAGGACAAGCCGGTACTTCTTCGCCTGCTTGCTGTGATCACGCGGCAATGGATAGAGACGTCCCGAGAACTTGTTCTGCGGCTAAGCTCCGATTTGCCGGCTATTCGGAGTCATCTCATTGAATCTGCCAACGACGCGTTGGTCGTAAAAATTGAAGGCGATATCTCTGATCCACATAATGGTGGACGCTCTGTCCAGATTGTTACTTTCGCGGATGGGCAATGCGTAGTCTACAAACCGAAAGATTTGCGGTTGGATGTTGCCTGGCAAAAGCTAGTCGAGCGACTGAACCATGCAAAGGCTCCCCTCGACCTTAAATCGGTGCGCGCGATTGCGCGCGAGGGCTATGGCTGGACTGAATTCATAAAGCATAGTGGATGCGCTGATAAGGAAGGTTGTAAGCAATTTTTCAAGCGCGCCGGGGCTTGGCTCGCGCTATTCCACTGCTTTGTTGCGAGCGACATGCACCAGGAAAACATGATTGCGGTCGGTGATCATCCCGTGCCGGTCGATCTTGAAACGATCCTTCAGACATCGATGGACGAGCAAGGAACCACGGACGCAGAAGCGCAGGCCTTCGACCTGGCAGTCGAAAAACTTGCCGACTCCGTCATGATGGTTGGGCTGCTTCCAGCCTATGGACGATCACCGGACAACAATGTTTTTGCTATCGGCGGAATGACGGCAGACTGGAATTCGAAAATAAAGATTAAGTGGGAGGGCATAAATTCCGATGAGATGCGGCCGACGAAATCAAAAGTTGGCAGCAACAATAGTCCAAACCTCCCGCATATTGGCGGCCAATACTGCAAGTTTGGCGACTATGTCGACGATTTTGTCTCGGGCTTTGAGCAATACGGAATATTTTTGCTGCGACAGAAAAGTACGAATTCGTTTGGGTTGTTCGATAACTTCGCCGGGCTTCCAGTACGCAAAGTTGTTCGTGCGACCCGCTTTTACGCAATGTTGCTTCAACGTCTGAAAGACTATCGCACGATGGACGACGGAGTAATGTGGTCTGCGCAAGCGGATTTCATCTCCAGATTGGCCGAGTGGGATAAGGAGACCGACGCCCGCTGGCCAATCCAGCGGGCCGAACGCTCCGCGCTCTTGTCGCTGAACGTTCCGCACTTTGCTTCACCAAACGATAGCGATGAGCTGCGCGATGCCGCCGGTTTTTCCATTCGCACTGGTAGTGAGACGGGCTTAAGCCGGGCAAACGCTCGGTATCGGGAGTTCGACGAGAAGGCAATCGCCTGGCAATTAGACGTGATACGGGCGAACACGAGTTCATTTTCGAAGGCCCGTTCCGTTATTGACGTCAAACCGGCGCAACCTGAAATCAGTGGAATGGTAACGCCTGATATTTTCGCGAGAGAGGCCGACAAGATTGCTGACGAATTGTCACGTTATGCAATTCGCCAGGGTCCTGGGGCGGCCTGGATCGGAATTGACTGCCTCGGTGACGCCGAAGTCTTCCAGCTCGCCCCTCTAGGGCCGGACCTCTACAACGGCTTATCCGGGATTGGCGTATTTCTCGCCGCGCACGCCGCGGTGAGGGGCCGTGATTCTTCGGCTGGTCTTGCCCTGGCTAGCATTGCCCATCTTCGAAAAAATCTTAAAGGCCGGAACGCGGCCCGAGTAGCGCGATCTCTTGGAATCGGTGGCGCGACAGGTTTGGGATCGATCGTCTATGCCCTGACCCTCATGTCGAAGTATCTCGACGCCCGCGACTTGCAGACCGATGCGCACGTAGTCGTGGACCTGTTTACGGATGACCTCATCGCGGCGGATAAACAGCTCGATATCATTGGTGGAAGCGCCGGAGCGATTCTTTGTTTGCTTCGTCTCTATCGGGATAGTCAATCAGAACGCGTTCTTGCGCGCGCCCTCAGGTGTGGCGAACATCTGATTGCACAAAGGCGGCACGGGACGGATGGCCGGCGCACGTGGCTTGGACAAGGTTCGGGTCCGCGGGCGCTGAACGGCATGTCGCACGGCGCCGCCGGCTTTGCCTATGCGCTCGCATCTTTAGGTGCGGCAACAGGACGGGACGAATTCGCGCAAGCGGCATTTGAATGTATTGAATTTGAAAACTCCAGCTTTAGTGCAGACCGTAACAATTGGCCCGATTTGCGCGTTAGCGATGCGTCGTCATGGCCGTGTCAGTGGTGCCACGGTGCTCCAGGTATTGGTCTTGCGCGGATCGCGACGGCCAAACTGGCGGGGGTGAATGCTGCGGCCTACCTGACGGATATACAACACGCGGTCAAAGGTGTGCGGGCCGGATGGCCTGGGGCGGTCGACACACTTTGTTGCGGCACGCTTGGGAGCGTCGAATTCTTCTGCGAGGCCGGCAAAATACTGGACAGCGGTGAGCTCCGCGAACTCGCGACAAAGCGTCTTATCGACGTTTTGAGCGCCGAGAAGTCAACGGGCGATCTGCGCTGGAACGCAGGCAAAAGGCAATTCAATTTGGGTCTATTCCGCGGCTTGAGTGGCGTCGGCTATACCGCTTTGCGGCAGATCGAGCCGTCTCTGGCTAATGTCCTCATTTGGGAATAGTCGTGTCGTCCTTGCGGATGATTACGGTTTCCGCCGCCGCGGTGCCCAATGGTATTTTATCAAGTGATAACTCATAATCAAAATTATGGAATTGCGTCATCTCCGATACTTCGTGGCCGTCGCGGAAAAATTACACTTCTCGCGCGCGGCTGAATATCTCAATATTTCCACTCCGGCGCTGAGCCATCAGATTCAAGCCTTGGAAACACTGCTCGGCGCTCAACTGCTTTCGCGCAAAACAAAAAGCGCGGTATCGCTCACGCAAACAGGCAAA
>WNFD01002552.1_pt1 | contig 18310 bp, 21 predicted proteins | sample 5400491 | NCBI WGS metagenome assembly WNFD01 (sample SAMN13153343, study PRJNA577476) | soil metagenome | isolation source: 120 cm saprolite under Douglas fir tree site 2 hole 2 replicate 2 | place: USA:California | collected 2015-04-18 | reverse complement strand
TGCAGGCCGACCCGACAGGGATATCGGGGAAGGCTGATATGGCTGGGTACAAGAGCGAAGATTACGCCCAGCTGCTGCACCGGGGTAGTGGCGGCAGCATGTACACAAGGAAAGCGTACGCAACACGGGAAGCCTCAAGGCGAGGTCAGCGATGACCAACCGGACGCCCGTGAGGGACAGGCCGGACGCCCTGAGGTGGCGGAGAGGTTCGTATTACCGCTGAAGCCGGGTAACGCCGGTGGAGGGAAGGAACCTCAGTTCAAGACGAACGCAATACGTAGTGAGGGACCTGGAGATTGGGTGTACCGCCCGCCGCACGATGAGCAGCGGTTCCACCAGTACAGCCAAGTCGGGGAAGTTCTCGACAAGCTCCTTGATGCGGGCCCCGAACTTCACCGTTCCGACCATTCCGACCTTGAGGCCGAAGTTGCGTAAAGTACCGCGTAGATCGTTCTCGATAGCAATCGCCTTCGACTGCAGCAGCTTGCGATGGGTCAGCAGCATCCGCAGTTTCTGACTGCGTAGTGTCTTCACATGCACCGGACGGTAAGGCCCCACCCGTATCATCTGGGCGATTTCGCGCGCATCATTGCGGTCCGTCTTGTTAATCTGCGCCTTCAGTACCGCCTGCATGTGCCGGATTTCAACACAGACCACCGGTAACTCTGCTTCGGCCAGAGCGCTGAACAGCCGTTGCGATAGCGATCCGGCTTCCAATCCAATCCGCTTGAAGCGGTAGATAGGGTTCTCCAGAACCTTCAGCAGAGCTTCAGGTTCGCTTGCCACCTTAGCTTCCCGCACGATCCTGCCCGTGTCATCCACAACGCAGATGCTGGTCTCCTTGACCGATACGTCCAATCCAGCAAAATGGTCCATGCTGCGCTTCTCCTTCTGATGCTTGAGGCCGTAACCACGGACCTCGTTTCACCATCAGCCTGAAGCGCAGCACCCAAATATCTTTAACTATCCACAAGCTGGGCCGGCCGATTACCCCATCTCTTCTCTCCGACGACTGACATGTTCAGTTTGACCATCAGGTCCGAAAGGTGCCAACAGCACGCGGTGCTGCTGGTCAGCCCGATAAGCTGATCGAATGATATGGCGCGAGGGAGGGATTGCCGTCCAGCCTTCAGAACTCAAACAAGCGGCTTATTGCTCGCCCAACGACGCCGTGTGCACCAATCTTGTGTCCCGAGGTCGACCAAATTTTCTCCACTCTCGTCATGTTTTCCAACATGCCCCCGGTTTCGACGTTCTTGTCTGGGTGGCATGGAGTTTGGCCCGGCGGCGCAATTAAGTAACCGACACGTGCACTTTCGGTCGACGCCCGAACATCCACCGACCGTCAATGGCCCGCTCGATCTGCGCCGCGAGTTGCAACAACAGACCATCGTTGGCCTGTCGTGCCTGTGCCTGGATGCCGAGCGGCAGGCCGTTCTCGTGCTCTGCAAGAGGTAGCGAAATAGCCGGGATGCCACAAAGATTGGCGAACGGCGTGTAGGCAAAATTGCGCCACAAGTTGGCGAACCAGTCGAGCACAGAAGGGTTGTCGCTGATGGTGAGGTATTCCCTCGTTCCAACCTTCGGCGTCGGCAGTGCTGTGATCGGCGTTAGTATGATGTCCCAATCTTCGAAGAACGCCCCGAAGCCGCGTGAGGTCGTGTTGAAGACGGCCTGCATACGTGCGCGTTGCGCAAACGTGGTGTGTCGACCTGCTTCCCAGATGCGTATGTTGACGGGTTCGATCAAGTCGGCCGGTGGCTGCTCCAATCCACGCACTGCTAGCAGGTTCCCGATGGTCTGAGCGAAATTGCTGATGTAGCAGGTCGTCTGGGCGGCGAAGGCGGCGCGATAGTCGACGGCCGGCAACGCCCAATCCACATGATGACCGAGGCTTTCGAGGATACGTCCGACGCGTTCGAGTTCAGCTACAATGTGCGGCGTCGCGCAATAGTCGGCCCATTCGTGAGAAAGCGCAATTCGGAGTCGGGGCGGATCGCGCTCGATCAGCGCCGTGTAAGGCTCTGGCGGCGACCAGAACGGCATGAATTCGCCCGGCGCCCCGCCGCGACACGCGTCAACGAATGCCGCAGTGTCCCGCACTGAGCGCGACTGACAACCCTGGATCGAGACAAGCCCGGTCAAATCCGATAGATGCGGCGCGATGGAGAACACGCCGCGAGAGACCTTGAGACCGATGTTGCCGTTGACCCCGGCCGGTATCCGAATCGAACCCCCACCATCGGTCGCGTGCGCTATGGGCACGACGCCCGCAGCGACCATCGCAGCGCTGCCCGCAGACGAACCGCAGGTCGTGTAGTCTGTGTTCCATGGATTTCGCGTCATGTAGACGGCGGGATTTTCGGCGGAACTGCAGACACCAAATTCTGGCGTTGTCGTACGCCCGATTATATTGAGCCCAGCCATACGCATCTTGGACGTGAGAAACGTATCGGCCGCCGCCCGATTGCCGCGCATCAGCAGAGAACCCATTTCCTGCAGCCTGCCCTTCATCGTCGGGCCGAGATCCTTCATCAGGAACGGAAGGCCGGCGAAAGACCCGTCGAGGTTTACGCCATCCTTTCCGGGCGAACTGACCACGTCGTCGAAAATCTCGATGACGCCAGATAGCGATGGATTGACCTTGCCGATACCAACGGCGGCTTGAGCCGCCAATTCCGTCGCGGTCAGCTCTCCAGCCCTAACGCGTTCTGCCAAAGCCACGCCGTCCAGGCTTGACCACTCATCCCAACTTAGAGGCAACGTCATTGGAGCCGCCGGTTCTGATTGTCTTCTTAAGTCATTCAACACAGTCAAACGCCAGGGTAAAGCTGCTTTTGTTCACTCGGCAAGCAATGCTCCGCGTTCCTTCAGTGTGGGGTCAGCGAGCACTGCAGCGGCGGCGGAACTGCGTACCGGATTTCTTCCTTGTCGCGGACGCAGCGACATGGAGGAATCGGGTAAAGCGGGCGCTTTATTGTAGCTGTCGGACTGCTATCGGCACCAAGAATCCCCCTCGCTAATTCGATGAACGACCACGATCAATGGTCAGCCGCATCGACCAATCTTAGCCATTCCGCCGCCATCTCTCGCAGTATGACCCGGGTTTCCCAATCATCTGTTTGTCTTGCCAACTTCACGCAATACTCGGCGTAGCCGACGTATTCTTCGCGTTTTTCAAATGTAAGAACCGCCATGAATTACCCTGCTCGATCGCGCAATACGCTGCCAAGTGAGCCTGTCCACACAATCATAATCAAGATTTCACGGGCGCTAATGACACGTTGACCATGTCGTTGTGACAAATCGAGTTCGTGAGCCCATTGTCCCAACGTATCGTGACGGCGCTCCAATCGATTTCAACCACCCTGCCGCGATCTGCCTTGCGGCCTTCCCAATAGACATACTCACCAACCTTCAAGAGTCTGGATCGATCGCCACTCATCGTAATCGCACCATGATATCCACGTGAATCAGCTCCTGTTCAGGCTTGTGATATGAGGGCGGTCGATGAGCAAATGGGTCGAGCAAAAGGCGTGACCACCTGACACTTTCATGGATGAGCCAAACACTAACCGAGCCACTCTGCATGGCAGCGAGCGCTTTTTGCCAATTCAGTTCGGTTCCCGTCTCATGATGAGCGAAACATTTTGGCCGCCGAAGCCAAACGAATTCGACATTCCCGTGGCGACGCGCGCGTCTCTCGCCCTATTCGGCACGACGTCGAAGGGAATTGCGGGATCCGGAATATTGTAGTTGATCGTAGGCGGGATGCGTTGGTGCTCAAGCGTAAGGAAGGTGAATACCGCTTCGATGATGCCGGCGGCGGAGAGGGTGTGTCCGATCATCGACTTGTTGGATGAGACAGGAATCTTGCGGGCATAATCGCCAAACACGGCGGCGGCGCCGAGATATTCCATCTTGTCGTTCTCTGGCGTACTCGTTCCGTGAGCGTTGATGTAGTCGATCTGATCGAAGGTCATGCTTGCATCGGCGAGAGCGTTACGGATGCAATCGGCAATCGGAACCCCGTCCGGTTTGGGACGAGTACGATGGAAAGTGTCCGCCAATTCGCCGCAGCCGGCGATCACGCCCAAGATCTTCGCGCCGCGCGATTGCGCGGCTTCCAGACTCTCCAGCACCACACCTTCAGCCATCACGAATCCTTGCCGGTTCTTCGAAAAGGGCTTCGATGCGCTGCGCGGGTCGTCGTTGTGAGTGGATAGCGCCGACAAGAGAGAAAATCGGACCATAGCCTCGGCATTGACGGAACCGTCGGTCGCGGCGCAGAGCGCGGCGTTGGTTTCTCCGCGCCGAATTGCTTCGACGCCGAGCTGGATCGCCGTCGCGCCCGACGCGCAGGCGGTCGATACTGAGATGGGCGATCCCTTTGTGCCGAAGGTCTCGCTGAGGTGGTCCGCAACCGAGCCGAACAGATAGCGGACGTGGATCTGCGTGAAACGCCCGCCGCCGCTGGTCCGCAGCAGGATGTCGTAGTCAATGGAGCCCGCTTCGCCGGCGGCCCGTGCGATTTCTTCGCGTTGCGGCCACTCGACTTCGACCGGGGCCAGACCCAGAAACAACGGGCCTGGAAAATCGCCCTTTCGCCCAATTCCTGATTGGCCGACAGCCTCTTCGATGACGATATCTGCCAGACGCTCGGCCAGCGTTGTCGAGGAGAACGGCTTCACCTCGACAAAGTCGATGGTGCCGGCGATGCGGGTCTTCAGTCCATGCGTGGGGAAGCGCCGGATGGTGCCTATTCCAGACTCTCCGGCAGTGAGTTTCGCCCAGTTCTCAGTCTTGCCCTCTCCAAGCGAAGTGATCACTCCCATGCCGGTAACGACGACGATGGGACGATTGTGGCCGTCACGCATCGTCGTCTTCGCGCTACGCAGCTTTGTGGATTCCAAGCCGGTTTCAAGGAGCGTCGTCATGAGACGGCCTCTATGAGTGCCATTCCTTCGCCGCGCCAATGACCGACGCCGACGGCCACTATCTGGGCCGGCATCACGTCGATCTCTGTCTCTCGGCCGGATGTATCGTTTGGAGGGACCAAAGCACCGCGGGATAGGCTCAACGAAGCAAGGGCCAATGCTAACGGGAATTGCGCTTCGCTGAGATGTCCGAAGGACGTGCCGACCGCGCGGACGGGGACATCGCCGCGTGCCGACAGGAAGGCTGCCTCTTCCCCGGTGGCAACCGCAGCGCCTGTCGCTGCCGTGTAGATCGCGGTTGCATTCTCGGTGACCCCCAGGGACGCCCAGAGACCTCCCAGAACGCTTTTAACTCCGCCCGGGGCAGATCGGGAGGAATGACCGGAGACGACGTTGACGAGCCGCGCAAACGGCTTGGCGCCTCGGCGCTCCGCATGAGGTCTCGACTCAAGCACCAGGAACACGCCACCCGACCCCAAAGCAAAGCCACCGCCATTACGCGACCAGACCGATGCGAAGTCCTTTTTGAGATTGAAGCCGCCGCATTCGTAGAGCATCAGCATTTCCTTGCGCTCGCCGTTGTGCGCGGCGCCGACCAAGGCAACCTCGCTCTGTCCAGAGGCAATCTTCGCCCACGCAATCCGGACGGCGTCCACGCCGGCGGCTTCCTCGCCCATAAAGGTCCGTGACGATCCGGACACGCTGTGGACGATCGATATGTTGCCGGCGAGCAGATTGGATAGCTGCGCGAGGAACAGGGTAGGGCGCAGGTCGTTCATCAGCCGTTCGTTGAGAGCCCCCGACCCGGCGTCCGCACGCGCGGTCAAAATCGCGGCGTCGACTTCGATGTCGCGCTCGCCGCCGCCCGCAGCGGCGATCATGTCGGTCCGTGCCAGGATTTCCTTGTCGTCCTTGATGCCCGCGGAATCCAGCGCGAGTCCGGCTGCGTAGGTACCGATACGCTGCCATGCTTCCATCTGGCGCTGGTCGCCCTTTTTCGGAATCTGGCTGTCAAGATTAAGTGGCGCTAAAGGGTGGATCATCCACGGCGCATATTTTTCCAGATCGATGTTTACACGGCCGCTGCGGAGAGCGTCCCAATTCGCTTCCAACCCGTCCCCCAGGAAGGAGACGAGCCCGATGCCGGTTATCCACGCCTCGCGTCGGTCCGCCGGAAACTGCGACATCAGCGTAATCCGCAGGCGAGATCGCGGCTTCGCAATCTTCCCCGGCGGATCGCCCAGCGTTCATGGCTATGGTGTATCACGCGATCGAGCGCTGCCCGTGGACCCAACGTCTTCTCGGGGATGCAGGCGATGACTGCATTGCGATCCTCGATGAATTGCTCATCGGCGATCCATGTCCGCAGTTCCTCACCGGCGAGTCTGGCCGCGATCCGGTCAGGTGTCGGATCAATGTCGTTTGCCACCAGCACATTCATCACGATTCGGCCGCCTGGTGCCAGACGGGCGCGGATGGCGTCGCAGGTCTCCGCATCAAACTCCTCCGTGAAACGGAATCCCGGTCCACCGACATCGATCGCAATGCCGTCGTAGTATGCGCGGTCATCGAACACGAATTTTCGAAAATCGGAGACGATGCAGGGCAATTCGTCCGGCAGATCGAAATACCTGTGCGCGAGCACGAAGCTGATCGGGTTACTATCGACGATGGTCAATCTCTTGCCGAGACGCGACAGCCGTGTCGCAAGATTTCCGCCGCCACAGCCCAGGACGAGGATGTGTTCGGACCGGGACAGGAGTTCGTCCATGAGCTTGACGTAGGTGAACACGCTTTCGCCGTTTGGCGTCGCCTGACTTTGCCGTATGCCCTCTTCGAAATACACGCGCGTACCATCCCAAGAACACTCGACGATGTCGATTTTCCCATTCCTGCCCTGATAACGTCCCAACAACCGCACAATGGACTTCCAAATAAGATCCACGCATTAACAAACATGCATAAGCCATCTCTTATCATGTAATGTGCAAAGCGCCAAATAATTCGGCTACCGATGTTAAGCTCTCGCAGGACGCCGACGATTCGGTGCAAGTACCAAAGTCGCCGGCCGCGGCCGACGTCCCGTCTCGCGGTCCCCTCCGGCAAACCGAGATGCATTGATATCTTGTGCATTTAAATTGATGCTTGAAACCATAATTCGTACGGTGTAGATATATCGGATAGGCATCGCATCGGAGGCTGCCAATTCATGATTTCCGCCAATCAACTCAGGGCCGCCCGCGCGCTCCTGAATATAGATCAACGGCAAACGGCCGAGCTGGCGGATCTTTCAGTGCCGACCATTCAACGCATGGAAGCAAGCGACGGCGTCATCCGTGGCAATGTCGATTCCCTGATGAAGCTGGTTTCGGCCCTGGAGAACGCGGGAATCGAGCTGATCAATCCGGGAGTTGCGAGCTCAGCCGGTGGTCGAGGCGTTCGCCTCAGGGAACACCTCACGAAGCCGAAGATGAAAAACATAAAGCAACCCAAGCCTTCTTCGTCGCGGACCCTGGAACGCGCTCGATGAATACTGGGGTCGTAGCAATAATGGATTGCCCGACCGTAGATGATGAAAACGCTGAAGACGAGTGTTCTTGCCGACGGATTCTGGCGCCTAAAGGCGCCTAGATGGCATATGGGCGCCCTATGGGTGTCCGACACGCGCGCCGGCAAGGTCTTCCGCATCGATTTGGACGGCAAGGTTACGGTCGTCGCGGACGTGCCCAGCCGGCCGTTCGGCTTGGGATTTCTGCCTGACGGCGAATTGTTGGTCGCCGCGATGACCAAGAGACTGATTCTGAATTTCGGCGCCACGAAGCCGGTAGTCCACGCTGACATGGCAGACGTCGCAGTAGGCTATCTTCGGGACTTGGCCGTAGCCCGGGATGGAAACGCGTACGTGACTTCCTTTGACGCGGACGCGGGTGGGCCGGACTGCTTTGCATCCGCCCAAGTTCTTCTGGCGACGCCCGACGGAAAAATACGGTCAGTCGCGGATAACATGGCGCATCCGAACGGATTGGCAATCACAAGCGCTCATGAACTGCTGGTTGCTGAAACGCTCGGCAATCGACTGCTCGCGTTCAAAATCGAGGCCGACGGCACGTTGCTGCATCGAAAAGTGTTCGCAAATTTTGAGAGGATGAGTCCGCTCGGCATCTGCGCAGATTCCGAAGGAGCGGTATGGACCGCGGCTGCTCGGCAACCGCTTTTCGTCCGTGTCATGCAGGGCGGACGCGTTACGCATCGCGTTCATGTTCCAGGACGTCATGCGGTCTCATGCCAATTGGGCGGACGGGACGGCCGGACGCTCTTCTGCCTGACGGTCGCGGCCAATCTTGGCGAATATCCTGACCGCCAGCAGACGGCGCGCGTAGAGACGGCGCTCGTCGACGTTCCAGGGGCCGCGACTTCGATACGGTTCGCGGAAATTGGCTCGCACTAGCGAGCCCGATTGGCATGGACCCAGGCGGGACCATGCAGCAAGCTAAAATGAAAGTTTCAGACAAGCAGATCCCGGAAAATGCGCCTTCGCCATACCTCGCGGGTCTTCTGTGCCGCTGTCCGCGCTGCGGCAAGGGAAAGTTGTTCGACGGATTCTTGACGTTGAAATCCAACTGCGATGCGTGCGGCCTCGATTTCACCGTTGCAGACGCGGGAGACGGACCTGCCATTTTTGTCATCATGATCGCCGGTGCTATCGTCGTCGGGGCAGCATCGGTGACCGAGGTCAAATATCAGCCTCCGTACTGGCTCCATGCGCTGCTTTGGATTCCTCTGATCTTGGCTGTGACGCTTTGGCCATTGAGAGGGCTCAAAAGCCTTCTCATCGCGTTGCAATACCATCACAGGGCTTCGGAAGGCCGGCTTCATCCGCGGGTCGACGACTAGCCGTTTTACTTGCCTCACACCGCCACGCAATCTGATCTGGTGGCTTAGCGCCCGGGCAGTCCCAAGCCGGGAAGAATTCGTTTAATACTGCCCGAATTTTTGGAAACAGGAGATGACTATGACCGCATCGATAGTAGGTTGGGCACATACGCCCTTTGGCAAGCTGGAACAGGAAACCGTCGAAAGTCTGATCGTTCGTGTTGCGACGGACGCGTTGGTCGATGCGGGCATCGCCCCCGGCGATGTCGACGAAATTGTTCTTGGACATTTCAACGCCGGTTTCTCCCAGCAGGACTTTACCGCATCGCTCGTCTGGCAGGCAGATCCCGCACCGCGCTTCAAGCCGGCCACGCGCGTTGAAAATGCATGCGCAACGGGATCGGCGGCTGTACATCAGGCTATCAAGGCAATTCGCGCCGGCGCTGCGCGCGTGGTGCTGGTCGTCGGTGTCGAGCAGATGACCCGAACACCCGGTCCTGAGGTCGGAAAGAATTTATTGAAGGCCTCCTATCTGCCAGAAGACGGAGATACCGTTGGCGGCTTCGCTGGGGTTTTCGGCAAGATCGGTCATCACGGATGCGGAGACCGCGAGGACGATGCGAAAGGCGGTTTCCTTCAAGGCAATAGCGCACGCGCAGGATTTCCTGCCCATGTCGAAGCGCAATATCATCGATTTCGAGGGATGTTCGGTCGCATGGACACGCGCGCTGCTTGATGCGGATGTCAAGCTGTCCGACCTTTCGTTCGTGGAGACCCACGACTGTTTCACGATCGCCGAATTGATCGAATACGAAGCTATGGGATTGATGCCAAAAGGCCAGGGTGCGCGTGCCATCAAGGAAGGCTGGACCCAGAAAGACGGCAAGCTGCCGATAAATCTTTCCGGCGGCCTAAAAGCGAAGGGCCATCCGATTGGCGCCACCGGCGTTTCCATGCATGTGATCAGCGCGCTGCAGTTGACCGGTCAGGCGCCCGAGGGGATGCAACTGAAAAGCCGCCGGTTAGCAGGAATTTACAACATGGGCGGCGCAGCCGTCGCAAATTATGTGTCCATTCTCGAGGTTGCGCACCAACTGCCGACACTGGCAGCACTTAGACCTAGGCCGCTTTGAAGGTGAGTTTGCCGTCGTCCGTCAACTTGAAACGGGCCGACGCCGGAATTTTTCAAGACGTTTGTGGGCCGCGCTCAGTGGCAAGTCGCAGACCATGATGGATGGTTTTGCCGCAGGAATGGTGTCGAATGAAACAAGCGCAAATCGCACAAGTAAGCGACGTGGATCAGGCATCGCCGGTCGTCCAAAGCGGCTATGAACTGCTGACCACACCAAGTCTCAACAAAGGCACCGCCTTCACGGAACAGGAGCGGCTGGAACTCGATCTGCATGGGCTGTTGCCATCACACATTTCGATGCTCGACGAGCAGATTGAGCGGCGCCTCATCGCGCTTCGCAACCTGCCAAACGACCTGGAACGGTATGTGTTCCTCAGGGACCTGCAGGACACGATTGAGACGCTGTTCTATGGGCTTCTTGTCTCCAACATCGAAGAGATGCTGCCGATCGTCTACACGCCCACGGTGGGACCGGGATCGCAGCAGTTCAGCCGGTTGTTCCGCAGGCCGCGAGGATATTTCCTGAGCGTACCGCTACAGGATCAGATCAAGCGCATTCTTTCCCATTCACGCTTCGACGACGCGGAGGTGATCGTTGCGACGGACGGTGAGCGTGTTCTTGGGCTCGGTGACTAGGGCGTGGGCGGCATGGGTATCGCGATCGGGAAGACCGCGCTCTACACTAGCTGTGCGGGACTGCATCCTTCGACCACGCTTCCGATTTTCCTCGATGTTGGAACTGACAATGAAGAACTTCTGAATGATCCGCTCTATGTAGGCTGGCGCCATCCTCGGGTGACCGGCGAACAATATGACGAGTTCGTCGACGTGTTCGTTTCGGCGGTCAACGAACGATGGCCGCATGTGGTTCTGCAATGGGAAGATTTTGCCAGGAACAATGCGCTGCGTTTGCTGAACCGGTATCGCAATCAGCTTTGCACCTTCAACGACGATGTGCAGGGAACGGCCGCCGCGGCGACCGGAACGTTGCTCGCGGCGCTCAATGTCACCGGTGTCCCCATCCAAAATCAGAGAATATGCATCTTCGGAGCCGGATCGGCGCGTTGTGGGATTGCCAACCTGCTTTTCCGCACAATGACGGAATCCGGACTGTCCGAGCTTGAGGCCAGGCGGCTGTTCAGAAGCTGCAGATGGCGTTGCACGCGAAAGCGTGAAGTCTTGTCCGAGAGCCGGCGGCACATCTGCATGGTCGATGTCAAAGGCCTGCTTTTGGAGGGCATGCGAAACTTGTCGTCAAGCCAACTTCCGTTCGCTCGCTCCGCCGCAGATGTGGCGGGATGGGAGATTGAGCATCGCGGCAATATCAGTCTCCTGGAAACAGTCGCAAACGCGCAGCCCACCGTATTGATCGGTGTTTCCGGACAACGCGGGGCTTTCAGCGAGAGCGTTGTGCGCAAGATGGCTGCAGGGACTAGCCGCCCGGTGATTTTCCCGCTGTCAAATCCGACTTCTTGCAGCGAGGCGGCTCCCGCCGATCTTTTGGCCTGGACGGACGGCCGTGCCATCGTGGGGGTGGGTAGCCCATTTCCGCCGATGGAGCGGAATGGCAAGCCGGTCAAGACCGACCAGGTGAACAATTCCTATATTTTTTTCGGCATCGGTCCCGGGGCGATAGCTTCCCGGGCAACGCGGATCAGCGATGGCGTGTTCATGGCCGCCCGCCAAGACCTTGGCGGAAATCTCGAGGAGGACAGAGCGTCCTGACGGCAACATTTTGCCGCCCGTATCGGCATTGAGGGGTGTCGCCTTTGAAATTGCCAGAGCGGTTGCCTTAAAAGCCATTGAAGAAGGGATCGCTCCCCACGCTGGCGAAGCTGCGTTCAGGCGCAGGATTGAACGCAAGATGTGGACACCGGCATATACGTCGTATGTTCGGTCGCGCTGAGGATCGCTACCGAACAGGACGTGAATTCGACTCACTGCGCTTGCGATCAAGTGATTGCAGGGCGGCTAACATGCGCACGGTATGTAGTCATGCAACGCCGGTGGACGGGTGTCGTGCGGCAAGCCAAACATGCTCGGCCGCGTCTCCGTTCATGTAAAGAATCCCCAGGCCGGCTAGGACGTCCGGCCACATCGTCGCGGAGCCCCAAGTCAGCAGAGCGGCCAGGACGATCCCGGTATTCATGATCGCGTGAGTGCGAATATGGGAGAGCGACCCTGCCTGATGCGAAAACATGCCGCGGCTCAGCATGAAGAGAAAGGCGATATTGGCCAGCAGCAGCACGGCTCCGGTTGTGGCCAGCGGCGCTGCGGACGGGCTCTCGGCTCCGAAATAGTTCGCCGCAATCATCCAGAACATGAAGCAGGTCGGAATGAGAAGCATTGTTCTTGAGAAGCGAGCAAATGCTTCGCGGCCCGGGACGCTCCAGTTCAATTTGGGCGACATCAGAACGCTCACGGAGGCTCCCTCGAGAAAGACGATGCTGTCCGAAAAAAGCGAGACGGATCGGACTTCGACGGCCAATACAAATTCAAGGCAAAAGAAAAGCAGATTGGCCGCAGCCAGCAGCGGAATTGGCCTCAGGAAACTGTTGTAGTTCGCGTCCTTGCTTTCGGCCATGTTTCATGGACCCTATGGTGCGCGTATCAGGCGCCAAACGCTTCCGGGTTATACTCCCAAGAGCCTGATCAAGCGAGCCTTTGCGCTGTATTCGTCGTCAAGCAAATCCGACACGGATGCCTTTTACGAATCAGTTCGACGCCTTTCGGTGCCTCACTCGAACCCGGGAGCCTTCATCGCCCAGATTGCCGCAATGAACAGGGCCTTCGCCCGCGGCAGTATGGTCATTGTCAGTGCAAAGGCCGTCAACGGCCATACCGACATGCTGACCAAAAGCGGCCACTGAAAATTCGTTTCGGTAAACAAGGCCATCGGCACCACGACGTGACCCATGATGCCGATGGTCAATCACGCTGGCCCATCGTCAGCATGGATTTGACCGAAGCTTTCACCGCACACCGAGCACCTGTCGACCTGGTGCAAATAGCTTTTGAAGAACTTTGCACCTCCGCATGCGGGACACTTTCCGAATACCGCGCGAGCGATTGCCGGCCAGACGCGTATAGGCGGATGCGAATCGCTTACGGACATTCGGTCGGTCCAGGTCTGAAGGTGATCGGACAATCGGCCCGATCACCAAGGTTACGTTTTGGGTTCTCGGATCAGCCAGACTGGGGCGCGCTCCTACGCCGACATTGCGACGGCCATGACGTCCGCCTGAACGACACTTTCAAATTTGGCGAAATTGTCCTGGAACATCTGCACAAGCCTGCGGGCGGCGACGTCGAATGCTTCCTTGTCACTCCACGTCTCCCGCGGCTTCAAGATGCGGCTGTCGACACCCTTGACGGCTGCAGGTACCCGGAAGCCGAAATGCTTGTCGATGTAGAATTCGCCATCGTTGAGCGTGCCGTTGAGCGCAGCCGTCAACAGGGTACGGGTGACATTGATGGGCATCCTGTGTCCGACGCCATATTTCCCGCCGGTCCAGCCTGTATTCACCAGCCAGCAGTTCACGTTGTGCTTCGCAATCAGCGAGCGCAGCAGGTTGCCGTAGACCGAGGGATGACGGGGCATGAACGGCGCACCGAAACAGGTCGAAAAGGTAGCTTCCGGTTCGATCACGCCCTTTTCCGTTCCGGCGACCTTGGCGGTGTACCCCGACAAAAAATGAAACATGGCTTCCGCCGGGGTCAGCTTGGCGATGGGCGGCATCACCCCGAACGCGTCTGCGGTCAACATGACGAGGTTTTTCGGATGTCCTGCACGCCCGTTTTTCGAAGCATTGGGAATGAAATGCATCGGATAGGCCGCGCGCGTGTTTTCCGTCTTTGAGCCATCGTCGAAGTCGCAAACACGGGTGACCGGATCGAATACGACGTTTTCCAGTACGGTCCCGAAGCGCTGTGTAGTGGCATATATCGCCGGCTCGGCCTCAGCGCTCAATTTGATTGCCTTGGCATAGCATCCGCCCTCGAAATTGAAGATGCCTTTGTGGCCCCATCCATGCTCGTCGTCACCGACCAGCGTCCGACCAGGGTCGGCGGAGAGCGTCGTTTTCCCCGTCCCTGACAGCCCGAAGAAGATCGCCGCGTCGCCTTTCGGCCCGACGTTTGCAGAACAATGCATCGGCATGACGGCCTGGGCGGGAAGAAAGTAGTTCATCGTCGTAAATACGGCCTTCTTGATCTCGCCGGCATACGAACTTCCTCCGATCAGGACGATCTTCTTGGTAAAATCGATAGCGATTACCGTGTCGCTGCGAACGCCGTGGCGCTTGGGGTCGGCTTTGAACGTCGGGCAGTGAGCTCTGGAACAAAGGTCGCGAGTTCGTTTCGGTTAGGCCTAAGCAACAGCGTGCGGATGAAAAGCGAGTGCCAGGCGAGTTGGGTGAAGACTCGGGTTCGCACACCGAATTCCGCGTCTGCCCCCGCGCGAAGATCCTGGGCGTACAACGTCTTGCCATGCGAGTGCGCGATGAAGTCCTGGTACAAACGCGCGAATTGCGCCGGCGTCATCTTGCCGTTATTTTCCCACCACACGGTCTCCTTCGTCATGTCGTCGCAAACAATATATTTGTCCTTGGGACTGCGGCCGGTGTGAACACCGGTCTCAGCGCAGAGCGCGCCCCCGGACGTGAGTTGGGCTTCTCCGCTAGTGAGCGCGCATTCGTAAAGTTCCGACTCCAACAGATTCCAGTTGACCGCCTGAAGATCCGTGAAGCCGAATTTGTCTGCGCCATATTCCGGGTTGCGGATGCCCTTTTCCAACATTTTAATTTCTCCCTAGGCGCAGATCAGCCTGCGCATGCAATCTCGATGACGGCTGGTTTGCTGCTGTGAGAAGGCCGACGGGGGCGCCGCAGCGCCCAAAGCTGGCCGGTGGTCGTGGAAAATTCCGTCATATAGCGCTTGTTCGCCGCGCGGCGTGCCTTCGGCAGGCAGGCGACGAGCACGTTCCGGTTCAGAAGCCCCGGCTGATCGAATATCCAGGAACTCATGCGACCATCGGAAAGGTCACTTCCTATCAGGTCAGGCGCCGCGTCGAAGTCTGTCGCGACAAGCATATTCAGAATCCCCCGTCCGCCGGGGCTCAGCCGTGCCGTGATCGAATAACAGGTTGCCGGATCGAACTGTTCTTCGTAACAAAACCCGGGTCCGCCGACGTCAATTGCTATGCCGTCGAAGCTGCTCGTCTCGGCCGCGAGATATTCCTTGAAATCTGCGACGTAGCAGGAAATTTCCTTCGGCATTCCGAAGAATCGCTTGGCGAGGTCGAAGCTGACCGGATTGTGGTCGACGACGGTCACGCTCTTGCCCGAGCGTGCCAGCATCGTCGCGAGGTTTCCTCCGCCACAGCCAAGCAGGAGTACATTTTTGGCGTCGCCCAAAAATGCTTCCATCATTTTCACGTATGGGAGGCGGCTCTCGCCGGACGCCGAGCTTTGACTCTGAAAGACCTCTCCTTCGCGATAGAGGCGGTCGCCGGTCCGTTCGCTCTCCCAGATTGCGATCTCGCCCAGCTTGCCTTTGTATCGACCGAGAATCTTCACAAAGCGATCCCGTTAATTATGATGTATTTGACATGAGTAACGATCTTTCATAATTATATAAACAACGATGATAGCTGTGTCCAGCCGCGAGACTGGTCGTCCCTGACGACGCGGACCGAGACGCGTGTCGATCGGCGAATCTGAGCGATGACGGCGGGCTTGTTAAATGTCGCAACCGAAAAACGCCGGACCCTTCGGGAATCCCAACGCGTTTCCTTCGACGTACGTCTCAACGGCCACCGGTCCCGCCATTGGTCAACCCCGTCGGGGGGTGCCACCCTCCGCCTCAAGGAAGAGAACCGGTACCGGACATTCGTGGACCTCGAGAGAATTGCCTGTCGGTTGCCCGCCGCCATCTGGCATTCGCCGGGCGGCCCTCGCGAGGTGACTATCTGGTGTTCGAACGACTACCTCGGCATGAGCCAGAACGCGGCCGTGGTCCAGGCGATGGTGGACACGGCAATTCGTTTGGGTACTGGTTCTGGCGGCACCCGCAACATCGCCGGAACGAACCATCCCTTGGTGGAGCTGGAACGGGAACTCGCCGATTTGCACGCCAAGCCGGCGGCGCTGGTGTTTACGTCCGGTTATGTCGCAAACCAATCGAGCATTTCAACGATCGCAAAGCTCATTCCGAATTGCCTGATCCTTTCGGATGAGTTGAACCACAACTCGATGATTGAGGGTGTCAATCAGTCCAACTGTGTGAAACAGGTGTTCCGGCATAATGATCTCGGCCATCTGGAGCAGCTTCTGACGTCCGCGGGCCAGCGCCGCCCCAAGATCGTGCTGTTCGAGAGTCTCTATTCGATGGATGGCGATTTCGCACCCATCGGCGCGATCTGCGATTTGGCCAAACGGCATAATGCGATGACCTATTGCGACGAAGTCCACGCCGTGGGGATGTATGGGGCCACAGGAGCCGGCATTGCTGAGAGAGACGGAGTGTCCGGCCTGGTCGACGTCATCGAAGGGACGCTGGCAAAAGCCTATGGCGGTCTAGGCGGCTACATTGCCGGAAGCGCGCGGCTCGTCGATGCGGTTCGGTCGTATGCTTCGGGATTTATATTCACCACTGCCCTTCCGCCTCCGGTGTGCGCTGCCGCCCTGGCCGCGATACGTCATCTGAAATCTTCGAATCACGAACGTTTACGCCATCAGGAAAACGCGGCACGCCTCAAGCGCTTGATTTGTGGCGCTGCTCTCCCACTACGACCGACCGACAGCCATATTCTGCCAATAATGGTTCGCGATTCCGAACAATGCCAAAAAGCGAGCGCCCTCCTGCTGGAAGACCACGCAATCTACATCCAACCGATAAACTACCCGACAGTGCCAAGAGGCGCGGAAAGGTTGCGCATTAGTCGCCGCTTCACACGGACCTGCAAATCGATTGTCTCGTGAAGGCGCTCGTGAACGTTTGGGACCGACTTGGTTTGTGGCGCTAAGCGGTATTCCGATCCGAAGCTTTAGTCGGGGCGGACACGACGCGGTCTGGATCTGTGTGATCCGCCGCGATTGGCGCTACCTCACCTCTGCCCTTGCTCGGCGGCTAGAGCATTCGCGCCAAAGGCGGCCACGCCAACGCTCGTCATCGCGGACCATATGATTGGTGCCGCCTCGAAAGGTCCGAAGTGCCACCTAAGCTCAATCAGAAAAGATGGTGGCGGCCCGAGCGTTAGTGCGGCCAGTCCGACCGCCGTGAACCAGAGACATATTAGCAAAGTGTTCGCCGCGAGATTTGGCTCCAGAGGATGCATCTGGCGAGAGGCAACGCGGCTGTATGCGGCTGCCGAATCCACAAACCGATTGTTTGTGAAGGCCAGTCCTAGCGCAATCAAAAGATATGTTATTTGCAAGAATGAAGTTACGTTCAAACTTGTCGGATTGGCATGAGAGGCTGGCTCATCCAATCTTGATTGCGCGAAAGTGATCACCATAGGCGTTAGCAACATTATCGCCAGGCATTGCAAGCATGCCGCGATGACACCGGCCTGGATCAACCGCAATCTTGAATCGAATTTCAAGGAGCAACGGCGGCTGCATCCGCCATCTCCAGTAGGGCGAGAATACCTTTCAGCATCGCGATTGGCGTAGGCGGGCAGCCGGGAATGTGGAGGTCGACCGGGATCACCTCGGAAACGCCGCCGACAACCGCGTAGCTGCCGGCAAAACACCCGCCGTCACGGCCGCAATCCCCGATCGCGACGACCCACTTGGGATTGGGCGTCGCATGATAGGTGCGCTCCAGCGCTTCGCGCATATTCTTGGTCACGGGACCCGTCACCATCAACACGTCGGCATGGCGCGGCGAGGCAACGAACCGGAGACCAAAGCGTTCGACGTCGTAGTAGGCGTTGTTAAGCGCGTGAATTTCGAGTTCGCATCCGTTGCAGGAGCCGGCGTCGACCTCGCGTATGGAGAGACTTCGGCCGAGCCGCCGCCGCGCCGCGCGGCCGACGGCTGTTGCGAGTTCGTTCACCGCGGCATCGTCCGACGATGGCGCCTGCTCGGTGAGCGGCCGGCGAAACAGACTTTGGAAAAGCAGCTTGCGCATTTCGTGCTGTCCTTAGATCATGATCCGATTAAATTAAATCGGATCACGATCTCATCTTTTTGTTTGAGCATGATCTCTTCGGAAAACCGGTTCCCACTTTTCCGGATCATGCTCTAGTTCTACTGTGTCACAAATTTCGATGTCGATTTCTTTGCATTGAGGCTGCGCAGCATGGGCATCTCGGCAGTCGTTTGACGAGAGCGACGATCAGGCGTTGCCGGGTCGTCGCAATCGA
>WNFD01005949.1_pt1 | contig 18320 bp, 22 predicted proteins | sample 5400491 | NCBI WGS metagenome assembly WNFD01 (sample SAMN13153343, study PRJNA577476) | soil metagenome | isolation source: 120 cm saprolite under Douglas fir tree site 2 hole 2 replicate 2 | place: USA:California | collected 2015-04-18 | reverse complement strand
GGCAACGCAGGGCGCGCAAGCGCTTGCGCGGAAGGTAACAGGCACATGTTGAACCTCAACAACGCCAATCTGAACGCGCTTGCTCCCGAGGTGAGCGCACCGACGTACGACCGCACACAGCGACGAAGCGGGATCGCGCACGTCGGTGTCGGACACTTCCATCGGTCACATCAGGCGATGTACGTGGATCGACTCATGCGCGCCTGTGCTCCTGCTCCGGCTGAAGGGAATTTCACCATGGATCACCGTCGATTGGCGAGACCGAAGAGCGCTCGCCAGGGGACTGCCGTGCTCGCGATTGCCTCGGCGGGTCTGCTGGCCGCTTGCAGCAGTTCCTCGTCCTCGTCCTCATCCTCAACCAGCACCCCGGCCTCGGGCGGATCGAAGAACATCACCATCGCGTTCAACATGGGCGCCGAGGCCGACCCCTTCTTCATCGCCATGAACATCGGCGCGGAGGCTGAGGCCAAGGCGCTGGGTGTCACTCTCATCTGGCAGGGCAATCCCTCGGTCTACTCGCCGTCCACCCAGATCCCGATCGTCGACCAGTTGCTGGCCGGGCACCCGAGCGCCTTGATCATCTCCCCGACCGACCCGAGCGCGCTGCAGCCGGCGGTCAACCAGGCCATCGTGCAGGGCATCCCGGTGGTCAACGTGGACACGCGCGTGAACGACCTGTCCAAGGTCCTGTCGTTCATCACCGGCAACAACCAGCAGGGGGGCGCCGCCGCCGCGGACGCGATGGCCGCGGCCATGCACTACACGGCCGGCAAGACCTACCAGGTCGTCGTGGGGGCCAGCTCGGCCACGTCCACGACCAATACCGCCCGGCTGGCCGGGTTCAAGGCCGAGATCGCCGCCAAGTACCCCGGCATCCAGATCGTGTCGGAGGAATACTCGCAGTCCCAGGCCGCCATCGCCAACACCAACGTCAACAACTGGCTCATCAAGTACCCGAACCTGAAGGGCATCTTCGCCATCGACGGCACCAACGCCACCGGCGCGTCGGCGGCCCTGCAGTCCCGGGGCCTGGTCGGCAAGATCGCGCTCGTGGGTTACGACGCGTACGCGACCAACGTCGCCCTCCTGCAGAAGGGCGTGTTCGCGGCCCTGATCGCCCAGCAGCCGGGGCTGGAGGGCAAGATGACCGTCGAAGACGTGGTCAAGTACCTGCGCTCCGGCAAGAGCATGGCCGGCATCCAGCACCTGGTCACGCTGCCGAATATCGTCCTGACGCCGAGCACTCCCGCCTCGGTTCTCGCTCAGTACACCTACCCGAGCGCATAGGCCGTCCCGGCCGGCGGGCGCACGATAGCGACGGCGCCCGCCGGCCAGGATGCCGCAGGGGCAGATGCCCCCCTCGTCGGAGCCGAGAAGGGAAATATGGCCATGTCGAGCGTCACCGAACAACCCGCCCCGCCGGCGACTTCGCCGGCCGGCCGGCCCGCCAGCATGCTGCGGTCCGTCCTGTCCAACCAGAACGTCCTCCTGGTCGTCGCCCTGGCCATCCTGGTCGGCTACTTCTACTCCCGTGACTCCGTGTTCATCTCGACTTCGGAGATCGCCGTCCTGCTGACGAACTTCTCCACGCTGATCTTGCTGGCCGTCGGCGAGACGTACGTGATCATCTCCGGCGGCATTGATCTTTCCGTCGGCGCGACCTGCGGGTTCGCCGGCGTCGTGGGTGCGTTCGCGATGCGGGGCATGGTCAGCTCCCATGACAGTGAGGCGCTCGTGCTGATCGTGGGCACCCTCGTCTGCGCCGCGGTCGGCATCGGCATCGGCCTGGTCAACGCGGCCCTGATGAACTGGGCCCGGCTGGTGCCATTCGTCGCCACCCTGGCCACGCTGGGCGCGGCCTCCGGCCTGGCCCTCGTCCTGAGCGGCGGGGTGCCCATCGGCTCCGACAGCTCGGCGCTGGGCATACAACTACGCGATCGGGTCGAATGCGTTCGCCGCCCGCGCGGCCGGGATCAACGTGCGCCGGCACCTGACGTCGGTGTACGTGCTGTCCGGCCTGCTGGCCGGGCTGACCGGGATGGTCTTCTACATACGGCTCGGCGCCGGCGCCCCCACCTCCGGCGACGGGTTCGAGCTCATCGCGATCGCCGCCGTCGTCATCGGCGGGGTCAGCCTGTTCGGCGGGTCGGGACGGCTGACCGGCACGATACTCGGCGCGCTGATCCTGACCGTGGTCACCAGCGGGCTCATCATCAGCAACGTCTCGCCGAACTGGAACCAGGTCGCCGTCGCGATCTGCATCGCCGCCGCGGCCAGCCTGCAAGCCCTGCGCGTGCTGGGTCGGAGGCAGTCATGACCGATGAGCGCCAGCCGCTGTACGAGGCGCGGCACATCGACAAGAACTACGGCAGCGTCGTCGCCCTGTCCGACGTCAGCGTGTCGCTGTACCCAGGCGAGGTCCTCGGCCTCGTCGGTGACAACGGCGCCGGCAAGTCCACGCTGGTCAAGGTGCTCTCCGGGGTCCACAACCCGGACAAGGGCGAGCTGTTCCTCGACGGCACAGAACGCCACTGGAAATCGCCGCACGACACCATCGAGGCAGGCGTCGAGACCCTCTACCAGGACTCCGGGCTCGCCCCGGACCTGACCATCGGCTCGAACGTGTTCCTCGGCCGCGAAAAGCCCAAGCCGGGCCTGCTCGGCAAACTGGGATTCCTGGCCCAGAAGGAGATGGAAACCGAAGCGCTGGCCGACCTCGAGCGCGTCGGCATCACCGTCCCCCCGTCCAAGCGCACCGTCTCCCAGCTATCCGGCGGCCAGCGCCAGGCCGTCGCGATCGGACGAGCCATCGCCTGGGCCCGCAAGGTCATCATCCTCGACGAGCCGACCAACCACCTCGGCGCCCGCCAGGCCATCGAGGTGCTCTCGGTGATCCAGGCCGCCAAGGAACAAGGGCTCGGGGTCATCTTCATCTCGCACACCCTGCCGCACGTGCTCCAGATAACCGACCGGGTCGTGGTGCTGCGCCTAGGCAAGGTCGTCCGCGACGCGCCAACCTCGGAATTCGACGCCGAGAGCCTGCTCGGCACCATTACCGGCCTGCTCGAGACCACCTGACCCGCACCAGCGGCGAGGGGAAAATGGCCCTACCAGGGGAAGGGCTGGCCGTCGCGGGTGAAGGTGCCGGTGGGGCCGCCGTCCGGGATCATGACCGCCCAGATGACGCTGGCGGCGGCCTGAACGATGGTCCGGCCCTGGGGATAGGCCTCGCTGGCGGGCCAGCCCGGGCAGACCGCGTTGACCAGGATGCCATCCCTGGCCAGTTCCCCGGCGAGCAGGCGGGTCAGCGCGTTGAGGCCGGCCTTGGAGACGCTGCTGGCGGGCGAGCCGCCGGTCATCGCGGCAATCGAGCCGCCCTCCTCGTTCACGCCGGACTCCCTGCTGAAGGTGATTACAGGACTGGCGTCGACCGGAGTCGAGCAATAAACGGACTCCGCACCACGTATAGACGCTCGCGGGCGACGAGCCGGGTCGGCCAGACACACGTGAGCGTCGCCCCCAAGACGCCACGACGGGGGCAATCAAGTCCGACCCGTAACCAGCGACCTCGGACCAACCCCACCGGTGGCCCGTCAACCCCGCGCCCATGAGGCAGGAAGGTTTGAACAGACACATGTTGAACCTCAACAACGCCAATCTGGACGCGCTTGCTCCCGAGGTGAGCGCACCGACGTACGACCGCACACAGCGACGAAGCGGGATCGCGCACGTCGGTGTCGGACACTTCCATCGGTCACATCAGGCGATGTACGTGGATCGACTCATGCGCGCCGACGGCGCCTTGAACTGGGCGATCTGCGGGGTAGGTGTGCTGCCCCGCGACTCCAAGAGCAGAGACATCCTCCGCGAGCAGGACTACCTCTACACGTTGACGGTCGAGGAAGCCGACGGCACAAAGGAAAACACCGTCATCGGATCCCTCAACGGGTACCTCTACGCACCGGGCGATCCGCGACGCGTCGTCGAACAGATTGCCCACCCGGGCACTCGCATCGTCAGTCTGACGATCACCGAAGGCGGCTACGACGTCAGCGACTCGACGGGCGAGTTCCTCGCGAGCACACCGGCCGTACAAGCGGACCTGCGTGCGGCAGCGCCAAGCCAGACAGTCTTCGGGCTCGTCTTCCAAGCCGCCCAGCTCCGCAGGCAGAGAGGTACGGGTGGGCTGACGATCCTGTCTTGCGACAACATCCAAGGCAACGGGGGTGTTGCCCGGACCGCCTTCCTCGGATTCGCGAACGCCAAGGATTCAAACCTGGCAAGCTGGATGGAGCGGGAGTTCACCTTCCCGAACTCCATGGTCGACCGCGTCACGCCACGCACCGTCGAAGCGGACATCGACTACATCGCGCAGACCTTCGGATACCGCGACGGCACCCCCGTGACCTGCGAACCGTTCCATCAGTGGGTGATGGAAGACAGCTTCGCCGCTGGCCGTCCCGCACTTGAGGAGGCCGGCGTCGAGGTCGTGCACGACGTTGAGCCATACGAGCTCATGAAGCTCCGCCTCGCGAACGGCACACACCAAGCTCTCTGCTACTTCGGCTACCTGCTCGGATACACCTACGTACACGAAGCGCTGGGCGATCCCGACATCCGGAGCCTCGTGATCCGCTACATCGACGAAGAAGCCGTTCCGACGCTCCAGCCGATTCCAGGCACCGACCTGAATCAGTACGGCCGCACCGTGGTTGAGCGATTCTCAAACCCCAGCATCCAAGACGCGCTGACCCGGATCTGCGCCGACACATCCGGCCGCATTCCCAAGTTCCTCCTACCGGTGGCCAAGGAGCGGCTCACCGTCGGTGGCCGGTCACCGATGTGTGCCGCCGTGGTCGCGGCAGCTCATGGCGGCCGCTCGATCGCAGCATTCAGCACCCACCGCGTTCATCGAGAACCGTCAAGTGTTCGGCGACATCGCGGGGTCCGGCGCGTTTGTTGAGGACTACACGCGGGTTCTCACGGCCATCCACGCGAGGGGAGTGCGGGCCGCGCTGCGCGAGCTACTGCAGAGGTAGGCGACCGATCGCTTCCTCACGATCATCCAGAAGGAAGGACAGCTGTGCAGTACATCCGCCTCGGCACTTCAGGGCTCCAAATCAGCCGCCTCGCGCTTGGCTGCATGAGTTTCGGCAAGCCTGGCACCGGACGTGCCTGGGCGCTCGACGGGGACGCAGCCGACCCGATCTTCCGCAAAGCCGTCGAGCTCGGCATCACCTTCTGGGACACCGCGAACGTCTACTGTGCCGGCTCTTCCGAGGAAATCGTGGGACGCGCCATCCAGCGGTACAGCCGACGAGAGTCGATAGTCCTGGCGACCAAGATCCACGGGGTCATGTATGACGGACCTGGAGGCGCGGGTCTGTCCCGGAAGGCAATCATCGAGCAGGTTGACGCCTGTCTATCCCGCCTCGCCACGGACTACATCGACCTCCTTCAGATTCATCGTTTCGACGACGCCGTCCCCGTCGAGGAGACGATGGAGGCGTTGCATGATGTCGTGAAGGCGGGAAAGGCCCGCTACCTCGGAGCGTCATCCATGTGGGCTTGGCGATTCGCGAAGATGCAACATGCGGCAGCGCTTCACGGTTGGACAAAGTTCATCTCAATGCAGGACCAGTACAGCCTCCTGCAGCGTGAAGAAGAACGCGAAATGTTCGGTCTGCTGGCAGACCAAGGGGTTGGCTGCATCCCGTGGAGCCCGCTCGCCGCGGGGAAGCTCACACGACCCTGGGGCCAGCAAGGCACGACTCGTGCGAAGACCGATCACACCGATGACTCGCGCGGCACACCGCTCTGGTACGACAGCGATCAGGCGATCGTAGAAGCGGTGGAGCAGATCGCGCTGGCCCGTGATGTCTCGATGGCCCAGGTGGCCATGGCGTGGGTGCTCAAGAATCCTGTCGTGACAGCACCGATCGTCGGAGCGACGGCGCCGCGCCACCTCGATGACGCGGTCAAAGCACTTGATCTGGTCCTAACCGACACCGAGGTGGCAGCGCTTGAAACGCCGTACACGCCACGGTCGCCCACGTGGTTCTGAAAGCCTCATGCCCCCGCCGGCGAGCCGCAGGATAGGCACGGTGACGCCTCGCTCCGGGCTAGTGTCCCGGTCCTGAGATCCGCGCGCAGTAGCGTCCGATGGCGTCGATGATCTGGTCGGCGGTCTTGGTCCACTTGAAGGGCTTGGCGTTGTCGTTCCAGAACTTGATCCACTGTTCGAGCGCGCAGGTCAGCTCGTCGATCGAGCAGAACACACCGCGGTCCAGGCGGCGGCGCTGGTGACCGCGCCGTCGAGGTCGGCGTCCTCGGGACCGCCCAGCGCGACCTCGGCGTACGGCTTGCGCAGCCACGGATCCACCGAGGCAAACCGGGCGCCGGAGACCGATTCGGCCTCCTGGCCGTCGATCACGTGCGGGATGAACTTCGTGGCAGCCTTCCCCCGCCCTACCGCGCGCCGGCCGCGGCCAGGTCCCGCTCCTGGGCGAGCCGGACGGCGATGTCGATGATCATGTCCTCCTGGCCGCCGACGTAGCCGAGCTCACCGGCCCGCTGCAGGATCTCGTGCGCGGGCACGCCGTAGCGCTCGGCGGCCCGTTCGGCGTGCAGCAGGAAGCTGCTGTACACCCCGGCCCAGCCCTGCACGATCGCGGACCGGTCCATCTTCGGCCAGCGGGGCAGGAACGGCCGGACGACCTCTTCGGCCGCGGCGAGCACCCCGCCCACGTCCACGCCGGTCCGCACGCCGAGGTGGTCGAAGGTGGCCGCCAGCACCTCGGTGGGCGAGTTGCCCGCCCCGGCGCCGAGCGCGCACAGCGCGCCGTCGACCTGGCGGGCGCCGTGCTGGTACGCCAGCACCGAGTTGGCCACGCCCAGGGAGAGGTTCTGGTGGCCGTGGAAGCCGATCTCCGCCTGGTGGCCGATTTCCGCGTACATGGCCTGGACCCGCTCCTGCGCGTCGCCTAGCACGAGCGCGCCCGCCGAGTCCACGCAGTAGACGCACTCGGCGCCGGCGTCCACCATGATCCGGGCCTGCCTGGCCAGCTCGGCCGGCGTGGTCTTGTGCGCCATCATCAAGAAGCCGACGGTCTCCATGCCCAGGTCGCGGGCCAGGCCGAAGTGCTGGATGGACACGTCGGCCTCGGTGCAGTGGGTGGCGATCCTGGCCACGGTCGCGCCGGCCTGGCGGGCGTCGCGCAGGTTGTCCTTGGTGCCGATGCCCGGAACCAGCAGCACGGCGATCTTGGCCTGGGTGGCCTCTTCCACACCGGCCGCGATCAGGGCGATCTCGTCCACCCGGGAGAAGCCGTAGTTGAACGAGGATCCGCCTAGGCCGTCGCCGTGGGTGACCTCGATGACCTCGACGCCGGCCGCGTCCAGGGCGTGCACGGTGGCGCGGACCTGCTCCTCGGTGAACTGGTGCGCCATCGCGTGGCTGCCGTCGCGCAGGGTGGTGTCGGTGATCCGCAGCTCGCGCGGGGCGGGAGTGGTGGATGCGGCCGAAGTGGCAGGGGTGGTGTGGGTGGTGTGGGTGGTGTGGGTGGCAGGAGTGTTCATGCCGTCACCTGCGCGGATCGGCGCTGGGCGATGACCTCGCCGACCTGGGCGGCCGCCGAGGTCATGATGTCCAGGTTGCCCGCGTACTCGGGCAGGTAGTCGCCGGCCCCCTGGACCTCGAGGAAGACGGCCACCCGGGCGTTCCCCTGCCAGGACTCCCGCGCCTCATCGAACTGCGGCTCGGCGCGCAGCGTGTAGCCGGGCACGTAGCGCTGCACCTCGGCCACCCGCCGGTGGATCGACTCGGTGATCGCGGCGGTGTCGGCGTCGGCCGGGATGGCGCAGAACACGGTGTCCCGCATGATCATCGGCGGCTCGACCGGGTTGAGGACGATGATCGCCTTGCCCCGTTCGGCGCCGCCGACGGTCTCGATGGCGCGGGACGTGGTGTGGGTGAACTCGTCGATGTTCGCCCTGGTGCCAGGGCCGGCCGACCGGGAGGCCACCGAGGCGACGATCTCCGCGTACGGCACGGGGACGACCGAGGAGACGGCGTGCACGATCGGGACGGTGGCCTGGGCGCCGCAGCTGATCATGTTGATGTTCGGCGCGTCCAGGTGGGCGTGCAGGTTGACCGGGGGGCAGACCGGCGGGCCGAGCGCGGCCGGCGTCAGGTCGATGGCCTGCATCCCGGCCTCGAGATAGCGCGGTGCGTTGGCCTGGTGCGCCTTCGCCGAGGTGGCCTCGAATACCAGCTGCGGCAGCGGATCCTGGCGCAGCAGCCAATCCACGCCTTCGGCCGAGGCGGCCAGGCCGAGCTCGCGGGCCCGGGCCAGGCCGTCGGACTCGATCACGCCGACCATGTAGCCGACCTCGATATGGTCGCTGCGCCGGAGCTTGGCCAGCAGGTCGGTGCCGATGTTGCCAGGGCCGACGATGGCGGCGAGGGTCTTCGTGGTGCTCATGTCAGATCACCTCTGCTTCCGCGCCCCACAAGCGCTTGGTCGCGATCGCGGCGCCCTCGGCGAGCGCGGCGAACTTGGCCCACACCACGGTGGGATGCACCTCGGGTGCGAAGGTCGCCCGCGAGGAGAACCCGCAGTCGGCGCTGGCGATGACGTTCTCCCGGCCGACCAGCCCCGCGTACTCGCAGATGCCGTCGGCGATCAGTTCCGGGTGCTCGACGTAGTTGGTCGCGTGCCCGAGCAGCCCGGGCAGCAGGATCTTCCCTTCCGGCAGCGGCACGTCGGCCCAGATCCGCCACTCGTGCTGGTGCCGCGGGTTGGCGACCTCGAAGGAGTAGGCACCCGCGTTGATCCGCAGCATGACCGGGACCACCTCGGCCAGCGGCAGGTCGTTCAGCCGCGGCCCGTGGTTGAGGCCGTAACAGGTGTGCAGCCGGATCCGGTCGGCCGGGATGCCGCGCAGCGCGTGGTTAAGCACCTCCACGTGCTCCTGCGCCCGGCGGCGGCGCTCGGCCGGATCGCTGCGGCCGTCGTCGGCCAGGATCTCGATCAGCCACGGGTTGTCGACCTGCAGCAGGAACCCGGCCTCGACGATCGCCAGGTACTCCGCGCGCATGGCCTCGGCCACCGCGGCCAGGTAGTCGTGCTCGGTGGCGTAGTACTCGTTGCGGCCGAACCCGCTCGGGCTGGTGGACGGCAGGAACGCCTCGGTGACCTTCCCGGCGGCGCCCGGGCCGGCCAGCGCTGCGACCTCGGCTAGCGCCGCGCGCAGGTTGGCGATGTCGGCCTGCACCGCGTCCTGGCCGATGTAGCTGACCGGGCCGGTGCACACCATCACCCGCATCGGCGCCACGGTGGAGGAGTATTTCGACAGGTAGCCCCGGTAGTAATCGGGAAAGTCGTCGATCTCACGCTGCCAGGACGGCGGCAGCAGCGTCTCGCCCTCGATCTGATCGAATCCGGCCAGCCGCTCCTTGACGTAGGTGAGGAAGGAGACCTTGCCCTGCTCGCCGTCGGTGACGACATCGAGCCCCGCCGCGACCTGGCGGCGCACCACGTCCAGCACCGCGTCGCGGACCAGGCCGTCAAAAGCCGCTGGGTCATACGGCCGGCCGTGCTCCTTCTCCCGCATCATCTCGAGCAGGTCATGCGGCCGTGCCAGGCTGCCCACGTGGGTGGCCAGGATGCGTTCGGTGCTGCGGTGCACGCCTAATCCTCCGGCTCGGCCGTCATGAGGGTCACCGTCTACTCCCAGACCGGCATCTCGTCCGGGGGCGGCACGTTCACCTCGGTGACGCGGTTGCGGTAGGCCACCAGCGCGGTCCCGCCGCCGCGGCGGATCCGCACCACCACTTCCTCGGTGTTGTACGGCTCGCCTGGATCGTAGCCGTGTGCCCAGGTGGCGAACGCCCGGATCGGCCCGGAGTGGGTGGCCGCGATGATCCGGGTGTCCGGCGACTCGGCCATCAGCCGGTGGAACCCGCGCCAGAACCGGCGGACGCATGACTGCGGCGGCTCGAAGTACATCAGCGGGATGGTCAGCCACATGTAGATCGGATCCGCGCCGCCGAGCTGGGTGCGGTAGAACCGGTCGATCTCCACCAGCCAGCGCGGCCGGTCGCCGACCGCCATCCGCTCCAGCTTTTCCATCAGCGCCTGGTACTGGCGGAACGCCGAGGTGACGTCGCGCGGCCCTTCCGGGGTCCACACCTGGAAGTTGCGCAGCTCGGGGATGGGCTCGGGCGGGCCGACGTCGGCCTCCCGGCCCCACTGCCGCAGCCCGTCGGTCATGCCGCGGTAGATCTGGTCGGCGGTCTGCCGGGCCCGGCTGGTGTCGGCGCAGACGATCCGGACCTTCTGGCCGGGGCGAACGCTCTTGGACAGGCTGTGCCCGCGCTGGTGCGACTGCCAGCCGCCCATCGGGGTCAGGCCGGCGTCGGTCGAGTAGCCCTGGGTGATCCCGTGCCTGATGATCCGGATCTCGGTGGCGAAGTCCTCCTGCGGCTTGCGCTCCGGCGGCGCGACGATCTCCTTGTCCCGGGAGGTGCCGGCGAACTCGGCGGTGAACCGGTCACCGTCCACCTCGAGCACAGCGGCGCCCTGATTCTGGGCGCCGCGCTCCCTGAACCGGCGCAGGTAGAGCGGCAGGTCGGCGTCCGCCTCGGCCGTGCTCGCAGGCTGGCTGGCCTGCTTGAGCCCACGCCGTTCGGAATATCGGGCTAGGTAGTAAGGAGCATCGGTACGGTCGGTACGGCGGAACGCGGGGCCCGCCTGGCGCGGCCCGCCGCCGTTGTTGTCGGTCATGAGTGGACCGTGAAGAAGCGCTCGTTGACCTCGCGGGCGTAGTAGAACATGGCCCGGCCCATCTCCTCCTCGGTCCAGGTGATCGGCTCGAAGTCGGGGTCGACCCAGTAGCCGCCGGTGAACACCTCGTTCCTGTTGCCGACCGGGTCGAAGAAGTAGACGGTGTAGCCGCGGGTGACGCCGTGCCTGGTGGGCGCCACGTCGATGGTCACGCCGTTGTAGGCCAGCAGGTCGGCCGCGTCCCTGACCCCGTTCCAGTCGTCGAGCCAGAAGGCGAAGTGGTGCAACGCGCCGTTCGGGCCGGTGACGATGGCGATGTCGTGCGGGGTGTGCGAGCGCTCGAGCCAGGTGGCGAGCTGGTGGCCGTCGTTGGCGAGGATCTGTTCGGTCAGCCGGAAGTCCAGCACGTCACGGAAGAAGGCGGTGGCGGCGTCGACGTCCTCGGCCATGATGAAGATGTGGTCAAGCCGGGGCGGCGCGATGCCGACCAGGTTGGCCGGGCGCGGCGGCGGGTTGGTCAGCGGCAGCATGTTGCCGACCTTCTCCATGCCGTAGACCAGCTCGACCAGGTGGCCCGACGGCGCCTCGAACCTGATCGCCTCGCCCCAGCCCGGGCCGAGCTCTCGCGCGGCGAAGCGCTTGACGGCGATCCCGGCTTTTTCCACCCGATCGGCGTAGTAGTCCAGGTCGGCCGCCTCGGCCACCTTGAACGACATGTGATCGAGCCCGTAGGTGGGCGCCTGGCGCAGCACGACGGAATGGTGCTCGTGCTCGTCCCAGCACTTCAGGAAGACCCGGCCCTCTTCCTGGGCGACCTCGATGAGGCCGACCACCTCGGTGTAATAGGCCGTGCACAGCTCGAGGTCGGGCACCCGGACCTCGACGTGCTGCAGGCGCAGGATGCGGTCGCTCATCGTTGCTCCTTACGTGTGGAACCGGAGGAAGCGCTGGCTAATGACGTTCTCGTAGTAGAAGAGCCCGCGGCCGAACTGGTCCTCGGTCCAGGTGATCGACGGGAAGTCCGGGTCCGGGCGGTACCCGCCGGTGAACACCTCGTTCCTGATGCCGAGCGGGTCGAAGAAGTAGATGGTGTTGCCGCGGGTCACCCCGTGCCTGGTCGGGCCCTGGTCGATCTGCACGCCGTTGAAGGCCAGGATGTCGGCGGCCTTCCTGACCTCGTCCCAGTCGTCGAGCCAGAAGGCGAAGTGGTGCAGCGCGCCGTTCGGGCCGTTGACGATGGCGATGTCGTGCGGGGAGTGCGAGCGCTCCAGCCACACACCGAGCTGGTGGCCGTTGGCGTCGAGAACCTGTTCGGTCATCCGGAAGCCGAGGACCTTCTGGAAGAACGCCCCGGCCTCGCCGACCTCCTCGGCGTTGATCAGCATGTGGTCCAGCCGCGGCGGCGCGATCCCCGGCAGGTCGGGCGGCGGCACCGGCGCCGGGTTCAGCTTGCCGAGGATATTGCCAGTCATTTCCAGCTCGTGGACCAGCTCCATGGTCTGCCCGGACGGGATGCCGAACCTGATCGACTCGCCCTGGCCCACCGCCTCGCCGCGGCTGACCCGCTGGACCTGGCAGCCGTAGCCTTCGACGGCTTTTTCCAGTTCGGCGAGGTCGTCCTCGCCCTCGACCCGGAAGCTGAACAGGTCGAGCCCGGTGCGCGGGTCGTAGCGGAGCCGGACCGAGTGGTGGTCCTCCTCGTCCCAGCACTTGAGGTACACGGTGTCGTCGCCGCGCTCGGCCAGCTGCAGCCCGAGCACCTCGGTGTAGTAGGCGGTGGACAGCTCGAGGTCGGGGGTGCGAACGTCGACGTGGGCTAGGCGCAGGATTCCCACGGTGCCTCCAAGGGCCGGGAACGCTTGACGACTCGAACATACCTCGCTTAGTGTTCCAGATAAAGCCCTAGCGTTCCATATAGAGGAACGATGTGTTTTCCCGGCCTGCGGAAGAAGCCAGATGACGACGCCAGAACAGATGCGTGCGGCCGTCGCGCAGTACGTCGAGGAGATCCACCGCGCCTATGTCGCGCAGGCGATGACGTTCCCCGCCGCGGTCCGCGGCCGGATGCCATTGCTGGCACCAGGCCCGCTCACGGTCGCCGCGGTGGGCGCGCGCAACCTGCATGTGCTGGCGACACGGGACTTGCTCGGCCCGGTGCGTTCTCCTGAGGTCGAGCTTTCCGGGTCAGTGGAGGGGCTTTCCTGGACGCTGCGGTTCTTCGACTCGGTCGTGCTGCCCGAGCTCGCGCTGATCGACGAGTCGGGCGGGCCCGCTTTTGGCGAGATTCGGCACGCGCTGGGCGTGGGGACGGTGGTCTACCACTTCGTGGCCGAGCCGGGCGCGGGGCTGTCCGGGCACCAGGCGGCGCACGTCGGGACCGGGCTGGCGGGCGGGCATTCGGCGGCGGCGCGGGACTTCGAGACCATTCGCAGCCGGGTGCGCGGCCGGGAGGACCTAGTGGACGAGATGGCCGGTGCGGCGGCGGCCGGGCTGGTCCGGGCGCACGCCCTGCTGGCCGCGGCGGTCGCGCCGCATAATGCGGCGCTGGGCGCTCTGGCTTTGCAGCCTCGTCCCGATCCGGACGAGGTTCGGCGCGAGCTGCTGGCCGCGGTCGGCGGGCGGACGCAGTGGCGGCCGCCCGCGTCTGGGGGGCCTGGCTCGTGACGCCGGGTGCTGCCCCTGAGGGTGGGCTGTCCACGGTGCGCAACGCCGCCCGGCTGCTCAAGGTGTTCCGGTCCCGCGAGGCCGATCTCGGGGTCTCCGAACTGGCCCGGCGGCTGGGCCTGGGCAAGAGCACCGTGCACCGGATGCTCACCACGCTGGTCGCCGAGGGGCTGATCGAGCAGAATCCGCGCACCGGCGGCTACCGGCTCGGCATCGTGATGTTCGAGCTAGGCGAGGCCGTGCGAGTGCACATGGACCTGCACGCCGCGGCCGGCCAGGTGCTCAGCGAGCTGCGCGCCCAGACCGGCGAGTCATCCCAGGTCGGGGTGCTCGACGGGCACGAGGTCGTGTACGTGGACCGGCTGGAGAGCGCGCACTCGCTGCGGCTGTTCACCGAAACCGGGCGGCGGGTGCCGGTGCACTGCACCAGTTCCGGCAAGGTGCTGCTCGCCTACCTGCCGGAGGCCCGGCGGCACGCGGTGCTGCGCGCGGCCCCGCTGACCGCCCTGACGCCGCACACGATCACCGACCCCGAGCGGCTGGCGGCCGAACTGGCCCGGGTCCGCCGCCGCGGCTGGGCCGAGGCCGTCAACGAGCGCGAGATCGGCGTGGCGTCCATCGCGGCGCCGGTGCGCGACGTCACCGGCGAGGTGGTCGCCGCGATCAGCATCGGCGTCCCGCTGGCCCGGTGCAGCGTCATGGCGCTGCGCAGGCTGGCGCCCGTGATCATGGAGGCAGCTGAGGCGGCGTCGCGCCGGCTGGGCTGGTCGCCTGAGATGACTTTGCCATTGCAGCAACGGAAGGAAGGCTGAGATTGAGATGCCGCTGACCGACGTGCCCGGCAAGGCCAGGGCGCTGTACGAGGCCCGCCGCACCCGGCGGCCGATCGAGCCGTTCACCGACGCCGACCCCGACCTCGGCATGGCCGACGGCTATGCGGTGCAGCAGCAGCTCACCGCCATGCTGCTGGCCGACGGCGACCGGGTGGTCGGCTACAAGGTGGGGCTCACGTCCCGGCCGATGCAGCAGATGATCGGGGTCGACCAGCCGGACTACGGGCCGGTGCTGGCCTCCACGGTCTACGCCGACGGCGACTCGGTGCCGCTATCCGGCTTCATCCAGCCGAAGATCGAGGCCGAGATCGCGTTCGTGCTCGGGTCGTCCCTGGCCGGGCCGGGCGTCAGCGTGCTGGACGCCCGGCGCGCGATCGCCGGCATGACCGCCGCGGTGGAGATCGTCGACTCCCGGTTCGCCGACTGGCGGATCAAGCTGGCGGACACGGTCGCCGACCTGGCGTCCAACGGGGCGGTGGCCATCTCGAGCCGGCTGGTCCCGCTGGACGGGCTGGATCCCCGGCTGATCGGGATGGTGCTCACCCGGCAGGGCGAGCTGGCCGACACCGGCGCGGGCGCGGCCGCGCTCGGCGACCCGGTCCGGGTGGTGGCCTGGCTCGCCAACACCCTCGGCGAGATGGGGGCCAAGCTGGAAGCCGGGCACCTGGTCATGACCGGGGCCCTGCACGCCGCCGTGCCGATGCGAGCCGGGGACGTCTTCCGTGCCGATTTCGACCGCCTCGGCCCCGTCACCGTCCGCGTCGTCGAGTAAGGAGAGCTGCTATGACTTCCTCTGCTTTCGAGATCGCCGAGGTCGCGGCGCGGCTGACCAAGGCCCGGGCCGACCGGACGCCGATCGGCTCGCTGTCCGCGGAGCTTGGTGCGTTCGATCTGGCCTCCGCCTACGAGGTGCAGCGGGTGCTGCGGCTCGAGGCCCGCCCGCTGGCGGGCTGGAAGCTCGGCGTGACCTCCCGCGCGAAGCAGGCCCAGGTCGGGGTGCACGAGCCGGTCCGCGGCCACCTGGCCGCCGCGGACGCGCTCGACCTGGGCGAGCCGCTCGTCGTAGCCCAGCACATCCAGCCCCGGTGTGAGCCGGAGATCGTTTTCATCATGGGCGCGGACCTGTCCGGGCCTTCGGTCACCTCGTCGGCGGTGCTGGCCGCGACCGCTTCGGTGGCGGTGGGCATCGAGGTCCTTGACTCCCGGTACACCGACTACAAGTTCACCATGCCGGACGTGGTCGCGGACAACACCTCGGCGAGCCGCTACCTGGTCGGTTCGGCCGTCCCGGCGGCCGGGCTGGACCTGCGGCTGATCGGCGTGGTGCTCGAGCACAACGGCGAGGTGGTGGCGACCGCGGCGGGCGCCGCGGCGCTCGGCCACCCGGCGGCGGCGGTCGCCTGGCTGGTCCGCTCGCTGGCTGCCGAGAACGAGGGGCTGCGGGCCGGGGATATCGTGCTGTCCGGCGGCCTCACCGCGGCCGTGCCGGTGCGGGCCGGGGACGTGGTGACCGCGACCGCCGACCGGCTCGGCAGCGTCGAGCTCGGGTGCACCTGAGCGACGGGGCTCTCGCGATGACCGGGCCGAACGAGCCGGATGGGGCCCTGGTGCCGCTCGACCGTCCGGACGGCCGGACGCAATGGACGTTCGAGCACGCCGGGCGCTCCTACGCGGTGTTCGCGGCCGGGGACGAGCTGCACGTCACCGACGGCGCCTGCCCGCACAACGGCGGCCCGCTGGCCGAAGGCCTGGTCCGCGAGGGCGTCGTCACCTGCCCCTGGCACTGGTACAGCTACGAGCTGGCCACCGGCCGGTGCCGGACGGCGGCCGGCTATGAGCTGAAGCGGTACCCGGTGATACTCGTCGCCGGCCGGCCGCACGCGGCGCTCCCGGCCCCCGCGCCGACGCGGAGCTGGTCGCAGATCCTCCGCGCGCACGCCCGCCAAGCTGGTCCTGAGGGCGAACCGCAGGCGTGACCTGGCGGCAGTGTCTGAGTGTTCATGGACATCGCGGAGGTTATCTGGAATCGAGCCGCCCTTGACTGCGGGGGCGAATCGCCAGAGACCGGAGATACGTCGCTAGAATCTGTCCGGCAAGGTATCGCAGCAGGTGTGCTTGACGATGATGGCCGGACGCGCTTGAACGGGACGCGGACGAACGCTATGACGCGATACTGCCCTCCGACGTGATGCTCGATGCCGCTTTCCGGGTGCGGCTAGCGGAGGATCCAGGCGCCTTCGCCGGACCGGCAGCGGCGCACGATGCGTCTTGCTGATTAGGAGGCCCTCATGGGGCAGAAGCGGACGCGTGGAAACCAGCCGGGCTGGGGGGCCTGATGACAGGAGGCCGCCCACTGGCCGCCGACCGCGCTCAACGACAGCCGACCCTGGAGCGCACCTCCGGTTTTACCGCCGTTGCCTGAAAAACGTCTCCGCTCAGGCAACGGCGCGGAGAAGGGCACATTGCTCGCGGGGTTTCCGCGGACGCCGGGACGCAATTGCGTAGCGTTTCCGCGGAAACCGCGCGGACCTGCGTCTGGCACCGCGCGGCGTTGCCAGAGGGCATGGCTGGCGTGTGCGCGCCCGGCCGGCGGCATGAGAGTAACTTCTCGGACGCCGTGCCTCTTCGTGCCCAGGGCAGCGAGCCGACGGGTAATGACCCAGCCAGTAATGCATATTGCCTACCCAGACAAATCCCCCCGGATCCCGGTACTCAATATCGTGGTCCGCCAGCGGTGTCGGCAGCATGGGCCTGCACCTGCGGCGACGGTCGACTGAGCTGCGCCCGCATCGTACGCGGGGCGGCAGAAAAGGATGTTCGCCTTCCGCATCCTGCGGGGTCATGAGTTCGGGCAGATCGCGGTGCGCCATCGGCCTTCCGCCATAACCCCGTACTCAACCTCGGCAGGCACGTCGATTAAGGTCCTGCGGGGATAAGCCAGCCGCACGAAGCAGAACAGGCCCGGGTCTGCGGCTAGATACGACTCGATATCGCGTCATACCGCTCCCAGCGGGAGAGAACTCCAGCAGTTCAACGGGCGGATCGGCTATCAAGTCTTGGCGCTGAGCCGTATGGCGCTCAGGTGGTAGCGCCTGGCGGCCTCGGCGAGCGCCTCGGTCGTCGGCGTTCCTGGCGTGTGAATCTTGATGGCGAGCATCCGCTGCGCCCGCTTCACGCCGAGCTGGTCAATGCTACGGGCGTAGATGGGTGCGACGGACTCGGGGTCTTCGATCAGTTGCCCGCGCATCGAGGTGACGTGCCCGTCGAGGGTGACCTCGACGTCCGCGCCGCCGCGAAAGTTGTTATGCCAGCGGGCGTCGCCTAGCGAGTACAGTTCGTCGCCCAGCCGGTGCGCTGCGACCGGGACATCGTAGCGGCGCCCGGTCTTGCGGCCGGTAATACAGTCCGGGTTTGTGAGGGCGAATGATCCTGGCGTGTCAGGCGGCCGTGTTGCAGCGCCGGGCGGCCACCGCATGATCATGCTGTGTGAGAAGACAAGATCAGCAGGTGGCCGCTGCGGCCATCGTAGAACATGGCCGCTGGCCGGGGAAACTTCATGGTGAGCTGCGGGCGCTGCTCGCGCCGGTGTTCGCGCAGGCCAGGTCGCGGCTGACGGCGTTCGCGTACATCGGCGCGCTGCTGGCCGAGCCCGGGGACCGCAGGTCGTGCTGGCAGCTGGCGGAGGCGGCCGGGCATGCCACGCCGCGGCGGATGCAGGCGCTGCTGGCCGGGCACGCCTGGGACTGGAAGGCGGCGCTTAAGGCGCTGCAGCGGTTCATCCTGGCGTGCCTGGGGGATCCGGGTGCGATCGTGGTGCTGGATGAGACCGCGGAGCTGAAGAAGGGCGCCGCCACGGTGGGCGTGGCCCGCCAGTATGCCGGGATCACCGGGCAGGTAGAGAACTGCCAGAGTGCGCCATGAGGCGCGCTGTTGTATAGCCCGCGCAGCGGGCAGGGATGAGAGGAGTTATCTCTGGATCTGATGGCTTACCGGAGTCCGAAAGGGCAATAAGGGAAAACAGCATGCCAGAAAACCG